>ERZ773010.32-NODE-32-length-106442-cov-8.894799_pt1 | contig 106442 bp, 93 predicted proteins | sample MGYA00580842_ERZ773010 | MGnify/ENA primary metagenome ERZ773010 (study PRJEB29015, sample SAMEA2737982) | human oral metagenome | biome: human oral; feature: human-associated habitat; material: dental | place: China | collected 2107 ... | reverse complement strand
TCTTTCTTTATCTCGCCAAAGAAAGTCAGCAAAGAAAAGCGACCCCAGGCGCAGAAGGCTCCTTGTCGCGGGCCGCTTGTCGGCGGGCTTGATAACTCGCTGCGCTCGAACAATCAATCCCTTGATTCGGCCAAGCCACCCCGCGCCACTCTAAAATAGCGGCTTCCTTTGCCAAAATACGGCGTTGGCTCGCCTTGCCGTACTAAACGTACTGTCTGCGGCTCGCCGCCTTGTCTTTTGGCAAAGTCGAGCCGCTATGAGGCTTTCGGGGCACACTTCTAAACCCCGCGTGAATAGGGCGTTTCCGGGCAGGTGCCTCTGAAACCCTTATAAATAAGGGGCTTGCGGGCAGGATATCTGGAGACGCCTTGTTTACAAGGGCTTCAGAGCACCCCCCTCAGAGATGCCCTAAATACGCCGGCTCTGGCGGCGACTATCAGCCAGTGCTCTGCGTAATGGATTCTGTGCTGGAAAATGGGTAGTTTTCAGCAGCCTTTGGCTATTTCCCCCGGAAAATCTGGACTACACTGGATTACAGGTGGGCGTGATGGCGCGCCTGCCTGTGATGGGCTGGGTTTTTCGGCGGTGTATCTGCTGTTTCCTTGTGTCTTTGTATGTTTTTTTCAACCGGCGCGGTTCGGTGCGCGCCCGGCGCCGACTGCGGATAACAGGAGAAAGTCATGGCAAAAAAGATTCTGGTGGCTTATGGCGTGGATGTAGATGCGGTCGCCGGCTGGCTGGGTTCCTATGGCGGCGAGGATAGTCCGGACGATATCTCGCGCGGCATGTTTGCCGGCGAAGTCGGCGCACCGCGGCTGCTCAAACTGTTTGAAAAATACAATCTGAAGACCACCTGGTTTGTTCCCGGCCACTCGCTGGAAACCTTCCCAGAGCAGATGCAGGAAGTGGCGCGGTGCGGCCACGAAATCGGCGTTCATGGCTACAGCCACGAAAACCCGATTGCCATGACGCGCGAGCAGGAAACGGCCATTCTCGATCATTGCATCGACCTGGTGACCCAGGTCAGCGGCAAGCGGCCGACCGGCTATGTGGCGCCGTGGTGGGAGTTCAGCCCGGTGACTAACGAGCTGCTGCTCGAACGCGGCATCAAATACGACCATTCGCTGATGCACAATGACTTTCACCCATACTATGTGCGCGTGGGCGATAGCTGGACGAAGATCGATTACTCCAAGCATCCGAGCCACTGGATGAAACCGCTGGTGCGCGGCAAAGAAACGCCGCTGGTGGAAATCCCCGCCAACTGGTATCTCGACGATCTGCCGCCGATGATGTTCATCAAGAAATCGCCGAACAGCCACGGCTTCGTCAACCCGCGCGACATTGAGCAGATGTGGCGCGACCAGTTCGACTGGGTTTACCGTGAGCATGACTACGCCGTATTCACAATGACCGTGCATCCCGACGTTTCCGGCCGGCCGCAGGTCTTGCTTGCGCAAGAACGCCTGATCGAGCACATCAGCAGCCACGAAGGTGTGGAATGGTGCACCTTCGATCAGATTGCCGACGATTTCATCGCCCGCAACCCGCGCCCATAACCCCGCCCATAACCCGTAACCAGTGCGGAAAATGCTGGGGAGATGAAAGGTGCGGGCAGGCCGCCCGCGGCGGATTCCGGGCGGCCTGCGCGTGATTTCACGGACGTTTTTCGGAAGCTTTCATTTCACCATTTCATTTGAGTTACGGTGGCCGGCGAGATGTGGTGCGGCTTTGCCGGAAACGTATTTGGTATCGGCCAATTCAGCCGGGCACGTTGGGCCGTCGGACGGAAAGCCGAGGGTGGAAACTGGTGGGCGACTGAGAGTGGCTGGGTGCCAGCCCACCGGCGCCGAAGCGATGACGGAATGAACGCCGGCCGCCCTGCGGCAGTGCCTCTGTGCGGGCCATACGGCGCGGGCGATGCCATATGGTCATATGGCCCATGTGGCGATAATCAACAGGAAAGGATGAATTGCATGTGCGGACTTTGCGGCATCTTTGGCGAAAGCGCCGACTGGAGCCAGGGCGCGGCGCAGGCGGAAGCGGGGCAGAGCGCCGACCCGGTGGCGCGCCGGCGCATACGCACGCAGCGCATCGCGCTGCTGAACCGGCTGCTGCGCCCCCTGCACCTGACGGTGAGCGACTGGCAGGGCAGCCAGTACCAGATCGGCAGCGCCACCGGCAAAACCCTGCTGGCCGACAACCTCAGCCAGATTTGGGCGGCGGTGCAGACGCTTGCCGGCAAACCCTACGACCCGCTCATTTTGTGATCCGGCTGTTCAGGGAGCCTGCTCACCATGATTTCTCCATCCTCTAAAACGCCGGTCATCATCCTCACCGGCTTTCTCGGCGCCGGCAAAACCACGCTGTTGCAGAAAATTCTCCGCGCCGAACATTACGGCGACAGCGCCGTGCTGATCAACGAATTCGGCGAAATCGGCATCGACCAGCAGCTCGTCGCGCCCATCTCGCCGAATACCATCCTGCTCAGTTCCGGCTGCCTGTGCTGCCAGATACGCGGCGAACTCAAGCAGGCGCTGCTTGATCTGCTCGACCAGCGGGCGCGCGGGCAGGTTCCCCATTTCCAGCGCATCATCATCGAAACCACCGGCCTGGCCGAGCCGACGCCCATTGTCGCTACGCTCCAGGCCGATCCTGTGCTCTGTCACCAGCTCAGCATCCGGCATATCAGCGCCGTCGTCGATGCTGTCAATGGTGCACAAATGCTCGCGCAACAGCATCCCGTCTGGATGCAGCAGATCATCGCCGCCGACAGCATCCTGCTGGCTAAAAGCGACATTGCCCCCGCGGCCGCCCACTTGCGGGAACAACTGCGCCGCCTGCTGCCGCATACGCCAATCCTGATGCACAGCCTGAATGACCCCGCGCCGGAACTGGATGCGCCCGGCGCATCGCCCGCTCCGGCGCTTGCCGCCACGGCGGAAACGGCGGCCTGCGCGCATGGCCACGAAGCGCCGGAAAGTGTAGAAAGCGCCATCCACCGCCAGGGGCATGTGCATTCGCTCTCGCTCAATATCGACACGCCGATCGACTGGATCGCCTTCAGCGTCTGGCTCTCGGCGCTGCTGCACGCCCACGGCGCGGCCATCTGGCGGCTGAAGGGCATCCTCAACGTTGGCGAAGCGTACCCCGTGCTGATCAATGGCGTGCAGCACATGATTTACCCGCCGCAGCATCTGGCCGACTGGCCGGAAGATACGCGGCAAGCCGGCCGACGCTCGCAACTGGTCATCATCGCCAACGGGCTTGACCCCGAACGTATTGAAGCCTCCTTCCGCCGGCACGTGCTGGGCGAAGCGGCCTGAAACCGACCAATTTACGCCGGCGGGCAAAATGAAAGCGGCCTGATTAAACTTCGCCTGAACCAGTCAGGAATCAGCCTGCCATTCCGTCTGTTGTAATAGCCGGAAAAATCTTCCCGTGAATTTTTCTGCGCCGGCTGTCGTTTTCTGGAAAATGACTAAAGCAACAAAATCATTATTTGCGGTGCCTTTGGCTAATGCTGTTAACTAAATAGCCACGAAACGATGGAAACTATAGCTCCGAATGCTAATACAATTCTCCATGCTGCATTAGTTGTACTCAATTTAAAAGCAAACCCAGAGCTTGTTTTTATCAATAAACTGGCAATAAAAATTAGATAACTGACCAAAGGAAAAGCTGTCATTACAAAAAATATCTTCCACGAAGATACAGAGAACATATCGTTATACTGTTCTTTTGGTAATACTAGAATTAATAGTAAAAATATTATTGAAATAAAAAGGCAAATAATAGATACCACTTTCCCTTTTTGAGGCCATGGAAAGAACAGGCTCCATATGTCAATCTCCCCTTTTTCCTCTAGCATAAAATGTAAAAGAGTTCCATGACCCATCACGAAAAATAAAGAAACGCACCCTAAAAGAAATACAAAAACCATTGTGTAAACTCCTAAAATTCATCTGGCAACTATTTTTGCATTCTGCCTAAATTTATAGTTTTTACCTTTACCTTTATTCAATAGAATCTATAGATGCCAGCCTTAGAAAATCTTCGTCTGAAAGTCTTGTGCCTTTTCCCACAATCTTGATGGCAAAAGCTTGTAGGATGGCTCTCCTTTATTTAGCATGATTTTTTGCTAGGAAAAACTTCATTTCCCTACCTGTAAATTCGGGAATATCTGAAAGACTTTCTACCTGGCATCGATAATTGCCTGGCTCTAAAACAGCTTCAGTAATCATTTTGCTGAAGCTATTTCCGCCTTGGGCATACTTTTCAAGTTCATAAATTGTTTCGTTAATAATAGTCTTTGCTTCATCATTATCCTCTCGAATAACTTTAAGTGTTAATGGAATTGAAATGCCTGGGTTTTTTATTTTTCCAGTACTATCCCGGCCATAAGTTCCAACAAGTTTGCGAACACGCTCTCTGTCTTCATAATCGTCTTTTGCCCGTTCTTTGTAATAAATACCTATCGAAAATTCATAGAGACGCCTTTCCTTAATCCTAAACTGAAAATCCAATTTCTCACCCGCTTTCCATGCCGAGAACGGAAAAACAATCGGTGTTCGGGCAATTTGGGTTCGTTGGAACAGCTGGCAAGCATAAGCAGCAAAAACAGGAAAAAGAACGCCTTGAGCGGACGAAAGAATCGTCCCACTTGATAATTTCCTTTGTTATTTTGTGCGGAGAATGCCGGAAGGGATATTGAGTATTGGCATGCACCATCCCGCTGCATACGCTGACAATAACCGAAAGCCTGAAGCAGGGCGCCGTAAAAAGGGGAAATCTTGTTCATGCAGTTTTCTCCATTCAAGAAGAAGCGGTCTTTATTCGCGCCAATGAACAATGCCGGCAGGCTAGTCCTGCGTTACCTGGCTGTCAATGGGCTGAAATAGGAGTGTGGAAAGATGCAGTACTTTAGCTTCTTGGTTTTTTAGATTCTTAAACGTGGTTTCATCTATTACTGCACCCAAGCGGCTAAACTGGCAGGCCGCAAGCCCGCGTCAATAGGGCGTTTGCGGGTAGGCAGGCCGGAAACCCTTGTAAACAGTGGACTAGCGGGTAGGTAGGCTGGAAATGCCCGTAAATATTGGGCTAGCGGGCAGAGGCTTTGGAGATGCCCATTTTACGCGGGGTTCAGGGTAGGTGTGGTGGCGGGGTTGTGGTGGTCTGTGGCGGTGTGGTGACAGGTCTTCGGCCGCTAACGGGATTCAGCTGGCAATGTTTTCTCCCCGCACGACCGATAGTGCGCCGGTAGCCGGCCTGAAGCCCCCGTCAATAGGGCGTTTGCGGGCAGGTGGGCCGGAAACCCGCGTAAATAGTGGGCTAGCGGGTAGGCAGGCTGGAAATGCCCGTAAATACTGGGCTGGTGGGCAGGGGCTTTGGAGATGCCCGTTTTACGCGGGGTTTGGGGCAGGTGTGGTGGCGGGGTTATGACGGGTTTGCGGTGGTCAGTGGCTGCCGGCGCTTCATTCAGGTAAAGTCCGCCGGAATGAAGATTTTGTTTGTCTGCATGGGGAATATTTGCCGTTCACCAACGGCCGAAGGTGTGTTCCGCGCATTGGCGGAGCAGGCTGGGTTGGAACGGGCGCTGACGGTGCGGTCGGCGGGGGTGGGCGCCTATCATGTCGGCGAGGCGCCGGATATGCGCGCGCAGGCTGCGGCCAGGCGGCGTGGTTACGATATTTCTCAAATCCGTGCCCGTCAGGTTGAGGCCAGTGATTTTGAGAACTTTGATTTGATTCTGGCGATGGACGCGCAGGTTCTGTCCATGCTCGGGCGCCGGGCGGGGGCATCCCATCGTCACAAGATTCATCCTTATATGAGTTACGCGCGTAGCCATGCCGGGCGTGAAGTGCCCGATCCTTATTACGGCGGCCCGGGCGGTTTCGAGCGGGTGCTTGACCTGGTCGAGGATGTTTCGCAGGGGCTGCTGGCTCGTTATGGCTGATAGGCGCTTCCATCCATGCGGCACGGTTTTCCGTTACCTTGTCGTAGGTGGTGCAGATATTTTTGTGCCTGATCTACTTTGTAATTTGCCATGAAAAGGAACTGCCCGACGATTTCCGAACTGCTGGCCTTTGACGCCGTGGCGCAGCATGGCAGCTTGACGCTGGCGGCAAGCGTGCTCTGCATTTCCGTGAGCGCGGTCAGTAAGCAGCTTGTCGGGCTGGAAAATTTCATCGGCAGGCCACTGCTCAGGAAGCATGGGCGCGGTATCCAGTTAACGCCGGCCGGTCGTGCCTTCTGGGTGCGGATCTCGCCCTGCCTGCGCAAGATTGAATCGGCAACGTTTGAGGCCAGGGCGGATGTCGATGATGCCGGCGTGCTGACGCTGGCGAGCGTGCCCACTTTTCTGACCAAGTGGCTGATTCCCCGTTTAGCCGGGTTCCGGCAGCGCCACCCCGACATTACGTTCAGTTTTACCCAGCACGTCGGGCAGGATGAAGTCTTTCCGCTGGAGATTGATGCGGCGATCCGTTATGGCGACGGGCAGTGGCCCAACGTGATTTCCGATTATGTCGCAGGACATGAATTTTCATGCATCTATGCCCCCGCGCTGCTGGAAAATCGTGCGCCGCTGGAAACCCCACAGGATCTCCTCACCTGTACGGTGCTGCATCACGAACAGGCGCCGCAGGCTTGGCGCAGTTGGGCGGCACGCCATGCGGTGGATGAAATCCAGATACTTTCCGGCCCGCGTTTTGCGCAGTATTCGGCGATTATTCAGGCCGTGTTGAGCGGGCTGGGTGTCGGTATCGTACCGAACGTGTTGATTGAGCAGGAATTGCAGGAAGGGCGTGTGATTGCCTTTGGCAGCCCGGTTGACGGCGGTCAGGGGCATTACCTGTGTTTTCGGCAAGAACGGCTGGAACGTCCGGTATTTGCGGCGTTCCGCGCCTGGTTGCTGGAAGAGGGGCGTCTGTCCGGCGGCGAAGTGAGAATCCGTTAGGTAGGCACCGAAACAAGCCACTCGCTGACCTGTGCGAGCAGTTCATCGGTGTTCTCGGTCTTTCTCAGCCCCGGTAAATCCACGTCGGGATATAGGGCGAAAACCGTCTTACCCCATTTGAGTCCCAGTGCCATCTCTGAAATGGTGCCCATCCCGCCGCCAATGGCGACCAGACAAATGCTGCTGCGGGCAATGACTGCATTGCGCATTTCGCCCATGCCGGTTGGGATGGCGACGCTGAGGAATGGATTGGCGGCGCGCACGTCCTCTTCCGGAAGAATGCCGATGGCAGTGCCGCCGGCTTCGTGTGCACCGCGGGAAGCCGCTTCCATCACACCGCCGCGGCCACCGCAGACGATGGACATGCCGGCGCGCGCCAGTGCGTTGGCGACCTGATAGGCAGCGTCGCACTCGCGCGGGCCGCCGTCACCTGGGCCGATAATGCCGACGGGTTGCAGCAGCCGCTTAGGGCCGGCTTGCCGGAGCGCAATGGCTTCCAGAAATTTGCTAGTTGACATCGAGGTTTCTTTCACGTTTGCTGGTGATGACATCTCCCGTGCCCAAAACAAGAGTGCAGATCGCCAGCAAGATCAAAGACATGGCGGCTGCGCCGGGAAAATCCACGCCGCCGTCGCCGACTTTTGCCAGCAGCAACAAGGGGAGGATATTTAACTGTGTGCCGACCAGCGCCAGCGCCGTGCCATAGGTGCCCATAGCCAGCGCCGCGACCAGACAGCCGGTGGAAAATACCGACGGTGCGATTTCCGGTATGACTGTATCAATGAAGGCGCGGGTTCTTGATGCGCCCAAGGTGCGTGCGGCCAGCATTGGCCGCTCGTCGAGGTTGGCAAACACCGGATACAGCGACAGGGCGACGCGCGGAATCAGATAATACGCATAGGCAAACCCCAGCCCGGAAACACTGTAGATCCAGCTGCCGACGCGCGCCGGATCGGCGCCCAGCAGCGCCAGCAACTGCGTCACGAAGCCGGCGCGGCCAAAAACCAGAATGAATCCGTAGGCGATGACCAGACCGGAGAAGGCCAGCGGTAGTCCCAGCAGAGTAATCATCCACTGACGGCGACGCTCGGACTGGCGTGCCAGCTCCATGGCGATTGCCGTTCCGATAAGGGTGGAGACCAGACCGGCGAGCAGGCCCAGAATGACCGTGTTGCGCACGGCGTCAAGGAAAAGCCCATCCCGGAAGAGGCGGGGGAATGCTCCGCCGCCTTCCGAGAAGGCTTCCGGCACCAGGGCAATGAGCGGCAGGATGAAAAAGACCGACAAAAACAGCCATGCCGGCCATGCGCCAAATCGTTTCACGGGAAGGACGCCTGAAATTTTCCGCTATTTACTTGGTCAGTGCGGCCTGCGACCAGAGACGGTCGACTTCCGCCTTGCGCGCCGAGGCTTTAACGACATCCAGTGGCCGGATTTGCGGTGCGGCGGGAAGCTTGGCCTGGACTTCGGGCGAGAGCTTCACATCAGGCACGGACGGCCGTACAAAGCCCTGGGCGAACAGGCTTTGCCCTGCCTCGCTCATAATGAAATTCAGCCATAGCTTGCCGGCGTTCGGATTGGGGCCGTTCTTTACCAGACTGATGGCGTAGGGTGCGGCGACGCTGGCTTCCTTGGGAATGACGACGTCGACGGCATCGCCCATTCCGTCAACGTACTTGGCTTTCAGCCCATCATTTTCGTAGCCGATCCAGATGGGAATTTCGCCTTTGACGAACTTCGCGTAAGGCGTCGTGCCTTCGACGCGCAGAACATTTCCTGCGGCATGCAGCTTCCCGAAATAATCTGCCCCCGGCTTGACATCATCGACACTGCCGCCCGCCGCGTAGGCAGCGGCAAAGACGATAACCTGGCCGACGCCAGTCGAGCGCGGATCGAGGTAGACAACGGAACTCTTGTATTCCGGACGGAGGAGATCATTCCAGCCGGCCGGAACGTTCTTGACCAGTTTTTTATTGACTAGGAAGGCAACGTTCAGGGTGTGGATGGTGAACCATTTTCCGCTCGGTTCCTTGAAGACAGCCGGCAATTTATCGAAATTGACCGGCTGGAAGGGGGCGACAACATCCTTGGCCGCGGCATCAACGCCCGATGCGGCGAAGTAATAGGCCGTATCGGCCTGTGGCCTGCGGCGGGTCTTGTCCAGCGCGACGACAGTGGCTGCCGAACCGATATCGTTATAGGTCAGCTCGATATCCGGATAGCGTTTCTTGAAATCCCGGAAAAGGGATTTCCAGTTCGCCCATTCCGGGCCGGTATCGAAGGAAACGGCCATACCTTCCTTTTGCGCAGCTTCGTAAAGCCGCGCTTCGCCGGCATACAGCTCGGCGCCGTCAAGTGCAAGCGCGTTGCCGTTCATCATGACAGCCAGCGCCAGTGCGGCCGCGCCTTTGATCAAGCTTCTGCGTTCCATGATTCCTCCTTGTCTGTATTGAGAGTCAGTCGTCAAGCAAACGGATATGTTCGGGGGGGACGGCGATTGCCGTTTCCGCCAGTTGTGTGGATTCGACCAGCAGCGGTTTGTCCAGGCCTTCAACGCTAAAGTCGTACCGATACACCGAACCGAGGTAGCGTTGCGCGCCGGTTTTTCCGGATAGCCGGTTGGGGGCGCTGTCCGGCGGGTTGGGCATAAGATGCTCTGGCCGGATCAGGGCAAAGACCTTTTGTCCATGAGGCCGTCGGCCTGTCGGCGTATCCAGAAGGGCGACCCCGATGTCGATCTTGCCGCTGCCGGCAACGGTTGCCGGAAGGATGGTTGAGCGACCGACGAATTCGGCGACCGCTTTGTTTGCAGGCGCTTCGTAAATTACCCTAGGGCTGGCTAGTTGCAATACTCGTCCGTCCTTGAGTACGGCGACGCGGTCGGCCATCGACAGGGCTTCTTCCTGGTCGTGCGTAACCAGGAGCGTCGTCGTGTTGAAGCGTTGTTGAATCGAACGAATCTGATCGCGCAAATGGCCACGGATGCCTGCGTCGAGCGCTGCCAGTGGCTCGTCCAGTAAAAGCGCCTTGGGGTCGATGGCAAGCGCCCTGGCAAGTGCGACGCGCTGCTGCTGCCCGCCGGAGAGCCGTGTGATCGGCCGGGAGGCATAGTCGCCCAATCCAACCAGATCGAGCAGCTGTTGTGCGCGGGCGTGCCTTTCCTGCGCGGGAACTTTGCGCAGCTTCAGGCCGTAGGCCACATTTTCAGCGACGTTCATGTGGGGGAACAGGGCATAGTTCTGGAATACCATGCCAATGTTTCTTTGGTGAACGGGCGTGTCCGAAAGGTCTTCGCCATTAAGCAGAATCGAACCGGTGTGGCCTGTCACCAGACCGGAAACAAGCTTGAGTAGCGTCGATTTCCCGGAACCGCTGGGGCCGATGACGGCGACGAGTTCGCCGGTGGCAATTTCGAGCGTGACGGCGTTAAGTCCCTGACGGGTACCTGGATAGGAATAATTAACTTCGTGGAGTACGAGGCTCATGATTTTCTGACCACGGTTGAGGAGATCAGTGCCGAAGCGCTTGCCAGCAGGAGCAGGATGACGGTGGCTGCGCAGGCAAAACCGGAGGCGCCGTAGAACGCTTGCAGAAGAACGATCGGGTAAGTCCGGTTCTGGAAGCTCGCTAGCAGGTTGGAAAGGCCGAATTCACCTACCGAAATGGCGACCACCATGACCAGTCCGCTGATGAGGCTCTGGCGCAGATTCGGGAGGACGATGCCGAGGAACTGGGCAGTGGATGATGCGCCGAGTGTTGCTGCGGCCCTTTCCAGGCGTCCCAGATCCAGATGCCGGAGATCGGCAAGCAGGGTATTGGTCAGGTAGGGCAGAGTTTGCACGGTATGTGCAGCAATCAGCAGAGGCAGGGTTCCGAACCACGGCAGTATGTCGGTGTTGAAGACAATGATATAGCCGAACCCAAGTGTGATTGCCGGGACGGCGACGGGCATGACGCTGACGATTTTGGCGGCCAGGCTGCCTTTTCGTCCAGCGCCGTGGTACAGGGAATAGGCAAGCGGTACGGCAATGCAGGTGTTGATAAGGCAGGCGCTCAGCGCGACGATCAGACTGCTCGTAAATGCCCGGCGGAATGGCGTTTCATGCCAGAGTTCCACGTACCAGCGCCCGGTAACGCCGCTCGGGAACATTGTGTTGGTCCATGTGTTGCCGAAACTGCCGATCAGCAGCAGCGCGATGGGCAGCAGCAGATACACGGCATACAGGGCAGAAATCCAGCGCAACAGTCTGTTTTCCATGGAGTGGAGCGCGCGGTCGCGTATCGACGAATGTTGATCAAATGGTGATGTAAGATGATCCGGCTAAACAGCAATAATTCTGATACATGCCTGCAAGCGCCACTTTACGCGGGGATCCGTAAAAAACAAGTGAATAGTTCGATAGACATTGTTGAGTAATTGGAAAGATTTGACTACGGTTTTTTATCTTTCGGATACGGCGAGTCTGGCGAGGGGGAAAGTGCGTATCGACTGAGTGAGCCGATCCGGCAGGCAAAATTTTCCGGATCGCTTTCCGGTGTTCCCGCATAGTCGCTGGCTTATCTGGCGGCCATGCTCATTGCCGCTGCAAGGGAAAGCGTTTGCCGTAACGGCAAGTGATGCGAGGCCCGCCCGCCACGGGTGGCGGATGATGCGTAGCGTGGAAATGGATTGTGGCGATATTCACGGGCAGGCCGGAAACCCGCGTAAATACTGGGCTAGCGAGGAGGCAGGCCGGAAGTGCCCGTAAACACTGGGCTGGCGGGTAGCCCCTCCGGAAATGCCCGTTTTACGTGGGGTTCTGGGCAGGCGTTCTAGCGAGGGTTGTGATAGGTCTGCGGCAGTGTTGTTGCAGATCTTTGATCACCGGCGGTGGTGATTCAAGCGGTGATGCCTTTTCTCCGCGCAGTGGCGGTGTGGTGGCGGGTCTTTGGCCGCCGGTATTCGATAAGAGCGTCAGGATTGCCCGTCATTGCGGCCCGTCATGGGGTGCGGAGGGGCTAAGGCCTGCGGGTCGCCGGAATTGTCCAGTCTGCCGGAGCCGGCTGGCATTTCTTCGCTTGCGGGTGGGGCGCCAGGGTGCAGGGTGAGCAGCACGATGCCGCCGACAATGAGGGCGATGCCCAGCCATTCTCTGGCGTTGAGCCGTTCGCCGAGAAAGGTGACGGCAAAAAGGGCGACAAAGACGACGGAGAGTTTGTCTACCGGCGCGACGTGCGCGGCGCTGCCGGTTTGCAGCGCCTTGAAGTAGAACAGCCATGAGAAGCCCGTTGCTGCGGCAGAAAGGAAGAGGAAGAGCCATTGCCGGTGGGTGATCTGGGCGAGCGGCTGCCATTTGCCAAGATAGCTGACCCACAGGGCGACGATGAAGACGATCATCACGGTGCGGATGAAGGTGGCGAAGTCGCTGTCGATGCCGTGCAGTCCGATCTTGGCGAAGATGGCGGTCAGCGCGGCGAAAAGGGCGGCGAGCAGCGCGTAAAAGAGCCAGGTCATGAGAGATCCTTTCCGGTGTGTCGTGTTGCCTGAATGTCTCGCCGTGTCGGGCCGATCGGCAGGGCTGCGCCGGCGGGTAGGCTCCCCCGGAGATGCCCGTTTTACGTGGGGTTCGGGGCAGGTATGGTAGTGGAGGTGTCGTAGGTCTGTGGCGGAATTGTGGCAGGTCTGCAGCCGCCGGCAGCGGCGATTCAACTGGCGATACTTCCTCTCCGCGCGGCCGGCAGTGCGCCAAAAAAGTCAAAAGCTCAGGCCGTTATTACTTAGAAGTATGACGCCTCTGCCACGGCGGAAAAACCCGAAACAAACGCTGAATACATATCATTAAGATAATTTCTATCAATAGTATTAAGCATGATTAAACTCCAATAATTATTTTTGACCAAACACGTCTGATAAACGACGCGAACCTGTAAGTGAACCTATTAATCCAAAAGTAAAAAATGCAGCAGTACACACGAGCCAATGTGCGAAAAGAAAGTTAGGCCAAAGATAGTTATGTATTAACTCTTCAAAAGCTTTCATTTTAATAATTGAAGAATGACCTATCTGTGATTGTTCCGGCAAACAAACCATAGCATACAAACCCGCAAATAATATAATTATTAAACATAATCGCCTAAAAAATCCGATTTTTCCTTTTTTGAGATGCCATGCCTTCTGTAAGAAGTAAATTACATAGAAAGGAAATGATAGCCACTGCACAACAAAAACAAATAAGACTAGATCAGGGTTAGGGGAGTAATTTGCAAAGACCACGATATTAGGAATAATTTTGGCAACTAACAGCGCATAGGGTTTAAGAAAAGTAATCAAACCTTGTGGAAGAAAATATGGAATAAATAACCAGGATAAGCTATAGCTTATTAGATATAAAAATAATCTATCATTCTTTGTGTTTTTTATTGGGCTTTTTTGCGTTTGAAGATGCTCCATATCTGGCGTCCAATAAGTATTAATTTTCCGTCAAGATTGATGCCGGATTATGAAGGGATTATTCCTGATACATTATTTGATGCTTTATTTGCCATGCTTTAAAGCTGTTCCGGCAAAATCAGAAACCTTCCTAATGCGTGCCGGGAGTTAAGGAAGGCATAAGTCGCACACGATAATGCGTGGCAAGCTAGACCTTTCCTATGCGCCTGTCAATGGGCTTATATAGGGACTGTGGAAAGATGTAGCAGATGCAGTGCTCTTAAATTTTTGGGGCGTGGCTTTATGGAAAGAGGCAGCGGGGCGCGGCTGGCTGGGAAAGACAATACTTGTTTTTTCTACGGTGGCTTGTTGAGTGCTGTCTGCGCCCTTTGGATGTGATGCACGACCGGCTAAATCGGTCGCCCGCAAGCCCACGTCAATAGGGCGTTTGCGAGCAAGTGGTCTGGAAACCCGCGTAAATACTGGGCTAGCGGGCAGGGGCTCCGGAAAATGCCCGTTTTACGCGGGGTTTGGGGCAGGTGTGATGGCGGGTGTTATGGTGGGTGCTTTGGTGAGTCTACGGCCGCCGGCAACGGCGATTCAGCCGGCAATGTTTTCTCCCCGCACGACCGGTGGCGCGCCGGTAGCCGGCCTGAAGTCCTTGTCAATAGGGAATTTGCGGGCAGGCAGGCCGGAAACCCGCGTAAACATTGGGCTAGCGGGCAGGGGCTCCGGAGATGCCCATTTTACGTGGGGTTCAGGGCAGGCGTGGCGGCGGGGGGTATCGTAGGTCTGTGGCGGTGTTGTGGCAGGTCTGCGGCCGCCGGCGGCGGCGATTCAGCCGGTGATGCTTTTTCCTGTGCAGTCGGCAGTGCGACGCAAGGCACTGTCGAAACGCCGACAGCTGAAGTGATGTTTCGCTCCCGCGCGGCCGGCAGTGCGCCCAAAAGGTTAAAAGCTTAGGCCGTTAAGCTGACTTTGCCGCATGGCGCCTGCGAGCTAACGATGCATGTTTTTCATTCCGCGCAAAAGAAAGCGCGACACCTGCGTGTCGCGCTTTTCGTCGTCGGCTGCGCCAATCCACCGCCCGAGCAGAAATTACCGATAGATCAAAAACGGGCAGTGGAAGGGGCGTGCGGCGGCTGTAGGCTTAGTTTCCCCCCGTTTCACCCATCTGACTGTGTTCGGACGGGCGGGCGTTGGTTTCCACCATGACCAGTGGTTCGTCGGAGATTTCGACCTTGGGCCGACGACGGCGCGGCCGCGGTTTTGCCGGCGCGGCCGTAACTTCGGGCTGCCATGCCTGGTGTTTCTCATGTTGGGTTTCCACCATCACCAGCCCGGCTTCGGACAGTGATCGTGACAGGTCGGTTACGGCGCTTGCCGGCACCGGGTCGGCAACAATCGGGCCGGCCGTTGCCGGCGCAGGTTGCGGGGTTTCGCCCGATGGCGCAGTGGCCGGAGCCGAGGGCGGCGGGGCGTCGTCGGGTTTGGTGTCGGGCGCCGAAACGATGGATGTGGACGCGCCGTCAACTGCGGCCGTGGCGTCCGCGTCAAGCGGGGCTGTCGGCAAGGTTTCCGACGGCGGAGTTTGCAGGGTTTCCGGCGTGATGATCGCGGCCTCGGTGGCAAAGAACACGGAAGTTTCTTCATCGTCTGGCTCGGCCGGAGATTCGCTGTCCCCCGGTTTTGTTGCCTGCGCTGCGCTCGCTGCCTCGGTGTCCAGCGTGCTGATCGTGGCGGCTGATACGGCGACAATCGCTGTCGTCGCCATCGTTGCGCTGATGCTGGCTGCCGTCGTCTCCGGCGCCATTTCCGGCGCTACGGGCGCAGGTGCTGGCGCGGCTGCGGAGGCGTTTTCCGATGCGTTTTCCGGCGAATTTTCCGGTGCTTCCGGTACATTTCCCGCTGTATTTTCATGGCGGTCACGGCGTCCGCCGCGGCGGCCACGGCGGCGTGTCGTAGTGCTGTTTTCTTCGGCGGTGTATTCGCTGGCACGTTCGCTGTTTTCGGCCTGGGCAGGCGGCGCTACGACGGTATCCGGCACATTGTTGCCGGCTTCCGGTACGGCCTGGCGCGCCTCGCGTTCTGCGCGCGATGAACTGCTGCGCTGACGGCGCGGCTCTTTCGGTGTTTCCCTCTGTGTATCCTTTTCTCGGCTTGCCCGCGTCTTTTCGCTGCCGTTATTGGCATTGTGGCCGTTTTCGCTATTTTCGTTGCGTGCTTTACTCTCGCGTGCTTCGCGGCTGGGTCGGGTGTCGCGTTCCTCGTCCCGCCGGGTGTTGCGTCCGCTGCGGCGATTTTCCCGATTCTCGCGGCTTTCGCGCGATGTCTCGCGGCGGCTGCCTGCGCGCGGTTTCGGTTCGTGTTTTTCGGGCACTTCAGCCGGCGTGCCGCGGAGCCAGGAAATGATTTTGGCGAACAGACCGACGCTGGCGGCTGGGGGTTCGCTGGATTTTTTCGGCACGATGGGCGCAGGCTGCGCCGGAGTGATGCCTTTGATGGCCGCTTCCTGGCGGCGCGGCGCGCGCGTTTCTTTGCTCGCGGGCATTTGCTTGCCGTGTTCTTCCGCCGGCTCTTCCACCATTTTGTACGACGGCTGGCTGGTTTCTTCCTGGTTGAGATCGTCGTGACGCATGCGTGTGATCATGTGCTGCGGCGTCTCAAGGTGGATGTTGGGAATCAGCATGAGGCTGACTTTGTGCCGCATTTCGATGGAGTAGATGTCGTGGCGCTTTTCGTTGAGTAGGAAAGTTGCAACATCGACCGGCACCTGCGTATATACGGCGGCGGTGTTGTCTTTCATCGCCTCTTCTTCAAGAATGCGCAGGATGTGCAGCGCTGCCGATTCCGTGCTCCGGGTGTGGCCGGTGCCGGAACAGCGCGGGCAGGGGATGTAGCTGGTTTCCGCCAGAGCCGGGCGCAGGCGCTGGCGTGACAGTTCCATGAGGCCGAAGCGGCTGATCTTGCCGATCTGTACGCGCGCCCGGTCGAAGTGCAGGGCGTCACGCAGGCGGTTTTCAACCTCGCGCTGGTTGCGCGAGCTTTCCATGTCGATGAAATCGACGACGATCAGGCCGCCTAAGTCGCGCAGGCGCAACTGGCGAGCGACTTCCTCAGCCGCTTCTAGGTTGGTTTTGAAGGCGGTTTCTTCGATGTCGGCGCCGCGTGTCGAGCGCCCGGAGTTGACGTCGACCGAGACCAGCGCCTCGGTGTGGTCGATGACGATGGCGCCGCCGGAAGGCAGATTGACCTGCCGCGAGTAGGCCGATTCGATCTGGTGCTCAATCTGAAAGCGCGAAAAGAGCGGTACATCGTCGCTGTAGCGCTTGATCCGGTCGATATTGGCCGGCATCACGGTAGACATGAAGTGCTGCGCCTGCTCGAAGATGTCGTCCGTGTCGATGAGGATTTCGCCGATATCGGGCTGGAAATAGTCGCGGAGGGCACGGATTACGAGGTTGCCTTCAGGGTAGATGAGAAAGGCGCCGCTGTTGGCGTCGGCCGCGTTCTCGATGGCTTTCCAGAGTTGCAGCAGGTAATTGAGATCCCACTGCAATTCTTCCAGGCCGCGGCCAATTGCCGCCGTGCGGGCGATCAGGCTCATGCCCTGCGGTACTTCCAGTTGATCCATGATTTCGCGCAGCTCGGCACGCTCTTCACCCTCGACGCGGCGCGAAACGCCGCCGCCACGCGGGTTGTTGGGCATCAGCACGAGATAGCGGCCGGCCAGGCTGATGAACGTCGTCATCGCCGCGCCCTTGTTGCCGCGTTCGTCCTTATCGACCTGGACGATCAGTTCCTGCCCTTCGCGTAAGGCTTCTTTAATCGACGCCCGGCCAGCTTCGGCGCCCGGCTGAAAGTAACTACGCGAGATTTCTTTAAAGGGGAGAAAACCGTGCCGTTCGCTGTCGTAATCGACGAAGGCAGCTTCCAGGCTCGGTTCGATGCGGGTGATGACCGCTTTGTAAATATTGCTTTTTTTCTGTTCCCGGGTGGACGATTCAATGTCGAGGTCAATCAGTTTTTGACCATCGACAATGGCGACACGGAGTTCCTCGGCCTGTGTCGCATTGAACAGCATGCGTTTCATTCTTGTGCTCCCGTGCGCGATGCATGCACGAAGGGAGCGCCTGTTGCAGGCGGTAACGAATCAGTGGAATGGCGGATGCTTCATATATGTTGATGCCGGTGCCGGGTGAGTGAATCGCTGAATCGAGTTTCCGTCGTTTTTCATTATTTCCCGGAATCTCCGGGATCTGTGAAATCTGCCTGAGGCGTTCCGAACGTGTCAAACGCGCATAAATCAAGTAGTATCGCTACTTTTGGTGAGCGTACTTAACCAGGTGACCTGCCTTGCACCGATCTTGCGCAAATTGGCGCAAGTGAAGCTGCCGATGCCTGCCGGGAAGTGCGCCGCAACAGTCATTGCAGGAAATGCAAAAAACCAGCGTCGCGCAACGGTCTTACGGGTCGGCGCCTCTTTCGGTACGAGACGCAAATCGCGGGGGGCAGTATATTCAAAATGGTCGGAATTGGCAAAGAAAACCTCTCTCGCCCCGTTCCTTTGAACTCCTTGCCAGTTGCGCCGGTTTCACAGCTTTCCCCGGACTTTTTTCAGGTTTCCCAGACGCTGGTCGGTGAAGATGCGCATGGTCAGCGCCTCGATAATTTTCTGTTCAGGATCGCCCACGGTGTTCCCAAAAGCCATATTTACCGGATCGTGCGTAGTGGCCAGGTGCGTGTTAATGGGCGGCGTGTCGATAACGCCTATCGCCTGCAAACCGGCGATGTGCTGAGAATTCCGCCTTTGCACATTGCACGGCGCGAGGAAGTGTGTGCGGATGAAATCATGGCCGGCGCGCAGCTCAAGGCAGCGCTACCCATCCTTTACGAAGATGCCGCCTTGCTGGTGATCAACAAACCGGCGGGGCTGGCCGTACACGGCGGCAGTGGCGTTAGCTTCGGGGTGATCGAGGCGCTGCGCCGGCAGCGGCCGCAGGCAAAGTTTTTGGAACTTGCGCATCGGCTCGACCGAGAGACTTCGGGCATTCTGCTGGTCGGTAAAAAACGCTCGGCGCTGACCGTGTTGCACGATATGTTCCGGGAAAGCTCTTCCGGACATGGTGAACGTCGTGTCGACAAGCGTTATTTCGTGCTCGTTGCGGGGCGTTGGCAGGAGCCGCTGCGCCATGTTCGCCTGCCGTTATTCAAGTTCTTGCTCGAATCGGGCGAACGCCGCGTGCGTGTCGACACTTTGGGCAAGCCGGCGCACACGGTATTTCGCCTGCTGGCGCGCTGGGAAAATTTCAGCCTGCTGGAAGCGGAGTTGCGCTCGGGACGAACGCATCAGATTCGTGTGCATTGCGCCGCGATGGGACACCCGATTGCCGGTGATGAAAAATATGGTGATTTTGCGCTGAATCGTGCGCTTGTCCAGAAGGGGCTGAAACGTATGTTCCTGCATGCCTGGAAGATGCGTTTGCCCCATCCGATCAGCGGTGAGGCGCTGTCCTTAGAAGCGCCGCTTCCGGTAGCACTCACTGGCTTTTTAAGGGAAATTTCCTGTAGGGAGAGGCAGGATTATGGGCAAGCGCTTTGATTTGCTGGTGTTTGACTGGGATGGCACGCTGCACGATTCGATCGGCGCCATCGTTTTTTCCATGCGCGCCGCCTGCCGCGACCTCGGTTTGCCTGAGCCTGCGGATGCGCAGGCCCGGCAGGTCATCGGACTGGGGCTTGCCGATGCCTTGCGCTATGCCGCGCCTACCCTCGACTCGCGGCGCTATCCGGAAATGGCCGATTGCTACCGCCGGCATTATCTTGCTGGCGATGGCGAGCTTTGTCTGTTCGACGGTGTGATGCCATTGCTTAGGGATTTATGCACGCGGGGCTTTACGCTCGCCGTAGCGACGGGCAAAAGCCGGCGCGGCCTGGATCGCGCCTTGACCGCCAGCGGGGCGGAACACTTTTTTGCCGCTTCGCGCTGCGCCGACGAATGCTTTTCCAAACCCCATCCGCAAATGCTGCATGAGTTGATGGAGGTGTTCGATGTCCCGCCCGAACGTACTTTGATGATCGGCGATACCACACACGATCTGCACATGGCAGCCAATGCCGGTGTCGAGAGCCTGGCCGTGAGCTATGGCGCGCATTCCAGCGCACAACTGAGAGAAATACGGTCGCTAACGCAGGTATCCAGCGTTGCGGAATTGTCAGACTGGTTGCTGGCGAACGCCTGATGCTTCAGGTTTTGCTTTATGGATGAAGCATGCGGGAGATATACTCCTTAACAACATAAAAACGGAAACAGTCATCGACAGCGGCGGCCGTGCAGTATTGCCTTATTCTGCGGTGTAACGTTGAGTTTGTCGGTCGTTCGCCGATCCTTGTCATGCTTGCCAGTACACGCTCGACGCATTCTCGTCGAGTGCACTGATTTTTATTGACCCTTTCATTGAATCCAATCTGAGTTTTACCGTGGATACACCGAACACCAATCAGCCACAATGGGAACGAAAGCTCCTCGAACGGCTTGCCGTGGCCTCTCTCAAGGAGCAACGGGCCAAGCGGCGCTGGGGCATTTTCTTCAAATTTGCCATGCTGGCTTATTTTGTCATCGCCATGATCGTTTGGATTGACTGGGGACGCAGTGATACGTTGAGCGATGGCAAGCATACGGCGCTCATCAATCTGAACGGCGTCATTGAATCGACGGGCGACAACAGCGCAGATAAGGTCAATAATGCCTTGCAGGCAGCCTTTAAAGACAAGAACACTTCCGGCGTCATCCTGCGTATCAACAGCCCTGGCGGCAGTCCGGTACAGTCCGGCATCATTTATGATGAAATTCGTCGCCTGCGCACCAAATATCCGAAAATCCCGCTGTATGCGGTTGTCGAGGATGTCTGCGCTTCGGGCGGCTATTATGCCGCGTCGGCGGCCGACAAGATTTTCGTCGACAAGGCCAGCATCATCGGCTCGATTGGCGTGCGCATGGATGGTTTCGGATTTACCGGCGTGATGGAAAAGGTCGGTGTCGAACGCCGTTTGATGACTGCAGGCAACAACAAGGGTTTCCTCGACCCGTTTTCGCCGCAGGATGAAAAACAGAAGGCGCATGCCGAAGCTTTGCTAGGCGAAGTCCACAAGCAGTTCATCGACGCCGTGCGCCAGGGGCGCGGTCAGCGTCTGAAAGAAACGCCAGAAATCTTTAGCGGACTGATCTGGACGGGAGCACAAGGTATCCAGATGGGGTTGGCCGACGACTTCGGCACCGTGGATTCGGTCGCACGTGACATTATCAAGGCGGAAAACGTACTCGATTACTCGCTCAAAGAAAATATTGCCGAACGTTTTGCCAAGCGGTTGGGCGCAGAGGCCGGAAATGGCTTCGCCGCGCGGCTATTTGGCGGTGACGCAGCGGCGTTGCACTGAGAGGGTTTCGCCTCACAGCGGATAAACAAAACAAAAATAGCGGTGCGGTGCGTCATTTGGGCATCGCCCTGCGGATTCTTGCCGTTACCCCATGCCCTCACATTTTTAGGTGTAATGGACAAAACGGATGTTTTTAGGACGTCCTCTTGGCAAAAAAGAATTGAAAAACGCAAGTCCGAAGATGCCCAAATCCACGCGAGTTAGCGGGTAGCGATTCAGCAACGCCCAAATCAGAAAAGCGTCCATAGGAAAACAAGCACGGCATGTGCCGTTTCAGACAGGGTGGCTCTGAAACCCGCGCTAATTGGGCGTTTGCGGGCATGTGCCCTGGAAAACCTTATTCCACACGGGCTCTGGACCTGCTCCCCGTCGCGGCAGTCATCTGCCTGCATTGCGCGTTAAGCGCGTCGGCGTCTGCGCGCGGCGGGTTGAACGTCTGTGGCGTCCGAACGTCCGCGATAGCTGTCCGTCTACGGCGGCTGCCCGGAAGCCCGCGTCTTTTGGGCGTTTCAGACAGGGCAGCGCTGGAACCCGCGCCAATCGGGCGTTTGCGGGCAGGCACCCCGGAAACCCTTATTCCACGCGGGTTTCGAGCTTAGGTTTTTTCATTTATTTAACTATAGCGCTGCAAAAGGGTGTTGATGCTGGGATTTGGCTTTTGCCCGCCGCTGAAACACCTACCGTAACGGTTGTAGTTGTAGCGCTGAGTGCCGTTACGGCGTTTGTTTTTCTTGACCGTTTGGGGTCGCAAAAAAAGCATTTTTTGTGTGCAAAGGTTTTGATCTCTTGTAAGGCCTTGCCGCGTAAGGGCTATAGCAATTTTTAACACCTATTTTTTGTCCATTACGCCGAAATTGGAGCGCTTTATATTTGAGTGCATCAATGACACGCTAAACTGTTCCTGGCTGCTAAAACTAGCATGATATTTCTGGTGAGGTGTTGCCGACCAGACCGGCCTTTATAGCAATGTTGTTGAAGAGCATTGGGCTGTCGAGAGCACCTGTTATGTTGGAATCGTTGCCTGAATTCTTGATTCTCGGTTGTTTTGTACCGTGCGCGTAATTGTAATGGGCGGTCAGGGTGACTGACACTACATTCATGAAAAATCTGGAAGCTGTGCTGTTGTTACTAGTAAAGCCCACATAATCTGCGCCATGCTTAAAAAGCTTTTTATATCAAAGCCTATAGGGGCGTATAAAAACTAAAACGTCCTTGCTACAAAGCAGTTAGCATTTTCCGGGTTATGGTTTGACATAAAAAGCGCATAAAAAAGCCGATGGCAGGTGCCATCGGCTTTTGCTTTCCAAGAAATTGTGACGTCTGTTTCTTTATGGTCTAGATTAGAAGCCCAGCAGGCCGAAGAAGACGTAGCAGACGATGGCGCCGACGATAGACATCGACAGCCCCCACATCAGCAGTCTCTTGAACAGTACACCTTTGTCCTCGTGGTCTCCTGCGCAGGCGATGCAGAGAGCGCCCAGCGTGGAGAGCGGCGAGGTATCGACCAGGTGCGAACCGACGTTGATTGACGAGATCAGCGCGACCGGGTCGCCGCCGCCGATTTCCTTGATCAGACCCGGCACCATCGGCAAGAACATCGGCATAACAACGCCAGACGAGCTGGAGTAGGCCGAAATAACGCCGGTGATGAGCGCCAGCGTACCGTTTGCCGAAGTCGGGTTGGAGATGGTGCCGATGATCTTCACCAGTGCGTTGAGGCCACCGGATTTGTCCATGACTTCGATCAGCACGGTCATGCCGCAGACCATCATGATCACGCCCCAAGGCACAACCTTAACGGCAGCCTTGCTGTCACCCGCGCCGGTCAGCATCAGGACGCAGGAGAGAATGAAAGCGATGGTGCCGACGTTGGCGACCATGTTCTTCAGCCACAGATTGCTGGCGAAGAAGGGTTTCATGAACGGCAGACCGGGCAGAATGACCAGCACGATCAGCACACCAACCATCGATAAGGTTTGGATCTGGGCACTATTGAACGGCTCGGGTCTCGGCGCCAGTTCGTTAATGTCGAGCTTGCCGCCTTTTTGCTTCGAAATCCAGGCCATGCCGCCCAGAAGGAAGAAGCCGCCGATGTTGGCAAAGGCTTGCGCAATCTCGGAGTTGAAGTGCACCTTCCAGGCCAGGCCACTCAGTGCGTCAGCGGCGATGCCGAGTTCCGGCGCCATCTTGGCAATGAGGCCGTTGGAGATGATCCCGGTCGGGGCGAATGGCGAGAAAGCCGCGCCGTTGGCCGCGCCGACGACAACCAGCGTCATCAGGAAAGCAGACAGGCCGATGCGCGTGGCGATCGCCATGGCGACGGGCGCCATCAACGCCGTCCCGGCGATATTGCCCGGGCCGATGGTGGTGATGATCGTCGTCAGAATATAGACGATCAGCGGCATCAGCGCGACGTTGCCGCCGCTGGCGCGCACGGCGTAGGCAGTGAGCTTTTCCATCGTCCCGTTGGTCTGCGCTATGCCGAACATGAAGGTCACGCCGACAAGGATCATGAACAGACTGGTCGGGAAGTAGGTCAAGACTTTTGAACCGGCAGTATTGCCCCAGACACCGGCGACGATGATGGCGAAGCCGATGGCCAGGAAGCCGACGTTCAGGTCCTCGTTAACGCAGCTGATCCCGACAACGACGACCAGTGCGACGATGGACATGATGGCAACTAATGAAATACCTTCCACATGCACCTCCTCATATCAATATAAAAATTGAAAACCGCGCAAGGGCGCACCGCCGGATATTCAGTTTGGCGCTCTGGATGGTGGAGCCAGGCAGGGCGTCAGTCAGTCCATTCTGCTTAGCGCATTACGCGACATTAAATGCAAGGCGGAATATACGCCCTTTCAGGTGCCAAGCAATTTCGGTATTCCACATACCCGCTAACCGTTTCCGGTGGTAAAAACAAGGCCACAACACTGCGTGTATCGCATGGGGCGTGGCAGATGCGCGCTGCCTTTGCCCTGCGTTGAGTACGTCTCTCCATGTTGCACCGGAATGCCTGGGGCGGGTAGACTGAATACTGCTGTTTGCAACGACGACTGTTTTCCATAGAGCATGCTCGAAAACGTAGGGGGGTATATGAAAAAGTTCCTGATTCCCGTCGATGGTTCGGAATGTGCGTTGAGAGCCGTGTCGCTGGCAGCGCAGACCCGCCTGGATTATGCCGATCCGGACAGCGCGGAGATTCATCTGCTCAACGTTCAGCCGCCGATCAGTCATAGTGTGAAACGTTTTTTCAACCATGACGAGATTGCCAACTTTCTGCGCGAGGAAAGTGAACACGCCCTGGCGCCTGCGCGTGCATTGCTCGATGCTGCCGGCGCGCGCTATACCTGTCATGCCGAATTCGGCAATGTGGCCGAAACGATTATCCATTTTGCCGAAACGTTGGGCTGCGACCAGATCATCATGGGTACGAACGGGCGCGGTGCGTTGGGGCGACTGATCGGTTCAGCGACGATGAAGGTGCTGCATCTGTCCCCGGTGCCCATCCTGCTCGTTAAATAATGGCAATGTGATGGCAATGGACGAAAGGAAGGGCATGAAGGGCAGGGCAGGTGCATGCGGAAAAAGAATAAAGCGCAGAATCGCCGGCAGGCGCCTTGAGGAGGGATGCGCGCCATAAGCCGCGTTGCAGACAACACCGCCGTAAGAGTGAAAAAAATCAAGAGACAAGGAGCCTTCATGCACACCATGTTCGACAAGGAATCACACGGCAAGACAATCGACGCGCTGACGGCCGAATTTGAGACGGACAGCGAGCGCGGCCTCAGTGCGGCGGAAGCGCGGCGACGGCTGGACAGCGGTGGCTACAACGAGTTGAAAGATCGCCCGCGCCCGGGCTTTATGGCATTGCTCTGGGATCAGTTCAACAATTTTCTCATCATCATCCTGATCGTGGCGGCGCTGATTTCGCTGGCGCTGGGCGAATATGTCGATTCGGCCGCGATCGTCCTGATCGTCATCCTCAATGCTGTGATCGGCGTGGTGCAGGAATCCAAGGCGGAGCAGGCGCTTGAGGCGCTACAGAAAATGTCCGCGCCCAATGCCTCCGTGATTCGTGACGGCGTGCTGGTATCCATCCCCGGCCGGGAAGTTGCGCCGGGCGACATCGTCATGCTGGAAGCCGGCAATTTCGTGCCTGCCGATCTGCGCCTGATCGAAAGCGTCAACCTGAAAATTGAGGAAGCTTCGCTGACCGGCGAATCGGTGCCGGTAGAGAAGGACGCCTCGGCACTACTCGACCCGGCCGCACCGCTGGGCGACCGGACCAATTCGGCCTTTATGGGCACCATGATCAGTTACGGCCGGGGCAAGGGGCTGGCCATCGGCACCGGCATGAATACCCAGATGGGCATGATTGCCGAGATGCTGCAATCGTTTGAAAACGAGCAGACGCCCTTGCAAAAGAAGCTGGAACACCTGGGCAAGGTACTCGGTTCCGTCTGCCTGATTATCTGCGCCTTGGTGTTCATTTATGGTTTGTTCCGCGACACGCATCTGGCCCAAGCCATCGGCGGCGATTTCATGGCCTATCTGCGCGCCGAGGAAAAGGACATCATCAATTTGTTCATGACCGCCGTCAGCTTGGCGATTGCGGCCGTGCCGGAAGGTCTGCCGGCGATCGTCACCGTTTGCCTGGCGCTCGGCATGCAGCAGATGATCAGAAACAACGCGCTGATCCGTAAGCTGCCCGCCGTAGAGACGCTGGGCTGCGCTACCGTCATCTGCTCGGACAAGACTGGTACCTTGACGCAGAATGAGATGACTGTCCTGCAAGGTGTTGCCGGAGACTGTCAATTCAAGGTCAGCGGTGAAGGCTACGTACCGCAGGGCGAGTTTTTTACAGGCGCGTCGGCCAACGATTTTGCTGATGCACAACGTTTCCAGCCGCAGGAATATCCCGACGTTTCCCTGCTGTTGCGGGGCGCATTGTTGTGTAACGATGCGACGTTGAAAGAGGTGCCTCAGGACGGTGGCGCATCCGTCTGGCGCATTACCGGCGACCCGACCGAGGCCGCGCTGGTCGTGGCCGCCGCCAAGGCGGGGCTCTGGCGCGATGCGCTCAATGAACAATTGCCGCGTGTACAGGAAATCCCCTTCGATTCCGACCGCAAACGAATGACGACCATTCACCGCGTTGATGGCGCGCCGGACATCGTTGCAGCAGTCGGCAGCGCTGTCACCGCTTTTGTCAAAGGCGCGCCCGATGTCATTCTCGACCTGTGCACGCAGCGCCTCGAAGGCGGTAAAACCGTTCCGCTGACGGCGGAAGCGCGGGCGACAATTCTGGCGCAGAACCATGGTATGGCGACTTCGGCCCTGCGCGTGCTGGCGGTTGCCTGCCGGCCGCTGGATAGTGTGCCGGATGCACCGGTACCGGAAACAGTGGAACGAGACCTGGTCTTCATCGGACTGCTCGGCATGATCGACCCGCCGCGCCAGGAGGTCGTCGAGGCGCTGAAAGTGGCGCATGGCGCCGGCCTCAAGTGCGTGATGGTGACGGGTGACTACAAGGACACGGCGGAAGCGATCGCGCGTGATATCGGCATGTTCAAGCCGGGCGGGCTGGTGCTCACCGGCAGCGAAATTGAAAATCTCAGCGATGCCGAACTGGCGGGATGCGCCGAACGCCTGCAAGTGTGCTGCCGCGTGTCGCCGCAGCACAAGACGCGTATTGTCGATGCGATGAAGGCCAACGATCATGTCGTGGCGATGACCGGCGATGGCGTCAATGACGCGCCGGCGCTTAAACGCGCCAATATCGGCGTCGCTATGGGCATCACCGGCACGGACGTTGCCAAGCAGACGGCCGATATGGTGCTGACCGACGATAATTTCGCCAGCATCGTCGCCGCGATCCACCAGGGGCGGATCATCTACGCCAACATACGCAAGTTTGTCTACTTCTTGCTGGCCTGCAATGTCGGCGAAATTCTCATCATTTTCTCGGCGATGCTGTTTGGCCTGCCGATTCCGCTGCGCCCCGTGCAGCTGCTCTGGCTCAACCTGGTTAGCGATGGCGCGCCGGCGCTGGCGCTGGGCATGGAAAAGGGCGAGCCGGATATCATGACGCGGCCGCCGCGTTCGCCGGGCGAACCCGTCATCGACAAGATGATGGCGATCAGTATCGGCGTCATCGGCATTGTGGACGCCGTTGCCGTCCTGAGCGTATTTTTGCTGGCGCAGGCGCGTTATCCCGACCATCTGGCCGCTGCGCAGACCATGGCCTTCATTACGCTATGCACGTCTGAGTTGTTGCGCGCCTTTACCGCGCGCTCTGAAACGCACAGCGTTTTCTCGCTCGGTCTGATGAACAACCGCTGGATCGTATGGGCGGTCATCGTATCGTTCCTGCTGGTTTTGATGGTGGTCTATGTGCCGTTCCTGCAACCGGTCTTCGATACCGTACCGCTTGGCCTGAATGACTGGCTGCTGATGCTGCCATTTTTCTTCATTTCTCCGCTGACGATGGAAGTTCTCAAGGTGTTCGCCCGCCGTAGCCGTTAGTGCGACAGTGCTGGCCAACGCCCGGCGGGCAAGGCCGGACATTTCCGGGCGGGCGCTCTGAAGCCCGCGTCGATAGGGTGTTTCCGGGTACCCCCTTCGGAAACCCGCGTGGATAAAGGATCTCCGGGCGCCTGCCCGGAGATGCCCTGTTTATAAGGGTTTCAGAGCCCCCACATGCTGTAGGCGCGCGGCGCAAAATCCGCCTCCGCCATCGCCGCCTTGCCCGACCGTATCCATTTTGCCCATGACGCGCCCAAACGCCGGTTTTGTCCGTTACGCCGAATCCGGATGTGTGGTAGAAGGTATCTGCGTGCATCGACCGGGGAGCAGCCGGCCGGCACGGGCCCGCGTGAAGCGGCATCAGCGGGCGGGGCGGCGGGCTTGAAACTGTAAAAACCGGCCGCATCTTCTTCTCCTGCCGGGCGGCTTCTCGTTCGGCGCCATCGGGCAGAAAGGAGTCACCATGGATATTGTCTATAACAGCGAAAACTATGCCATCGTCGCTTATCCGACGCGGCAGGCTTTCGAGCTGGTCGACAAACAGTCCAGCCGCAGCCTGTTCGTGCAAGGTTCGGTGGCCATGGGGCTGCGTTCGGCCATCGACAATATTCCCGACGCCGAGCGCAGCCAGGAGTCGATTGATGCACTGCTCGATGATTTCTGCGCCGGCGCGGCGCAGCCGATTGTGATTCACTGAGCGGCGGGGCGTTGCTGGCAGTCGCCTCCTCTGGAACCCGCGTAAACAGGGTGTTTGCCGGCAGGCGCCTCTGAAACCCGCGTAGATAAAGGGCTGGCGGGCAGGGCGCTCGGAGATGCCCTGTTTATAAGGGCTTGCGGGCAGGCGCCGCGCGGTATGTAGTAGGTTGCGCGCTTTTATGCCGACCTATTTTCCCGACGCCGGGCGCAGTCAGGAGTCGATTGATGCGCTGCTCGATGATTTCTGCGCCGGCGCGGCCGATTGTGATTCACTAAATGGTGGGGCGTCGCCGGCGGGCGCCTCCTCTGGAGCCCGCGTAAACAGGGCGTTTGCGGGCAGGCACCTCTGAAACCCGCGTAGATAAAGGGCTGGCGGGCAGGGTGCCCGGAGATGCCCTGTTTATAAGGGCTTCAGGGCGTTCCCCCGGAAATCCGCGTGGATCAAGGAGCTCCGGACGGCTTCTAAAATCGCCGACGTTTCTCCGCCGCTTGCGCGCATTGCGACAGCGTTTCGGCGCGGGTCGCAGCCCAGGCCAGCGCACATTCGCCGACCATCATCGCCGTGAGAACGCCCATGGGTATCCGCCACGAGCCGAACCCGTCATAGAGCATGCCCATGCCCAGCGGGCCGAAGATTGCGATTGTGTACCCCACTGACTGCGCCATGCCGGATAAGGCGGCCGCTTCCTGCGGTGAGTCGGTACGGAGGGCGAACAGCATCAATGAAACGGAAAATAGCGCCGACCCGCTGATGCCTACGCACGTCACCCACAGCCACATCGTCCCCAGGCCGCCGAGCCAGATGCCGCCGATGCCCGCAACCAGCATCAGCGCCATACCCAGCCCCAGTGCCTGCTTGTGGCGGCTGCGTGCAAAGAGGGCCGAAGCGCCCAGTACGCCGAGCAGCGATACGGCCTGGAACAGCGAGCCGTATGCACCGGCTTCCAGCGCACTCATGCCTTTTTCCGCCAGTACGGAGGGTAAAAAATTCGCCATCGCGTAAAACATGAGTGACTGCACGCCCATCATGGCGCTGATGCACCAGGCCGCAGGCGAAGTCCAGACGTTCAGGCCGCTCGCCGCATGGGGTGTCTGCGTCGGGTTTTGCCCATAGGCAGGCAATTCGGGGGGCGCCGGCGGCGTTTGCCGCTGCAGATACAGCCATACCGGCAGGGCAAGCAGGGCGGTCGCGATCCAGACGCCCAGCGACCAGCGCCAGTTTAACCAGTGCGCCAATGGCACGGCGACGGCCGCGGCAACGGCCGCCGACAGCGACATGGTGAACGTCATGGCGCCGATAACCAGCCCGACGCGGTGAGGCAGGCTGCGCTTGGCCAGCGCCGGCAATAGCACATTACCCATTGCAATCGCCGCCGAGAGAATGACTGTCCCGGCCACGAGCAGTGCGGCGGAAGGAAAGGCCGAACGCACGGCGATGCCGATCGCCAGCAGTATCGATGAGCCGATCAATACGTTTTCGATGCCCCAAAGCCGGGCGAGCCGTGCCGCCAGCGGAGAAAACAGGGCGAACGCCAGCATCGGCAAAGCGGTGACGAGGCCGACGAACGATCCTGAAACGCCCAAATCTTCCCGAATCATGCCGACGACCGGCCCCACCGCCACCAGCGGAGTACGCAGATTCAGGGCCAGAATCACCACCGCGCCGATCAGAAGCGGCAACGAAATCGCCACCGCAGACGGAACAGGCGCCGAGGCTGTTTGTGCGGCATTTGGCGCGGGGGGAGCAACCGGCTCAGAAGCAGGGTCGGGGGGAGAAGGAGCGGTCATCGTAAGGGGCGGTCAGCATGCTTCCGTCGAAAAATGTCGGGCAATGTCTTGCACGCGGATTTTGGGGCTGCGGTTTGAAATTAGCAGGTGTGGCGGTCTGGGAATGATACGCGCAGGCCGGGCTGGCCGGCACGCTGTTTTATGGCGGCTTTGATACTGCCAGACTGCCCGTGCGGCCTGCGCTGAACGGGCATCCATTCCGCATCAGTGCCAGATGGCAGCCCTAAGCCAGGGGGCCGCCCTGATTTTGTGGAGCGCGTTTTCACTACCTGTGCCGCTTGCCGGGGCACATCCGCATGCATTCGTCTGCCGTTCGTGGCCCGGTATTTTCTCTTCGACGTCAGCCAAGGACGGGGCCGTTTGTCTGGCATGCCCAGTGGTTGACCGGGCCGTGTCCTGAACCGATGTTGAGCGGGTGCGAGATGGCGGCGGTAATAAACGCTTTGGCCGACCGGATGGCCGCTTCCATGCTGTGTCCTTTGGCCAGTTCCGCCGTGATGCAGGCGGAGAAGGTGCAGCCCGTGCCATGTGTGTGCGGCGTGTCAAAGCGCGGGCATTCGAGCACAAAAGTGCGGTCAGGCAGGAATACCCGGTCGCGGCAGACGGCATCCTGCGAATTGCCGCTGTGTCCGCCTTTGATGACGATGCTTTTGGCGCCGAGTGCTTGCAGACGTGCGGCAGCCTCGGCGGCGCTGGCATCGTCGGTAATCGGAATGCCGGTGAGCGCTTCGGCCTCGGGCAGGTTCGGCGTGATGATGTCGGCTTGCGGCAGCAGGCAGGCAATCAAGGCAGCGATGGCGTTTTGCTGCAAGAGCGGTGCGCCGCCTTTGGCGATCATCACCGGATCGAGTACCAGCGGGCCGAGGCGGTGTGTTTGCAGGCAGGCGGCCACGCATTCGATGATGTCCGCCATGCTGAGCATGCCGATTTTCAATGCGGTGGGCGGGAGGTCTTCCGCAATCGCCTGAATCTGGGCGCGCACGGTAGATTGCGGAACGGTGTGGATGTCGAAAACGCCGCGCGTATTTTGCGCTGTGATGGCTGTGATCACGCTCATGCCATAAACGCCGCGCATCTGGAAGGTTTTCAGATCAGCCTGTATGCCTGCGCCACCGCCGCTGTCCGAGCCGGCAATGGTGAGCGCCATGGGAATGCGTGTCATCTCGGAAATCCTTTGTTAAAGCGGGATACCCGCGTGCGGAAAACCACCAGAACGGCTGGTAAAGGTGCCGTCAATCTTGCGCCCGATGTTTCTCATTCGACCAAGCCGGCGCCGTTTAGCGATCGAAATCACCTGCTTTGGGTTGGTCGCCATGCTATCAGCTTCTCCGGGAAATGGCGCGACGTCGGGCGTGTATTTGGCGGGGCCTCAGGCGCGCCATCGGTTCATATTGTCGGCGCGCCCATCAGGGCCATCGCTGAACAGCCTTTCCGCTAAAATGGCGGCTATGTCCTCTCCGTCACGTTTTCGGCAGGGTGGCCGGTCTGATTCGCGTTCCGATGTTCAGGCCGATGCCCGGCCGCGCCATTTTGCCCTCGTGCCCGCGGCCGGAAGCGGTGCCCGTCTCGGCTCACCAACTCCCAAGCAATATCTGCCGCTGGCCGGGCGGCCGATGATTTGGCACGCATTGTCGGTACTGTGCCGCCAGACGAAAATCGTGCAGGTCTATGTCGTACTTTCCGCAGGGGATGCCTGGTGGGCCGGCTATGACTGGTCGTCGCTGGGCGATACCTTGCGGCCGGTGTTTTGCGGCGGTGCGACGCGTGCGGAAAGCGTTGTCAACGGCCTGGCCGCGATGGCCGGCGAACTGGCGGAGGACGATTGGGTGCTCGTCCACGATGCGGCGCGCCCCTGTTTATCGCCGATTTTGCTGGATGCGCTGTTGAATGCGCTGGCGGATGATCCGGTCGGCGGTTTGCTTGCTCTGCCGGTGGCCGACACGCTCAAGCGCGCCCACGCGGAGGCGGGGAGTTTGGCCGGGGGGGCTGATTTGGGCGGGCAGCCGGATCGGGCCGCGCCGCGACGACGCAACATGCCGCGTGGCGCGCAAGCCCCGCGTGCCGCCGCTACGGTCACGCGCGACGGGCTGTGGCAGGCGCAGACGCCGCAAATGTTCCGTTATGGCCTGCTGTGCGCCGCGCTGGCGGCTGCGCCGAAGGAAGTCACGGACGAAGCGGGTGCGCTGGAAATGGCCGGCTATCAGCCCCGACTGGTGCCTTCCGAGTTGCGCAATTTCAAGGTGACGTACCCCGCCGACCTGGCATTGGCGGAGTTGATTCTGGCAGGGAGCCGGTAACATGAAAACGATGATTCGTGTGGGATTGGGCAGCGATATTCATGCGCTGGTCGAAGGGCGGCGGTTGATCATTGGCGGTGTCGAGATTCCTTTTGCCAAAGGGCTGCTCGGCCATTCCGATGCCGACGTTCTGCTGCATGCGGTGACTGATGCCTTGCTCGGTGCTGCGGCGCTGGGCGACATCGGCCGCCATTTTCCGGATACCGACGCGCATTACCAGGATGCTGACAGCCGCGTGCTTCTGCGCGCTGTCCGTGATTTGCTGGCAGAGGCCGGCTGGCGCATCGTCAATATCGATGCCACGATTCATGCCGAGCGCCCGAAGATGGCGCCGTATATCCCGCAGATTGTTGCCTGTCTGGCCGAGGATCTGCGGTTGTCTCCCGGATGTGTCAACGTCAAGGCCAAAACGGCGGAAAAACTCGGCTTTATCGGCCGTGGCGAAGGTATCGCCTGCGACGCTGTAGCGTTGATCGAACGGGATGCCGATCTTCATGACGCCTGATGGCGAGCGTATTTTTCAGTCTTTCCGCGCCGCGCCACTGTGGTGAAAAGCCGGTCATCGAACTCGGGCGGGTCATGTCATTGGGCAGTTTCTTTACCATTCAAGCCATGTCTGCGCCATAATGCGCAATTCACCCGTCGGCATCCATTGGCCCGCCCGTGTCGTGTCAGCCATGTTTTTTCGATGAGCGCGTGGATGATGGTCTGAGGCTGCCACGATGGGAATATACTGTTTTGATATATGAAAATAAACAATAATTCTTTTGTTGGAATAAGCGCTGCTTATACAATCGCAATTCGTATTCAGTCTGCTGATTTGAACCGGCCATTATTTCAACCGAATTGCAATCAACATGGATTTGACCCAAGCCTTGATTCCGGCGCCCGGTGTGCGCCGCCATTTGCCCGAGTACATCGCGCGCTTGCGCACGATGCGCACGCGATTACCCAGGGAGGCGGCCGTGCCATCCGCGCATAATCTGGAACAAACGCAGCAGCGCGGCGCGGCGCGGCCGGAGACGGCGTTGTTCGACGCGCCAGCGGGGGCCGGTACGGCGCTGTTTTCCCTGCGTAACGCGAGTAAGACCTTCCCGGGGGGCGTGCATGCATTGCATGGCGTCGACCTCGACATTTACGAAGGCGAGATATTCGGCATCATTGGGCGCAGCGGTGCGGGCAAGAGTACGCTGTTGCGCTTGCTGAACCGGCTGGAGCGCCCGAGTGCCGGGCAGGTGATCTTTGATGGCCGGGATCTGATGACGCTCGATAATGCGGCGCTGCGCCAGATGCGCCGCCGCATCGGCATGATCTTCCAGCATTTCAACCTGCTGTCGTCGCGCACGGTTGCCGGCAACATTGCCCTGCCGCTTGAACTGGCGGGGACGCCGAAGGAAAAGATTACCCGGCGCATCAATGAACTTCTTGAACTGGTCGGCCTGACGGATCAGCGAGACCGCTATCCGAGCCAGATCAGCGGCGGTCAGAAGCAGCGCGTCGGCATTGCCCGCGCGCTGGCGACGGAACCGCGCGTACTGCTGTGTGATGAGGCCACTTCGGCGCTTGATCCGGAGACGACGCAGTCGATCCTTACCCTGCTGGCGGACATTAATACGCGGCTTGGGCTGACCATTGTGCTGATCACGCATCAGATGCAGGTTATCAAGGCGATCGCCCACCGTGTGGCGGTGCTCGACGGCGGGTATCTTGCCGAACAGGGGACGGTGACCGATATTTTTACCGTACCGAAACAGGCCATTACGCGCACGCTGCTCAGTGAGGTGATCGGCAATGAAATTCCGCCGGGCGTGCGTGAGCGGGCATCTGCCCTGGTGGCGAGCGGGGCAGGGCGCATTTGGCGTCTGGCGTTCAAGGACGATGGTTTTGACCGCTTGTCGTTGACCGAAATATCCAACCGCTTCAATGTCGAAATCAAATTGTTGCACGGCTATATCGACGAGATTCAGGGCGTGAGCTTCGGCTCGCTGGTCGCTGCGGCCAGCGGCGAGGCGTCTGCGCTTGAGGCTGCGGCAGCATCGATCAAGGCGCACGACATTATTCTTGAGGAGATTGTGTTATGAGTCCCGAGCTGCTGCGCCTTTTTCAGACGTCTCTGCTGGAGACCTTGTGGATGGTCGGCGTTTCCGGCTTTATCGGCACGGCGCTCGGCCTGCCGCTGGGCGTGCTGCTGGTGATCACCGATCAGCACGGCCTGTTGCAGAACCGCCCGTTGAACCGCATCCTCGGTGTGCTTGTCAATGCAGTGCGCTCGACGCCGTTTATCATTCTGCTGGTGGCGGTAATCCCGCTCACGCGCTGGATCGTCGGGACTTCGATTGGGACGAAGGCGGCGATCGTACCGCTGACCATCGCTGCCATTCCTTTTGTCGCCCGGCTGATCGAAAGCGCGCTGCGCGAGGTCGATCGCGGGTTGATCGAAGCTTTGCAGTCAATGGGTGCGACGCCGTGGCAAATCATCCGCACGGTGCTGATTCCCGAAGCCATGCCCGGCATCATCGCTGGCCTGACGATTACCCTGGTCAGCCTGATCGGCCATTCGGCCATGGCGGGCGCGGTGGGTGGCGGCGGGCTGGGGGACCTCGGCATTCGCTATGGCTACCAGCGTTTCCTGCCGGAGGTCATGGCCTTGGTCGTCCTCGTGCTGATTGTGCTGGTGCAGTTCATCCAGTCTGCGGGCGATCGCCTGGCGCACCGCATCAGCCACCGCTGATTTTTATTCTTTGATGACTTTTTAAGGATAGACATATGCTGATACCCAAGATCATTCGTAGTCTGGCGGCCGTATTTGCTCTGGCGGCGTTTTCTGCCCATGCAGCGCTGAGTGAGGATAAACCGCTGCGCGTCGGCGTGACTGCCGGGCCGCATGCCCAGGTATTCGAGGCCGTGAAGAAAATTGCCGCGCGCGATGGCCTCAAGATCGACATCATCGAATTTTCCGATTACGTTCAGCCCAATGCCGCGCTTGCCGCTGGCGATCTGGATCTGAACAGCTACCAGCACCAGCCGTACCTGGACAGCGCCGTCAAGGATCGCGGCTATAAGCTGGTATCCGTCGCCCGTACGATTCTTTTCCCTATCGGCCTGTATTCGCGCAAGATCAAGTCGCTCGACCAGATTCCTGAAGGCGCGCGCCTGGCGATGCCCAATGACCCGACGAATGGCGGCCGTGTTTTGCTGCTGCTGGAGGCGAAGGGACTCATCAAACTCAAACCCAACGCCGGCCTGAAAGCGACGCCGATCGATGTGGTCGAAAATCCGAAAAAACTCAAGTTCATTGAGCTGGATGCCGCGCAGTTGCCGCGTGCGCTGGACGATGCCGACGTGGCGGCGATCAATACCAATTTTGCCATTCAGGCTGGGCTGATGCCGGCGCGTGACGCAATCGCTATGGAAAGCCTCCAGTCGCCTTACGCCAACATTATCGTGGTACGCGCTGAAGACAAGGATAGCCCGGTCATCAAGAAGCTGATCAAGGCATTCCAGAACGATGAAATCAAGGCCTTCATCAAGAAAGAATTTAAGGACTCCATTTTCCCCGTCTGGTAATTCTTGTTCTTCATATGATCTAACCCGCCCGGCAAATCCGCGCATCGACAATATGGTGTGCGTCTGCCGGGCGCCGATATTTCGATCGATATCCCGATGAAACCAGGGACTCGCCAGGCAAGCGCGAGCCTGCGGGCCGCGCAATGCCGGTTTCAGCGGCGCAATAAATACGGAAGCGAGCGGACATGAGCACATTTGACGGAATCCGGGTGCAAGCTGGTGCAGCCAACTATTTTTCCGGTGTCGGCGCGCTGGCGCATTTCGATGCATTTTTTCCAGACGCCACCTTGCGGCAGGCGCTATGGATCGGCGGGCCGCGTGCCCTGGCGGCCGCCCGGCCGTATCTGCCGCCGGTATTCGATGACGATGCACGCTCGATCCGCCGCGTATTTTCCGGCCATTGCAGCGAAAGCCTGGTTGCCGGCTACGCCCGGGATGGGCGGAACGCCGATCTGGTGATTGGTATTGGCGGCGGTTCCGCGCTCGATACCGCCAAGGCGGTCGCCGCCCGACTGGACAAGCCCTTTGTCGCCATTCCCACCGTGGCCGCCACGTGCGCGGCATGGACGCCGCTTTCGGTCTGGTACGACGATGAAGGCCGTGCGCTCGGTTTTGAGCTGTTTTCACTGGCTAGCCGGCTTGTTCTCGTCGATCCGCGCATCATACTGGCGGCGCCGCCGGAATATTTGCGCGCCGGCATCGGCGATACGCTGGCCAAATGGTACGAAGCGCGGGTGTTGTGCGATGCCGCGCCGGCTCTGCCGCTGACAGCGCAGCTCGGCCTGTCGGTTGCCCGTCAGATTCATGACGTATTGCTGGCGCAGGGCGCTGCGGCGTTGACGGCCATTGCGGCCGGTGCGGTGAATGAAGCGTTGGTCCAGGTCATTGATGCCATTATTGCCGGCGGTGGCCTGGTCGGTGGCCTGGGTGAGCGCTATACACGTGTTGCCGCCGCCCATGCCGTCCATAACGGGCTGACCGTCATCCCGGCAACGGCGGGCATCCTGCATGGCGCCAAGGTGGCTTATGGCATTCTCGTGCAATTGGCGCTGGAAGGGCGGCGAGAGGAATTGCTGCATCTGGGGACGGCGCTGCGTGCGCTTGGCCTGCCGCGGCGGCTGGCCGATCTGGGCGTCGACCCGACGCAGGAAAGCGATATGGACGCCTTTGTCGTGCGTATCCTGCGTCCGGAAGAAAGCGTCCATTTTTTGCCCGGCATCGTCGATGCCGAGCGGCTGCGCAAGGCGCTCGCCGAAGTTGAAGCGCTGCTACTGCCTGCCACGACGGCCTGATGGCTGGCCAGTCCCGGAGTCTTGATGCCTAAGTCCCCGTCGGGCGGCTGATCACGGCTGACGGCCAGCGTTACCACGTTGACGTATGGCCTTGTGTGACGGGCGTAATGAGGGCGCGGCGCACTTTTTCGTAGGCTTCAAGCAGGCGGCGATGTGCGGTGCAGCCGTTGAAATCCCGACCCGGTGCGGTATCGAGGCCGAAAAAGCGTTCTTTGCCGGCCAGCAGGGCTTCCGCCTGCTGTAAGGTCACGGGCGTGTACAGGCTGGCGAGTGCTTGCCGGCAGGTTTCTGCTAGCCCCGCTTCGCGCAGATTGAGCAGGATTTCGATGCAGCGATAGACCCTGCGCCGCGCGGCGTCGATCTGGCCGAACTGGTGAATCCAGTCGCAGCCTTCGCGGATGGCCGTTGCCTCGCCCGCGGCGAGCGCGAGCAGTGTTTTTAGTTCGCCCAGGCGCAGCGTCTCCCAAAATGAGCCGGCATCGGGCGCTAGGCCGATCAGTGCGGCGACCAGATGCTCGTCGGCCAGGCCGGATTCGTTGAGTGCGGCGAGCAGATCGCGGCAGGCTGCGCCGTCCAGCCGGGGCAGGTTGAGAATGGCGTCCCGGAAAGCGTCGGCGGCGGCATTATTTTCGTATTCCAGATCGTCGACCGGGTAGATTTCCGACATGCCGGGTACGAGCAGGCGGCAGGCATAGACGCCCAGGTGGGTGTAGTCGGCCGCGTAGATATCGAATCCTTGCGCCTCGATCAGGTGAACCAACCAGGCGTATTCCTCATCCGTCGTTGCGGAAAAATTCCAATCATGGAAGGCGAAGTCCGGCACATTGCCGAGGAAAGGCCAGCCGACGATGCCGCTTGAATCGACAAAGTGGATTTCCAGATTCGGTGCGCTGGCGATTTCGTCGAGATCAAAGCCGGGTTCCGGGAAACCGTCGAGCGCATCGAGCGCGCGCCCTTGCAACAGCTCGGTCAGCGCGCGTTCAAGGGCGATCTCAAAGCGCGGATGCGCGCCGAAGCTGCAATAGCAACCCTGATCATGGGGGTTGAGTAAAGCGATGCAGAGCACCGGGTATCGGCCACCGAGCGAGGCGTCACGCACCAGAATGCCGAAACCGGCGCTGCGCAGCGCGGCGATGCCGGCGGTAAGGCGGGGAAAGCGGGCAAGCATCGGTTCCGGCACGTCCGGCAGGCATCGCCCTTCGCTAAAGATGCGGAATTTGACGTAGCGCTCGATAATTTCCGACAGGGCCTGTACCCGCGCTTCGGACGGCGTGTTGCCCGCGGCCATGCCGTTGCTGACGTAAAGGTTGCCGAGAATATTGACCGGAAACCAGACCTGCGCGTTATCGTGCAAGCGGGTAAAAGGCAGGGCGCAGATGCCCCGCTCCGCATTGCCAGAATTGTGGTCAACCAGGGATCGGGGATCGAGGCTGCCCTCCGGGTCGTAAAAACTGCGCAGTGCCTGCGTGAGCAGCCCATCCGGCCAGCGGCCTTCTGTGGAGAGGGGGAACCAGCGTTCCTGGGGGTGATGGGTAAAGTCCGCATTGGCATAGTGTTTACCGAGATCGTAATGCGCCCAGAAGTAATGGCATGACAGCCGCTCACAGAATTCGCCCAGTGCGCTGGCGAGCGCGGCCGGCCGGGAGCTGCCCTTGCCGTTGGCAAACAGCAGCGGACAATCACGCTCGCGCAGGTGTACCGACCAGATATCGCCCAGCGGGTTGAGCCAGGAATGCTCTTCCACATGAAAGCCCAGCGCCGCCAAGCGCGCCTGCATATGCAGGATGCTCGCTTCGAGAGGCGCGTCCTTGCCGGGCGGGAAATGTTCACGACGTTCGGCCTGTTCGGCGCCTTCAATGCGGCCGGCGGCCGGGGAAGCATCATGAGGCGCAGTCATCGCCTCTTTGGGGAGCGTGTCGTCTGGCGTCATTTGAGGCGTGCCTTATTGCGCCAGCGCGGCCGCAAAGTCGGCGATGAGGTCGCCCCCATCTTCAATTCCGACGGAAACGCGGATGAGCGATTCGGCAATGCCATATTCTGCGCGGCGTTGAGGGCCAAGCTCAAAATAGATTGTCTGGGCGACGGGCAGTGCCAGCGTGCGGTTATCGCCCAGATTGGTCGAGGGAATGACGACGCGGAACTTGCGAAAGATGTCGAGGCAATCGCAACCCTCACGCAGCTCGAAGGCAAGAATGCCGCTGCAGCCGCTAAATAGCCTCCTGGCGCGTTCATATTGCGGGTGGGTGTCCAGACCGGGGTAGTGGATACGCGCGACTTGCGGATGCGCGGCGAGAAACTCGGCCAGGCGTTGTGCATTGGCGCAGATGCGCTCCATGCGCAATGCCAGCGTTTCCGAGCCGACTGCCAGATGGTGCGCCGATTCCGGGCCAAGTGTTGCGCCGATGTCGCGCAGCCCTTTCTTGCGGATTTGCGTCAGTCCCCAAAGTGCGGGATTGCCTTTTTTATAGAAATCGTAGAGATGCGGATAAGCGGCCCAGTCGAAGCAGCCCGTTTCGGTGACGGCTCCGCCCAGGGCGTTGCCGTGTCCGCCGATATACTTGGTCAGCGAATTGATGACGAGCGAAGCGCCGACGTTTTTTGGACGGAAGAGATACGGCGAAGTGACCGTGTTGTCGACAACATAAATCAGAGCCCGCTCGCGGCATAGCTGCCCGATGCCTTGCAGGTCGGCGACCTGCGTGCAGGGATTGGCGATCGTTTCAAGAAACACCATCCGCGTTTCCGGCCGCAGTGCAGCGGCCACATGGGCGGCATCCGTCGTGTCGACAAAGGAGACGGCGATGCCGATCTGCGCCAGCGTTTCAAACAGGCTGGTGGTGTTGCCGAACAGAAAACGGCTGGCGATCAGGTGGTCGCCAGCACGCAGCAAGGCCAGCAGCGTCGCCGAAATGGCGCCCATGCCGCTGCCGAACGTCGCCGTGGCGAGTCCCTGTTCCATGCGTGTGATCCTGTCTTCCAGCGCCATCGTCGTCGGCGTACCCTGGCGGCCATAAACAAAGCCAGCCTGCTCGCCCTGGAATACCCTGACCAGATCGTTGACGTCGGTAAAGCCGAAGGCGGCAGAATTGTGGATGGGTTTATGCACCGCCCCATGTTCAGTGGATTTGGCGCGATCACAGTGCAGATTGCCGGTCGTAAAGCCGAGTTCTTTCATGAGCCTCTCACAGGAAAAATAGAATGTGTCGGAGCAGACACAACGGGGCATAGATTATCCTCGATTTAGCGATGGCGCAGAGGCCGCTTGCCTGACCCAGCGTTTCGATGGACAGCGGTGCCGTGGTGCCCCGGGACGGGTTTTTTAACCTCACCATATATTTGACTGGTTTCTAATGTACCGCCCTGGAGAGATAGCTGATTTTACCGGCTGTCACTCTACGGGGGCGCCATTGTGGAAGCGCGTCACGCGGCCGACCGGCAGCGGATGCCAGGTTTCGTTATCGGTCAGCGGCTTGGTCACGATGACGGCGACGCGGTCGTTGGGCGTGGTGACTTCGCTGAAATCGACAGTCATGTCTTCGTCCATCAGATGGGCAACCGGGAAAGGCGCCTGGCGGATGATGTAGTGCAGTTCCGTCGTGCGGTGGGCGAACAGGCTATCGCCGTTGGAGAGCAGAAAGTTGAAGGAACCGAAGCGCCGCGTTTGTGCCGCAAATTCGTCGATGGCCGCATGCAATGCCTCTTCTGGCGGCATGCCGTCGGGGAAACGCTGGCGCAGGTCTTGCAGCAGCCGACAAAAAGCCAGTTCACTGTCAGTTTGACCGACCGGCAGAAAGCTACCATCGAGTGTGGGCTCGTAATTCGTCAGATTGCCGTTGTGCGCAAAAATCCAGTAACGCCCCCAGAGTTCGCGGCTGAAAGGGTGTGTGTTTTCCAAACTAATGCGGCCCTGTGTCGCCTTTCGGATATGCGCGATGACGTTGAGTGATCGGATTGGGTAATGTCGCACCAGCGCCGCAAGCGGCGATTCGCAGGAGGGATTGTGGTCGAGGAAAAGGCGCGCGCCTTTTCCTTCAAAGAAAGCGATCCCCCAGCCGTCGCGATGCGTATCCGTTGTGCCGCCACGGGCCTGAAAGCCGGTAAAGGAAAAGCAGATGTCGGTGGGGACATTGCAGTTCATTCCAAGAAGCTGGCAAATGGCAGTTTCTCCTTAGTGAAGCGTATTTCAGAAGTTTGGGGATCAGCCGCCGCTGTTCCGTTAATGACTAATAGACTGAACGGCGGGCAACACGCGCAGTTTAGGCGTAACTCCTGACGTTGCCAAAGAAGCATTTTTTATTTGCTTATAGCCGGGCGGCAACGCCTGCGCGCGCACGGTACCGCATCGGCGCGGGATACCTCCTCGGAACCCCGCGTGGATAGGGCGTTTCCGGGCACCCCGCTCTGAAACCCGCGTAGATAGGGCATTTCCGGGCACCATCCTCTGAAACCCTTGTGGATAAAGGAGCTCAGGGCAGTCACCTCTGGAACCCTTATAAATAAAGGGCTGGCGGGCAGGGTGCTCTGAGATGCCCGTGGATAAGGGACTTCAGAGCGCCTGCCCTGAGCCACCCCAAATAGATCGCCCGGGCTTTGCCACAAGACAAGGCGAGGCCAACGCCCAGCGCCATATTTGGGCAAAGAAGCCGCTATACCAGGAAACCGGCCTAATGCTTGGGTAAATTCTGGAAGAGGCCGCGCAACGCATTTTGCAAATCGGCCGGCAGAACGACGAATTTTGCATTCGGCGAGTCGGCCATTTTGCTCAGGCTGTTGATGTACTTTTCGCCGAGCAGATAGAACATCGGCAGTTCGTTGGCGCCAAAGACTTCCGTCACCTTGGTGATGGCCTGTGAGGATGCATCGGCCAGCGTAATCTGTGCTTCGGCGTCCCGCTTGGCTGACTCCAGCCGCGCTTCGGCGGACAGGATCATTGACTGTTTTTCACCTTCCGCCTTGGTCACCATCGCCTTGCGCTCGCGTTCGGCGGATGCCTGCATTTCCATGGCTTTTTGCATCGAAGGTGAAGGCTTGATGTCCTGGATTTCGACCGACTTGACGGTCAGGCCCCAGTCAAGCGCTTCATCGGCAACGCCGGCTTTCAGGCGAGCCTTGATCATATCGCGCGAGGAAAGTGCATGGTCGAGATCCATTTCGCCGACGATCGAACGCAAAGTCGTCATGATCATGTTGCGGATGGCTTCGACATAATCTTCCACCCCATAGACGGCTTTGACTGGATCGGTGACCTTGATAAAGGCGATCGCATTGACGACGATGACGGCATTGTCGCGGGTAATGACTTCCTGCTCTTGGACATCGAGGATGATGTCCTTGGTTGTGACCCGGTAGGCTACCGAGTCGAGATAGGGGATGATGAAGCGCAGGCCGGGCAACAGCGTAATATGGTATTTGCCCAAGCGTTGAACGATCCATTCCTCACCTTGCGGCACAATGCGCACGCCTTGGGCGACCGTCAAGGCGATAAAGGCCATAAAAATCAGTGCTGTCAGGGTGGCGCCGCTTACCATGATGATTACTCCTCTACTTTAATGAAATTACCTTCCACGGCGACGATGCGTACGCGCGTGCCGGATGAAATGGGCGCGTCTGCATAGCATTCCCAGCAGTCCGCCCCCAATATGGGCTTCTGGAAACGTACGCTGCCGCGCGCATGTGGCGTCAGATTGCTGACAAGAACGCCGGTTTCGCCGATGACATCGGATGCCGAGGTGCCGATGGCGGTCATGGTTTTTGGCCGGAAAAAACGGAACCAGAGGATGACCTGCGCGCTTGATAGTATCGCCCACAGCAGGATCTGTACCGCCATGCCTAGGCTGGGTATCGCCAGCAAAACGAGGCCGACAGTGATGGCGCCGATGCCAAACCAGAGCGTGAAAAAGGCGGGAATCAGAAGTTCTGCCATGATCAGACAGAAACCCAGTATCAGCCAGTACCACCATTCGATCATGTGTATTCTCCGCGGATGATGCAAAACACCTATGCGCTATGAGGGGCGAGAGGCTTGCGCCAGTTTAGCGCAGACGGACGCGGAATAGGGTGAATAGGGTAATAGGGCGCAGCGAAGGATTGACGGCACGCGGGTACGATACGCCTAGGCGGCCTGGCGGCGGTAAATCCAGATCTTGGCGGGCGGCAGATTACGGAACACGGTGTTGTGGTGGAAACAGGTGATATTGTCATCCTCAGCCAGTTCTGGAATAGGGTTGCGCAGGCCATAACTGAACTGCACCAGAATCGAATCCTGATGGCGGCACAGTTCCCCGTGGAAGCAGCGGATAATTTCACGGACATCATTGGCGGGCAGGCTGCGGAAGGGTAATGAGGAAACAATGGTTTTATTGTTGGCCGAAGTCCATTCCGGCAGATGTTGAATCTTGTTGCGGCGCAGTTCGATGGTGGGCATTCTGTGCGCCAGCGCGTCGGCTAACTGTGCGTTGTTTTCGCAGGCAAGGAAGCGGGCATTATCCGGCAGTGCTTTGACCAGGGTTTCGGTAATTGCACCGCTGCCTGCGCCGGCCTCAATGACCAGCGCGTCGGGAGCGCCGTAGTGTAGCGCGGCGTTAGCCATCTCTGTGGCTAACGTTTGGGATGAGGGCGCGATGGCGCCGATGCTTTGCGGATGGGTAAAAAACTGACGGATGATGCGGGTTTTCTGACTGGCACTCGTAGCGATTGCTGTCCAGCGTGCCGAAGGTGTTTTAAAAGTCGATAGGCTTGTGTTGGAATCCATTTGAATTATTTGTACCAATCAGTCAATACCGAAAAACCAGGATGCGCGGATGGCAAAAAGCCCAACAAAAACGGCGGATGACCCGCATCCGCCGCAAGTGTTCCGCGAGGCGGATAACGCAGCACGATACAACGCCAAACACCGCACAATACTGCCAGAAGCCGGTAAATCCACGGCCGCCGCTGGGTATCTGGATACATTTTTTTGAAGATGGCGACTGCCGCGATCACGGCTTTACCGCCTGGCGTGGCGACACATAATAACCATTACTTTAACCTATGTTTTATGGTTTTTGTGAAAACCGGCATTGCCGCCGCAGACGGTGTGTTCGCCTATCTGCCGGAATGCGAGCGATGCTAGTATCAATGCACATGGCGTATTTCGCACATGGTGTATTTTAGAAAAGGCTCTGGCGGCGCTCCGTTTTCTTATTTTCTGGATTCATCGGTACATCCGCTATACCATCCGTGTCTGGTCTTGAAGAGTTCAAAGGAAAACCGCCATGCTTGCCAAGGAAGTGACCCCCAGCCTGATCGTCAGATACCTCGACCAGTACGTGATTGGCCAGGAGGCGGCGAAGAAGGTTCTGGCCGTCGCGGTGTATTCGCATTACCGCAAGATTTCGCTCGTGCAGCAGGCGGGTAATGTCGCCAAGAGCAATGTGCTGCTGATCGGCAACTCCGGCACGGGCAAGACGCTGATGTGCGAAACGCTCTCGCGCATGCTGGGTGTGCCTTTCGTCACGGCCAATGCAACTTCGCTGGCGCAGACGCAATATGTCAATCAGGAAATCGAAGCGGCGCTGCTGCGCCTGATCGACCGTGCCGGGGGGGATATCGCCAGGGCGCAGCTCGGCATCGTTTTCATCGACGAGATCGACAAGCTCAAGGCGGGCAAGAGCGAGGCGCGTGTAACCTCGGGCGAGAGCGTTCAGCACGCCCTGCTCAAAATCATGGAGGGTGCGCCGGTCAAGTTTGAGGATGGTCGCTACATTGATACGACGAACATCCTGTTCATCTGCGGTGGCGCTTTTGTCGGGCTGGAAAAAATTATGTCGAAGACGCACGGCTTCGGCTTTATTGCCACGTCCGACAGCGACGACCAGAATATCCTCGAACGCCTGAACAAGCGCGTCAAGCCGACTGACCTTTTTGAGTTTGGCCTGATTCCGGAATTTACCGGCCGCTTGCCTATTGTGGCCCGCTTCGATGATTTGTCGCGCGAGATGCTGGCGCGCATCATGAGCGTGCCCAAAAATGCCATTTACCGGCAGTTCGTGGATATTTTCCGCGCCGAAGGCGTCGACCTTGTCGTCGCGCCGCGCGTGTTCGAGCAGATTGCAGAAATTGCCATCGAGTACAAAACCGGCGCCCGCAGTCTGCGCGGCATTTTCGAAGAGTTGATAACGCCGATTCTCTACCTTGTACCGGATAACCCGGATATCGTTCGCGTCGAGATCAACTCGCTGTTCGAAGAGCCGCAGCTTGTCCGGCAGGCTTCATAACCGGTGAGGCGCCGGTTCCGTCCTGATTCAACGATAGACCAGTACTGGAATCTTGCTATGCGTCAGCACCTTGCTGGTTTCGCTGCCGAGCAGGAGGGCGCCGATACCGCTGCGTCCGTGCGAAGCCATGAAAATCAGGTCGCAGCCCTGCTGGTTGGCCGCTTCGATGATGGCTTCGTAAGGAATGTCGTTATGGATCGACAGCTTCGTGCAGGGAACACCCGCTTCCTGACAGAGGGTTTCGATGAAGTTGAGGATTTTTTGTGCTTCTTCCTCGGCGAGCCGAGCGAATTTTTCCGGCGAACCGGGATCGACCAGCGCACCTTCGCCGAAGAAGCATTCCGGAAAATCCGGTGTAGCGTAGAGCGCGGTAATGCGCGCTCCACTTTCTTTGGCAAAGGAGACTGCGCGTCTGGCGGTTGCCTGTGAGAGTTCAGAACCGTCCGTCGGGACGAGAATATGCTTGAACATGATGTCTCCTTGCTGATCCGACGCTTCCAATATAGCCGCAATTTTCTAAAAAGGAAAAGTAGCGCAGGATTTCTGGCAAGGTGCCTTGGTGCAAACGCATCCCTGCATGCTTCATCAGTATGCTATGGCTGGCGAGCTGATAAGGCGGGTTGTTTCTGATGAATCTCCTTGTCCGCCGCTTGCCATGTGCCGCTATCACGTATGCCGTAGCGATCGGATATCCAGTTGGGACGACCGCGTTTCATGACCGCCATGCACGAGCTGTAGAAGTGGTTTTGGGGAGGGAGCCTGAAGCCATGCCGCTGATGATGGCTTCAGGCTGCGGTTATCTATACCGACCGATCAGCGAACGGGGGAACAGCCTTTATAAAGAAGGACGTCGTTGGGTGCGGTGATAGTGATATTTTGTGAGCGATAGTTCTCTGCATCCATATAGTCGGTTGTCAGTGAATAACCGCGCCCTTTGAAGAAGGTGTCTACGTTATCTGAGCGGTTCTGGTCGTAATGCAGCGTGATTTTCCGGCCCTGTAAGCGGGCGGCGGCACGCGTGGGAAGGCCGGCGGAATTGAATTGATAGGATACGTTGACGCGCTGATCATTCTGGCAAACATAAGCGACTTGGGCGCTTTTGACGTGGCCCGTCGGTTTTTCAGCCATACGCTCCGCATTTTTTGCCTCGGGGCTGCAACCCTTGTACAAAATCTGATCATCAGGACCGGTGACGATAATTTGCTGGGTACGATAATTGCTGCTGTCCATATAGGATGAGTCCAGCCGATAACCATTCCGGTCGTTGAAGAAAGTATCCACATTATCGGAGCGATCAAGATTGTAGGCCATTTTCCGGTCTTGACCATTGATCATGGCACGCGCCTGCGTGGGGATGCCTTGTGCGTTGAAGCTATAACGGACGCTTAGGTTTTTGCCTTGCTGACAACGGTAAGAGACGGTCCCGCCAGTATCGGCGGATGCGTAAATAGGTACGCCAAAGATCAGTGCTGCAGCGATGGATTGCCATGTTTTCATTTTTAAACTCCAGGTGAATGCAAGATTGTGAGATTTCCGCTGAAGCCCATGCTTTCCAAGGACGGTGTGTCTTCTCCGGATGTCAGAGGCCGCGATTTTGTTGCGGAAGCTTTATCGAACCACTTTGCGATAGAACGACTGAATATTCTCATATCACTGCGGCTAAGGTTTGGATTTTGTGTGAAATTTTGTATCGCTAATGGATTTGACGAATTCCCGTTGAAGAAAGTAAAAGACAGCGTTTGGATTTTTTGTGTGCATTCTGGCCATGTAGAGGCGCCCGTTGGACTCAGATTAAACTATGTCCATGCTTACTGTTGCCGATAGCGTTGTTTTCGACGCGCAAACCGTGCGGCGCTTTGACATCAACGGCCCGCGCTATACCTCGTATCCGACGGCTGACCGCTTTGTTCCGTTGGCTCCGGATCGCGGTCAATATTGGCTTTCTCGGCGCGCAGCGGGAAAAAAAGAAGCTTTGTCGCTGTATTTCCACCTGCCGTTTTGCCCGACGATCTGCTACTACTGCGCCTGCAACAAAATCATCACCAAGGACCACGGGCGTTCGGCCAAGTACCTGCGTTACATTGCCCGGGAAATCGCCTTGCAGCGTCGTTTTCTTGCCGGTGATGACAATCTTGTCGAGCAGTTGCACTGGGGCGGCGGCACGCCCACTTTTCTTTCACATGATGAAATGCGTCAATTGATGGCAGCGACGCGCCGGCATTTTCGCCTGCGCGAGGGCGGCGAATATTCGATCGAAGTCGATCCGCGTAAAGTCGATGCCGATACGGTCAAACTGCTTGGCGAGCTGGGTTTTAACCGTATGAGCGTCGGCGTGCAGGATTTTGATGCCGCCGTGCAGCAAGTGATCAATCGCCGGCAGAGCGAAGAGGAAACGTTTTCCGTCATTGCCGCAGCGCGCGCCAACGGTTTCAGATCGGTGAGCATCGACCTGATTTATGGCTTGCCGCGCCAGACGGTCGAAAGTTTTGCGCGGACGCTGGAACGCACGCTGGCCGCCGCGCCGGACCGGCTGTCCATCTACAATTATGCGCATCTGCCGGGGCTGTTCAAACCGCAGCGGCGTATTCCGGAAGCGGATCTGCCGACGGCCGAAGCGCGTTTGCAGATTCTGGCGCTGGCGATTCGCACGCTGACGGATGCGGGCTACGTTTTCATTGGTATGGATCATTTCGCCAAACCGGAAGACGATTTGGCCGTTGCCCTGCGGGAAGGCCGATTGCACCGGAATTTCCAGGGCTATTCGACGTTTCCGGAGTGCGACATGCTCGCTTTCGGTATCTCGGCGATCAGCCAGGTCGGCTCGGCCTACTATCAGAACTTCAAAACGCTCGATGCGTATTACAGCGCGCTCGACCGCGGTGAGTTGCCCATATTCCGCGGGATCGAGCTGGATGCGGATGACCGGCTGCGCCGTGCGGTCATTCAGGGGCTGATGTGCCATTTCGCCCTGGATTTCGCCGCGGTTGAAGCCGTCGCGCAGCATGAGTTCGGGCATTCCGCTCCTTCCCGCCAAGGGGTGGACGGACAAGGTTTTGATGGCTTTGAAACGTACTTTGCCGCCGAGCTGCGCGCTTTGGTGGACATGGTCGAGGCCGGCCTGCTCACGATCGAAAACCGCCGTCTCCGCGTACTCCCCAAAGGCCGCATGCTGATTCGCGGCATCGCGATGGTCTTTGACCGCCGCTTGCGCGCCGACCGCGAACGCCGGCGTTATTCCAGGGTGATCTGAACGACGGTGCCGGACTGTTGGGCCCTATCTGGCTGCTTCTGGGCGCCTCGGCCGCTTCCGGCAGCCTGCAGCGCAGTTGGCCGCGTTGCCCATATCAGCCGATGTTGCGCAGCAATACGTATACGCCTGTCCCCGCCAGAATACTGAGCAGCGCGTTGCGGCTGCGCCATTGCAGCGCGGCGGTGAGGAGGATGGCAACAATTTCGAACCAGGGGCCGCCGTCGTGCTCGCGGCTGGCGCCTGTCGCCGAATGCACGAGCAACAGCATCATGATTGCCGGCGGCAGAAAAACGCCCAGCCGTCGGACGAGCGGCGAATGCTCAAGCCAGAAAGCGGCGATGAAGGGCAAGGCGCGCAGCGCAAACGTTACCAAGCCCATGACAAGAATTGCGGCGATGGTATAGGGCGTATCGATCATCGCGCCCTCCTTTTCCCGGCAGCCAGCAGGGCCTTGTCCGGCCAGCAGAAGCTGGCGATGATGCACAGGACGATGGCGGCGGCCAGCGCATGCTGCGGCAGCAGCCAGACGGCGAGGGCATAAGCGGCGAGCGCCGTGAGCAACGGCAACGGATTTCTCCGGCTGCGCCACTGTTCGACGGCGAGCACGGCGAACAGCGTGGGCAGCACGAAGTCCAGACCCGCCAGAGTAATTCTTGCGTGCGCCCCCGTCAGTGCGCCCAGCGTGGACCCTAATATCCACCAGCCGTGGTTGAGTGCGGCAAGCCACGCCATTTGCCTTTGCGTAGCGGTTGTTGCCGTGGTTAGCACCGAATAGGTTTCGTCGGTCAGCGCAAAGACCATGTACCAGCGCAAGGTCCAAGGGCGGCGGGGAAAGCGGTTGAGCAGCGAGAGGCCGTAAAAAATATGGCGCAGATTGACGATCAGCGTGGCCAGCGCCAGGGCGCCGAGCGGCGTGCTGGCCGCCAGCATGGGCACCATCATGTATTGCGCGGCGCCTGCATAGATGATGAGGCTTGCCAGGGCGGCCAGCCACCAGGCGCCGCCGGATTGCGCGAACAGAAAGCCGAATACCATGCCCAGCGGAATGTAGCCCATGGCAACGGGCATCGTCATCGCCAGCAGAGAAAGCGGCGGCGGTGCGGGCGGCGATTTCGTCTCGGATTCGCGCGGTGCAGGCGATGCGGGGTTCATGGGTGTGTGGATTTTTGCAGAAAAGATCAGCACAAGTATTCTATGTGAAATCGCCGAGGGATTGACGTGAACCATGTGAACCGCTACATGCGGCCATGTCCGCCCCGTTAGGCGCTCCGCCGGGCGAGTTTTCTGGATGCGCCTGATAGTCCGATAGATATTGATTTGCGCTGCTCCCGGTTTTTTGCACGATGCCGCGCAAGGAGGGATGCCGTATCAGGAATTTTCGGCCGTATGGTGGCTGTCGCGGCGTTGACGTTGGCGGCTGGAACGAGTGAGACTGCCCCAGCCTGCGCTGCCTTGTGCATCGGCGTAGGGCGCGAGATGGCTGAAAGAACGATTTCCCGGCCGAGGGGTCATACGCTCCGACGCCGGTGCGCACGCCGATGATCGGCAGGCAGGGCGACTGGACTGACCTGTACTTGCGCATTATCGGCGTGCGAACGATATGAATGATGTGTCAATGATGAAAAAGGAAGAAAATATGCCGGAAAATCAACGGAAACATGCGCAGGCGCCTGGCGGCGCGGGCGTTGTTCTCGATCTACCGATTGCGGGCATGACCTGCGCCGCCTGTGCTGCCCGCATCGAAAAGGTGCTCAACCGCCTGCCGGGGGTCGAGGCGACGGTCAATCTCGCCTCGGAACATGCGCGCGTGCGTTATGCGCCGGGTCTGGCCGATGCGGAGGGCATTCTGGCTGCTATTGGCCGCGCCGGTTTTCGCGGACGCATTGCCGATGATCAGGCGCGCGAGGCGGACAAAGCACGCAAAGCGGCGCAGTACCGCGCCGATCTGCGCCGTTTCTGGATGGCCGCCTTGCTGACCCTGCCGCTGGCGGCGCAGATGGTGACGATGTTCAACGGGCTGGATTTTTCCGGCCACAGCCACCACGACCTGCTGCCGCGCGGGTGGCAGCTCGCCTTGGCGACGCCCGTACAGTTCTGGATTGGCCGGCGTTTTTACGACAGCGCCTGGAAAGCGCTGCGCGGCGGCGGTGCAAATATGGATGTGCTGGTCGTGCTGGGCACCAGCGCGGCGTATTTTTTCAGCCTGATCGTCACGCTCGGCGGTTTTCATGATCTGCCGGTGTACTTTGAGGCGTCGGCTTCGGTCATGACGCTGGTCTTGCTCGGCAAGCTGCTCGAAGCGCGCGCCAAGGCGCGCACGACGGCCGCCATCGAAGCGCTGGCGCGTCTGCAACCGAAAACGGCGCGCGTCGAGCGCGATGGCCGTATTCTCGAAGTCGATGCCGCACAGCTGATTCCCGGCGATGTCTTCATCGTCCGGCCGGGTGAAAGCGTACCGGTCGATGGAGAAATTCTCGAAGGCGCCTCCAGCGTCGACGAGGCGATGCTGACCGGCGAGAGCCTGCCAGTCGCCAAGCATCCCGGCGACAAAGTGTTTGCCGCGACCGTCAACGCCGAAGGCATGCTGCGCTGCCGCGCCACCGGGGTTGGCGAGCATACGCTGCTGGCCGGCATCATCCGCCTGGTGGATGCGGCACAAGGGTCAAAAGCGCCTGTCCAGCGTCTGGCTGACCGGATTTCCGCCGTGTTCGTGCCGGTCGTCTGCGGTGTTGCGCTGCTGACGTTCATCGGCTGGTGGGGGTATGGCGGCATCTTCAGCGTCGCCCTAGTCAATGCCGTGGCTGTGCTCGTGATTGCCTGCCCGTGTGCGCTGGGCCTGGCGACGCCGACGGCAATCATGGTCGGGGTCGGGCAGGGGGCGCGGCATGGCATCCTGATCAAAAACGCGGTCGCGCTGGAACAGGCCGGCAAGGTGCGCACGCTGGCGCTCGACAAAACGGGCACCCTGACGTGCGGTGAGCCGGCCGTGACCGACATCATTGTGCTGGCGGCGGATGCGGATGCGCCGCTCGATGAAAAAGCAGTGCTGCGCTATGCCGCCGGGCTGGAGCAGGGGTCAGAACACCCGCTGGCCAAAGCAGTATTGCGGCAGGCGGAAAGCCTGGGCGCGAGCGTGCCGCCGCTGGCCGATTTTTGCGCCTCGCCCGGTCTGGGAGTCGAGGCGACGGTCATGGGGCGGCGCCTGCGCCTGGGGTCGCCGGACTGGCTGGCCGGCGTGCCGCTGCCGACGGAGCGGATTGCCGCCTTACAGAACGAAGGCAAGACGGTGACCGTGCTGGCGGAAGTGTCCGCAAATGGCGGACGGGCGCTGGCGCTGCTGGCGATCGCCGATCCCTTACGCGAAACCTCGTCCGACGCCGTCGCGCGGCTCAAAGTGCTGGGCGCGCGGGTCATCATGCTGACCGGCGACAATGCGCGGACGGCGGCGGCGATCGCCGCGCGCGCCGGCATCGACGAAGTGCGCGCGGGGGTGTCGCCGGCGGGCAAGTCGGACGCCATCACCGCACTCCGCGAAAATGGCCGGCTCGTGGCGATGGTCGGCGACGGCATCAACGATGCGCCGGCGCTGGCGGCTGCGGATGTCAGCTTTGCGATGGGCGCCGGTTCCGATGCGGCCGTTGAGGCGGCCGATGTCACCCTGGTGAAAAGTAATCTGCACGGCGTGGCGGACGCGATTCGCCTGTCGCGCGCGACGCTGGGCAAGATTCGGCAGAATCTTTTCTTCGCGTTTATTTACAACGTCCTCGGCATCCCGCTGGCGGCGCTGGGGATGCTCAACCCGGTCATTGCCGGCGCGGCGATGGCGATGAGCTCGGTCTCGGTCGTTTCAAATTCGCTGCTGCTGCGTCGCTGGCGGCCGGAGCGTGATGGCGCGTGATCTCTAGCGCGGATTTCCCTGAATTTTTTCCGGAGGAGTAAACAATGGCGGCAAAGCAGACGGTGATTGGTGTCGGCGGTATGCATTGTCAGGGCTGCGTCAATAATGTAACGAATGTATTGCAGGCCCTGCCTGGCGTCGAACGGGTAGAAGTGTCGCTGGATGCGGCGCGGGCCGTCATCGTTCATGATGAAGCGCGTGCCACTGAAGCGCAGCTGCGCGAAGCCATCGAAGACGCGGGGTTCGACGCGCTGTGAGGCAGTGCCCGGCCGGCGCTCAGAATGCATGGAAAAGCACGGAAGGGTGCGGGCGGCGTGAGCGCAAAATGGCGCGGTTTGTGGCCTGTTGAATTGCTTTAAAACTATGTTTGACGAAAGCGGCCCTCTATGCGCTCTGGGCAGTCCGGCTGCGGAAACGTTCTGGGCAATGCGGCACGCAGTTCAGGGCAGTGCGGCGCGCGCCGGGCGCTTGCCGGTCTGCCGACGAGGGATGCCTGCACGCCAACGCCACGCAGGCACGATCTGGCGGGCGGCGGGCAGTGCATTTTCGGTTATCATAGTGACCTTCTATCCTGTCTGCCGGCTGTTGGCGCGTGGCGCCGGCGGTGAAGCGGGCTTTGCATACATCGATTCTTTTCCAACATTCGCAGAAACTTTCCGCGCATCATGAACTTGAACTGCTTCCGTATTTTTGCGCTGGCCCTGGCGTGCAGCGCGCTGGGCGCGTGTACGCGCGTACCACGCATCGTCAATGAATACAAAATTGATGTCCAGCAGGGCAACGTGGTGACGCAGGAGATGGTGTCTCAATTGCGGCCGGGCCTGTCGAAAGACCAGGTGCGCTTCATTCTGGGGACGCCGCTGCTGATGGATATTTTTCACGCCAACCGCTGGGATTACGTCTATCGCCTGCACAAAGGCAGCACGGGCGAGACGGAGGAGCAGAAGCTGACGCTGTTTTTCGACGGCGAAGGCCGGCTGGCGCGTGTGACGGGCGATGTCGTGGCCGCGACGGAGGAAAAAACGGATGCGGCGGTGCCCGCCAACCGGATGCAGGAACTCGATCTTGGCTCGGTCGACCCGGAAACGGCCGCGCCGCCGCCGGAGCATGAAGGCGAGCGCGGTTTCTTTGGCCGCATGTTCGAGAAAATCGGTTTCTGAAAATTTTGCAAGGAGCGGACTATGGGCGCGATCAAAATTGCTGTCGCAGGTGCGGGCGGCCGCATGGGGCGGATGCTCATCGAATCGACGATCAAGGATGAAGGGGCCGAACTGGTTGCGGCCGTCGATCAGGCCTCCCAGCCGTCGGTCGGCAAAACGGCCGGCGAACTGGTCGGCTTAAGCTGCGATGTGCCGGTGACTGCCGATGTCGAAGCGGCCGTTGCCGCCGCCGATTGCCTGATCGACTTCACCCGCCCGCAAGGGACGCTGGCGCATCTGGCCTTGTGCCGCAAGCATCGGACGGCGATCGTCATCGGCACGACCGGCTTCGAGGCGGACGGCAAGCAGGCGATTGCCGAGGCGGCGAAGGAAATCCCGGTCGTCTTCTCGTCGAACATGAGCGTCGGCGCCAATACCGTCTTCAAACTGCTCGATGTTGCCTCGCGCATTCTTGCGCAGGGCTACGACATCGAAATCGTCGAAGCGCACCATCGGCTGAAAGTCGATGCCCCCTCTGGCACGGCGCTGCGCATGGGCGAAATTGTCGCTAAGGCGCTGGGGCGCGATCTCAAGACATGCGCGGTGTATGGGCGCGAGGGCGTGACCGGCGAGCGCGATCCCTCGACCATCGGCTTTGCCACGGTGCGCGGCGGCGATATCGTGGGCGATCATACGGTGATGTACTGCGGTATCGGCGAGCGTGTCGAAATCAGCCACAAAGCGGGCAGCCGCATGCCCTATGCCCTGGGCGCCCTGCGCGCCGCGCGCTTTCTGGCCGGCAAAGCAAACGGCCTATTCGACATGCAGGACGTGCTCGGCCTGCGCTAACCGCTGACGCTAGGCTACGCATCCCCGATCCGCAGGGCTTTGCGGGCGGCGTGCCCCGTAGCCCGCGTGGAATAAGGGCTGTGGCGGTAGGTGGCTTGTAACCCGCGCCACATAAGGGCTGTAGGGTAGGCATCGCTACAACGCCCTGTTTATAAGGGTTTCAGAGGTGCCCACGCTGTAATGCCCTGTTTATAGGGGCTTCAGGGGTGCCGCTTTTTATGCGGCCGGAAAAATTTCTTTCATTGACCGTTGCCCTGTCACCCACGTCACATAAGGGCTGTGGCGGTAGGTGGCTTGTAACCCGCGCCACACAAGGGCTGTAGGACAGGCATCCCTGTAATGGCCTATTCATAAGGGTTTCAGAGGTATCCACGCTATAACACCCTGTTTATACGGGCTTCAGGGGTGCTGCCGCTGCGATGCCCAAAAGACGTGGATGACGGGGTGGCATTTACCGCTCTGCCGGATGGGCGGAAAAAGAAAGGGAGAGAAGGGGAAAAGGGCGCTTGGCTGCTTTTGACGTCAGTCCGGAGATTTTCCGCGTTCCCGTTGATTAAGCTTGCCCTGCCGCCGTTCCTGCGTCCGGCCGGGATTGCCTTCTCGCTGATCGCTGTGCTGTGCGCTGGCGGCCATTTCCGTTCATCTTTTCTTTGATTGTCGGGGCGACAGGCTTGCACGTCCGCGATCCGCAGGGCTTTGCGGGCGGCGTGCCCCGCAGCCCGCGTGGAATAAGGGCTGTAGCGGTAGGCACCCTGGAATCCCCGCCACACAAGGGCTGTAGGGCAGGCATCCCTGTAACGCCCTGTTTATAAGGGTTTCAGGGGTGGCTGCGCTGTAATGCCCTATTTATAAGGGCTTCAGGGTACTGCTTTTTTATACGGCCGGAAAATTTCCTCTCACTGACCGCTGCGCTATTACTCGCATCACATAAGAGCTGTGGCGGTAGGCGCCCTGGAATCCACGCTACATAAGGGCTGCGGGGAAGGCATCGCTACAACGCCCTGTTTATAAGGGTTTCAGAGGTGCCCACGCTGTAATGCCCTGTTTATAAGGGCTTCAGGGGCGCTGCCACTGCAATGCCCAAAAGACGCGGATGACGGGGCGGAAATTGCCGCCCGTGCGGGGCGCGGCTATAATCCTCTCGCTTTCGCAAAGCCGGCGGGATTGGCGTGTGCCGATCCCGCTTTGCATATCCGAGTTGTGCTCCGAGCGGCACATCCAAGCGACGGAACTGGAGATTTTCGTGTCTTTGTTACCCTCTTTTCCCCCGGCGATTCTGGCGCTGGCTGATGGAACGGTTTTTCGCGGCTATGCCGTCGGCGCGGAGGGCCTTGCCGTTGGCGAGGTCGTCTTCAATACGGCCATGAGCGGTTATCAGGAAATTCTGACCGATGCCTCGTATTGCCGGCAGATCGTGACGCTGACCTATCCGCATATCGGCAATACCGGTTGTAATGACGAGGATTTTGAGTCTTCCTCGTGCTTTGCCGCCGGCCTCGTCATCCGCGATCTGCCGTTGCGTGCCGAAAACTGGCGCATGCAGGAGTCGTTGCCGGAATTTCTCAAACGCTTTGGCGTGGTCGCCATTGCCGGCATTGATACGCGGCAGCTGACCCGGCTGCTGCGCGACAAGGGGGCGCAGGCCGGCTGTTTGATGGCCGGCGAGATTGATGAGGCCAAAGCGCTCTCGGAAGCGCGTGCTTTTCCTGGCCTGGCCGGCATGGATCTGGCCAGGGTCGTCAGTACCGAAGCGCCCTATGAATGGCGCGATGGCGGTACCTGGAGCCTGGAAGGCTATCAGCCCGCGGGCGAGGCGAAGTTCCATGTCGTGGCCTATGATTTTGGCGTCAAGCGCAACATCCTGCGTCTATTGACGCAGCGCGGCTGCCGGCTGACGGTCGTGCCGGCGCAGACGCCGGCTGCGGAAGTGCTGAAATACCGGCCGGACGGCGTGTTTCTCTCCAACGGGCCGGGCGATCCCGAGCCGTGCGCCTACGCCGTCGATGCGATCCGCGAGCTGTTGGCGGCGAAAATCCCGATGTTCGGCATCTGCCTCGGGCATCAGTTGCTGGCGCTGGCCTCCGGCGCCAGGACGGTGAAGATGAAGTTCGGTCATCACGGCACCAACCATCCGGTGCAGGATCTGAGTACCGGCAAGGTGATGATTACCAGCCAGAACCACGGTTTTACCGTCGATCCTGAGACTTTGCCGGATGGGCTGAAAGCGACGCATATTTCTCTCTTCGACGGCTCGTTGCAGGGGATCGAGCGTACCGATGCGCCCGCCTTCTCGTTCCAGGGGCATCCGGAAGCCAGTTCTGGGCCGCACGACGTCGCTGACCTGTTCGATCGTTTTATCGAAAAGATGGCGGCCGCGCCCGCAAAATAGTGTGAATAGTGTGATATCCCTCAAGTAAGGAATACGGTCATGAAACTCTACAAATTTCCCCAGGCACCGTTGGAAAAAGCCATTGCCAAGCGCATGTTGACGCTGGCGCCGCAATATCGGGAATGGTTTGCCAGCCGCTGGGCGCAAAAGCCTTACAAAAAGGCTTTTATCGGAAACAAGGCCATGCCGCTGATTACCCTGCTGGCGAAAGGCAAGACCTGGGACGATGAAACGTTCAACAATGAACTGGCGGCCTGGGATGTAAAGTTTTACGAGGCCGAAATCGAAGTGCTGCGCCCCATCGTCGAAGGGGACGGCCTGTTGCAGCTGATGCAGAAAAACATGCCGCCGGAGCGTGCGCAGGCGCTGATCGACAAGCTCGACCGTAACCGGCATGAGTGATGCCGGAAGGGAATGATGGGGCATGAGGTGGCGCGATGGCGCGCGATGTTCATCTCGTGCCGGTTTCTTGCCGCCGATGCAGCGGCGGCGTCCTTTCCGTATGCCCATGACCGCCTGCCATGTTGAGCGCGCAGCGGCTGACGGTTTTCAGATGTTTGTGGTGTGAGTACGTATTTGACTGACTTGACGCGGCGCGTGCCACCGCTTTTCAAAATCCAGAACGATGCCTAAAAGAACTGACCTTCAATCCATCCTTATTATCGGCGCCGGCCCCATCGTCATCGGCCAGGCGTGCGAATTTGACTACTCTGGCGTGCAGGCGTGCAAGGCGCTGCGCGAGGAGGGCTATCGCGTCATCCTCGTCAATTCGAACCCGGCGACGATCATGACCGACCCGGAAATGGCCGATGCGACCTACATCGAGCCGATTACCTGGCAGGTTCTGGAAAAAATCATCGAAAAGGAGCGCCCCGATGCACTGCTGCCGACGATGGGCGGGCAGACGGCGCTCAATTGCGCCCTGGATCTGGCGCGCCACGGTGTGCTGGAAAAATATGGCGTCGAAATGATCGGCGCCCGCGCCGATGCCATCGAAAAAGCCGAGGATCGCCAGAAATTCAAGGCGGCGATGACAAATATCGGCCTGGAGTCGGCGCGTTCCGGCGTTGCCCACTCGATGGCCGAGGCGCAGGAAATCCAGGCGACGATCGGTTTTCCCGTGATCATTCGCCCTTCCTTTACGCTCGGTGGTACGGGCGGCGGGATTGCCTACAACCAGGAGGAGTTTCTGGCGGTTTGCAAACGCGGTTTTGAGGCCAGCCCGGCGCACGAACTACTGATCGAGGAGTCCTTGATCGGTTGGAAAGAAATTGAGATGGAGGTGGTGCGCGACAAGAAAGACAACTGCATCATCGTCTGCTCGATTGAAAATCTCGACCCGATGGGCGTGCATACCGGCGACTCGATCACCGTCGCGCCGGCGCAGACGCTGACCGACAAGGAATACCAGCTCATCCGCAACGCCTCGATCGCCATCCTGCGCGAGATCGGCGTCGATACCGGCGGCTCAAACGTGCAGTTCGCTGTCAGCCCGAAGGACGGGCGCATCATCGTCATCGAAATGAATCCGCGCGTTTCGCGCTCTTCAGCGCTGGCCTCCAAGGCGACCGGCTTCCCCATCGCCAAAATAGCGGCCAAGCTGGCGGTCGGTTATACGCTCGACGAACTGGTCAATGAAATCACCGGCGGCAAGACGCCGGCCTCGTTTGAGCCGGCGATCGACTATGTCGTCATCAAGGTGCCGCGTTTTGCTTTCGAGAAATTCCCGACGGCCAATTCGCGTCTGGGTACGCAGATGAAGTCCGTCGGCGAAGTCATGGCCATTGGCCGCACGTTCCAGGAAGCTTTCCAGAAAGCCCTGCGCGGACTGGAGGTCGGCGTCGACGGCATGAACCAGCATACGACCGACCGCGAGGAACTGGAGAAAGAGCTGGGCGAGCCGGGGCCGGAGCGCATCTGGTACGTGGGCGATGCCTTTGAAAACGGCTTTACCCTCGATGAAGTGCACCAGCTCACGCATATCGACCCGTGGTTCCTGGCGCAGATTGAGGACATCGTGCGCATGGAGATGTTGCTTGACGACATGAAGCTCAACGACATCGACGCCCCGACGCTGCGTGAGCTCAAGCGCAAAGGGTTTTCCGACCGCCGCCTGGCGCGTCTGCTGCATACGAGCGAAGGGCAGGTGCGGGCGCGCCGCCACCTGCTGGGCATCCGTCCGGTCTATAAGCGCGTCGATACCTGCGCGGCCGAATTTGCGACGAGCACTGCCTATATGTACTCGACTTATGAAGATGAGTGCGAGGCCATGCCGAGTCACCGAAAGAAAATCATGGTGCTTGGCGGCGGGCCGAACCGTATTGGTCAAGGGATCGAGTTCGATTACTGCTGCGTACATGCGGCGCTAGCCATGCGCGAGGATGGTTACGAAACGATCATGGTCAACTGCAATCCGGAAACGGTATCGACTGACTACGATACGTCGGACCGCTTGTATTTTGAACCGCTGACGCTGGAGGACGTGCTCGAAATCGTCGCGATCGAAAAGCCGACGGGCGTTATCGTCCAGTTTGGCGGGCAGACGCCGCTCAAGCTGGCACGTGATCTTGAGGCCAACGGGGTGCCGATCATCGGCACGTCGCCGGATATGATCGATGCGGCAGAAGACCGCGAGCGCTTTCAGCAGCTGCTCAATGATCTTGGCCTGAAACAACCGCCTAACCGCACGGCGCGCACCGAGGCGGACGCCTTGCGTCTGGCCGGGGAAATCGGTTATCCGCTGGTCGTTCGCCCTTCCTATGTGCTGGGCGGGCGTGCCATGGAAATCGTGCATGAACCGCGCGATCTGGAGCGCTATATGCGCGAGGCCGTCAAGGTGTCGAACGATTCGCCGGTTCTGCTTGACCACTTTCTCAATAATGCTGTGGAGGTCGATGTTGACGCGCTGTCCGACGGAAAAGAAGTCATCATCGGCGGCGTCATGGAGCATATCGAACAGGCGGGGGTGCATTCGGGCGATTCGGCCTGTTCGTTGCCACCCTATTCACTGTCGCCGGAAATCCAGGATGAGTTGCGCCGTCAGACCCGGCTGATGGCCAAGGGGCTGAATGTATGCGGGCTGATGAACGTCCAGTTCGCCATTCAGGGCGAAACGGTTTATGTGCTCGAAGTCAACCCGCGCGCTTCGCGTACCGTGCCTTTCGTTTCTAAGGCAACGGGGCTGCCGCTGGCCAAGGTTGCCGCGCGTTGCATGGCGGGCAGATCGCTGGCCGAACAAGGCGTCGTGCATGAGGTGATCCCTCCGTATTTTTCGGTCAAGGAAGCCGTTTTTCCGTTCAACAAATTCCCTGGGGTCGATACCATTCTTGGTCCGGAGATGAAGTCGACCGGCGAGGTGATGGGCGTCGGCAAGACCTTTGCGGAAGCCTTCGTCAAAAGCCAGCTGGCGACCCATGTGCGCCTGCCGGATCAGGGCAAGGCGTTCATCAGCGTTAGGGATTCCGACAAGGAGAAAGCGGTGGACGTGGCGCGCGATCTGCATGCAAGCGGCTTTCAGCTGCTGGCCACGCGCGGCACGGCGGCGGCGATTGCAGCGGCGGGGATACCGGTCACGACGGTCAACAAGGTGACGGAAGGGCGGCCGCACATTGCCGACATGATCAAGAACGACGAGATCGCGCTGATCATCAATACCGTCGAGGAGAAGCGCAAGGCAATCAGTGATTCGCGCGTTATCCGCGTTTCGGCACAGGCGGCCAAGGTGACGCTGTATACGACGATCTGGGGCGCCGAAGCGGCGGCGGAAGGGATCAAGAATGGCGGTGGCCTGACGATTTATTCTCTCCAGGATCTGCACGCGCAGATCGTTTGATTAACAGCCCGGCTGCCGGTTTCCGCCGTGCGCGGACCGGCAGTTTGCTTTTTGGATGAAAGATCTATGAGTAAAACTCCATTGACCTTGCGCGGTGCCGAGCAGCTTCGGGTCGAACTGCACCGGCTCAAGACCGTTGATCGGCCGAATGTGATTGCGGCAATTGCCGAGGCGCGCTCTTACGGCGATTTGTCGGAAAATGCCGAGTACGATGCCGCCAAGGAACGTCAGGGATTCATCGAGGGGCGGATTGCGGAAATCGAGTCCAAACTGGCGCGCGCGCAGATCATCGATCCGGCCTTGCTGGATGCTGAGGGTCGCTGTGTTTTCGGGGCGACGGTCGATGTTGAGGATCAGGATTCCGGCGAGCAGGCGACCTATCAGATCGTGGGCGAGGACGAGGCGGACATCAAGGCCGGTAAGATTTCAATCAACTCGCCGATTGCACGCGCATTGATCGGCAAATTCGTCGGCGATATTGCCCAGGTGCAGGCGCCGGGCGGCTTACGCGAGTACGAGGTGCTGGACGTTCGTTACGAGTAGTCTGCCCGGTGGGAACGGGACATTGCTGAATACCGGGGTGCAGGCGCGGCGCGGTAGTCGTCGCCCCCTCATTGATAGCTGCGCTTTGTTTTGCGAGGGGTGCTGCGGCGGCGTGTGGAACGCCGTTGCGCCGATACAGGATTCTTTCCGTCATCTGGCGCAGGCCGCCAAACGACGAGCAGTTTGCCGATGTGCTGTACCGGCGCGGCGTTGAGCTGTTCGCAGATTGCCGCCAAATAGGCGTCGCGTTCTGCGCGGTTGTCGTTGAATACGCGGATTTTGATCAGTTCGTGGCTGTCGAGGCTGCGGGCGATTTCCCGCAGAACGGCCTCGGATAAACCGTTCTGGCTGATGGCGACGACGGGCGCCAGTCCGTGGGCGCGGGCGCGTAGCGCGCGGCGTTGTTCCGCATTGATTTCGAGTGTGGGCATTCGGTATCGGGTGTTTGCTTGGTGTTGCCGGGTGGAATGAAAACGTCGGGAGACGTGAAAAAAGTGAAACGTGAAACGCTGAAAAATGGATTCTAACGGGTTTGTACGATGAAGCGGACGAAAAGCGGCAAGGCATGGATGCATGAACACGTCACTGACGTTTTCGTGCAGCGCGCCAAGGCGGAAGGTTGGCGTTCTCGTGCCGTATTCAAGCTGATGGAGATTGATGACCGCGATCATTTGATCCGCCCGGGTGAAACTATCGTCGATCTTGGCGCAGCGCCCGGCGGCTGGTCGCAGCTTGCGGTTCAGCGCCTGCGGGGGAACGGGCGTATCGTCGCGCTCGATCTGCTGGAGATGGCGCCGCTAACCGGCGTTGATTTCATTCGCGGTGACTTTGGCGATGCCGAAACGCTGGCGCGGCTTGAAACTTTGCTTGCCGGCGAACGAGCAGGGCTTGTTCTTTCCGACATGGCACCCAATATTTCAGGTATTGCCGTCGCCGACCAGGCACGCATGATGGATTTGGCCGAAATGGCGTTGGATTTTGCCCGCTGCTGGCTGAAAACGGATGGCTCGTTTCTGATCAAAGTGTTTCAGGGCTACGGTTACGAGGATTTTGTGCGTGCCATGCGTGGGCACTTCCGCAGCGTAATGACGCGCAAACCGGAAGCCTCCCGCGATCGGAGCGCCGAAGTGTACCTGCTCGGGAAGGGACTGAAGACGGTGGGAAAACGGCTTGAAAACGGTTGAAACGAAAGCGGATGCCAGATCTGTCAAAAAGGCAAGGACGTTATACAATTCAACATACTGCTTCCCGTTCGATGGAAGCGATACGCATGAGGTTACGCTTTGAATAACATGTTCAAGAATATGGCGGTCTGGCTGGTGATCGGCGTTGTGCTGATGACGGTGTTCAATCAGTTCAATACGCGCCAGACGCCGCAGCCGTCGATGGAATATTCGCAATTCATGGGCGAGGTTGCCAATGGCAACGTCAGCAAGGTCGTCATTGAAGGACGCACCCTCAAGGGGACGCTAAACGACGGCCGCAAGGTGACTTCCTATGCGCCGGCGGATTTGTGGATGGTGTCGGACATGCTCAAGAACGGCGTCAAGGTTGAGGCGCGGCCGGAGGAAGAGCAATCCTTCCTGGTGAGCGTGTTTGTCAGCTGGTTCCCCATGCTGCTTTTGATTGGTGTTTGGGTGTTCTTCATGCGCCAGATGCAGGGCGGCGGCAAGGGCGGCGCCTTCTCCTTCGGTAAAAGCAAGGCGCGCCTGCTCGACGGCTCAAACAATAGCGTGACCTTTGCCGATGTCGCCGGGTGTGATGAAGCCAAGGAAGAAGTCTCGGAGCTGGTCGATTTTCTGCGCGATCCGTCCAAGTTCCAGAAGCTCGGCGGCCGCATCCCCAAAGGCGTGCTGCTTGTCGGTAGCCCGGGGACGGGAAAGACGCTGCTGGCCAAGGCAATTGCCGGTGAGGCGAAAGTCCCGTTTTTCTCAATTTCCGGTTCCGATTTCGTCGAAATGTTCGTCGGCGTTGGCGCCGCGCGTGTACGCGATATGTTCGAGAACGCCAAAAAGCACGCACCATGCATTATCTTCATTGACGAACTCGATGCCGTCGGCCGCCATCGCGGTGCGGGACTGGGCGGCGGTAATGATGAGCGTGAACAGACGCTGAACCAGATGCTTGTCGAGATGGACGGCTTTGAGGGGCAGACCGGCATTATCGTCATTGCTGCCACGAACCGTCCGGATGTACTCGATCCGGCCTTGATGCGGCCCGGACGTTTCGACCGCCAAGTCGTCGTGCCGCTGCCGGATATTCGCGGCCGCGAGCAGATTCTTAATGTGCATATGCGCAAAGTGCCGCTGGCGCCGGATGTCAGGGCCGATATTCTGGCGCGCGGCACACCGGGTATGTCGGGCGCGGATCTGGCCAATCTGGTCAACGAGGCAGCGCTGTTCGCCGCGCGCGGCAACAAGCGCCTTGTCGATATGGAGGATTTTGAAAAAGCCAAGGATAAGATCTTCATGGGCGCCGAACGTAAGTCGATGATCATTACGCCCGAAGACAAAAAGAAAACCGCCTATCATGAATCCGGTCATGCCATTATCGGTTCGCTGTTGCCGGGGTGCGATCCGGTGCACAAAGTCACGGTGATCCCGCGCGGCCGCGCGCTGGGCGTGACCTGGTCGCTACCGGAGCACGACCGCTTCAGTCTTTATCGCGAGCAGATGCTGGCGCAGATTTGCATGCTGTTCGGCGGTCGTGCGGCCGAGGAAATTTTTGCCGATGATATTTCGACCGGCGCTTCCAATGACTTCGAGCGTGCAACGCAGATGGCGCGCGACATGGTGACGCGCTATGGCATGTCCGATCTGGGCGTCATGGTATACGGTGAAAATGAAAACGAGGTATTCCTCGGCCGGTCGGTGACGCAGCACAAAAATGTTTCGGAAGCGACGATGCAGAAAGTCGATGCCGAAATCCGCCGTATCGTCGATGAGCAGTACGGTCGCGCCGTGAATTTGCTGGAAGAGCATCGGGATAAGGTCGAGGCGATGACGCAGGCCCTGCTCGACTGGGAAACTATCGACGTCGAGCAGATCGAGGACATCATGGCCGGTCGGACGCCGCGCCCGCCTAAGCCATCGCAGACAAATACCAACACCGAGTCGCCCAAAGCGCCACCGCCCGACGCCGCACCGACGACGGAAGCTACCGCCTGAGACTGAGGAGACTGAGAATATCCGGCGCGCAGGACGTTCTTGCTCTTTCTGCATGGCGACTATTTTGATCGATGCTATCGAAAAGCGGCATGGGCAGAATCGCGATCAGTTCGAAAATTCGGAATGCTTGAAATACATCACGGGAAAGGCAGCTTTCCCGTTTTCTTTTTTTGAATGAGGTTTGGCATGTTGCGTTGCGGCAGGTTTTCTTTTTCGCTCGATCGCCCGCTGATCATGGGGATCGTCAATTTGACGCCGGATTCATTTTCCGGGGATGGAGTGGCAAACGATACGGCACGCGCCATCGAACATGCCCGGCGGCAAATCACGGCGGGCGCCGACATGCTCGATATTGGCGCCGAATCATCGCGGCCGGGCTGTCAGCCCGTGTCGCTCGCGGACGAGCTGGCACGCCTGCTGCCGGTGCTGGACGCCTTGACCGACTGCGGCGTGCCGATTTCGGTCGATACCTACAAACCGGATGTGATGCGCGCGGCCTTGGCCTCCGGTGCTTCGATGATCAACGATATTTACGCCTTGCGTATGCCCGGTGCGCTGGAAGCCGTTGCCGCCAGCGATTGCGCCGTGTGCCTGATGCATATGCAGGGGGAACCGCTGACCATGCAGCAGGCGCCTGTCTACGGCGATGTCGTCGGTGAGGTGCGCGCGTTTTTGGAAGAGCGCGTTATTGCGGCGCGCGCGGCCGGTATTGCCGACGATCGCTTGGTGCTTGATCCGGGTTTCGGTTTTGGCAAGACGCTTGCGCATAATCTTGAGCTATTGCGCCGCCAGCCTGAACTGAGGGTGGATGACCTGCCCTTGCTGGCCGGACTGTCGCGCAAATCAATGTTGGGAATGATGACCGGCCGCGAAGTGGGGCAACGTATGCCCGCCAGCATTGCCGCTGCGTTACTGGCAGCACAACGCGGCGCACGCATCCTGCGTGTTCATGACGTGGCCGAGACGCGAGATGCGCTGGCTGTTTGGCAGGCGCTGGAAGGAATGCAAACAGCGCTATCCGCGACTTGAAGAAAAGGCCCAAGAACGCCGCGGGGCGGGCAGCAGGCACCTGACGGCTTGTCTGAACACCGGCGCAAATTCCGGACAGGCTCGGAAATCAAATTTCAGAAAATACTTCGGCGATGTTGCCATGCCAGGTACATAGTTGTGTACTGTCTGCAATGCGCCGCGCCGCCGTTTCAGCGTTATTCCGAAAGCCGCCATAAAGTGATGTTAAACGGGTGACGAACGGCCGGTTTGACGTGACGGTACGAGCAATACCTTCAACAAATGCTGCGTGAATGCGCAGACAAATCGCCGCGCTACAGCGCACGAAAAATGACGCCAGACCCGCAAACAGCCTGAGGCGGTGCCCGCCGCAGCCGTTGCGCTTTTTGGTTTTCCGAGACTGGCATCCTGAATACGGCGCGCTCGGCGCCCAACAATTGTCATCCACAAAAAATCCGGAGTCATGAACAAACTTCATGCTTTCCCCGAGACGCCTGGCGATAATGGACAAAACTCATGCTCAGGGCCTCATTCTTTAGCGAAATAACCCTTTATAGGCCATACCTTATTCCCATTTTTCAGTCTGTGATGGCACTGCAAAGACCTTTTCATATCGCCAAATTTGGGCATTTGCCGGCAGGCCGGCCGGAAACCCACGTAAATAGGGGGATTGAAGACAGGCAGGCTGGGAACCCGCGTAAACACTAGACTGGCGGGTAGCTCCTCCGGAAACGCCCGTTTTACGCGGAGTGCAGGGCAGGCCGCCGGCTGTCTGGGTCAGGCATAAGCCCGACGGCCGCAGCGGAGCGCAATGACTCGTCGGCCTGGACCCCGCGTCTTTTGGGCATTTCAGCCCGGTCGCTTCTGTAGCCCTTGTCGATCGGGCATTTGCGGGCAGACCGGCCGGAAGTGCCCGTAAACATTGGGCTAGCAGATAGACAAATCTGGAATGCCCGTAAATACTGTGTTTGCGCATAGGCACACCGGAATCCCACGTAAATAGTGGGCTTGCGGATAGGCAGGCCGGAAACCCGTGTAAACACTGGGCTGGCGGGCAGCTTCTCCGAAGATGCCCGTTTTACGCGGGCTGCGGGGCAGGTGGTGTTGCGTGTCTTTGGTCGCGGCGGCTGTGCTTCGGACGGTGATGCTTCACCCGGCGCGGCGCGCCAATACGCTCCGGCTATTTTGGGAATTCGCCTGAGTGCTTGCTTTGGCGAGATGGCGGCGGATGGATGATTTCTAGGCTGCATTCATGCTGCTTTGCAAGTTGTGCGACAGTCTATTTACCGTCGCGGTAAGGCGGCCGAGGATGTTGAGTCAAGGCGGTTCCCTGACAGAAACCGGCGCTTTCAGCTGCCAATCGCCGTATCGCGGTATTGCTGCCGCTCATTGCCGGCGCCGTTCTTTTTGATCTGTTTTGAACCGCAAAAAGGGCCTTTTTGTGTTCAAAGCTTTTCAGCTCCTAAAATTCAGCGCGTCGTGCGGAAACGCCACTGCGTCCAGGCGAAGAGCGCGCTGCCAACGAGCGCCAGCACTGCTCCACCCAGGCCGATGAGGGCAAGTTCGCCGTGCTGCATCACCAATCGCCCGATGAGTGCGCCGCCGCCGATACCGATGTTGTAAATGCCGGAGTAGATGGCAATGGCAACATCGGTCGCGTCCGGCGCAAGGCGCAGTACGCGCACCATCAGCGCGAGGCTGAGGGCGGCGATACCGATGCCCCAGCAAAAGACCAGCGTGAACAGCGCCGATGGCGACGCCCCCAGCGGGCGTAATAACAGCAGAGAAGCGCAAAGCAGCGCGACAGCACAGGAGAGGAAGCGCGTCGGCATGCGCGCGTGCAGGCGGGCGAAGAGCACACTCGCCACCATGCCGGAAAGGCCGAAAACGAGGAGCAGTGCCGTCGTAGCGCTTTCGCCCAGGCCGCTGAACTGGCGAGCAAACGGTTCGATATAGCTGTAAGCGGTGAAATGGGCGGCGATGATCAGGGCGGTAAAAGCGTAGAGGCCGAGCAACAGCGGGCGGCGCGCCAGCAGGGGCAGACTGGCGACGGAACCCGCGTTACGGCTGGGTAGGCGTGGCAACAGCAGAAAGACGGCGAGCATCACGGCAGCGGCAGCGACGGCAATCAGGGCAAAGGTGGTGCGCCAGCCGAACAGTTGCCCGATAAAGCGGCCGAGCGGCAGGCCCAGTACCGTTGCCAGCGCCGTACCCATCGACAGCCAGCCGATGGCCTGTTGCTGCCTGCCCGGCGGGGCGAGGCGAACCACCAGCGCGGCGGTAATCGCCCAGAACACCGCATGCGCCAGCGCCACGCCGATGCGCGAGATAAGCAGTATGGTGAAATTCCACGCCAGCGCGCTGAGCGCGTGACTGGCAATGAAGAGGGCAAAGAGCGCGAGCAGCAGGCTACGCCGTTCCTGCTGCGCCTCCAGCAACATACCGGGTAGCGAGGCGAGGGCGACAACCCAGGCATATACTGTTAGCATCACACCGGTTTGCGCTGCGCTCATGCCGAAGCCGGCGCCGATATCGGAGAGCAGCGCGATGGGAATGAATTCGGTGGTGTTGAAGACGAAGGCGGCGACGGCGAGCGTCAGCACACGCAACCAGGCGAGGCGGTACGCGGCGTGGCGCGGGGGCATGGGGGAATGGGGTACAAGCGGCATTATTCCTCCGAGCGGAGCAGGTGCGGGAAATTGATGGCGCTCTCGCGCTGCGCCAGATGGTAATTCATCGCATTGCGGTCAAAGCCACCGCTGGTCATGCCGTCTTCGACCAGGGATCTCGCATCCCGTGTGCGCTTACGGAAGGCGCTTTTGTCGAGCAAGCAGCCGAGGAGGGGTGCATAGACGCGCTGCAACTGTGGCAGGGGGAACGGCACCGCCAGTAGGAAGGCGAGCCGCGAAGTGTATTCCACTTTGCTGTGCAGACGCGCCAGTGCGGTGCGTAGAATATTGTTGTGGTCAAGGGACAGCGGCTGCGCGCAGGCGGCATCGGCCTCCGGCCAGGCGGCGGCACCAGGGCGAAATAAACGTGCGTCATTGCCCAGCCGCACGGATCGCGGTCGGCACTGCCTCGGCTACTGAGCGGTTCCGGATAGGGTGCAGCGAAGCCGGGTTTCTCGCGCAGTGTGCGCCGGGCGCAGTCGTCAAAGGTGGCGTCACAGGCGATGTCGATATAGCCGCCGGGCAGACAGGGCGTAGCGGGGTTGGGCGCGCTGGGGATGAGCGAGTGGCGGCTGAGGAGGACGCGTAAGGCACCACCGGTGACGGTGAAAATCACCACATCAACGGTGGTGTACCGTTGCGGGAAAGCAGCCGCCGGATTCATAGCAGGATAGCGGGATAGCGAGAGAAAACAGGGGTGGTATTCTACAACTCCCCATTCCCATCAGGAGCCTCCCATGATCCCTACCATTCCCGCCGAGCACATAATCTATGCCATGTCGCCGCAAAACCCGCCCGTGCTGCGTGTGGCAGACGGCAGCCGTGTCCGTTTCGAAACCTGCGACTGCTTTACCGACCAGATTCAGCAGCCCGGTGACACCTTCGAGCAACTGGACTGGAACCGCATTAATCCGGCGACCGGGCCGCTTTACATCGAAGGTGCCGAGCCGGGCGACACCCTGCGCGTGCATATTTACCGCATCGAGCTGGACAAACGCGCGGTGCTGGCGACCCTGCCCGGTGCGGGTGTAGCGGGGGCGCGTCTGACGGCCGGACGCATCGACTTTGTGCCGGTGGCGGAAGATCACGTCGTGCTCTTCGATACGCTGCGCCTGCCGCGTAATTCGATGATCGGCGTTATCGGCACCGCACCCGCCGGAGAAGCGGTCAGCTGCGGCACGCCGGATGCGCATGGCGGCAATATGGACACCAAAATCATCAGCGAGGGCACAACCCTGCTCCTGCCGGTCAACGTGGCGGGTGCGCTGTTGGCGATGGGTGATTTGCACGCGGCGATGGGCGACGGCGAAGTCGGCGTCTCCGGCCTGGAAATCAGGGGCGTGGTTGAGGTGGACGTGCACGTCATCAAAGGCCGCCCCTATCCGCTGCCGCTGGCGGTCACGGCGGATGCCTGCCACACCATTGCCTCCGCCCCGACGCTGGATCAGGCGGCGGAAATGGCGACGCTGATGATGAGCGACCTGCTCTGCGCCCACGGCGGGCTGGATGCCAATCGCGCGATCGCCCTGCAAAGCATCGCTGGCGACGTACATATCTGCCAGATGGTTGATCCGAACCGCACCTGCCGCTTCACCCTGCCGCGCACGGTGTGCGAAACACTGGGGATTATGCTGCCGTAAACCCGGGATCTCATGTCCCTCCCAGAAAATAATCTGAGTGTGTTGGTGCGCCTCGCCGTATTACACATACTGCCTTCGGCGCACCGCCTTCTTAGCTTACAACTGGGATGGTTTATTACAGCAGCGGGCTGATCAAGCGTGCGCAGCGTTCGATGAAGCGTTGCAGGCGGCGACGCTGTTCCCATTTTTTTAGCTCGACCGCTTCGCTCTGTTCAAGGTAGCCGTCGAGCAGGGTGCGGATAGCGGCGACGGTATCCGGCGTGTAGACGGCGAGACTAACTTCGAGGTTAAGGTAGAAGCTGCGCATGTCCATGTTGACCGTGCCGAAGAGGGCGAAGCGGTTATCGATGACCACGGCTTTGGTGTGCAAAAGGCCTGCGTCGAAGGTTTTCAGGCACACGCCGGCATCCAGCAACGGGCGGTAGTAGGCGCGGCTGGCGTAGCGCACCAGGCGGGAATCGACGCGGCGCGGCACGATGAGCGTCACTTCCACGCCACGGCGGGCAGCGATAATCAGCGTGTTCAGGAGGGCTTCGTCTGGCACGAAATACGGCGTGCTGATGATGACGCTTTCCTGCGCGATGTTCAGTGCGTTGACCAGCACGTCGTACACCAGCGCGGTATCGCCGCCCGGATGCGAGGGAATGACTTGCAGCAGGGCGCCGCCGATCGCGCGCGGCAGGGTCGCGCGGTCGGGCATTTCGTCGGCGTAGCGGTTCAGGCGTTCGAGGGTGGCGCTCAGGTTGTGTTCGTTCTCAACCGCCCAGTCGCCGTAGAACACTGCCGCCAGTTCCTGCACCACCGCGCCTTCGCAGCGCATGACGGCATCGACCCATTCGCCCACGCCCGCGTCCTGCTTGAAAAGGCGCGGGTCAACGAGGTTGTAGCTGCCGGTGTAGGCGATGCGGTAGTCCACGACGAGGATTTTGCGGTGGTTGCGCAAATCGCTGCGCACCCACAGCGCACGAATCAGGCCAAACGGCAGCGCTTCCGTTACTTCCACCCCCGCCGCGCGCAGTTTGCCTGGCCAGGCCGAGCGCCAGAAATTCTGGCTGCCAAGCGCGTCGACAAGCAGCTGGCAACGCACCCCGCGCGCTGCCGCCCGCATCAGCGCTTCCAGCACACCTGCCACGCGGCCGCTGCCTTCGACGATATAAAACTCCAGCAGACAGCAATGCTGCGCGGCGTCGATGTCGGCGATGAAAGATTGCAGGATGGCATCCGTGTCGGCAAGGAGACGGGTGTCGTTGCCCGTCGTCGTATCGAAGCGCGCATCGGCCTGCACCAGGCGGGCAATCTGGCGAAAGCGGATGTCTTCCGGCGGCAATGCTTGCGGCGGCAGGAAGCGGTCGGCAAAGGCATCTTGAAAGGCAAGCAATTCCGCCCGCCGCTTGGCGCGCGCCCGTCCCAATTTCGGTTCGCCAATCAGCAGGTATAAAAGGACGCCGAAATAGGGAAAGGCGAAGAGCACCGCCAGCCACGCCAGCGCCGCGCTACTGGAACGGCGCGCATAAATGACGCGCAGGGCGATGGCAACGGTCAGGATAAAGTGGCAGAGAACAAAGAGTTCGATCCAGTACATACGCGCCTCGCGGTGAGAAATGGCGGCAAGTGTAGCTGCTATGATGGCGCACCTTCCCTCACTTCCTACCGCACATGCCTATTCCAGAAATCCGGCCGAGAAAGCGGTGCGTCAAGCGGACGGGGTAAATTTAAACGCATAATCGCGCAGTGAAGGAAGGTTACGTAAGAGAAATCCTTATTGAAACAAGAGGTAGGAGCGGCTATGGGAATTTCATTTTTTACGACGCTTGAAATCGGCTGGCTCAATGCGTGGATACCCGCCTTTGCGATGGTATTGATACAGTTTGTGTATATGTTTATCTATAAAGAGGTCGGCAAGCGCGCCGTCGACACCTCGTGGTATACCGCCGAAGATAAACGAAATGCAATGATAGGGGCACTGCTGCAAGTCGCCTTGCTTATTTTATCGGTGTTCGTGCCGCTCAAAACGGGCACTGCATGGTTTTGGACGGGAGCGGTGATTTTCGTGGCGGCTTTTGCGGGCTTTATTCAGGCTTTTTACGACTATGCGGCGACGCCTCGGGACAAGACCGTGCAATGCGGCATTTATCGCCTATCGCGCAATCCGATGTATTTCTTTTTCTTCCTCGGCATGATAGGCGTTTGTATCGCTTCGGCGTCGCTGTGGCTATGGGGGGTGACAGTGCCTTTTGCCCTATATAACCACCTGATCGTTTTAGGTGAGGAGCGCTACTGCGAGCAGGCCTACGGGCAGGAGTATTTAGAATATAAACGCAAGACGCCAAGATATTTTTTGTTCTTTTAAGCGGACGAATAATAACGCTAGAGCACGCTCGGTGGTCTGAAGATAAGCGGCGAGCATTGGGGGGTCCTCATGTTGATTGTCGTAATAACTGCGCGGGCAGTGGCGAAATCATAAACAAATAGGTCTATTTTTGCTATGAAGTGCTGCCGCAAAAAATCCCGCCGGAGCGGGATTTTTCAGGCAACAGCAAAGGCATCACACCGCAGCCACCGTGAAATGCTGATGCAGATGCGCCTTGCGCTCAACGTCATCGGCAATGGCCACCGCCAAGTCGGCCAGTCCGATACCCGCCGGGCCGTCATTGGCCAGCAGCAGCGTATCCGTGCCCAGACGATAACGGCCTGTGCGGGCGGGACGGGCGGCGCGGTCTTCGCCAAAACGCAGCGGTGGGGCGAGGAAAGCCCAATTTACCTCACGCTTCCTGCACAAATCGCGCCACAGATTCCGCTCCGCATCAGCAACGGCAAACAGCTGCGGCGGGAAATCTGGCGTATCGACCAGCGCTACACCATCCACCAGCAGACTACCCGCACCGCCGATAACTAACAAATAAGGCACTTGTGCCGTCTGCGCTGCAGCCACAATTGCCGCATAAGCCGCCGTGAAATCGCGGGCAAAATGCGGATTATCCCAGCCGGGGCTGAACGCGCTGACCACCGCATCAAAGCCCGCCAGTTGTGCGGCAAAATCCGCGTCGTGCACATCGGCTTTAACCGCCTGCACATTCGGCGCGGCGAAGACCTTATCCGTGTGGCGCGCGAAAGCGGTGACTGCATGACCACGCGCGGCGAGTTCGCGCACGACGGCATTGCCGGCATAACCGGTGGCACCAATGACTGCGTATTTCATAAAAACCTCGTTGAGTGATTAAGTGAAGGAGCGCTTATTGTAGGCAGGGCTGATACGCCTGATAATACCGCTTTCGCTTCACCCATTATCAAGCAGGACTAAACAATGCACGAAAGAACCCTCTACCTCGGCTGCGACAGCATCGAACACCGCCCCGGCAATAAATGCGTCCTCGAATCCTGGTTTGAAGAGACGCCCTACGGCATCGTCTTTGAAGACGACGGCGATACTGGATACTTCTACGCAGCCCATACGGAGCAAGGCATTCTTGACGCCTTGCATATCTATAACGTCAAAGACGTAACCGACCGTGACCTTCCCTCAACTGTCAGCCTTCTCTGGGACGAAACCTTCGACCTCGCCGCACTGGAAATCAACGGCTACATCCATGCCGTCTTCGACTTCATCGCTCACGCGGGCTACTGCCGCAACGCCTTCCCCGCAGCCTACGGCGACTGGCTGCGCGAGCCGAACCGCCTCCTTGACGATGCCCTGCTCACCCGTCTGCTGACCCTGCACTGATGGACGATTTGCGCCCCCTGCTTGCCTTCGCCGCCGTCCTCGAACAGGGCAGCATGAACGCCGCCGCGCAGGTGCTGGGCATGAGCCCATCCGCCGTCAGCCAGCACATCAGCCGTCTCGAAAAACTGCACGGCGTCAAACTGCTGCACCGCAGCACACGACACCTCGCCCCGACCGATGCGGGCAGCGCGCTGGGCGAGCACTGCCGTCGCCTGCTCGCCAGCGTACAGGACGCCCGCCTGACGCTAACCAACCTGAAAACTGACATCGCTGGCGAGGTGCGCCTTGCCGCACCGACCGGCATGGCCGATGCTGCCGTCTTCCAGCAGGCCTTGCGACGCATCCGCCGCGAACATCCGGCGATACGCCTTGCCCTCTACTTCGACGAGGCGCTGGCCGACCTGCGCGACGGCAGTATCGACATTGCCCTGCGCGGTGGCGCACACGCGCTGGATGCGCCAGACCTTGTCGCCCGTCACCTCGCCGACTGGCGCTGGCATATCTACGCCGCACCTGCCTATCTGCACGACGCACCCGCAATCACCCACCCCGCCGACCTTGCCGCACACACCTGGATTTATCACGAACTGCCGCGTGGCGAACTGTGCCGCAATGGTGAACACCATCTGCTCAACATCGAAGGCGGTCTCTACTGCAACCGCCTCGCCGCCGTGCGCCGCTTGTGTGTGGCGGGCTTGGGGCTGGCGCTGCTGGCCAACGGTGAAGCGGCAGACGCCGTGGCTGATGACAGCTTGCGCGTCGTCCTGCCTGACTGGACGCTGCCGCCGCTCGCCATCTATGCCGTTACCCCACACCGTGTGCAAGCGGGCCGCGTCGCGGCGGTGCTGCATATTCTGCGTGAGAGCTTTGCCGAGAAGAATCCTGTATAGCATTCAATATTCCCGAAAATGATGAATTGGCGAAAACCGTGGGGGAGATTTTTCTGCGGCGGGTGAAGCTGATGTATTTCTTTCTGTACGGCGCATTGAGTTGCGCGGAGGGCTGGCTTACCATTGATTTGGCTTCAAGGAACATGAGTTGACGGTAGCCATTCTTTTGCCGCCTTGTTCGCATTGTTCAGGAGATTGAAATGAAGAAACTCGGTAAATACTCGTTTGGCACGGGCGACCGTTTTTCGCATCAGGGTGAAGCCCAACTTGCCGGCCTGCTTAAGGCGCAGCGGGAACTCGGCGTTACCATTACGCCGGTCTGGAATAAGTCTAACCGCGAACATAACTTCATCCATAGCGAGCCGACCGATACGCGCCGTGAGGCTGATGCGGCAGTCAAGGCGCTGGATTATGCCGGGCCGTACTTCGTCGATGCCGATCACATCAATCTCAATACGGTCGATCGCTACATCAAGCCTTGCGATTTTTTTACACTGGATGTCGCCGATTACATTGGAAAACCCGCTACACCCGCTGAAATCGAGGCGTTTGTCGTCAGGCAGCAAAGGTTCGTGGCCCCCCTGAAAATACCGGGCATTGACGAACCCTTTGAGGTTACGTCCGCTTGGTTGGCCCGCTTTGCCGAGAAATTCCTGTTTGCAGTGAGTGAGGCGGAAAAGATCTATCGACATATTGCAAGCCAAAAAGGCGCAGGCAACTTTATTACCGAGGTGTCGATGGATGAGGTCGATGAGCCGCAGAAACCGCTCGATATGCTATTTATCCTCAAAGCATTGGCGGATCTGAAAGTGCCGGTACAGACGATCGCGCCGAAATTTACCGGGCGTTTCAACAAGGGCGTCGATTATCAGGGCAATGTCGGGCAGTTTGGCAAAGAGTTCGAGGAGGATATGCTGGTCATCGACTACGCCATCGCCCATTTTGGCTTGCCGGCAGAGCTCAAGCTTAGCGTACATTCAGGCAGTGATAAGTTTTCGATCTATCCAGTCATCGGCGGGCTGCTGCGCAAACACGACAAAGGTGTTCACGTTAAAACAGCGGGTACGACCTGGCTAGAGGAAGTGATCGGACTATCGATTTCCGGCAAGGAAGGTCTGTCGTTGGCGCGGGCGATTTATGCCGGCGCGTATGGGCGCAAGGATGAGTTGTGCGGCCCGTACGCGACAGTCATCGACATTAGGGAAGAGCAGCTGCCGACGCCGGACGCGGTCAATCAGTGGCGCGGTGAAGATTTTGCATCGGCGCTGCGCCATATTCCCGATCATCCGAAGTACAACCCAAGCGTGCGCCAGTTGATCCACGTGGGATTCAAAGTTGCGGCAGAAATGGGCAAGGCGTACACCGATGCCCTGGAGAAAAACCGTCAGGTGATTGCCGGTTGTGTGACGGAAAATATCTTCGACCGGCATCTGCGCCGGATGTTTGGCTGACTTTGGCATGAGTCCGGCGCAGGCCGGGCATACGGGCGAAATTTAGCAACGCCCAGCCGTGTGTATTGCTGCTGATGTGTAATAGGCTGGCCTGCGTTGGTTTTCGTTGATTTTGCTTGTTTCCCCGGATGCTTGCTGCCGTGTCGTCGGAATGTTCGGCTCAGGCCAGTGCCGTGTGCACAGTTCGGTCAGGCCAGTAATAAAAATACTGTTGGCCGCCGGTCGATTTCCGGTGGCGTCAGTTTTTTCCACTGATCGATACGGTGAGTCAAAATGCTCTCATCGGGTAGTGTCAGATTGGTGGCAAGGCACAGCCGGGTCTGGCCGGCGCAGTGGTTGAGTAATGCAGCAAACAGTTTCAGGTTGCGGTAGGGCGTTTCGATGAAGATTTGAGTGCGCTGGTGAGTGCGCGACTCTTTTTCCAGGGCCGTGATCTTCTGATTTCTGGCTTTTTCTTTGGCAGGCAGGTAGCCATGAAAGGCGAAGTGCTGTCCGCCTAGGCCGGAGGCCATTAATGCCAACAGAATCGAGGAAGGGCCAACCAGCGGGGCGATACGAATACCGTTTGCCTGTGCCAGTGCAACAAGTTCTGCGCCAGGGTCGGCGACGGCGGGGCAGCCGGCTTCGGAGATCAGGCCAACGTCCGAGCCGGCCAGTAAAGGGGCGAGTAGTTCATGCAATACCGCCAACGGCGTATGCTCATTCAGCTCGCTGATCGAGATATCTTGGAGCGGTATTCGGCTTGGTAGGGATTTGAGGAAAGCGCGCGCGGATTTTGCATTCTCGGCGATAAAGTACCGTAATCCGGCCGCTTGTGCGCAGACAGCCGTGGGCAGGGATTCTGCGGCCGGTATCATCCCCAGCGGCACGGGGATCAGGTAAAGCGTCCCTCGCGTCATAGAATGCGTACGCCTTCCAGGCGCAGCAGTTCGCACAAGGCGATCAGCGGCAGGCCGATGAGTGCATTGGGATCCTCGCCTTCCATTTTGGCGATCAGGGCAATGCCCAGCCCTTCCGACTTGGCGCTGCCAGCGCAGTTGTAAGGACGCTCGCGGGTCAGGTAATTCTCTATTTCCGCATCGTCAAGCGCGCGAAATGTAACCCACGTCGGGACACCGCGGATATGCATGGTGCCGGTTCTGGCGTTGAGCAGGCATAAGCCGGTGAAGAAACTGACGGTACGCCCGCGCATCATTTGTAATTGGCGTACCGCATTTTCATAATTCCCCGGTTTGCCAAAAGCTTTACCGTCCAGACTGGCGACCTGGTCGCTGCCAATGATGAGCGCGTCGGAATGTTGTGCGGCAACGGCGTGCGCTTTGGCTTGGGCAAGCCGAAGCGCTGTGTGTTCTGGCGTCTCGCCGGGGCGTGCGGTTTCGTCAACCTCGGGTTGGGCGACAGTGAAAGAAATTTGCAGGCGATTTAACAAATCGCGGCGAAAAGGCGAGGTCGAGGCGAGAACGATCGGTTGGTCAGGCATGGCAAGTGAAAAGTGAGTCGGCAATAGGCGCGATGAGACACCTTGGTCTTACGGAAATTTTTGGTTCAAGGCAGCGCGAGAAATGCAGCATAATCCTGAAAAAGCACAGCGTAAAAGCGGCAAAATCCAAAGGCTTGCAGCGCGCGCGTACTTTGACTTCATGGGGCAAAAATAATATCATGCGCGCCTTATGTCGTATCAGCTTGTAATTGAGCCTTCGGTTTTTGCGCGCGAATCAAAAACGCTGCAAGGGAATCTGCCAATTGCTGATTTGCCCAGAGTGCTGGATGCGCTTGCAGAGGCGGGGGGAGCAGTCAGTTACTGGATTGAGGGGCGTATCAGTGAACGCGAACGCCCGCAACTGTTTCTGCGGCTTGATGGCGTCTTTTCCTTGCGTTGTCAGCGTTGTCTGGGAAGTGTCGCCTATCCTTTGCAGGTGCGTAATTTGCTGGAGTTTGTTGGTGATGAAAGCAGATTGACGCAGGAAGAAATTGAGGACGATAGCCGCGATTTTCTTCCATGGAAAAAAGAAATTGATGTCGTGGCGCTGCTTGAGGACGAAATTATCCTTGCCTTGCCGCCGGTGCCGCGTCATGAGCAATGTGATTTTCCGGATCTGAAGTATGCTGCGGATGTCAATATGAAATCGTCGCCTTTTTCCATGCTCAGGGAATTGAAGGGCAAAATGACGCAGTAACCAGATTTCATTCGATTTTTTGGGTTTTTGGGAGTTAATTAGTTATGGCTGTTCAACAAAATAAAAAGTCCCCGTCCAAGCGCGGGATGCATCGTGCTCACGATTTTCTGAGCAATCCGCCACTGGCTATCGAGCCGACGACAGGAGAAGTGCATTTACGCCACCACGTTAGCCCGTCAGGCTATTATCGTGGCAAGAAGGTTGCTAAAGGCGCGGCAGAGTAATCTCTGCCGTTAAGGCGGCGGGTCAGCCCCGGTTGAGGGGTGGCTCGTCCTTTCTTCTGCCATTTTTCGCATGACAGTCACTGTTGCAATCGACTGCATGGGCGGTGATCACGGGCCGGTCGTGACGGTGCCCGCTGCGCTTGATTTTCTGCACAAACGTGAAGATGCGGAAGTTATTCTTGTTGGTGATGAGAAAAGTATCCGCCAGTATTTAAAGGGGGTTGGTCATCCCCGTTTGCGCATTCGTCATGCCAGTGAAGTCGTTGGGATGGACGAGTCTCCGGCATTGGCGATTCGAAACAAGAAGGATTCGTCGATGCGCGTCGCGATTGATCTCGTCAAGAGCGGTGAGGCGGATGCGTGCGTTTCGGCGGGTAATACTGGCGCCCTGATGGCGATTTCCCGTTTTGTACTCAAGATGCTGCCAGGTATCGAGCGGCCGGCGATTTGCGCCGTGTTGCCTACCATGTCCGGGCATGTTCACGTACTTGACCTGGGCGCCAATGTGGATTGTTCACATGAGCACCTGCTGCAATTTGGCATCATGGGGGCATCGCTGGTCGGTGCCGTCGAACATAAGGATCGGCCAAGCGTCGGTATCCTCAATATTGGCGAAGAAGATATCAAGGGTAACGAGGTCGTCAAACTGGCGGCCGAGCAGCTCAAGACCTCGGGATTGAATTTCGTCGGCAACATCGAAGGTGACGGAATTTACAAGGGCGAGGCGGATGTCGTGGTCTGTGATGGCTTTGTCGGCAATGTCGCGCTTAAAACTTCCGAAGGCTTGGCGCAGATGCTCGCAACCTTCCTGCGCGAGGAGTTCGGGCGTAATCTGCTGACTCGTGTGGCGGGGCTGCTGGCGTTGCCGATATTGAAGCATTTCAAACAGCGCGTCGATCATCGACGTTACAATGGCGCTTGTCTGCTCGGTTTGAAAGGTGTCGTTGTCAAGAGCCACGGATCGGCCGATGCTTTTGCCTTTTGCCATGCGCTCGAACGCGCGGCGGATACTGTCCGCAACAACGTGTTAACGCGAATCGTCGAGCGTATTCCAGTTTTGGAGAATGCATAAGATGATTTTTTCACGCATCGCTGGAGTCGGTAGTTGTTTGCCCGGCGCGCCGGTGACTAATGACGATCTGGTGCGGCGCGGCGTTGACACCAGTGATGAATGGGTGACGGAGCGTACCGGCATCAAATCCCGATATTTGGCCGATGATCATTGTCGAACCAGCGATCTGGCGCTGGAGGCAAGCCAGAAAGCGCTGGAATCGGCAAAAATGATGGCAGAGGAAATTGACCTCATCATCGTTGCGACGACGACGCCGGATTATATTTTCCCAAGTACGGCCTGCTTTCTGCAGGCTCGGCTAGGCGTCAAGGGTGCAATGGCTTTTGATGTGCAAGCGGTATGCAGTGGCTTTGTCTATGCGCTGATCGTTGCCGAGAAGTTTATTCGCAGTGGCAGCCATAAAAAGGCGCTGGTCGTTGGCGCGGAGACTTTTTCCCGAATTCTCGACTGGAAGGACCGCGGGACCTGCGTGTTGTTTGGTGATGGCGCGGGGGCCGTTGTGCTTGAAGCCTCGGACAAACCGGGCATCCTTGCGGCAGCAGCCTATGCTGACGGATCGCAGGCCGCTGTTTTGTCGGTGCCAGGCGCTGTGCATGGCGGCAAGGTCGTAGGCGATCCTTTTCTGCGTATGGATGGGCAGGCTGTATTCAAGTTTGCCGTCCATGCCCTGAGCGAAATCGCCGTGGAATGTTGCGCGCAGGCAGGCATTCAGATGCAAGATGTTGACTGGCTGATTCCACATCAGGCCAATTTGCGGATTATCAATTCCATTGGTAAAAAACTGAAGATCGGTACTGATAAAATCATTATCACCGTCGATCGGCATGGCAATACCTCGGCGGCTTCCGTACCGCTGGCGCTTGATGCCGCGGTTCGTGACGGTCGTATCCGGCGCGGTCAAAAAGTGTTGCTGGAAGGTGTGGGCGGCGGCTTTACCTGGGGCGCCGTTCTGCTCGAATTCTAGGCGTCAGGCTAAGGAGATTTTTCCATGGCATTTGCATTCATTTTTCCTGGGCAGGGATCGCAGTCGGTCGGTATGATGGCTGCCTATGGCGATTCTCCAGTCATTCGTGGGACTTTTGATGAGGCGTCGGAAACACTGAATCAGGATCTCTGGCAACTGGCCTCCGAAGGCCCGGCAGACTTGCTTGCGCAAACGGTGAACACTCAGCCTTTGATGCTGACAGCGGCGATTGCCGTCTATCGTCTCTGGCTGGAAAAGGGCGGCCATCTACCCGCCGTCGTTGCGGGACATAGTCTGGGCGAATATTCAGCACTGGTGGCTGCCGGAGTGATCGAATTCAAGGATGCAGTACCACTCGTCCGTCTGAGAGCTACGGCGATGCAGGACGCGGTGCCGTCGGGCGTAGGCGCTATGGCGGCCATTCTCAATCTGGACAATGAGAAAGTTCACGCCGCTTGTATCGAAGCTGCCGAGAAAGTAGGAAATGGCGCAGTTGTCGAACCCGTCAATTTCAACAGTCCCGCGCAGACCGTCATCGCGGGCAACAAATCTGCGGTAGAAGCCGCCTGTGAGGGATGCAAGGCGCGTGGCGCCAAGCGTACCGTGCTGTTGCCTGTGTCCGCGCCGTTTCATTCTTCTCTGTTACGCCCGGCGGCGGATCGGTTGGCGGCGCGGCTGTCCGAACTGGAATTCAAGGCGCCGAAAATTTCCGTGATCAACAATGTCGATGTAGCCGTCGAAAAAGATCCGGCCAAAATCAAGGATGCTCTAGTACGCCAGGCCTACTCACCCGTGCGTTGGGTCGAGACCATGCAGAAGATCGCCGCGATGAATATAAAAATCGCGCTCGAATGTGGTCCGGGTAAGGTCTTGGCGGGTCTTGCTAAACGCTGTGCCGATACGGTCGAGGGCATTGCCTTGGCCGATGCGGCATCCATTGACGCTCATCTTTCGTTGGAGTAAGCGTTATGAAACTTGAAGGGCAGATTGCGCTCGTGACCGGCGCCAGCCGGGGGATTGGCGCGGCGATTTTGTTGCGCCTCGCCCAACAGGGGGCAGTGGTTATCGGCACGGCAACTACGGAAAATGGCGCGGCGCAAATTAATGCGGACTTGCAGCAAGCGGGCCTGAATGGGCGTGGTTTGGCGTTGGATGTTTGCGATGAAGCGCAGATCAGTACAACGGTGTCGTTTGTCGAAAAGGAGTACGGCGCCATTTCCATTCTTGTCAACAATGCCGGCATTACCCGCGACAATCTGGCGATGCGCATGAAAGATGAAGAATGGGATGCTGTCATTGATACGAATCTCAAAGCGGTTTTCCGCATGTCGCGTGCTGTCATGCGCGGCATGATGAAAGCTCGCGCAGGCCGCATCATCAATATTTCTTCCGTCGTCGGTTATGCCGGCAACCCCGGACAGGCCAACTATTGCGCGGCCAAGGCAGGGCTGGGCGGTATGACGCGTGCCCTGGCGCGAGAGCTTGGTAGCCGCAATATCACCGTTAATTGCGTGGCGCCTGGATTCATCGATACCCGTATGACACAGGTGCTTGATGAAAAGCAGCGTGCCGCGATTGCCGGCAATATTCCATTGGGGCGCTTGGGAGCGCCTGAGGATGTCGCCGCAGCGGTTGCTTTTCTGGCTTCGCCAGAGGCCGCTTACATTACCGGCTCGACGATTCACGTCAATGGCGGCATGTTCATGGATTGAAGCAGTGTTTTCGAGGGATGCGCCGGTCAGTCTATTGATATGGTTCACGTTTCCGGAAAATTGGTGAGCGCCCCTCATTTTGTTAAAATGCAGCGTTTTGTTTTATCCCTACCAACCTAAAAGGAGCTTTTAGATGGACAACATCGAACAACGTGTCAAAAAGATCGTCTCCGAGCAGCTGGGCGTCAATGAAGCAGATATCAAGAACGAGTCCTCTTTTGTCGATGATCTGGGCGCGGATTCGCTGGATACCGTTGAATTAGTGATGGCGCTCGAAGAAGAGTTCGAGTGCGAAATTCCTGATGAAGAAGCGGAAAAAATCACCAGCGTCCAGCAGGCGATTGATTACGTCGTTTCGCACAAGAAAGCGTAAAAACTTCCACTGTAATAAAGATACGGACGGCGCCATGTAATGTGTGATGCAGCCGTCCGCGGGCGATAGGGGTATGTGTCGCCCGATTGATTTCCTGTTATCCGGAGAAAGAATTGTCGCGTCGCAGAGTCGTTATTACCGGCCTCGGAATCATTTCGCCGGTCGGCAATACTATTGAGCAGGCATGGCAGAACATTCTTGCCGGCCATTCAGGTATCGATACAATTTCTCGTTTTAATGCTTCCGGCTTCCCGGTACAAATTGCCGGCGAAGTCCGCAATTTTGATGTCGCCCAATACATCCCGCCCAAGGATGCACGTCGTATGGATCTTTTCATCCATTACGGTATTGCGGCCGGTATTGAAGCCATCCGCGACGCAGGGCTTGAGGCCAATCCGGCCAACGCCGAGCGCATCGGCATCTCCATCGGATCAGGTATTGGCGGCTTGCCGATGATTGAAAGCACGCACGATGAGTTCAATGCTTCCGGACTTCGCAAGGTGTCTCCTTTCTTCGTGCCCGGCTCGATCATCAATATGATTGCTGGCAATCTTTCGATCATGTATGGGTTCAAAGGGCCGAACATTGCAATTGTCAGTGCCTGCGCCAGTGCGACCCATAGCATTGGCGACGCGGCGCGCTTCATCGAATACGGCGACGCCGATATCATGGTTGCCGGTGGCGCGGAATCGACGGTTTCACAGCTTGGCGTCGGCGGTTTCTGCGCAGCTCGTGCCTTGTCCACCCGTAACGATGATCCGCAGACAGCGAGCCGTCCCTGGGATCGTGATCGTGACGGTTTTGTCTTATCTGAAGGTGCTGGTGTTCTGGTGCTTGAAGAATATGAACACGCCAAGGCGCGCGGTGCAAAAATCTACGCTGAACTGGCCGGCTTTGGCATGAGTGCCGATGCCAACCATATGACTGCGCCGTGTGAAGATGGCGATGGCGCGGCGCGTTGCATGCTGAATGCCATGCACAATGCGGGCGTGAAGGCCGATGAGGTCGATTACATCAATGCGCACGGTACGTCGACCCCATTAGGTGACAAAGCGGAAACGATTGCCGTCAAGCGCGCTTTTGGTGATCATGCCAACAAACTGGTGGTGAATTCGACCAAATCGATGACAGGCCATCTTCTGGGAGCAGCCGGTGGCGTGGAAGCCATTTTCTCGGCGCTGGCGATACATCATCAGATTTCTCCGCCGACAATCAACGTCTTTAATCAGGGTGAGGGCTGCGATCTGGACTACTGCTCCAATGGCGCCCGTCCAATGAAGATTGATGTTGCGCTGTCCAATTCCTTTGGTTTTGGCGGAACGAACGCTACCCTGGTGTTTCGCAAAATTTAAATCGTTCTGACCGAACTTCCAGGTCGGCGATGCAGCTCCCGCTGTTCATTGAATTGCGGCGCTCCCGGCGGCTGGATACGCTGTTAATCATTTTCCACTGGGTGGCGGCGTTTTCTGTGTGCTTTGCGCTATGGCCACGGAATGGGCTGCTGTATCGATTTGCCTGCCTGGCAATACTGTGCCTGGTTGCGCTGTCAGCCTGGCGCAGCCTGCATCGGCATCTACCTGAGCGGTTGCGGCTTACTGCCGATGGTAGTTTATTTCTATATTTCCCCGGTTCTGATGGTGGGATGCGACGGGCGCAGATTCTGCCGGACGGCGTTGCTTCGCCCTATTGGGTGGTGTTGCGTGTGCGCCTTGAAAACGAAGCACGCGAATACCATTTGACGCTGTTGCCCGACCAGATGCCCGCAGAACAATTTCGCCAGCTTATCGTTTGCCTGCGCTGGCTCATCAAAACGGATCCAGCGCCGCCGTCGCTTAAGCAGTAATACTGCGGACGGATACGTTCAAGCGCTGTGTGAATCATTCTCAACGTATGCGCAAAAGTCGCTTTTGATGGCGGTTGCGGCCAGTGGCCTGCGCTAAATGGCTTGGGCTATACTCTCGTAAAAGTACGAAGAACCGAATCTGACAGGAAAGTTTTCATAACATGAACGAACGCGAGGCTGACCAGCGCTTGGTCGAGCGGGTCCAGGCAGGCGACCCGCTTGCGTTCGATGCACTGGTGGCAAAGTACCAGCGCAAGCTCAATCGTCTGCTGTCGCGTTATATTCGTGACCATGCCGAGGTCGAAGATGTGGCTCAGGAGGCTTTCCTCAAAGCCTATCGCGCGTTGCCGTCGTTTCGCGGCGAGAGTGCTTTTTATACCTGGCTGTACCGGATCGGTATCAACACGGCCAAGAATTATCTGGCGGCCAAGGGACGGCGTGCGCCGACGACGACGGAGGTCGATGCCGATGAAGCCGAAACTTTCGAAGAGGCCGGTTTGCTGCATGATATCAACACGCCGGAGCGCATCTTGCAGTCGAAACAGATTGGTCAGACGATCAATATAGCGATGCAGTCTCTGCCGGAAGAGCTGCGTAATGCGATCATGCTCCGCGAGATCGAAGGGTTGAGCTACGAAGAAATCGCCGTCGAAATGGGGTGCCCGATTGGAACGGTGCGTTCGCGGATTTTTCGCGCCCGCGAAGCGGTCGCGGAAAAATTGCGCCCCTTGCTCGACATTGCGCCGGATCGGCGCTGGTAGAGAATGCCGGCAAGGTCGCTGGTAAAGGAGAAAAATGAACGAGGCGCGCGGGACGGTGATCGAGCTTGACGGTGAATATGCATGGGTGCGCATGGACGCCGCGGGTTGCGGCCACTGTCATGAGGCGGGCGGATGCGGCGGCCAGCGCCTCGAAAAAATCTTTTGCGATACGCCGGCCAGGTATCGTGTGCGTAACCCTGATCTGGCACAGCCGGGAGAGTGTGTGACCGTAACGATGCCGTCTGGCGCCCTGGGACGCAGCGCGATGCAGGCATACGGCCCGCCATTGCTGGGTCTGTTCGCCGGTGCATTTGGCGGTTCGGCGCTGGCTGGCGAAATCGGCGCAATGGTGGGGGCCGGACTGGGATTGTTGGCGGGCTGGCTTGTTCTGCGCTGTTTCCGGCCAACAGATGCTGATGCCAAGCTGCAACCCTACGTCAACAAGCGTTGAACGACGCCGCGCAGGTGATCGGAAATTATCTTGGTGGGCGATATTCTCTATAGGAAATGCGGCGCGCTCGCATGGGGGCACTGGCGGCTAGGGATCCAATCCACGCATTGGATCGGTGTCATGGACTGCGTAATAAAGGTGTCAAGTCTTTGGGGCTGCGAGAAGAAGCTTCCTTTAGCCCTTTTTCCCCATCTATCCATATATCTGGCAGTATGTGGCATGTAAGCAGATTGTCGGCGCCCATCTGCCGGAATATTTAAGGCGTTGATATATTGGGGCGCTAATTATGGATGAAACGGTTTTGACATGGCAACAAGCCATCGGGGCAGAGAAACAGCAGCCCTATTTCATGCAGCTATGGCAACGGGTCAAGCAGGCCAGGCAGGCGGGGGTTACGGTTTACCCGCCATCCGGCGATGTGTTCAGCGCCTTTACCTCAACGGAATTTGCCGCAGTCAGGGTCGTGATATTGGGGCAAGACCCTTACCACGGTGCGGGGCAGGCGCACGGGCTGGCTTTTTCTGTTCGACCTGGGGTGGATATACCGCCTTCGCTGCGCAATATCTACCAAGAGTTGGCCAGCGATATTGCCGGTTTTGTGCCGCCGCAGCACGGCTACCTGCAGCACTGGGCCGAGCAGGGCGTGCTGTTGTTGAACACCGTTCTGACCGTACAGGCGGGGCAAGCACATTCGCATGCCAATTGGGGCTGGGAGCAGTTTACCGACCGGGTGGTGGCGCAGCTGAACACGCACCGCGACGGCCTGGTGTTCATGCTATGGGGCAGCCATGCGCAAAAAAAAGGCGCCATGATCGATCGCAAGCGCCATCTGGTTTTGCAGGCGCCGCACCCTTCGCCCTTGTCTGCCAGCCGGGGGTTTTTTGGCTGCCACCATTTTTCGCAGGCCAATGCGTGGCTGGAGCAACGCGGTCAAGTCCCCATTGATTGGCAAGTCTAATTTTCTATGGAGTTGATTTTCCGGAAATTCACATAACGACCCAAATCAAAGCGCTGAAAGCTCATTGTGTGCAGGAAGTGCGCCATGATATATGGTGCGTCGGCGCCGCTGTATGACGGACATAAATAGGATCGCCATTGCCTCGGCACTGCTACCGTGCGTGATTATTTGGAGGAAATCGGCTAGAATCGCCGCCTCGCATGAGGCTGTACGACGTGCGGTACAACGAACGACGCAGGGCGCCCGTCAGCGCCCTTTGTTTTTTCGCCTTGCTTTGCAAATTCTGCTTTTCCTGTTTTTTCTCGCATGCAACGAATTCGTAATTTTTCAATCATTGCGCATATCGACCACGGTAAATCGACGCTGGCCGACCGCATCATTCATTTGTGCGGCGGGCTGTCGGAGCGGGAAATGGAAGCGCAGGTGCTCGATTCGATGGATATCGAACGTGAACGCGGCATTACCATCAAGGCACAGACTGCCGCTTTGCAGTACCAGGCGCGTGATGGCCTGACCTACAACCTGAATCTGATCGATACGCCAGGGCACGTCGATTTCTCTTACGAAGTCTCGCGTTCGCTGTCCGCCTGCGAGGGCGCGCTGCTCGTTGTCGATGCCTCGCAGGGCGTCGAAGCGCAAACCGTTGCCAACTGCTATACCGCCATCGATCTGGGCGTTGAGGTCTTGCCGGTGCTCAACAAGATCGATCTTCCCTCGGCAATGCCCGAGGCGGCCAGCCAGGAAATCGAAGATGTAATCGGCATCGACGCTTCCGACGCCATTCGCGCCTCGGCCAAGACCGGCACGGGCGTGGAAGACATCCTCGAAGCGATCATCGCGCGCGTTCCGCCGCCGCAGGGGGATCCGGAGGCGCCGCTCAAGGCGCTTATCATCGACTCATGGTTCGATAATTACGTCGGCGTCGTCATGTTGGTGCGCGTCGTCGATGGCCTGCTGCGCCCCAAAGACAAGATTCGTCTGATGGCCACAGGGGCTTCGTATCTGTGCGAGCAGGTGGGCGTCTTTACGCCCAAAGCTGTGCCGCGGGATGGGCTTTCCGCCGGCCAGGTGGGTTACGTCATCTCCGGCATCAAAGAATTGCAGGCGGCGCAGGTCGGCGACACGGTGACGCTGACCGAGCGGCCGGCGGAGGCCCCGTTGCCCGGCTTTAAGGAAATCAAGTCGCAGGTCTTCGCCGGACTGTACCCCGTCGAGGCCAACCAGTATGACGCACTGCGCGAATCGCTGGAAAAACTCAGACTCAACGATGCTTCACTGCATTACGAACCGGAGGTTTCGCAGGCCCTGGGCTTTGGTTTTCGTTGCGGTTTTCTCGGCCTGCTGCACATGGAGATTGTGCAGGAGCGTCTGGAACGCGAGTTCGACCAGGATCTGATTACGACGGCGCCGACGGTCGTGTATGAAGTCGTGATGCGGGATGGCTCGATCGTACCGGTCGAAAATCCGGCCAAACTGCCGGAGACAACGAAAATTCAGGAAATCCGCGAGCCGATCATTACCATCACCGTTTTTGTGCCGCAGGAATACCTGGGCAACGTGATGACGCTGTGTAACCAGAAGCGCGGCAACCAGATCGATATGACCTATCACGGCCGGCAGGTACAGCTTGTCTATGAAATGCCGATGGCCGAAGTCGTCATGGATTTCTTCGACAAGCTCAAATCGGTATCGCGCGGCTATGCCTCGCTCGACTACGAGTTCAAGGAGTTCCGCGCGGCCGACGTTGTCAAGCTCGATGTGCTGATCAACGGCGACAAGGTCGATGCGCTGTCCACCATCGTCCACCGCGCCAATTCGGTCTATCGCGGCCGTGAGCTGGCCAGCAAGATGCGTTCGCTGATTCCCCGCCAGATGTACGACGTAGCGATTCAGGCGGCGATCGGCTCAAACATCATCGCGCGCGAGAATGTCAAGGCGTTGCGCAAAGACGTGCTCGCCAAATGCTATGGCGGCGATATTACGCGCAAGAAAAAATTGCTCGAGAAACAAAAAGCCGGCAAGAAGCGGATGAAGCAGGTCGGCTCGGTAGAAATTCCGCAGGAAGCCTTCCTGGCGGTTCTGCGCATGGATAAATAAGAGACGAACAAAAGGCAAGGGGCGAAAGTGAATTTTGCGCTGATTCTTTTCTATCTGGTGCTGGCAACCGGCGGCATCTGGCTGATCGACCATCTTTTCCTGAAAAAGCGCCGGGCGGCGGACGCCAAGGATCCGTGGTGGGTCGAATACGGCGCCAGCTTTTTCCCGGTCATTCTGTTCGTTTTTATCCTGCGTTCGTTTCTCGTCGAACCTTTTCAGATTCCGTCGCCCTCAATGGTGCCGACGCTCCAGATCGGTGATTTCATTCTGGTTAATAAATTCGCCTACGGCATCCGCTTGCCGATCATCAATAAAAAGATCGTCGACATCGGTCAGCCGAAACGCGGCGATGTCATGGTGTTCCGCTATCCAGTCGATCCGTCAAAGGACTACATCAAGCGCGTCATCGGTCTGCCCGGCGATACCGTGGCGTACCAGAACAAGCGGCTGACGATCAACGGCCGCCCGGTCGAAACCGGCCAGATCGGGGATTACCTGCATGCGGAACGGCGCTATTATTCGCACCAGTTCATCGAGCAGCAGGGGGGGGCGCAGTACCATACGCTCAACGATCCCGATGCGCCCGCCACGATTCCCGGCGCGGCAAATTTCCCATACCGGGAGAACTGCTCTTACAATAATGCCGGTGTGATGTGCACCGTCCCCCCCGGCCATTACTTCATGATGGGCGACAATCGTGATAATTCGGAGGACAGCCGTTACTGGGGTTTCGTGCCGGATGAAAACATTGTTGGCAAGGCCTTCTTCATCTGGTGGCATTTTGGCGACTGGGGACGCATCGGTTCGTTTCAATAAGGAGATTTAACATGCTTAACATGCGTAAACAAGCGGGCGTAACGCTTTCCGGACTGCTGTTCTGGGGCGTCATCATCATTGTCGTGGCGATCCTCGGCATGAAAGTGACGCCTGAGGTAATTGACTATTACAAGATCAAGCAAAGCATCCACTCAATTGCCAACAAGGGGGATGGAAAAACCGTCGCGGAAATACGCAGGGATTTCGACAACTACGCCAACATCAACCAGATCGACGTGATCAAGGGCGCGGATCTGGATGTTGCCAAGAAGGGCAACCGGGTGGTGATTGGGTTCGATTATGAACGGCGTATTCACCTGTTCGCCAATGTCAGCTTGCTGATCAATTTCCAGGCATCGACGGAATAGCGCCGGACATTGCTTGCACTATGCCATCCCGCCTCGAACAGGCGATCGGCCATACCTTCGGCGACGCTGCGCAGCTAAAGACGGCGCTGACGCACCGCAGCTACAGCGCGGCGCATAACGAACGGCTGGAGTTCATCGGCGATGCCATCCTTAATGCCGCCGTTGCGCGCCTGCTATTCGAGCGCTTCCCCCAGCTGCCGGAAGGCGACCTGTCGCGGCTGCGCGCCAATCTGGTGTGTCAGGACAGCCTGCACCGCCTGGCGCAGGTGATCGATCTGGGGCGCCACTTACGGCTGGGGGACGGCGAGCTGAAAAGCGGTGGCAGTACGCGCCCCTCGATTCTGGCCGATGCGCTGGAAGCCGTCTTTGGCGCCATCTGGATGGATGCCGGTTTTGAGGCGGCCGATGCCGTAATCCGCCGTCTTTACGCACCGCTGATGCAGTCAGATTGGGCGGGCAAACCGATCAAGGATGCCAAAACGCGCCTCCAGGAATACCTGCAAGGCCGGCATCTGCCGCTGCCCCGTTATGAATCCGTCGCCGTCGAGGGCGATGCGCATGCCCAGCGCTTTCATATGGCCTGCCTTATCGAATCGCTCGGCATCCGCACGGCGGGCGAGGGCGGCAGCCGCCGCGCCGCCGAGCAGGTGGCCGCCGAGCGTGCGCTCGAACAGATCGGGCTGTCATGAGTGCCCCTGAATCGCCTTTCCGCGCGGGGGCGGTGGCTATCGTCGGCCGCCCGAATGTCGGCAAATCGACGCTGCTTAACCGCCTGGTCGGCGAAAAGATCAGCATCGTTTCGCGTAAGTCGCAGACGACGCGTCACCGCATCGTTGGCATCCTGACGCGTCCCGATGCGCAGTTTGTCTTCGTCGATACGCCGGGTTTTCAGACGCGCCATGTCAACGCGCTCAACCGGGCGATGAACCGCGGCGTGCGGCAGGCGCTCAACGACGTGGATGCCGTGATCTTCGTCGTCGAAGCCGGGCGCTTCGATGCGCACGATCAACGTGTGCTCGATCTGCTGCCGACCGGCCGGCCGGTCATTCTGGCGGCAAACAAGATCGATCGCTGTGCGGACAAGGCGGCGCTGTTCGCCTGGCTGGGCGAGACGGCCGCGCGCTTTCCGTTTGCCGCTATCGTTCCGGTCAGTGCTGCGCGCGGCAGCCAGCTTGACGAATTGCTGGCGGAAGTCCGCCAATATTTGCCGAATGATGCGCCGCTGTACGGCGAAGACGAAATGACCGACCGGAGTGAGCGCTTTCTGGCCGCGGAATACATTCGCGAAAAACTGTTCCGTTTGGTCGGCGACGAACTGCCCTATACCGCTGCCGTCGAGATCGAACGTTTTGCGCTCGGCGGCGGCCTGCGCCGTATCTACGCCGCCATTCTCGTCGACCGCGAGGCGCACAAAGGCATCGTCATCGGCAAGGGTGGCGTCATGCTCAAACGCATCGCCAGCGAAGCGCGGCAGGATATGGAGCGCTTGTTCGGCGGCAAGGTGTATCTGGAAGTTTTCGTCAAGGTCAAGTCCGGCTGGGCGGATGACGAACGCTTGCTCAAACAGCTTGGCTACGAGTAAGCGGTCAATGGTGAACGATGGGCGTGGCGGCATATCGGGCGGGCGCCTGAACGGCGCGCCGGCCAAAGCATAGCGCGCTCGTGGACAACAGCTCATGGCCGCTCCTTCACGCAACCGGGTCGATGCCCAGCCGGCATACATTCTGCACAGTTACCCCTTCCGGGAAACCAGCCTGATTATCGAAACCTTCTCGCGCGACTATGGGCGCATTGCCCTGCTGGCGCGCGGCGCGCGGCGTCCGCGTTCGGCCATCCGCGGGCTGCTGATGGCCTTTCAACCGCTCGAACTCGGCTGGGCCGGCAAAGGCGAGGTGCCGGCGCTGATGAAGGCCGAATGGCTGGGCGGGCAGCCGCTACTCACCGGCAAGGCGCTGTTTTGCGGCTACTATCTCAACGAACTGCTGATCCACCTCCTGCCGCGCGAAGACGCACACACGCATCTGTTCTCCGTCTATGCCGAAACGCTGCGCCGCTTTGCCGGCGAACTGGCGGAAGCCGACCTGCGCCGCTTTGAATGCGCGCTCTTGCAGGCGCTCGGCTATGGCCTGACGCTGACGCACGATGCGCAGGGCGCGCCGATCGATCCCGAAGGCGATTACGTCTACGAAATCGAGCGCGGCCCGGTGCGGCTGCCGGCGCGCGGTGAAACGTCACTTTCGGTACGCGGCAAAACGCTGCTCGACCTGGCAGGGGAGGATTTTTCCGACGCCCGTTCGCTGGCCGAGGCCAAGCCGCTGATGCGCGCGCTGATCGCCCATTACACGGGCGGCAGAGAATTAGAATCGCGCAAAATTTTCAAGGAGATACACGAATGATCGAACTGGGCGTCAATATCGACCACATTGCCACGATCCGCCAGGCGCGGCAAACCTACGAACCCGATCCCGTCTGGGGCGCCGTCGAAGCGCATCTGGGCGGCGCCGACGGCATCACCGTGCACCTGCGCGAAGACCGCCGCCACATTCAGGATCACGACGTTGAAAAGCTGCGCCTGCTCACGCAGATCAAGCTCAACCTCGAAATGGCAGCGACCGACGAAATGGTCGACATCGCCTGCCGGATCAGGCCGGAAATGGCCATGCTGGTGCCGGAAGGGCGGCACGAAATCACCACGGAAGGTGGCCTGAACATCGTCGGGCAGGAAGCTAAACTCAAACAGGCAGTGGCTCGGCTCGGTGAAGCTGGCATCATCAGCAGCGTGTTCATCGACGCAGAACTGCCGCAGATCGAAGCGGCGGCGCGCATTGGCGCGCGGGTCTGCGAAATCCATACGGGGCCTTATGCGCACGCTTTCCACGCAAAAGGCCGGGATGCCGAAAGCCCCGCCGTGCTCGCCGAGCTGGAGAAAATCCGCCTCGCCGGCGAAGCGATCCGCAGTCTGGGCATGTGCTTCAATGCCGGCCACGCGCTCAACTACTTCAATGTCCAGCCCGTGGCGCGGCTGCCCGGCATCCATGAACTGCATATCGGCCACGCCATTATCAGCCGCGCCGTATTTACCGGGCTGCGCGAAGCAGTGCGTGAAATGAAGCGCCTGATGCGCGAGGCGCAGGCGTCCGCCAATCCCGTCAATCCGGCAGCGCAGGCCGCCGCCGTGTCATGATCGCCGGCATCGGTACGGATATCGTCGCCGTTGCCCGGCTCGGCCGGCTCTACCGGCGCTACGGCGAACGGCTGCTGGACAAGCTGCTGGCGCCCGGCGAGCGCGCCGCCTTTGACCGTGCACGCACCTCTGTCGATGTCGCCGAATCCGCCGATCCCGTCGATTCGACTGGCTCAGACGATTCGGCCACGCCTGCTTTTGTGCGCCCCGCGCGTTTTCTCGCCAAGCGCTTCGCCGCCAAGGAGGCGCTGGGCAAGGCGCTCGGCATCGGCGTGGCCGCGCCGGCCACACTGCCCAACGTCCGCGTGATGCACGATGCGGCTGGGCGCCCCGGTTTTGAATTCGCGCCCGAACTGGCGGCCTACCTCGCCGAACGCGGCATCGGCCGGGCGCATCTTTCGCTCAGCGACGAAGCCGACTACGCCGTCGCCTTCGTTATCCTCGAAAGCGCGCCGACCCTGCCGGCAGCGCCCGAAAAACCGGCGCCCGCAGGGATTACGGGCTTAGAGGCTGAACAGCGATGAATCCCGCCGCCTTTTCCCCAAACGCCGCCGCATGCGCCCCCGCGCATACGCCGCTGCGCGGCCCGCTGATGATCGACATTGCCGGAACAGCGCTGACGGCGCTCGAACGCGAACGGCTTGCCCATCCCCTCGTTGGCGGTCTGATCCTCTTTGCGCGCAATTACGAATCGCCCGAACAGCTCACCGCCCTGTGCGCGGAAGTCCATGCGCTGCGCACGCCGCTCCTGCTGATCGCCATCGACCACGAAGGCGGCCGCGTACAGCGCTGTCGCGAAGGCTTTACCCGCCTGCCGCCCATGCGCGCGCTCGGCCGCTTGTGGGAATGCGCGCCGGCGGGAGAAGCAGGATGCGTAGGAACAGCAGGAAAGGCAGGAAAGGCAGACGAAGCAGACAAGGCAGGAAAAGCGGCGGCCTGCCGGGCTGCCTTCGACATCGGCTTTGTCCTGGCCGCCGAACTGCTCGCCTGCGGCGTCGACTTCTCCTTTACGCCGGTGCTCGACCTCGACTGGGGGCGCAGCCGCGTCGTCGGCGACCGCGCTTTTCACGGCAATCCGGCGGCAGTCGTCGAACTGGCCGGCGCGCTGATCGCCGGCCTGCGCCACGCCGGCATGGCCGCCTGCGGCAAGCATTTCCCCGGACACGGCTGGGCCGAAGCCGACTCACACGTCGCCGTCCCCGTCGATACGCGCACTCTGACGGAGCTGCAAACCGACATCGAACCTTATCGCCGGCTGCGGCTTGACGCCGTGATGCCGGCGCACGTCATCTACCCGGAGGTTGACGCACGCCCCGCCGGATTCTCGAAACACTGGCATCGCTATCTGCGCCACGTGCTGAAATTCAACGGCGCCGTGTTCAGCGACGACCTATCCATGCAGGGCGCCGGCGTTGCCGGCGACATCGTCGCGCGGGCGCAGGCCGCCTGGTCGGCCGGCTGCGACATGCTGCCTGTCTGCAACGCCCCGGACGCGGTTGGCGATCTGCTCGCGCGCTGGCATCCCCGCCTGGTCAAGCGGCGCGCCCGGCGTATCGGCAAACTGTTCCCCGCCCCGAAAGCGACGCCTGAAGCGCTCTTCAATTCGCCGCATTACCGGGCCGGCGTCAGCGCCGCGCGGCAATTGCTGGCGTAGTCGCCGCCGCCGCGCACTGCATGATGCCGGCCTGAGGCTGCGGCCTCCTCGCTGACGCAAAAACAGGGGCAAGGAAAGCTTGGAGGCAAAGCGCCTGAAAACCGTCGGACGTAGACCCATCGCCGTCGGCAGATGACGGACCGCGAACTTCATCCGCGCCAGCCACTCCACCTGCCCTAAACCCCGCGTAAAACGGGCCTCTCCGGAAGGGCTGCCCGCCAGCCCAGTGTTTACGCGGGTTTCCAGCCTGCCTACCCGCTAGCCCACTGTTTGCGCGGGTTTCCAGACTACCTGTCCGCAAACGCCCTATTGACGCGGGCTTGCGGGCGGCCGATTTAGCCGATCGGGCATCACACTTGAAAGACGCAGACAGTCACTGGCGCACCGCCGACCGAGCTGTACGAAGACGAAGATCACTTCGACTATCGGTGCTTCAATAGTGCCTTGCAACGCCGACCATGCGAGAAAGAAGCATCACCAGCTGAATTACCGCCAGCAGCCGCAGAGCCACCACAACACCATCACAATATCCTCCACCACGTCTGCTCCGAACCCCGCGTAAAATGGGCCTCTCCGGAAGGGCTGCCCGCTAGCCCAGTATTTACAAGCCTTTCCAGCCTGCCTAGCCGCTAGCCCACTGTTTACGCGGGTTCCCGGCCTACCTGCCCGCAAACGCCCTATTGACGCGGGCTTGCGGGCGGCCAATTCAGCCGGTCGGATGCCGCGGATAAAACCACGCTTAAACTTAAGAAACACCGCATCCGCTACTTCTTTCCGTACAGAGCCACGCCCCAAAAACTTAAGAAACGCCGCACCCGTTGCATCTTTCCACACTCCCTATTCCAGCCCATTGACAGCCGGGTAATGCAGGACTAGCCTGCCTGCATCATCCGTGGCTTAGGATTTTCTTCACTCATCTAGTCCTCCCAGATAGAAGCGGATAGGATATTTCCTCAAAAGCCCGGAAGTTCTGGATGCCTAGCAATATCGATAGGTTTATGGTTTTTCTAAAATTAGAGGGTAAATTAATTGAAACGTTTGTTATGGTGCGTCGGGTTGGTCTTTCTAGCAATTCTTGCTGAAACGATATACATTGAATGGGCTTTAGACAATACATCGAGAAAGTTTGTTGAACAACTCGTGCCTGTTAAAAAAGGATTTATTCTTAAAAGTGCTATTACTTTGTATGATACGCCGAGATTATACCGAAAGAAAAGCGCCTATGATGATCTGAACGCGCTAATTATCTCTTTGTTATATATGAACGATCATGTTGATGATTTTAAATGGGGGGTTTATTCTGCTGTTAATCTAATCAAATATGGTTTAAAACAATACCCCAAAAGCTCTAATGAGTATTTATTTTTGCTTCAGAAAAAAATATCCATTATCAATCGATTACCTATACACATTGCCAAAGATTTTGATGATATCCAAATGGATGTTGATGATCTTGTTAGATTATCAAGAAATCATAAAGATATACATCAGGAGGCCTATTCATTTATAGAAAATATGTTATATATAGCCAATAGGTTCAGTAGGGGAGCTGCCTTAGAAGATTCCAATAAACCAGAAATGCTGAACAAAATTGAAAATTTATATACAAAAGCTGTCGATACTTTAAAAAGAAACTCAGCCAATGAAGAAGAGTTAAATATTATAAAGTTCAGTTATTATCACGGTTATGCAAGATGCCTTCTTGGAGATGAAAGTGGAGGGAAGGATATGCTGGCCGCCGTTGATACACTTTCAAAAAAATCTGATTCTTTTGATGAAGCAATGCTTGCCAATTGGGACTGGACGTTTGTTGGAAATCTTACTTCGCCCGGAAACCGTGGCCATGTTGCCTGCGGAAAATATGCACAAAAAATCCGGTCTCTGGTGAAGTCTTTTCATTGATGAGGCAATAAAAAACTGGGGGCTTAGGAAGCAAACATGTACTAACTACATGCTAACTTCCTGAAATGCTAAGCAAAAACAGGTACTGCCGCCATTTGCTGCTGTTTGTTTTAAGTCAGGACGCCTGCTTTTGTACATGATTGAAGCGGCGGCTTGATCCGCTTTAGGCGCAAACTTCCTAAAAATCCCTAATCTGCTTTTTAGCAAAGCCGCCTGAAGGGTGGCGTGCCTGGCAGCGTATTTATTTGGTGTATTGAAGCCTTTGTAGGGCGCTCAAAGACCTTCGATCAGATGCATGAGCTGCGGCAGGCAGACGCGTTTGAGGTCGTAGCGCTCGATCACGGTTTGGCGCGCCTGCCTGCGCAGGGGGGGCTGGGCCTGCGGATCGGCCAGTACATCGGCAACGGTTTGCGCCAATGTCTGCGTATCGAAAAAATCGACCAGACGGCCGTTGACGCCGTCCTCGATGACTTCTTCTACCGGCGCGGTACGGCTGCCGATGACTAGGCCGCCGGCGCTCATCGCTTCCAGGCAGCTCCAGGAAAGGACGAAAGGGTAGGTGAGGTAGACGTGGCAGGCCGACACCTGCAGCAGCCGTAGATAATCAGCGTAGGGAACTTTGCCGACAAAATGGACGCGTGCCATGGGGAGCTGGTTGCCGACCTCTTCGAGCATGACCTGTCGCCAGGGTTTGCCGGAAGGGTGCTTCTTGCCGTAGCTCACGTCGTTGCCACCGACGATGAGGCAATGCGCCTGCGGGCGGTGGCGCAGGATGTCCGGCAGCGCGCGCATGAAGATGTGGAAACCGCGGTACGGCTCAAGGTTACGGTTAACGAAGCTGATCAGTTCATCGCCCGGGCGGAAGAGGCGACCAGCCTTGCGCAGGCGAACGACGGCGTTTGGGTCAGGGCTGACCAGATCCGTGTCGATGCCGTCGAAGACAACGACTGCTTTGTCGCGGTAGGGTTCGGGAATCTGCGAGCGCTGCCAGCGCGTGGGGGCGTAGATGGCGTCGGCGGCGTGGTAAGCGTGTAGGTGAACGGTATTTTTCAGGCGCATTGCCATGCGGGCGGCCGTCTCATCGCTCATGGGGAATTCTGGGTCGAAACCGGCATCGGCGCCTTCGGCGGTATAAAAGAATTCGGCAAAGATGAGCAGTTTGGCGGATGGCCAGACATCCTTGCAGAAGAGCGCTTCGCCCCAGCCTGGATGGGCGATGATGAGGTCGGGGTGGTAGCCTTCGCGTTTGAGGGCGAGCAAGCGATTAGCGACGCTGTGCGCGCGCAGCAACTGGGCATCCAGATGACTGGGCCGCGGCGTAATGACCGGTGAGGTGTCGAGTGTGTAGCGCAGCGAAGTGACGCCGGGCAGCGGCCGGCCGCCGGTGGACAGCGCGTAGACTTCGTGTCCCTGCCGGGCAAGAGCCGGCGCGATGTGCAGGAACTGCCCAGGGAAATTCTGGTGCAGGAAGAGGTAGCGGCGTCGGGTGCTCACGTCATCAAGCCGTTAATTCGGTTGCGGAAAGTTTGCCGAGTGTGGCGGTGTTTTTCAGCATTGCCAATTTCGTCAGTCTCATCAGCTTCAAGGGCGTATCGTTGGCGTTGAACAGCCGGTTAAATGCCATTCGGCGGGTGCGCATTCCGGCGGCCGGTGCCGTTTTACCCAGCTTCTGCATTTTCATTGCTTGCCCGATTTCCCGGGCGATGGATGGCTTGATGGCGGTGGAAGCCACCGTTTCCTGTTTGCATTCCTCGGCAAGCAGGCCGTCAAAACAACTGCCCGCATGTTTTTCATTCACGGTTTGTCCCTTTCTGCCTGTCTAAGGTTCGGCCAAACGCAGCAACGTGTATTTGCTACGGATCCTCTGTAATCGGCCGGCTTGTTTCGATGGCTGTCTCGATCGACCAGAGTTTCATGCGGGCGGCAAGCCATTCGGCCTCGGCGCGGGTGCGTTCCAGCAGCGATTGTTGCAGAGCATCCAGACTCTGGTTGACGCGCAAAATGTCGGCAGCGCCGCCCTCGTACTGACGCTGCGTGGATTGCGCGGTGGCCTGTGCTGCGCGGTAGAGGCGGCGGGCGGCGTCGAGATTATCGAGTGCGGCGTGTGCCTCGGCATGTGTCTGGGCGATCTCGCGCAGAATCTGCTGTCGGGCGGCCTCGTATTCGATGCCTTTTTGTTCGGCGAGCGCCTGGGCGCCGCGTACCTTATACGTCGTATTAAAACCGTCAAAAAGTGGGAAACTGAGCGAGATAGACAAAACGCTTTCACGGCTCTGCATGGTGTTGAGTGAAGTATTCGGGCGACCATTACGGTAATAGTTGTAGCCTAAGTCGAGCGTCGGCATTCCTTCGGCACGAGCGGCGCGCACGCTGGCGCGGGCAGCCTGCCACTGCGCCCGGGCTGAGAGGATTGCCGGATGGCGTTCGGCGGCTTCGGTCAGCCAATCATCAAGCGCTTTCTGCATCGGCAGATGCGGGTTAGGCGTGCCGGGAGACGATTCAGGCAGTACCGCCAGCGGGGCCAGGCGATAACCGGCGTGCGCCGGCAGGCCGAGCGTCTGTGTGAGCAGCGCCAGTGCTTTGCGGTAATCACCTTCGGCGCGTGAGCGCTCGAGTTTGATGCGTGCTAGGGCTGATTCAGCCTGCAAAGTGTCATTGCCGCTACCGGCGCCTTGCGCCTGACGGCGGCGGGTGGCCTGTAGCGTGCGTTCGGCGAGCGGCTGCAGTTCCTGTTGTGCCTGCCGCCTGGCCCAGGCGATCTGGGCATCAAAATAGGTTTGCGCCACATCGCGTAAGGCTTTATGCACGGCGGCGTCCCGGCTGGCGAGTGCGGCCTGGAGCTGGTAGCCGGCGGCCTCGGTTCTGGCGTTGCGCAGGCCGAAATCAAAGAGCCGCCAGCTCAGACCGATGTTCTGGCTGCTAACGCGCAAGTCCGAGTCCGGGTAGCGGGAACCTGGATAACGCAAACGGCTGCGATAGCGATTGGCGCCGGCGTTGATCTGCGGCAGGTAGGCGCTGCGCGCCTGACCGAGTATGGCAGCCTGTTGAGCGATGGCGCTCCAGGCGCCGCGCACTTCGGCGTTGTGGCAAAGCGCCAGGCGCACGGCCTGGGGCAGGTCAAGGCGCGGCAGATCGGGGGAGGCGAGTCTATCCGTAATGTCTTTCTTGCCGGGTGCGCCTGTTTTTCCGCCGGCTAGCATGAGGCGCGCCCGTTCGGGGTCGTCAAAGGCGCGGGCTGGGTCGTCGTCGGCGCAGGGAAAAGCGTCGATCCCGGCCTCGGCCGCTCCATTGCCGGCATGCAGATCGGGCGGCAGTTCGAGTTTCAACGAATGGTCGAGTTCGGCGGGGCGAGTGCGTAACGGGTCCTGAAAGGGTGTAAAGACTTCGCGCCAGTCATGCGTATCCGGCGATTCGAGCGTCTGCACGCTGCGGGTTTCCTTTCCCTGCGCCCCGGTTGGTGCGCCGAGGCAGCACGGCGCAAAGCAAAGAAGCGCGGCGCAAATCCACGGCATGGCCGCAAGCGGTGAGCGGCGGCCAGATGTATCAGCGTTCACTCATGGCCTCATGCGTATGCCGGATCAGCGGACTTAAGACGTATTCGATGATACGCCGGCTGCCGGTCTTGATTTCGACGTTGACGGCCATCCCCGGCGTCACCGGCGTCTCTTTGCCTTCGACGTCAAGCGAAGTCTTGTCGAGCGTGATTCTGGCGGCGTAGAGCAGCCCGCGCTTCTCATCGGGAATGGCATCCTCAGAGATATGCGTCACCCGCCCAGGCAGCGTGCCATATTTGGTGTAGTTGAAGGTGTCGATCTTGACGGCAACGGGCTGCCCGGTGCGGACGAACCCCTTATCCTTATTTTCAAGGAAAGCCTCGATCTCGACCGGACTCTCGCGCGGCACGATCTGCATGATCGGCTGCGCCGCTGGAACAACGCCGCCCAGCGTATGTACCATGAGTTGCTGGACGGTACCGTCGACCGGCGCGCGTAACGTGAGCAGTTCGCTGGCGCTGGCGGCGCGTACCGCATCCTGGCCGGAAGAAGCGGCGATACGACGAGCCTCGGCGATCTGGTCGAGCGCCGTTCTGCGCGTTTCGGCCGTCAGGCTGGACTGCTGGTTGCGCGCTTCCTGCAATTGTGCCCGGATCTGCAAGCGGGTTTGCTCCCGCTCCTGCCAGGCGTCACGCGAAACATCGTTGCCTTGCAGCATCTTGCGATAGCTTTCGGCCTGTCGGGTAGCGAGCGGCAGTGCCTGGCTGTAGTAAGCAATGTCATCGGCAAGCTTGCGGAAGCGGGCGGTGTAGTCCCGATACTGGCCCTGAACGTGCAGGCGTGCCGCTTCCCAATCGTCAAAAGCGATGCGGCTCTGGTGACGGGCGTTAAGTTCGTCGAGCGGCATCAGGCGCGGCTCACGCTTCTTGTCGATGGCCTCAAGCAGCGCCTGGTTGCGAGCCAGCGTCAGCACGGCCTCGTTCTTGTCGCCTTGCGCCTTGTCACGTTCGGCGTCGAGGGTGCGGGTATCCAGGCGCAGCAACACATCGCCGGCTTTGACGGTGCGTCCGTCATCAACGTTCAGCTCGACGACGCTGCCCGTATCGACGGCGGCGATGGTCTTGCTGCGCGTACTGGGGATGATCTTGCCCTCGGCATTGACGACGATATCCATGCGGCCGATGATCGACCAGAGCAGGATGACGACGACCATCAGAGAAAGCAGCCAGGCGATAAGACGCGCGGTCTTTGAGGCGGGCGTTTCCTGAACAGCCAGTGCCGCCGGCAGGAATTCAGCCTCATCGGCGCGGAACAGGCCGGTCTTGAGTTCGTCGCGGTGCTGCCAGAAGTAGGCGAAAGTGGCGCGGTAACGCGCCCAGAGTTCGGCCGCGGCCTCTTTGCGGTGTTTGAAGCTCATGACGATGTTCCCGGCGAATGCGGCGGGCGTGGCGGATGCGGTGAATGGGGTGGCTGCGGCTGACCGGGACGCGCCGCCGGCGGTGCGCTGCGTTCGCCCTGCTGTAATCGGTAGAGATGGGCATAAAGCCCGCCGGAGCGGCGAACCAGATCGTCATGCCGGCCGCTTTCAACAATCTGGCCGCGTTCAAGAACGATGATGCGGTGGGCGTCGCGCACGGCGGACAGACGGTGGGCAATGATGATCACCGTGCGGCCGCGGCAGATGGCGCGCATGTTGTCCTGGATGACTTTTTCCGATTCGTAGTCAAGCGCGCTGGTCGCTTCGTCAAAGATCAGAATGCGCGGGTCGCCAATCAGCGCGCGGGCGATGGCGATGCGCTGGCGCTGTCCGCCGGAAAGGCCGGTGCCGTGTTCGCCGACAAGTGTGTCGTAGCCTTCCGGCAGTTCGCAGATGAAATCGTGCGCGCCGGCCAACTTGGCGGCCTGAATGATGGCCTCGATCGGCAGCGTCGGGTTGGCGGCGGCGATGTTGTCGCGCACGGAACGGTTAAAAAGGACGTTTTCCTGGAGGACAACGCCGATCTGATGGCGCAGCGAGGCCGTGTCGATGATAGAAATATCCTGCCCGTCGATCAGCACGCGCCCCCGGTCGGGAACGTAGAGGCGCTGTATCAGTTTGGTCAACGTGCTTTTGCCGGAGCCGGAACGGCCGACGATGCCGATGATTTCGCCGGGCGCGATTCTAAATTGCATGGCGCGGATGACATCGGCCGCGTCCGGACGGTAGCGGAACGAAACCTGGTCGAACTCGATGGCGCCGGCCAGGCGCGGAATGCGCGTCTTGTTGCCGGCAACCTCCGTATGCGCGTTGAGAATATCGCCCAGCCGGCTCATCGAAATGCCGACCTGCTGGAAGTCGTTCCACAGTTGAGCCAGGCGCAAAATCGGCGAGGAAACCTGGCCGGCGAGCATGTTAAAGGCGATCAGACCGCCAACGGTAAGCTGCCCCTCGATCACCAACTTGGCGCCCATCCACAGAATGCCGACGGTGACGAGCTTGCTGACCAGCGTCACCGAATTGCTGGCGAAGATGCCGACCATCGCCGTCGATAGACCGGCGGAAACGTAGCCGGCCAGTTGCTTGTCCCAGCGCTGCTGCCAGCGCGGCTCGACGGCCATGGCCTTGACGGTGTCGATGCCGCTCAAGGTTTCGACGAGAAAAGCCTGATTCTCGGCGCCGCGGTTGAACTTCTCATTCAATCGCGCGCGCAAGATCGGGGTAAAAATCAGCGAAAGCAACACATAAACCGGAATCGAGGCGACGACGATGAGCGTTAGCCAGCCGCTGTACCAAAGCATGACGGCGATAAAAATGACCGAAAAAGCCAGGTCGAGCACCAGCGTCATGGCGTTGCCGGTGAGGAAGGAGCGGATGTTCTCCAGCTCGCGGACGCGGGCGACCGAATCGCCGACCCGCCGGCTCTGAAAATAACCGATCGGCAGAGCCAGCAAATGGCGGAAAAGGCGCGCGCCGAGTTCAACGTCAATCTTGCAGCTGGTATGGGCAAAAACGTAAGCGCGGATGCCGGTCAGCAAAGCCTCGAATACGGTGGCGCAGAGCAGGCCGATGGCGATAACGTTCAGCGTGAGCAAGGCGTGGTTAGTCAGCACCTTATCCATGACAACCTGGAAAAACAGCGGCGTAATCAGGCCGACGAGTTGCAGGATCAGCGAAACGAACAGCACCTCGCCGAGCAGTTTGCGGTATTTGACCACGGCCGGGATGAACCAGGTGAAGTCAAAGCGCGACATATCGCCGGCAAAATTGGCCTTGCTCGTCAAAAAGATAAGTTCGCCGCCCCAGGTGGCGAGAAAAGCTTGCAGGCTGAGAATCTGCGGCGCCTCGCCGGGGCGCTGGATAAGGCAGCGGGCTTTTTGCGGATCGGGCGCATCATCATCGGCGCCGGCAAAGAGACCGGATTTCTTGCGTTGGCCGGCCGCACGCCCGGCCGCATCGGCGCTCGCGCCCGCCGGCTGGCCGTTGTCGATCTTGGCGAAGATAAAAAAGCGCCCCTCGGCGTCGAGGGCAATGCAGGGCAGGGGGGCTTTATGCAGGCGCGAAGGCGGCTGCTTGACGCATTTGGCGGTAAAACCGAGCGACTGCGCGGCGTGCAGCAGGGTAGTGACGTCGAAAGGAGCTTCGCCGTATTCGTGGGACAGTTTGGCGCGGTCGGCAACGATGCCGTGCAGCTCGGCCATCATCAGCAGGCAGATCAGGCCGCTATCCGGCGGCCGGCTTTCCGCCTGCGCTTCATCCGCCTCTGCCCCAAAAGGCGCGGCGTGCATGGGCGGCGGCAATGACTTTGCCTGCGCCTCGTCGGAGGCTGCCTCACGAGGCATTGGGGAATTGTTCTGGCTCGCTGCGTGAATATCTTCGTGCGCCATGCGGTGGATATCCGGTCAGATGGGGATGTCGGGAAGTATGCCTGGAATGCCTGGAAATAAACAAACGCGCCTGTACCGGGGAAAAATAAACATCAACATCAATGCAACACCCCACACCCACGCTGCAATCACCCAGCCTCCGCCCGTCAAACGTTCTTCCCTGGCTTTTCTCCCCTGATTCGCTTATTCGTTCTCTGGCTATCTGCTTGATCCTTTATCGGATGCCTCGGCAGTATAGCAAAAGATAACAGCACGTTTGCATCAGAAAAACCCGCACCACCGGCGCGCTGCCGATCGCGCTGGACGAGGCATCACATCCGGAACACGCAAACAGCAACTCGGCGAGCCACAGTAGAAAACAAGTAGAGCACTTCTCCGCCAGCCGGCCGCGCGAGAAGGAAACATCACCGGCTGAATCACCGTCACTGCAAACCACGGTTCAGCAATACCGCCGCAAAAAAAGCAGAGGGTAAAGCATCGTCGGCTGAATTTCCGCCGACAGCCGCAGACTCACGACAACCCCGCCACAATATCCGCCACCACACCTACCCTGAACCCCGCGTAAAACGGGCGTCTCCGGAGACCCTACCCGCCAGCCCACTGTTTACGGGCTTTTCCGGGTTGCCTATCCGCTAGCCCATTGTTTACGCGGGTTTCCGGGGGGCCTGCCTGCAAACGCCCTATTGACGGGGGCTCCAGGCAGACTATCAGCGCACTATCGACCAAGCGTGAGCAAAACATCACCGGCGCACCACTGCATCTTTCCACAAACCCTGTTTCAGCCCATTGACAACTGGGTAATGCAGGGCTAGCCTGCGGGCGTTGATCTTCATTGTTGATGGAGAAATCTTCATGAACAAGACGCAAATCACTGCATTCATGCAATTGATTGCACATATCGGCGCGTATCTCCCCCCACCCCACACACACGCCGCGCTTGTTTAAGCCATGCCGACGGGAACATGCAGGGTATCTGGCAACAACAATAATATTCCGCCATTGAGACTCCCGCCTCAATGCCTGCGTCGCCTGGCGCCATCGTCCCATAGAAAAATATCGGAAGGGGCGATGCCCAACCGGGCGCAATCTGAATATTCAGAAATCTGAAATATAAGGAAAGTCAAAATGGGGAAAAGAAGCTTCCTGTTCAAGCTGGTCCTCGGAATATTTCTGGGATTATTTGTCTTGACGCAGGTTCAGGCTGAAACAATTTACCCAACAGGCTTGAAAGCAAAAAAAGGATACCTTGCCGTTTCTCCCGATGGAGAAAAAGTTGTATTTAAGACCAACTATTTTTCGCATGGATTACGTTTACTCGATACCAAAACAAAAACAATCAGCGTCATTCCGCAAAATACGGAAAGAACGTTAGGACATCCTAGATGGTCGCCCGATGGCAGCCGTATTGTACTTGTTTCTACTGCCATAGAAAATAATTACTTCAATCTGGACGATATGAAAATTGTTTTGCTTGATACAAAAAACTGGAATGAAAAAATAATTAGCGCGAGCCAGGGAGTAAATATCTTTCCATTTTTCTCGCAAGATGGCAAGCAAGTTTATTATTTTAAAGGCAAGAAGCGTGAAGAAGGAAAAACGCCTGCCACAGATTATGACCTTTACAGTATTGATTTAGACAGCTATCAAGAAACACGGCTTACTTATAAAGAGTTTCATCAAGTAAACCGTGGCGATGACAATGGCCATAATATCGTTATCACAGGCGAAAGAATGGAATTGGAAAAGCAAAAACGAAAACGTTCTCCAATAGTAAGTTTATTAGAAATGCCTTTTCAATATTTCATTAAAGAGATCATTACGATAATGAATATATTTATAGAACACAAGAAGTCTGACGGGCACAAGAATTCTTACAACAAACTCTTAGAGAGCCTTAGCTGGGAAAAGTTGTATCGGATAGATAAAAAGACAAAAGCCATATCAATGATTGATGTTCATGATCCAGAGAATTTCTTTGAATTTCGCTCTCCCAGATACCGCCGATCAAAAGAAATTTATTTTATTTCTAAAAGAAAATCGCTTCAATCGGGGTGGTTTTTATCAAAGTCTGACCAAGATGGGAGCAATCCCAAGGTTTTGCAAGAACTATCTATTGTAGGTGGATTTGATATTGCCCAAGAGACAGGTGATATTTTTATCATAGATAAAATTGGAGAGGAAATAGTAATAAAGAAATTGTAGTCCATATACGGATAAGCAATTTATTTCTAATTGTTATTAACAAATTCAAGGAGAAGCTGCCATGAAAATTATTCTTGGACCCAAAGCAGGGCAATTTGGTATTGTAGGAACAAATTATTGCGGTCCGGGTTATGCAGGAGGAAAATTTCCCAAATCAGATGAAGAACCCGATTTATCAGTAGCACCTACTGATAATCCTGTAGATCAAATATGTAAAGATCACGACGAAGCTTATGTTAAAGCCAAGAAATCACCCACGCCAGAGCAAGGTAAGCTCGACGCTGATGTAAAAATGATTTCTGAAATAAAAGAACTTTTAATGTCTTCAGCTTTGGGAGAATCTAAAGCTTTATCAGCCGATCATTTAATGACTACACTTGCAGTATTGGCTGCCTTTGAAGCAAAAGTACCTATTTATCAGCTGCCTGTGGCAATCATGGAAGAAGTTTCTGACTTAATAAAGAAAATACTTGATAAATTGGGTGAATATGCTCTTAAAGCTGATGTTGATTTCTCTAAATATATTGAAGAAAGCTGCGAAATAGATCCTGTTTGTAATGCTGATTATTCAAACTCCCGCACGGCAGTCTACGACCCGCTTGTACTGGATTTAGACGGAGACGGGATCGAGACGGTCGGCATAGACGGCAAGA
>ERZ773010.31-NODE-31-length-110384-cov-21.831993_pt1 | contig 110384 bp, 80 predicted proteins | sample MGYA00580842_ERZ773010 | MGnify/ENA primary metagenome ERZ773010 (study PRJEB29015, sample SAMEA2737982) | human oral metagenome | biome: human oral; feature: human-associated habitat; material: dental | place: China | collected 2107 ... | reverse complement strand
CGCTACCTTAGGACCGTTATAGTTACGGCCGCCGTTTACTGGGGCTTCAATTCAATGCTTCTCTTGCGATGACATCTCCTCTTAACCTTCCAGCACCGGGCAGGTGTCAGGCTATATACAGTATCTTTCGATTTAGCATAGCCATGTGTTTTTGTTAAACAGTCGCCTGGGTCTATTCTCTGCGGCTCACCGGTTAGGTGAGCGTTCTTTATCCCGAAGTTACAGAACTATTTTGCCTAGTTCCTTAACCGCGAATCACTCGAGCGCCTTAGTATACTCAACCCAACCACCTGTGTCGGTTTATGGTACGGGTAATCATGCAATATGCTTAGCGGATTTTCTTGGGAGCGCCGTTACTTTGTCCATATCACCTCGTGCAAGCACTCAGTGTACTGTCAGGTTCAGCTCTCAGGGCGGATTTGCCTACCCCAATCAACACCTACACCCTTCAACCAGCTATTCCGTCAGCTGGCAGGACCGTCACATCTCCGTCTCCACATCGCTCACATAATTAGTACCGGAATATTAACCGGTTCGTCCATCGGGTCCGCCATTCGGCTACCCCTTAGGCCCCGACTAACCCTGATCCGATTAGCGTTGATCAGGAAACCTTAGTCTTTCGGCGAGGAGGTTTCTCACCTCCTTTATCGTTACTTATACCTACATTTGCTTTTCCAGAAACTCCAGCAAGAGTTGTCCTCTTACCTTCGACGTCGCTGGAATGCTCCCCTACCGATATTATTCATATCCCACAGCTTCGGTAAATAGCTTATGCCCGATTATTATCCACGCCAAAGCACTCGACTAGTGAGCTGTTACGCACTCTTTAAATGAATGGCTGCTTCCAAGCCAACATCCTAGCTGTCTTAGCACTCTGACTTCGTTTGGTCAACTTAGCTATTATTTCGGGACCTTAGCCGATGGTCTGGATTCTTCTCCTCTCGGACATGGACCTTAGCACCCATGCCCTCACTCCGTGGATCTAACTTGTATGCATTCGGAGTTTGTCTGGACTTGATAGCCGGTGAAAGCCTCGCATCCAATCAGTCGCTCTACCTCACACAAGAAACTCCACAGGCTGCACCTAAATGCATTTCGGGGAGTACGAGCTATCTCCAAGTTTGATTAGCCTTTCACCCCTACCCTCAGTTCATCCGAAAGCTTTTCAACGCTTACCGGTGCGGTCCTCCAGTTGGTTTTACCCAACCTTCAACCTGACCAAGGGTAGATCACTTGGTTTCGCGTCTACTCCCTCTGACTAAACCGCCCTATTCAGACTCGCTTTCGCTTCGGCTACGAGACTCTTCATCTCTTAACCTTGCCAGAGAAAGTAACTCGTAGGTTCATTATGCAAAAGGCACGCAGTCACAGCACAGGGCTGCTCCTACCGCTTGTAGGCAGACGGGTTCAGGGTCTATTGCACTCCTCTGTTCGAGGTTCTTTTCACCTTTCCCTCACGGTACTGGTTCACTATCGGTCTCTCGGGAGTATTTAGCCTTACGGGATGGGCCCCGCAGATTCACACAGGATTTCACGTGTCCCGCGCTACTCAGGATACCTCTAAGTCCAACGAAGATTTTCGGATACACAGCTTTCATGTTCTATGGCCGGCCTTTCCAGACCGTTCTCCTAATCTTGTCTTCCTATGTCGAGGTCCTACAACCCCAGACTTGCCGAAACAAGTCTGGTTTGGGCTAGTCCCCGTTCGCTCGCCACTACTAAGGGAATCACTTTTGTTTTCTTCTCCTATGGGTACTTAGATGTTTCAGTTCCCCACGTTCGCTCACTGCTCTGCAGTGTGATACATCTTCAATGTACCGGGTTGCCCCATTCGGAAATCTACGGATCAAATCGTATGTGCCGATCCCCGTAGCTTATCGCAGCTTATCACGTCCTTCGTCGCCTCCGAGAGCCTAGGCATCCACCGTCTGCCCTTATCTGTTTTTGCGCCTAACGTATCCCAATATAAATACCGGTAATACGCAGGTTGTATACTAACTTATTTAATATGCTCTACGTTGTTTTCTCGTTTGTTTTTATCAAGTATGTCAATGATCGCTAGCGAAGGGTCTGCCGAAGCTTTCTCCTTCTGTTGCCTTGATCAAGAGCAGTCAGCTCTTAAAGAAGTTCATCGCTCCCGAGGATTTCTTTCGACCCAAGTCAGCTCGCTTGCTTTCCGTCGGGGTCGCCGTTTCTCGTTTGCGGTTGCAAAGATAGAGCAAAATATAAATACCAACCAAATCATACCGCGAAATATTTCATTTACACCCCCGGCGAGTTGACTTCACTTGCCCTTAAATTAGGCACTTACAAAGGGTGAAAAAATTTTCACCCCTACCGTAGAATCCACCCCCTCGCCCCAAAGAGAAGCGACCGCTTTCCACCGCTCATCCGACTCCTTCGCCCTCGTCTTCCTACCCCCACCTTCCTACCCAAAGAAACCTACCCCTTCCGCACACCCCAAAAATGACCTACCGTAGATCGCCCAAAAAACCTACTGTAGGTCGTCGAGACGACCCACAGTAGGTCGCTTCGACGACCTACCGTGCATCCCTTTTTCACTCCACTGAGCATAGTCCGGGAAGAGCTCGGGGAAAAGCAGAAAAGCCACGAGGCTGCACCCCATAGGGATACGCCTCGTGGCTATATACATATATAAGGGAGACGACCAGCGTACCAGGCGTGCTGGAGAGGTCGGGGTTACTTCAGCTGGACAGAGGCAGCATTGACGAACTCCTTCGTCGAGGCGTCGAGGAGGATGGCGATCACCTCGCAGTCCTTGGGGACGATAGCCATAGAGCCGGGATAGCGTGCCTGCTCCAGCTTGAAGGTCGCAGAGAAGTCTGCCCCGTAGCTGTAGGTACTGCCCCAGAACCATTGACTGGGGTCTAACCTATTCTGACGATTATTGAGGCCTCGGCGGAGGACATGCTGATGGCTGTAGGTCTCGGACACGTTGATCTGGTAAGCGATCATATTGCTCTGCACGAGGAGGAAGAGCACTCGCACCTCCGAGGGAGGCGTCATCCCGTTGTTGGGGAGGGCCTTGAAGTGGACGGTGACCTCAGTAGCGGTGTTGGTGGCGGAGAAGCGGATCTTCGCCTGAGGCTTCTGAGCTATTAGGGCACGGGCACGCTCTTCGAGATAAGCGTGGTAGACCTTCTCCTTATTGTTCCCTAGGAAGATATTCGGATAGCCACTAGGCTTGTAGAATCCCCGATACATCTCGAAGTCCTCTGAGAGGAGATCCGATCCCTTGTTGTAGCCACGAGACTGGATGGCTACGGGGAGGAAGTACTCGCCGAGGGAGCGCTTTGCACTAGCTACACTCCCCAGAGCAGCAGCACAATAGCCACAATACTGCCCCGTGAAGTCGAAGGCGACGACATGGGTCTTCAGCGCCTCGGGGATATCGTCATTCCCTCCTGGAGGCGTCGGGTCGGGGGTGGGGTCAGGCTTAGGATCGGGCGTGGGGGGCTTAGGCTCAACGGGAGGATCCGCCTCCTTAGCGAAGTCCTTGGCCGTAATGGTGAAGCGATAGGTAAGCGAGGCGAGCGTCTTGCCCGACTGCTTTAGGTAAAGCTTCACCTCATAAATACCCTCCTTACGGGTGAAAGCCTTCTTCAGCCCGTAGTGGATGCCTATGAGGTCGGTAGGCTGAGGCTTGTAGCCCTTGTGGGAGAAGGAGGTGGAGAGGGTCTCCAGCGTACGGCACGACTCGAGGCAGATGCCACGGAGGCCATGGGAGTCAGCCCCCGCCCCACTGCTGGTCGTCTGAACTTCGATATCGAAGGGGCCCTGCTGGCCCTTGGGGAGAAGGAGGCGTACATAGGGGGAAGCGACCTCAGCGATCCCATCCAGGAGCTCCAAGGGGCGCTCGGGCTGACAAGCTATGAGCGAACCCGAGGAGATGGGCTTGCTGGTGGTAGCATCGACGAAGGTCGGCTCCTTCACCTCTCCCCCTGGCTGATCCTCGCTGGGATCCTTGGGTTGCTTGGGCTGGGAAGAGGAGGCCTCGGGGACAGGCTGTAGGCGTGCCTCGAGGATACGCTCGGTCTTCGCGTCAGAGACGAAGGCGATGATCTTGGCCTTGGTCTTGTCTTTCAGTTCGGAGGGGATAGCGAAGGTCTCGGTGAAGGGTTTGCCTAGCTCAAGGGGTACCTTCGCCAGTTCGCTCCTGAGGACGTTGTGGTGGAGGAAGGAGGGATTCTTCCCGCTAGCCGTCTGCTGGGGAGCGATGACGTCCTCGACGAGCCAGAGGGTGAGCTGGTAGCTCCCCAGCCGTGGTGAAGCGGAGCTAGCGGGCTTAGCCTCGACACGGCAGGACCAAGCCTTCCCCTCGTCTGCCGACTGTAGCACCAGGGTCAGAGTCAGAGAGGCAGGAGCCTTGAGAGCGCTGAGGATCTCACTCGTCCAGCGGGCGGAGGAAGTGGAATACATCTCCCCGCTGGAGAAGGGGCGACGATCCAGCATAATGCCTGGGATCGCCCGCTGTATGTGGAAGGCCTTAGCATAGTTGTCGGCCACGGGGGAGCGAAGCTCAGGGAGCGTCTGCCCCGTGTAAGCTGCGTGCATCGAGACGACGATGAGGCGATCGGGGTGGGAGGCCTGAAGCCCCTCGAGGAGCGAGGCTGCCGTGGGGCAGTTGACACACTCCTGCCCCGTGTACTTCTCTAGCAGAAGCTGATGGGTAGTGGTAGTCTCCGGCTCAGAGCCCCGACCTCGCCAGCGGTCCGACTCCGAGGGAGCCTTGGCACAGCTAGCGAGGGCAAGCAGGCTGAGGAGAAAGAGGTAAATGCGGTACATACTACAGAGCGAATTGGTAGGAGAGGTAGAGCCCGTGGGTCTCGGGCATGAAGCGACAGATCCCGCCCGAGCAATTGATGCCAGCACGGGTACGGCCGTAGGAGAGGCGCACGCTGTGGCGTGTCCAGCTCCCCGAGGCAGCGAGCATATAGTAGTGGGTGCGCGAAGTGCCCACATTCCACAGATCGCTTGCCGAGAGGATGAAGTGAGGGAGGATGGAGCATTCGACGCCCCCGTAGAGCCAGTCCCCTTCGGCCTGGCGTGTCTGGAGGTACTGAAGCTCGGTACGTAGGGTCACCCGCCGAGAGAGGCGGTGCCGTCCGTCATATATAAATATGTGGGTGTGGATGATATCGCCACGGGTGGCATGCCCCTCGATGAGGCGCTGGTTATAGGCTTGGTTGATGTAGCTAGCCACGAAGCTATAGCTCGAGGAGACCCGACGGGAGACTTCGATGCCGACCTCTCGGAAGAGGAGGTCCTTCATCCCGAAGAAGTCCGTGGTGTAGCCGTCGCTCCCCATGAGCTGGGGCGCTAAGGGATCGGTCTCCCCCTCTGGTACTAGCCAGGAGCGACGAAGCCCCATAGCGAGCGAGCCATAGAGCTTAAGGTTCGTCCTCTTCACCTTTCGTCCCGCCGAAGGGTCAGCGATGGAGGTGTCGAGCGAGCCCTGGAAGGTCCACTCGCCACCAGCCTGTGAGGCGTAGGGATAGAGAGCAGCGAGGGTGTAGGTCTGTTGCTTGGTGAAGGGCTGGAGGAAGTTGATTCGTAGGGCATTGCCCTCAGCGAGGCGGTCGGAGCGGAAGTCAAAGTTCTCACTCCGTCGAGCCCCCACGAAGAGACTACTCCGCCCCCAGAGGTAGGAGGCGGTGAGCATCGCTGCCGAGCCGGGGCGGAAGATGAAGCCGTTGGTGCGGTTGGGGTCGTAGTCCTTGTGCGCATACTCCAGCTGGAGGCTGAAGGTGGGGAGACTAAGCCCTCCACGGGCCGACCAGGCGGAAGTCCCTACAGGCTGGCGAAGGTCATAGAGTCCTCCAGCACGCTGGCTCGTGAGGGCGTCCTCCGCCTCGTGCTTGTAGAGGTAGCCTGCTCCCAGCTGGAGACTTCCCCCGACAGAGGTGAGGGAGGGCACGAACTGCTCCAAGCTCAGCTCTAGGTCGCCACCCGCCAAGTAGCCTCGGTCTCGGGCGAAAAGTCGTGTACCTCGGTCGAAGAAGTGACGCTGCTGACCGACGAGGCTCTTCAGGCGAAGCAGTTCGCCGTAGGTATAATTGACCCGAGCGCCTCGCACGGCGTTGTCCAGCCCCAGGAAGCGGTCTTCGTAGGAGCGGAAGAGCAGACCGCTACCGAACTGCTCATAGATGTCCCCCAGCGTAAGGTCCAGGCCTGCATACCTACCCCGAAGGTAGAAGTACGGGAGTCCCCAGCCCTTCTCCTCCTCCCTGCCTGGCAGGGGACGTCGCTTCTCCTCGAGTCGTAGCCCGACCTCAAAGAGCTTGGAGCGAAGGACGCCGTCGAGGTAGGTGATGCCGGAGAGCGGGCTTGCCGATCCCTGCTTCTTCTCGGAGAGATGCCAGTCGGTCTGAAGGGAGAAGTTCGTCGTCCAGCGACGCTCGCCCTCCCGCTTCTCCTCGTGCTGGGAGGAGGCTAGGAGTGAGGAAGCTCCAGTAAGGGGAAGGAGCGTGGTGAGCAGAAGGATGAGGGGGAGGTGTCGTGTCTTCATGAGGGTGCGTGGGGGCTTACTTCTTGGGGGCAGAGGCTACGGCCTCCCGTAGGATCTGGAGGATCTGACCTTCGCTCCCCTCTACGTAGCCCGTGCGTCGGTCCAGTAGCGTACCCGAGCCGTCGAAGATGAAGAGGGCGGGGACAGCCGAGACATTCATCGCCCGCTTGAGGTCGGAGTTGGTATCGGTGAGGACGACGAACTCCCAGCCGTGGGCGTGTACCGTGGGGCGTACCTTCTGGATATCAGGGCCTTCGTCGATGCTGATGGCGTAGAGGGTGACACCCGTCTCCTTCTGCCAGTCGGCATAGACCTCCTGGATAGCGTCAAGCTCACGGAGGCAGGGCTTGCACCACGTACCGAAGAAGGTCACGATGAAGGGCTTGCCCGACTGGAGGAAGGTGGAGGTCTCGACGGGCTTACCGCTGAGGTCTCGCACGGTAGCTTGGGGGAGATCCTGAGCGTAGCAGAGTGTCGTCATGAGTAGAGCCAGGAGGCTCAGAAGCGTTCTTTTCATAGGGAGTCGATGAATATGGAGCCTTGGTGCTGGCTCGGTCGGTGATCACTACAGCAAAGGTAATGAGAAGTCCGAAAAACCTCAATACCCCTCCCCCACTTCTACAGGAGCAAGGAGCGCCCCCACGCTAATGCCCCTTCTCCCCCACCCCAAGCCCCTGAGCAGAAGGCTCTTCGTCGAAGCCCGAGAGGCACTACTAGCGCCACCCAAGCGGCACCAATAGAAATTCCCCAGAGGCACCACTGGTACCTCTGGGGGATCAAAAGGACAGCCTCCAGGGAGACTTAGGAAGCGGAGCGCTCGAGCTCCTTGAGGTTCTCCAGCTTCTTGCGCTGCATGAACTCGTAGATACCTTCGAGGTGTTCGGTGACCTTTCCGCCCCCAAACTCGTAGACCTTGCTCACTAGCCCGTCGAGGAAGTCACGGTCGTGACTGACGAGGATGAGCGTGCCGTCGTAGTGGAGGAGCGCCTGCTTGAGCACCTCCTTGGTCTTCATGTCGAGGTGGTTGGTGGGCTCGTCGAGGATCAGGAGGTTGTAGGGCTCGAGGAGGAGCTTCAGCAGGGCAAGGCGTGTACGCTCACCCCCGCTGAGTACCTTGACCTTCTTCGTAGAAGCCTCTCCCCCGAACATAAATGCCCCCAAGAGGTCCTTGATCTTCGTACGGATCTCTCCCTCGGCGACGTCGTCGATCGTCTGAAATACCGTGCGGTTTTCGTCCTCGATGGCCGCCTGATTCTGGGCGAAGTAGCCGATGGAGACATTGTGCCCTAGGGTCAGCTCCCCTTCATGCTCGAGCTCCTTCATGATGCAGCGTACCAGCGTACTCTTCCCTTCCCCGTTCTTGCCGACGAAGGCGATCTTGTCGCCTCGCTCGATGGTGAGGTCTACTCCGGAGAAGATCTGCTTCGCTCCGAAGGCCTTGCCGACACCGGACATCTGGACGGGGTAGTTACCCGAGCGGGGAGCAGGCGGGAAGCGCAGACGGATGGCGGAGGTATCGATCTCGTCGACCTCTACCAGCTCCAGCTTCTCCAGCATGCGCACGCGACTCTGCACCTGATTGGTCTTGGAGTAAGTGCCCTTGAAGCGCTCGATGAAGTCGGTCGTCTCTGCGATGAACTTCTGCTGCTCCTCGTAGGCCTTCTGTTGCTGCTCCCGGCGCTCCGCCCTGAGACGTTGATACTCGGTGTAGTTGACCTTGTAGTCGTAGATCTTGCCCATCGTGATCTCTAGCGTGCGGGTAGTGATATGGTCGACGAAGGCCCGGTCGTGACTGATCACCACTACCGTCTGCCCTGTCTCGATGAGGAAGTCCTCGAGCCACTGGATCGACTCGATATCTAGGTGGTTCGTCGGCTCATCAAGGAGAAGGACGTCGGGCTGACGAAGTAGCAACTTCGCTAGCTCTATGCGCATGCGCCAGCCCCCACTGAACTCGCTCGTCTGGCGGGAGAAGTCGCTCCGCTTGAACCCCAAGCCTAGGAGGGTGAGCTCGACCTGCTTGTCGTAGTTGATCTCCTCTATGGCATAGTACTTCTCGCCGAGCGTGGAGACCTCTTCGATGATCGCCATGTACTCGGGGCTGTCATAGTCGGTGCGGGTATTGAGGGCCTCGTTGAGCTCCTCCATACGTGCTGCCATCTCGTGGATGTGGCTGAAAGCTTGTTCGGCCTCCTCGAAGACCGTGCGCCCGTCCTCGGTGAGCAGGTGCTGAGGGAGGTAGGCGACACGCACGCCCGAGGGGACGTTGACCTTGCCACGGGTAGCCTCACGTGTGCCACTGAGGATCTTGAGCAAGGTGCTCTTGCCCGCCCCGTTCTTGCCCATCAGGGCGATACGATCCTTGGGGTTGATGACGAAGGAAATATCAGAGAAGAGAGGAGCCCCACCTATCTCTACGGTAAGGCCATCGACTGAAATCATAGACGAGTATGAGGGAGAATGGATCAGGAATGCAAAGCTCCCTTCGCAGGGAGCTTCATACTAAAGGGGAAGGAAGGGATAGGGGATCTGCCACTCTTTCGCAAGAGGAGCGCCCCCCGAGGCAGGACTACTGCCCGATCTGAAGGAGCGTAAAGCCCGCCTCTACAGGAGCGGTGTCGAAGACATTGCGTCCATCGATAAGCAGGGGCGTACGTACCGAGCGTGCGAGCACCTCCCAAGCAGGCATGCGGAAGGCCTTCCACTCGGTGACATGGAAGATAGCATCTACGTCTAGTGCCGCGTCGTAGATATCACGGGCATAGCGGACGCTCTCCCCCAGATGGCGCTTCGCCTCCGTCATCGCCACCGGGTCGTAGACAGCGACCTGACACCCAGCCTCCAGGAGGGCACGGATCAGGATGAGCGAGGGTGCCTGTCGCATATCATCCGTCTCGGGCTTGAAGGCAAGCCCCCAGACAGCCACCCGACGCCCCCGTATATCTCCGGAGAAGAAACGCTCGAACTTATCGAAGAGGATGTGCTTCTGCGCCTCATTCACCGCCTCTACTGCCTCCAGCACACGCATAGGGCAGCCATGCTCGTGGGCCGTACGGATGAAGGCCTGTACATCCTTCGGGAAGCAGGACCCACCGTAACCACAGCCGGCGTAGAGGAACTTGCTTCCTATACGAGCGTCGCTACCGATACCCCGACGCACCATAGAGACATTCGCCCCTACAGCGTCACATAGGTTCGCCACCTCGTTCATGAAGCTGATACGAGTGGCGAGCATAGCGTTCGCCGCATACTTCGTCATTTCTGCCGAAGTGATGTCCATGAAGAGGACTCGGAAGTTATTTAAGAGGATAGGCTTGTAGAGCCGTGTCAGTAAGTCTCGGGCACGATCACTGTCGACACCGACGACGACACGGTCGGGACGCATGAAGTCATCGATAGCGCTTCCCTCCTTGAGGAACTCTGGATTGGAGGCGACATCGAAGGGGATCTCTACCCCTCGCTTCTTCTGCTCCTCCTCAATGACCTCCCGTACCCGACGGTAGGTACCTACGGGGACGGTGCTCTTGGTCACGACGAGACAGTAGTCCGTCATCGCTGCTCCTATGGAGCGGGCGACAGCGAGCACATGCGAGAGGTCCGCTGAGCCGTCTTCGTCGGGAGGAGTACCGACAGCACTGAAGATGATCTCTACATGGGGGAGGACTTCCGCAATCGAGGTGCGGAAGTGCAAGCGCCCAGCCTCTCGGCCTCGGCGTACTAAGGTATCTAGACCTGGCTCGTAGATGGGGATCTCGCCCTGCTGTAGACGCTGGATCTTCGCCTCGTCTACATCGACACAGTAGACCTCAGCTCCGAGATCGGCAAAGCAGGCGGCACTGACCAGACCGACATAGCCGATCCCGACGATAGCGATACGCATGATGGACTCCTAAGATGAAGGGATGAGGTAAGAGACGAGCACTAGAGGCGGGCAGCACGTAGCGAGGCCGCTATCTGCTCCATCTCCTCAGCGGGAAGCTGGAGCTTGTGCTTGAGATCGATGTCCCCTTCGGTATTGATGGGGACGAGGTGGATGTGGGCATGGTTGACCTCAAGACCTAGCACGAGGACGGCGACCTTACGGCAGTGGGTCACAGACTGTATCTGCTTCGCCACCCCTTGCGCAAAGGCCATCATCCGACCGAGCTCATCGGCTCCGAGATCGAAGAGGTAGTCTACCTCCCGACGAGGCACTACGAGCGTATGCCCTGGCTGTACGGGGTTGATATCGAGGAAGGCGTAGAACTCGCTATCCTCCGCCACCTTGTACGAAGGGATCTCCCCTTCGATGATGCGTGTGAAGAGTGTAGCCATCTAGATGGAGATATTGAGTATCTCAAAGTGTAGGAGGCCACCAGGGGTCTGTACCTCGACGATATCCCCTACCTTGCGGCCCATGAGCCCCTTTGCGATGGGGGTATTGACGGAGATCTTCTTCTCCTTGAGGTTAGCCTCCGAGTCTGATACGAGCGTGTAGGTCAGCTCGGCACCGGTCTTGGTGTTGCGGATGGTGACCTTGTTGAGGATCTGTACACTATCCGTCGAGAGCTTGGATTCGTCGATAATACGAGCGTTACTCACCAGCGCCTTGAGCTGGGCTATCTTCCCCTCGAGGAGACCTTGGGCTTCCTTAGCGGCGTCGTACTCGGCGTTCTCTGATAAGTCGCCCTTGTCACGCGCTTCGGCTATCTGGCGGGAGATCTCGGGACGCTGTACCGACTCCAGTTCGTTGATCTCGGCTATGAGCTTGTCATAGCCGGCTTGTGTCATATAGTTATATGCCATAGTCATGAAGGTCGAGTCTAGGACTCTATGCTTTAGGGTGCGGTCGGATACCGCAGGTAAATACAATAGCGAACCCTACTCCAGCATGTCAGCTGTCGTAGGGTTCTCCTGCAAAGGTACGAATTAATTACTCATCGGGACTATGAGTGCCTCCCCCTAATCGAAGACGATGGGCCTACCCTCGGCGTCCACTAAGGGCAACCACTGCGGTACCCACATCCCTGGACGCTGCTCTTCAGGGGGATTGGAGAGGGAGAGCCCGAGCAGACGGATCGGTCGATCCGAGTAGTCCAGCCCACGGAGAAGCCTGAGGCCAAGGCGGAGGATCTCCTCCAGCGAAGAGATAGGCTCTAGGTCTGACGTGGAGCGGGTGAGACTAGTGAAGTCAGAGAACTTCACCTTCAGCGTCAAGGTACGCCCTACGAAGCCCTTCCTCTCGAGACGCCTTTGGAGCTCCTCGGCGACTAAGCGGAGGCGATCTTCGACTTCTAAGGGTTCGGAAGAGTCTTCATCGAAGGTATGTTCGCACCCGAAGCTCTTGCGCACCCATTCACTTACCACAGGGCGATCATCTATACCACGAGCGAAATCATAGAAGACTTGCCCTGCCTTACCGAAGCGTCGCCTTAGCTCCTCCAGACTCCGCTCCCTTAGATCCGCCCCAGTGGAGATACCGAGCTCGTGCATCCGCTTAGCCGTAGCCCTCCCCACACCCCAGAAGGCTTCGATCGGGAGAGTAGCGATGAAGTCCAAGGCTTGATCTGGGTGTACCGTGCAGAGGCCATCGGGCTTACGTGCGTCGGAGGCTACCTTAGCGAGGAACTTATTATACGACACTCCCGCCGAAGCCGTGAGCCCGAGTTCGTCTCGGATGCGCTGACGGATCTGCCTAGCTATCTCCACGGCTAAGGGCTCCCCAATCTTATTCTCTGTGACATCGAGAAAGGCTTCATCCAGCGAGATCGGCTCTATGCAGTCCGTATAGTCGTGGAAGATAGCGTGGATAGCTTGGGACACCTCCTTGTAGCGGGGGAAGCGTGGGGCAACGAAGGTGATATGAGGACAGCGCTTTCGAGCCAGCGCCCCCGTCATCGCCGAGCGCACACCGAAGCGTCGTGCCTCGTAGCTAGCAGCACAAACCACTCCCCTATGCTCCGATCCCCCGACGGCAATAGGCTTGCCTCGCAGCTCCGGGTGATCGTGCTGCTCCACCGACGCATAGAAGGCATCCATATCGATGTGTATGATCTTGCGCATAGCGAAGGATAGGAGTGGGAGGGCGGTTTAGGAAGAAGCCATTACCTCCTTGGACGCTGGGGGATCGGGCGTGTATAGGCCCAAGCCCAAGCGATGAGAGGAAGCTGGAGTGGCAGGCGCACTAAGGCAAAGGTCAGACGGGGATCCGCCGTGGCCTTCATATTGAGATAGGTCTGGATATTCGCAGGGAAAACTACTATGAGTAGCAAGACAATACCCCACGCTGCCCATACACGCAAGCGTGTCTTTGGACGAAGGACAAGAGCTACTCCCAGCACAATCTCGATGATCCCACTTAGGGCAACGAGTGCTTCGTGAGCGGGGAGATAGGGTGGCATCGTGCGCAGGTACATCTGGGCATTCACGAAATGATTCACCCCTGCAGCGATGTAGAGGAGGGCGCAGAGATAGAGCCCGACGAAGTAAAGACGATAGCGAAGCATCGGAAAGAATAGAAGAAGGGTTACAAAAGCACCAGCCCCCTAGCGCGGGAGCGTTAGGGGGCCAGGGAGGCCTGCCCTTAGGGGGCAAGCATAGTACTTGAGACTATTCCGCTTTTAGCGTCACACGCTTGAAGGCAGTCACCGTGAGGCTCTTGCTCTGAGCCTGGAGGTACTGAGCGATGGTAAGCTTGTTGTCCTTGACGAAGAGCTGGTCGAGGAGGGTATTCTCCTTGTAGTACTTCTTCAGAGCACCCTGAGCGATGTGATCGACGAGGTTCTCGGGCTTACCAGCTTCACGAGCCTTTTCACGAGCGAGGTTGAGTTCACGCTCCTTGACGTCAGCGGGGACATCTTCTTCGGTGATGCCGACAGGAGCCATAGCAGCGATCTGCATAGCCACGTCACGAGCGACCTGAGCATCGGTAGCTTCGTTGAAGGCTACGATCGTAGCAAGCATGTTCCCTGGGTGGATGTAGGAAGTCGTGAAGACACCCTGGACGAACTCGTAGACACCGAGCTCCATCTTTTCGCCTGAGACACCGCTGCGCTCAGTGATGTGATCCTGTACGCTACGGCCGTCAGCCATAGGAGCTGCGAGGAGTTCTTCCTTAGAAGCACCCTTCTTAGCCTTAGCTACTTCAAGGATAGAGGAGACAAGCTTGATGAAGTCTTCGTTCTTAGCGACGAAGTCCGTTTCGCACTTGACGCCTACCATGACAGCATAGTCGCCTTCGTGGGCAGCGAGGATGCAGCCTTCTTCAGCTTCGTGGTCGCCACGCTTAGCAGCGATAGCCTGACCACGCTTACGGATGAGTTCGATAGCCTTGTCGAGGTCGCCAGCAGCTTCTTCGATAGCCTTCTTGACATCGGAGAGGCCAGCACCGGTGAGGGCACGGAGCTTCTTGATGTCTTCCAACAGTTTACTCATGATGGTATGTTGTATTGAGTTAGAGTTCTTGTGATTTGGTAGATAAGACCCGAGGACGAGCAGTAGATACTCGCTCATCCTCGGACTTATCCTGTGGATCTACTCCCCTAGAGGTAGAGGAGCTGTCGACAGTTCGTATGAAGCTAGAGAGCTTAAGCCTCTTCGGAGGTAGCCTCAGCCTTACGGCGGGTGCGGCTACCCTTCTGTACGAGCTTAGCGCCACCTTCACCTTCGCCCTTCTCCTGGCCCTTACCTTCGGCCTTGCGTTCCTGCAGGCCTTCGGAGATAGCGCCACAGATAGCGGAGACGATTACTTCTACGGCAGCCGTAGAGTCGTCGTTAGCGGGGATGACGTAGTCGACATTCGTAGGATCGCTATTGGTGTCCACAATAGCGAAGACGGGGATACCCAGGCGCTGAGCTTCGGCTACTGCGATGTGCTCCTTCATGACGTCTACGACGAAGAGGGCATTAGGCAGCTTGGTCATATCAGCGATAGAGCCGAGGGTGAGCTCGAGCTTAGCACGCTGACGAGAGATCTGAAGCTTCTCACGCTTGGAGAGGTTATCAAAGGTACCATCAGCAGTCATCTTATCGATCTCGGTCATCTTCTTGACGGCCTTGCGGATCGTAGCGAAGTTGGTGAGCATACCACCGGGCCAGCGCTCCGTGACGTAAGGCATACCTACTGCCTTAGCCAGCTCAGCGACGGCGCCCTTGAGCTGCTTCTTCGTAGCTACGAAGAGGATCTTCTTGCCGGCCTTTGCCAGGCCCTTAGCGATTTCTGCTGCTTCGTCGACCTTAACAACAGTCTTGTGAAGGTCGATGATGTGGATGTCGTTACGCTCCATGAAGATGTATGGAGCCATAGCTGCATTCCACTTACGGGTGAGGTGACCGAAGTGGGCACCTGCTTCTATGAGTTGGTCAAATGAAACTCTTGACATGATTTCGTTTACGTTCTATAAAGTGTAACAGAATTACTTTCAACTGCTTGGTAGGACGAGCCTGCTTCTGGGGCGAGGCCCATAGCTCTAAGCAATTTAGATACTAAACGCGAGATAACATCCCTCAGGCGACAAGCCTGAGCGAGGATATTAACGCTTGCTGAACTGGAAGCGCTTGCGTGCCTTGGGGCGACCTGGCTTCTTACGTTCGACGACACGAGAGTCGCGGGTGAGGAAGCCTTCGGCACGGAGTGCTGGCTTGTCCTCTTCGTTGATCTTCACGAGAGCACGAGCGATCGCCAGACGAGCTGCTTCGCTCTGTCCCTTGAAGCCCCCACCCTTGAGGTTGATCTTGATATCGTACTTCTCAGCGACGTCCAGGGTAGCCAGGGGCTGGCGTACGATGTACTGGAGGATCGAAGAGGGGAAGTACGTAGAGATGTCACGCTTGTTGATCGTGATCTTCCCGCTACCTGCTGCTACATATACACGGGCTACTGCGGCCTTACGACGGCCAATGGCATTGATGAATTCCATACGGCGTATATTACTTGAGCTTAGTGAGGTCTACGAGACGGGGCTGCTGTGCTTCGTGCTTGTGCTCTGCGCCATCATAGACGTAGAGGTTGTCAAGGATAGCAGCACCGAGGCGGTTCTTAGGGAGCATACCCTTGACTACCTTACGGAAGAGGCGATCCGAACCCTTTGCCTGGAGGAAGCGAGGGCTGAAGCTACGCTGTCCACCGGGGTAGCCGGAGAACTTGAGATACACACGGTCGTCCCACTTCTTACCAGTGAGGACTACCTTGTCGGCGTTGATTACGATCACGTTGTCCCCGCAGTCTACGTGGGGCGTGAAGTTGGGCTTGTACTTACCGCGAAGGAGCTTAGCGATCTTGGAGCATACACGACCCAAGCTCTCTCCTGCTGCATCCACGACCACCCACTCCTTGGTGACGGTAGCCTTGTTTGCAGAGACGGTCTTGAAACTTAAAGTGTCCATTCCTTCTGTCTTGTTGTTAATGAATTCGACGAATAGCGAGCTGTCGTATAGAGACGTCGTCTTGGGAGGCCTTACCCTATAAGTATTGGACACAGGCAAAGCGCACACTACTCTCCCAGTACTGGGCGATAAGACTCTGTCAATCCTCTAGACTCGCTGGGGTACTATTTGATAAACAGCGCACAAAGATACAAAAAAACAAGAGACAAGCTACCGACACCCTCGGTGGGTACATTATTATATAGGTATACGTCCCTCGGAAGGAGCCCTAGGGAATGGGCAGTCGCACCTTCGTCGAAGCGCTCCGACTTAGCTCAAGGAAAAAGCGGGCAAAGCACGGGGTCTTTTCGCCACCGAATATGGAGACCTTTGCATGGGAAGAACCTCCCCTTCGATTGGGGGCGAAGGGGAGGGACAAAAAACGACCTACGGTAGGTCGCCGAAAAAACCCACTGTAGGTCGTCGAGACGATCTACAGTGGGTCGTAAGGACGACCCACTGTAGGTTTTATTTGGCCACCTTCTGAGGGGCGAAGCAAGGAGAGCGAGACTGATCGCCTTCACCCCTCAAATAGTCCGACCTCGGAAGCCTTGCTCCTTGCCCTCAGAAACCTTGGGGGCAGGAAGGGTGCTACACCATGTTAAGAAGAAGGCTACACCATATATAATAGGAAGCCCCCTCACGCTATCCCAGACGAAGGGAAAGGGTGAGGGGACTTGGAGCTTAACCGAAGCGCTACGGGCGAACTACAGCGCTAGGATGTAGCGGAGCACGAGGAGCGTCGAGACGATGTAGAGGGTGATGGAGACCTGACGATACTGCCCGCTCAGGAGCTTGACCAGCGTGTAAGAGATCAAGCCAAGAGCCATCCCTTCGGCGATGTTGTAGGTGAGGACCATCGTCAGCACCGTGATGAAGCTTGGGAGGGCTTCGGAAATGTCCATGAGGTCGATGTCCTGGATCGAACTAAGCATCAGCACCCCGACGAGCACCAGCGCACCCGTGGTCGCTGCCGAGGGGATCAAGAGGAAGAGCGGAGCGAAGAAGAGGGCTAGAAGGAAGAGCACCGCCGTAGAGAGTGCCGTCAGACCCGTACGCCCACCTTCGGCGATCCCCGCACTGCTCTCGACGAAGGTCGTCACGGTAGATGTCCCACAGACAGCACCAATCGAGGTAGCAAGTGCATCTGCCATCATCGCCTGCTTGATATTCTTGACATTGCCCTCGGAGTCCATCATCTCCGTCTTAGCCGCTGCGCCTATGAGCGTGCCGACAGTATTGAAGATATCCATGAAGACCAAGGCAAAGATCGTCAGCGCCATATCCATATTCAGCAGCGCCTTGAAGTCAAACTGCAAGAACGTTGGCGCTAGCGAGCGGGGCAGGGACACAGGCATGAAGCTATCGGGGATCTGAGTGACACCCAGAGGAATGCCCACCAGCGTGCAGGCGATGATACTATAGAAGAGCGCTCCACGTACCCTTAGGGTCATCAGCACCCCACTCAGTATAATCCCGATGACGGCAAGAATAGAGACGGGGGTGAAAGCACCGAGGGCAACGAAGGTGGCTTCATTAGCCACGATCACCCCAGCGTTCTTTAGTCCTATGAAGGCGATAAAAAAGCCAATCCCTGCCGAGATAGCGAAGCGAAGGTTCTTAGGGATACAGCGTACGATCTGCTCACGAATATTGAAGGCCGTCAGGAGGATGAAGATGATTCCCTCGACGAAGACCGCAGAGAGAGCGGCCTGCCAGCTATAGCCCATCCCCATGACGAGCGTGAAGGCGAAGAAGGCGTTGATACCCATGCTCGGAGCCTGAGCAAAGGGGAGCTTCGCTAGGAAGGCTATAAGGAGCGTCCCGACGGCAGACGCTAGAGCGGTAGCCGTGAAGACGGCTCCCTTGTCCATGCCAGTAGTGCTGAGGATGTCGGGGTTGACCGCTAAGATGTAGCTCATCGTCAGGAAGGTCGTGACCCCTGCGAGGAGCTCCGTTCGAAGCTTGTGCCGAGAGGGATCAAAGCCCACTAGGCGGTAGAGTGCTTGCATGTGAAGAGTGATACGTGGATGGAATATGAGGTGAAGGATGTGGAGCGAAGCCCCTAAATAGGGTAAGCGGGAAAGGCTAGTTCAGCTAAGGGAAAGACCCTTGGCTCGGAGAGCATGCCCCTTAGATACGGTAGGGAGAAGCCCTCGGTCTGGATGGGGAGCAGCCCTTAGTCTAGAAGGTCCACTTTAGGGCGAGCGTCGGGTTGACGACCGTTTTGTCCAGGACGGCGAAGTTACTGCTAATCTCCCACTCTGTGCCTATGCTCAGGTTGAACTTAGGGTCGATGCCAGCGAACTTGTTCAAGTTGAGCCACAGCTGAGGCTCCGTGATGAAGATGAGGTTGTTCTTACCGGTGACAAGGTGGCGGTCCCCCCAGAGATCGGCAAAGCCTTGGAAGGAAACCCGTCCTCCGGCAAGGTGCAGGTACCAGGTAGTCGTCAGCTGGAAGGAATGGGGACGATCCTGCCTAGCCAGATACTTGTACATAGGGGTAAAGGTGATACCCGCCGAGTAGTCCGCCTGATTCCAAGCATAGGTAAGACCAGCCAGATAGGCATTCTTGTAGGAGAACTGATTGCTTAGTCCCCCGTTGTACTCGACGTGTAGCGAGAGGGGGGTCTTCCCGAGGCTAAACTCCCGAGAGATCTCCCAGTAAGCCGAGGTGACTCCCTCTCGTCGGTAGTCCATATCTACGAAGAAGAAGGTACTGCCCCAGCTGTCGGGACGGAAGAGCTCTACTGTGCTGGTCAGACGGGGGCGCTGAGGCTCGTCGGTGCTATAGAGCGAGCGGCCGAAGTCGTAGTGGAGCTGGACATTCTGTGCACGAAGACCTACCAGCGCCACGAGGGCGGTAAGGGCAAGGAGATAAAGCTTACGCATGTGAGAGGAGCGAATTTAGTGTACGTGCTCGGAGGTGGAAGTACCCTGCTTATCCTCGGCACGCTCGGGGAGAAGGAGGTTGAGAAGGACGGCTATGAGCGCCGAGAGCCCGATACCCGAGAGGGAGAAGGAGCCGAAGGAGAGGACAGCCCCGCCTATGCCCGTGGTGAGGGTGACGGAGATGATGACGATGTTGCGTGAGGAGGCGAGATTGACCCGACTCTGTAGTAAGCTGGAGATCCCTGCACCAGCGATCGTACCGAAGAGGAGAAGCATGATCCCCCCGAGGATCGCTTGGTCTATGCTCCTCAGGAGAGCACTGACCTTCCCCACGAGGGAGAAGATGATCCCCGTCACCGCCGCTATGCGGAAGACGGCAGGATCAGTGATCTTCGTCAGGGACATGGCCCCTGTGACCTCGGAGTAGGTCGTCACGGGAGGTCCGCCGACAAGAGAAGCGAAGAGACAAGCCAGCCCATCCCCCAGCATCGTCCGATGCAGGCCAGGCTCCTTGACGAAGTTCTTACCAGCGACATTATTGACGACATACACGTCCCCGATATGCTCGATCACGGGAGCGATGGCCACGGGGATCATGAAGAGGATGGGCTGCCATGAGAAGGTCTCGGGGAGGATCACCTTCGGTAGGGAGAACCAAGGAGCAGAGGCGATGGGAGCGAGATCCACCTCGAAAAAGAGAAGGTCAGCGATGTAGCCGACGATGATCCCCAAGAAGATCGGGATGAGCCGTGCGATGCCTCGGGCATAGAGGGTGACGATGATCGCCGTCGAGAGGGAGACCACTGCTAGGAGCCAGTTAGACTGGGCCATCTTGACGGCTGAGCCCGAGAGCGACAGGCCGATGAGCATGATGATCGGCCCGATGACGACAGGGGGGAAGAGGCGGGAGATGAAGCGCAGACCGAAGAGACGTATCAGTAGCGACATCACGAGGTACACGGCGCTCACCCCGAGGCATCCAAAGAGTGCGCCACTGAGCCCATAGAGCTCAGTGGCACTGATGATGGGTGCTATGAAGGCGAAGCTACTACCGAGGAAGATAGGCACTTTGCCTTTGGTCACCAGATGGAAGATGAGGGTGCCGACCCCAGCGGAGAAGAGGGCTGTCGAGGGATCGAGCCCTACGAGCAGAGGGACGAGGACGGTAGCCCCGAAGGCGACGAAGAGGTACTGGACTCCAGCGATCCCTTTACGCAACGGGGTGAGGGATGTAGCGTCTGTGGTCATGCTTTTATTAGATGTATTCAACCGCCATAAAGGTAGCTATTCTCCCCCACTCTCCTAGGGCTCGGAAGCTCGGAAGCGCTGGGAGTACGCTCGCCTCAGTGAGCCTCTCTAGCGCTCGGTACGCAGGCCTTCGCTAGCGCCTGAGCCAAGGCGCTCGTCGGTGAGGCGGCGTTCTCTTCCCTGACGGGTCTTAGTGGCCCCACGACCCCAGCTGTAGGAGATACCGAGGGCCAGGCGTGGGCTATGCCACTCTCGGGCGAAACTGAAGGCATAGGGGTAACCCCGATAGTCCCCCCGAGCCACATTCGTATTGAAGAGGTCGTAGGCAGAGAGGCTCAGACGCCAGGAGCCCAAGCGTCGACTCACCGATGCCTCCGTCCACCACTGGGGGCTCATCTCGAAGAGGCCGTAGTAGAGGGAGCTATAGGCCGTCACTCCTAGCTGTAGGTGCCAGTCCCCGGGGAGATCAAGGTCATGGGTATGCCGGAGATAGCCTGCCGTGAAGGCCTTGCTATAGAGGACTCCGTCGAGGTACCCTCGGTCCCACTGTCGCTGTCCTGCTAGATAAGTCGTAGCATACCACTTGAGCTCCTTCGACTGGATGAGCGGTAGCGGTAGGCTCAGGAGAAGACGTAGATAGCGGGAGTAGTCGAGGTTGACACCCTGTAGCTCCACGACCATAGGCCCGCCGATGGGGAGCATGATGCGGTCGACGATGGGGCGCTGGGTATCGGAGTAGGAGAGCTCAAGTAGTGCAGCCTCCCGATAGGTGTAGGCTAGACGAAGGAGGTAGGTGTACGAGGTGCGTAGATGGAGGTTCGCCTCTCGGGCGATAGCCTCGGTCGTCTGATGGCTTCCCCCGACGACATCCCGGAAGGCGGGGCGTCGGTAGCTCGAGCTCAGCCCAAGGGTCAGATCCTGATGACGCCCGAGGTGATAGCGGAGCGAGCCGTAGGGCAGGAGGAGGGTCTCGCCACGTGAGGCGTCGGGGTACTTGGTCTTCCACTGCTCTTGCTTTCGGCTCTGCTCGTCCCTCTGGAGCGCAAGGCCGAGGCGAGCGGAGAAGGGTCGTGTCTGGTAGTTCAGCCCTAGGTAGCCCCGTAGGCTGGACTCAGTGAGGTCGTAGTGGAGGTCTCCTCGGGGCGAGGAGCCTCGATAGCTCAGTCCGTAGCCCAGAGCACCGAGGTCAAGTGTCCAGAGGCTCCCTAGAGGAAGCGAAGCATCGAGCCCTACCTGCCCCGAGCGCTTGGTATCGGCGTAGCGCACTGATTCGGCTCGCACGAGGCGGTCCTGACTCAGTGAAGCGTAGCTCCCCTCGAGCGTAAGCTTGAGGGTGAGGCCTGCGGTGCGCCAGTCATGCCAGAGCGTGCCATAGAGGCTCTCGGTACGAGAGTCGCTGGTACTCTGCCAGCCGTTCTCGAGGTGCTCCTTCGCCAGTGTCCCGATGAGGCTAGCCCCGAGGGTGCTGGCGGGGGAGAGCTGGATGTTCGTCCCAAGGGTGAAGCGGTGGGTACGCCGAGGACGAAGCAGGAGGCTATCCTTCACTTTCTCGAAGAGCGTAGTGGTCTCTTCGCTACGCTTCTCCGAGAGCTGATAGGATAGGTGCGTCTGGGTCTTGCCCTCGGTGTAGGTCAGGCGGGAGCCTAGGAGCCAAGAGAGACTGCGCCGTGTGACCAGCTCCCCGTAGCTATAGCCCTGCAGACCCGAAGCCCCCGAGCGACGAAGGCGGATATTGAGGACAGGGGAGGTGATGCCCGCATAGCGCCCGCTAGGCTCACGTATCAGTTCGACCGAGGCCAGAGCATCGAGCGGGATGGACTGGAGGTAGGTGAGTTGCTCCTCTCGGCTCATGCGCAAGGGGCGGTCATCGACATAGACGAGGAGGTCGGAGAAGCCGTAGAGCACGAGTTGCTCGTCCCCTCGTAGCTGGACGCCAGGGATGAAGCGAAGGCCGTCGAGGAGATTCCCGCCCTTAGCTGGAGCGAGCGAGCTTGGCGTGAAGACTTGGTTAGTGCCCTCGTAGTGCACCTGCAGGGCGGGCGCCTTGACTTCGACCCCTGGGAGCTCCTTGGTGAGATCAAAGAGGATCGGTTCGAGCTTCACAGGCTTCCCCTCGAGGGTCAGCACGGAGCGGACGACTCGACGAAGCCCTTGGTAGGAGACCTCGATGCGATAGTTCCCCTCGGGAGCATAGAGGGAGAAGTAGCCCCCGTCGCTCGTCAAGGCTTGGTAGGGGGAAGATGGATTAGACTGATCCGTCGGAAATAGGGTCACGATGAGGCCAGCGAGGGGCGTGCGATCGGGGCTGGTCAGGAGCGTCCCTTCGACGAAGACCGAAGCGGGGCGCTGAGCGTAACTCCCGAGGCTCAAGAGGAGGAAGGCGAGGGTAAGTAGGAGTCGTCTCATGGAGTGGAAGGACTAGATAGTATGCGAGGTGTAGATCTTAGAAGAGAGGTGTCTCTGAAGCAAAAGTAGCGATTTTTTGGTCAGAGAAATAGCACCTTTTCCTGAGGCTCAAGGAGACTTCTCTCGGAGCGGTATTTTCACCACCCGAGAGGCACTAGTAGTCCCTCCCTCGGGGCACTAGTAGTGCCTCGGGGGAGGGAGCAGTAGCGCCACTAGTTGGGATCAATTGGTGAGGCTGATCCGGAGCGAGACGCCGAAGGAAGTGGTGGCTATGGGGAAGGAGTAGGTGCTCACCAGAGGCACATTGCGACTGTACTCGTAGTAAGCGCTTAGCCCAAGCAGGCGACTCAGGTCGTACTCGGCACTGAGCCTGAGACGCTGGTCTACGAGGCCCGCCGTGGCCTGAGCATAGCCCTCCTGAATCCTGCGGATGAGGGTCAGGGTACGGCGGTAGCTGTATTCGCCTCTCAGGGTCAGACCTCGGGCGCTCATGGTGGCTTCGCTAGGCTTCGTGCTCCGCCGACGACGGCGGGGCTGGGGGCGAAGGAGCTGGAGAAGGTCAGCGATCTTATAGTTCAGCCCGAGGGTGAGCTCATTGGAAGAGGATTCGATGAGGCTTGAGGCCGGGAGGTTGAGCACGAGGCCTCGGCTACGGCGCCACTGGGCGGACATCCCGAGACCATTATGCCAGATGAGGTCGAGGCCCGCTAGGGGGAAGAAGCTCTCCTGCAGGGCTACCGAAGGGATATCATAGGCGTAGCTGAGACGGGAGGAGGCGGGGGAAGAGCCATCCGAAGCAGGTGTCTCCACGAGACCCAGCCCCTCGGGGTCGGAGCCCTGCCAGCCCGTGAAGGAGGAGAAGTCGCCCACGGTGTAGGTGGCCCGATAGATATGTCGGAGGGTCACGGAGCGGAAGTACTTCTTGAGGGCGGAGAGGCGGGAGAGCCCCGTGTAGCTGACGGCCCAGTTCGGGAGCATCCCCAGTAGAGAGGGCAGGGCTCGGAGACTGACACTGGAGGCGTCGCCCGCTTGGGTATAAGCCATACGGAAGGCGGGTATGAGGACGGCGGGAGCATTCTCCTCCAGAGACGCCCCCCCTAGTGAGCCGAAGCTACGACGCTGGCGCTCGGCGATCTCAGAGCGAGCCGAGAGGAAGCGGTCGAACGATGCCGAGGCATAGCCCTCGGTAGCACCGAGGGGGGCGAAGAAGCCCCTCAGGCCGATGGTCGTCATCGTGAAGTCTCCGCCGTAGAGCCGAGGGCGCCCTGGATACATATATTGTACCTCGGTGCGGTCGGTACGGGTATGGTTAGCCGAGAGGGTGATGGAGAGATCCCTAAGCGGCTGAAGTGTCGCCCGCACATCGATAGTACGGGTCTCGGTGAAGACGCCTGGGGTGAGATGCTCCGTCGTCATCAGGAGATCGCCCCGCTCGGCAAGCTTGTCGACGAAGTCCACATCACTGAGGCCAAAGGCAAAGGCGAGCCCTGGGGAGAGCATCCCACCCGAACGCCCCTGCCCTCCCACAGCACGTATCGAGGGGAGGAAGCCTCCGAGGATCGTGCTCCTCGTGTCCCGATAGGTCAGCGCTAGATCCTTCACCATCAGGAGGGTATAGACCAGACGGTCAAGAGCCTCTTGCCCCCAAGGCTCAGGGCGAGGGCGGGAGCCCTTCTTCTTGGAGGAGGTGAGCGAGGCTGAGGGGGTGCTGGCGAACTTCCTCTCCAGACGGGCTAGATAGGGGATCTTCTGGTAGAGCTGCCTTAGCTGGAGCTGAGAGGTAGACTCGAGGCTCCCCTGGTTCGAAAGGCTGTGCGCCACGGGGAGCGATACGTCAGGCACCCGAGCGCCACGATCCCAAGTATAGGCACTGCTGTAGGTCAGCTGGGAGGTCACGAACGAGAGCGGGGCGATGAGGGCAGTAGGGAGCTGGTAGGTGAGGCTCGCATTCTGCCCGTAGTGCACAGGCGTGCCTCCCTCACGGATACTACGCCTGACGGAGTCCTGCCAGATACGCCAGCCGTCGGGGTTGAGCGCTCGGTTTACCTGCCGATGAGGCTCCTCGATACGAGCATCGGTGCCCGAGGCGTAGGTGAGGGTGAGCGACGTCGTCGGCGACCAAGTGAGGCTGAGCTTGCGGTGCCAGAGGAACTGCTGGGCGAAGGTCGCTGGCAGTCGTTCGCCCTCCAATGCCCCCCCGAGGCTACGCATCTGCTCCTCGTCATAGCGCCGGAGCATCGAGGTCTCTAGATGTAGGCGGGCGGGCCACGGGGTGAAGCTCCACCCGCGGAGCCAGCTAGCCCACGGACTCTTCCCTTGTATCCGTCCGAAGGGAGTGAGGGGGCGGAAGGTGGGGGCGTAGTCGTAGCGCACCGATGCCTGCCAGTCTAGATGACGGCTGTACTCGATATCGGGGGTCTCGTCGAGGGAGGTATTCCGCTCGTAGGAGAACGATAGGTTCGCCGGGTCGTAGGGCATAGGCGTCCGAGAGCGGATACCTAGGGAAGCATTGGAGATCGCTAGGCCTTGGCTTCGGCGATGGGTGATGGTGCGAGCTCGGAGCGAATCCCGCTGCTCTCGTCTCGGGAGCGAGCGTAGGGCGTCGGAGAGACGCACGTCTTCATCCAGCGGGTTGTACTCGGGCGTGAGGACTTCGTCCGAGAGCGAGTAGTAGAGGGGAAGACTGATCTTAGCCTGGGAGGGAAGGAGTTGCCCCAGCTCTGCATTCGAGGAGAAGTGCACCGAGCGACGACTCTCCATCGTCCGCCCCGAGAGAGGCACATCGATCGCCCCGAAGCCTGCTGACATGTACTGAGCTCTGAGGCTCGCCGTACCGAGCTCCGCTAGCTGGAGGGTCGACTGCACCTGTCCTGCCCAGCCCGACTCTTCGTGGTAGTCACCAACACGGAGCTCGTTGACCCAGACCTCGACACTGCGGGTCACGCCCGAGCTATTACGCACGCCGATGAGCAGGGTGCGCACGTTGGAGAGCGAGGGATTCCCCAGCACCGAGAGCTTCCTCTGAGGCTCGTCGGCATCGGGGCGGGAGAAGAGGCGGTAGAGGGAAGCGCCCCCGCCACCGAGAGCTAAGGCGGTATTGCGCTCCCGCTTGAGGGAGACGAGCTTGTCGAGGGCAAGATCAAGGTAATTCTCCGTCGGCCAGACACGGGTGCGGTCACCGGGGCTATGGGTGCTGTAGCGTCCTGCGGGCGTGAGGACGAGGGGAAGGGAGTACTCGTAGTAGTGCTGCGTCGCATCTGATCCCAGGCGAACGAAGAGCGTGAAGTCACCATCCTTCACCCCAGCGAGATCCCCCAGAAGCTCCTCGGCATGGGCGAAGAGCTGAAGCCTACGGTAGCGACGGAGGTCGTACTGTACTAGGCGATAGACAGCACGGGCATCTCCCGAGGGGAGCGAGGAGAGACGGAGGGAGAGCGCCTGTTCATTCTGCTGGAGACTTTGCCCGCCCTCGGCATCGAGGCTACGGGATACCCCCGGGGGGACTACATAGCTTACGGGGGTGCGGTCAGCATGCTCCTCGATATTGACCGACGATACGGAGAGCTCCGTCTCGGGCGAGGGTGCTGGGCTCGTCTCATCAAGGGCTCCCTCATAGACACGCCAGTCGCCCCGCACCAGACGGAGCGAGCCAAAGCGGAGCTGGGTCTCCCTGTCGAAGTCGGTGAGGTAGAGGCGCATGAAGCGGACACTCCTTAGGTCTGCTCCACCCCCGACACGGGCGGAGAAGGAGCGGAGAGGTACTTTGAACTGGTACCACGTCACAGGGGAAGTCTTCCCATTCCTTAGGCGTGCCTCCACCCGACGCTCACTGACGATGAAGTTGCGCCCTGCCTTGAGATCCTCGGGACGAAGCGAGATCCGATACTCGAGGTAGCGGTTGAGCTCATTGAGACTATAGTCGCCATTCACATCCTCGACATCAGGGCTGACGGTGGAGGCCAGACTATAGCCGTCGCCCCCTGTCTGCTCGGATGAATTGCCTTCGGTGCCGTTGTAGCGCTTGTATCGCTCTAGTATCGGGAGCTGGGCAGCATCGTAGTCCGCCCCCCGATAGTGGTGGTAGTCGTCCCCTGCTGGATCATTCAGCGGGCTGAAGGGATCCGCCTGCCAGCGTGCCCGAGTCTCCGGTGCTAATCGGGCCGTAAGCGCACTGACGAAGGTCGAATAGCTCGGGTGGCGCTTCTCCTCCTCCGTCGATAGCCCGTTGAGGCCGACATCCTGCTTCTCCCGAGCCCCTGCTGCGTTGTCGAAGGAATAGCCTACACTAGGCCTTCTAGGGACTCGCCCCCAGGGCGTCTCCTCCACCGCCCCCGCAGAAGGCGTCAGGGGAAGACCGTTCTCGTAGAACTTCTTCCCGTCTCGTAGGATGTCTTCAGATATATCGCCGAGGTTGATGAACAAGTCGCCTCCCCGAAGGCCTTCCCTCGATAGTTCGTCGGCGAAAGGATCCATGAGCCAGAACTCGATGTACTCGATGTTCGCTGCTTCGAAGTCTGCTTGATCGATCCTACGCATGATACCGCCCCAGCTTCGTCTAGGGTCTTGGATCCGCCCCGTCGGCAGTAGCGAAGCGGCATTGAGGTTATAGGGGCCGAGCTCCTCGGGGTAGTAGCTCAGCGAAAGGGTCGGCAGGTAGCTCGGCTGGCTGACATTGATATCCCTATAGGGGTAGAGCTCCGATGAAGGGATCTCACGCACCAGGTGTCGGCTCACCAGATCAGGACTATTGCGTATGTAGGCGGGGGTATAGGCACTGCGCTCTCGAGTAAAGAGCGGATCGATGGTGAACCAAGCTAGACGTGCCCTTCGCTCTCCATAGCGGAGGTAGTCCGTCGCAGTGGAACCTTCGGGGAAGAGCGACTGGGGCGTCGAAGCAAGGTGCCAGCCAAAGGGGCTCAGTAGATCAATGGAGCTCCGAGAGGACTCAAAGTCATCTAGGTAGCTATTACCACGGGTATAGCGATTCTCGTAGTGCCCCGGCAGGAGCTGAGCTACCTCTGCTGTGAGGCTGAAGGAAGCAGGCTGGCTGAGGTCGAGGAAGGGGACCTTGTTCAGGAGGCGTGTTAGTGCTGGGGACTTGGTCTGATAGCTGAGGCTAGCTCCCCACATAGTGTTCTTCATGCTCTCCTCGCCTAGGGCTACCTTCGTCGAGAGAGGAAGCTCGGAGAGGTGCATCAGCGTCGCTCCCAGACGGAAGTCCTTAGTGAAGCTGTAGCCGAGGTCCACACCGATCATCGTCTTACGCTGTAGGTTCGCTCCCGCCCCACCCTGCAGGCTGACGTCGATGGGTGTACGGGTAGAGAGGAGTTGCTGGTTCAGTATCTTCACCTTCCCAGCGAGGTAGTCGACGCTGTAGTCTGAGCCTTCTGTCAGGAGCGTACCTCCAGCGGTGACCCGCACGGATCCAGGGGTGACATTCACCGTACCGAGCGAGATCTCCCCAGCAGAAGTAGCCCTGTACTGCCCTCGGAGGTAGTACTTGTTCTTCTCGGTGTGCTTCGTGGCTTCGATGAGGGTAGAGCTATAGAGCTCGGGGAAGGCATAGCGAGCCTGCCATGAGCCTGCTCCCAGGGCTTCGGAGAGGATAGCACCAAAGGGCTCGACGGTGGGGAAGAAGAGGAGCCCTTCACTTGAGCGTATGGTATAGCCTTCGACGAAGTCAAAGCGTCCATCAGCACGCTGCTCTTGGTGGCTGTCCAGACGATCCAGTCCAAGCACCGAGAGGAGAGGCTTGCCCTTGAGTGGACCTTCTGGTAGGTAGGGCAGGGCTCTACCCACAGCGTCGTCTCGGTAGAGTACGTCGAGCTTGAAGCCCTGTGCTTGTACATCCCGCACGCCAGCACCGAGGCGATAGACATTGCGCATCATCAGCGACCAGGCGGGAGCTATAGGAGTCATATCCGTCCCTTTGAGGAGCTTGACGAAGAGGACCGACGAAGCTGCGTCGGGGCGATCAGAGGAGAATTCGCCCACCCGATACACCTTGCCCTCGTAGGTGAACTCATAGGCTACGGCGAGGACTTCATCAGAGGCAAGGGGGGCGGAGAGGCTGATGTACCCGAGGGCACTATTCAGGGTATAGTCGGTGGAGGCTAAGCGTCGAGCGCTCTCGATCTTCTCGTAGTCCAGGGCAGGACGTAGCGGGTGTACTCCCCCAGAGAAGGCCGTGATCCCTGAGGTGATCCCAGCGCTCTGCCTGAGGCTTGGTAGCGCACTCAGCTCTTGGTAGAGGCTATTGGCATTGTTCTCGGGGACAGGGCGCTGAGGGGAGGCAAGACGTATACCTCCGTTGTGCACCGTGCGGGGCTCCCCGAGATCCACGAGCGCTAGTAGATCTCGGGCATCATCGAAGCGCCCCCTTCGGTTCGTCACCCACACCTCCAGCCGTGTGATCTGTACGGAGGAGCGGACATAAGGCAGGGTGCTGAGGGCTCGGTCATATTGCCCTCGGAAGAAGTCTCCCAGGAAGAAGTGTCGGTGAGCATCGTAGTTCGACGCCGAGAACTCAAACTGCTCCGTCTGCTCCCCTCCCCTACTCGTAGCTCGGCGACTCTCGGTGCGCTGCTGGCTGACCACCAGGTCTGCCTCGAGGCGACCTAGCTGGAGCTTCGTGTGGACACCAAAGAGTGCTCCTCCGCCACTGACGAGGGTATTCTTTGGATTGAGCGACACTTGTCCCGCCTCGATCAGCTTGATGATATCGTCTTCGCCCCCCTCGAAAGTCAGGCGGAGCTTCTTCGCATCGAAGTCAAAGGTAGAAGCGGTGTTGTAGTTCATGTCGAAGTGTAGCTTCGTCCCGAGCGAAGCCTGTACTCCAGCCTGGATCTTCTCGTCGAAGTCGAAGAAGGTGTGCCTGCGAGCCCGCTGAGGGAGTGCGGGATTGTCCGAGCGGGTAGACTTGAGGCCTGCCGAGAGCTCTGCCGTGCCCTGCAGGCGGAGCTTCAGTCCTCCCGGACCGAAGAGACGCGCGCCGATCCCTCGCTCTTCCCGAGGGCCAAGGGAGGCAAGGCGCCTACCTTCCCCCGCCTCTTTATTTATGGTATAGAGCTGATCCCAGTAGCGACTCTGCTGACGCCCCTCTTGGTAGCGCAGGTATTCGGCGTAGGTATAAGGGATGGGCGTCCCTAGGGGTTTGCCCCCGACGAAGGTAGTACGAAGGTAGAGCCCCGTACGAGGGTCGTAGACGAAGCGGGTCTCTAGGGGCGAAGCACTTAGCCCTACGGAGTCGGTGAGGGAGGGAGCGTGGAGCCTCTGAGCAAGGAGCGGTGAGGCCAAGGACAGAGCGAGGAGCAAACTCCCCACCCAGACCCCTAGCCTGGTGCGCACGCCTCCCTTGCCCACGGCCTTTAGAGGAGCTTGAGGCTCTGCTTGATCAAGTCCTCGACCCGGATCGTGGGGTCTGAGGCGATGAGCTGACGGACGACCTTGAGTGCGGCCGCCTCAGGGTAGCCGAGCATCTTCAGAGCGCTCACCGCTTCGTCGGGCGTAGCTGTATCGAGGGGCTGTACACGGCCTCGGGTCGTCGAGGTCGGGAGCGCCGTCGTGACGTCACCCGTTTCCTCAAGGGGAGGGAGCTTCCCTCTCAGGTCAACGAGGATGCGCTGAGCAGTCTTGAGGCCAATGCCCTTAATAGCCTTGAGGGGCTCGATCTGCCCCAGCGTGATGATGCTATTCAGCTCATGTGGGGGGTACGAACTGAGGATGATCCGTGCCGTATTGGGCCCGACACCCGAGACGGTCATCAGGTGGCGGAAGAGCTCCTGCTCGGCACGCGTGGCGAAGCCATAGAGCAGGTGGGCATCCTCACGGATCACCTCGGTGATGAGGATCTTGCCCTCTTTCTGCCCCGTCAGGGCGGTATAGGTCGTCAGGGAGATAGCCACGGCATAGCCCACGCCGGCACACTCCACGAGCACGGCGGTGGGGGTCAGTTCAGTATAGGCACCTCGGAGGTAAGCAATCATCTAGATAGAATTTGAGTTTTGGAGGTCGTGGTACAAAGTTAGCCAAAAGGCGCTACTAGCGGGCTCTCGGCGCCTCTGAGGGGAGGGGGCAAAAAAAACCTACGGTAGGTCGTCCTTGCGACCTACGGTAGGTCGTCCTTGCGACCCACGGTAGGTCGTCGAGACGACCTACAGTAGGTTTTTTCGGCGACCTACCGTAGGTCGCAAAATCACCCCTTGGAAGGCGCTCCCCAAGCGGTATCTTGAAGTAGGGGGATGAGGGATAGGGACTGAACTTCGGACGGCTCTGAGGCTGAGGGACAAACATAGGGGCTAAAAATGTATCTTTGTACCGTTTTTTGAACTAAATTGAGGGTGGAGTATTCGGTGCCCTTCACCGCCTCCCCCTTGATACGAATATATAAGATAGGTACGCTGTATGAGCCACAAGTTCCCTGAATACGATAGCCTTCAGCTCTCGGGAATCAATCAGAAGGTCCTAGACCAATGGCAGGAGGAAGACCTCTTCGCCCGTAGCCTTGCCCTGCGTGAAGGAGCACCCTCCTTCGTCTTCTACGAAGGCCCTCCCTCCGCTAATGGGATGCCAGGTATTCACCACGTCATGGCACGCTCGATCAAGGATATCTTCTGTCGGTACAAGACGATGAAGGGCTTCCGTGTCGACCGCAAGGCCGGCTGGGATACTCATGGTCTGCCTGTAGAGCTCGGTGTCGAGAAAGCCCTCGGTATCACCAAGGAGGACATCGGCAAGAAGATCAGCGTCGACGAATACAACGCCGCCTGTCGCCGTGAGGTGATGAAGTACACCCACGAGTGGGAGGAGCTCACTCGCCTCATGGGGTACTGGGTGGACATGGAGCACCCCTATATCACCTACGACAATCGCTATATAGAGACCCTGTGGTATCTGCTCAGCCAGATCTACAAGAAGGGTCTGCTCTATAAGGGCTACACCATCCAGCCCTACTCCCCTGCTGCAGGGACGGGACTGAGCACCCACGAGCTCAACCAGCCTGGTTGCTATAGAGATGTCAAGGATACGACCTGTGTGGCACAGTTCCGTATCCTCGAGCCTCGTGCCGAACTCCTTGGGCACGGCGAGCCCGTCTTCCTCGCTTGGACGACCACCCCTTGGACGCTCCCCTCGAACACCGCCCTCTGTGTCGGCCCTGAGATCGACTACGTGGCTGTCCGTTCCTTCAACCCCTACACCGGAAGCCCCATCACGGCTGTCGTGGCCCGTGCACTCCTGCACACCCTCTTCAGTAAGGACCACGAAGGCCAGGAAGCCCTCGAGGCATATCAACCTGGAGACAAGAAGCTCCCTTACCTCGTCGTCGCCGAATGGAAGGGGAAGGAACTCGTGGGCATGCGCTACGAGCAGCTCCTACCCTGGATGCGCCCCGACGGTGATGCTTTCCGTGTCATCGCAGGGGACTTCGTCACCACCGTCGACGGTACGGGGATCGTACATATAGCCCCTACCTTCGGGGCAGACGACAATAAGGTCGCCAAGGCAAGCGGTATCGCTGGGCTCACCGTCCTAGATAAGGATGGCAACCTTCGTCCTATGGTCGACATGACGGGTCGCCTCTTCCGTTTGGAGGACTTAGACCCGAGCTTCGTCAAGGACTTCGTCGATACGGAGCTATACCAAGCCTATGCAGGTCGCTACGTGAAGAACGCTTACGACGATAGCCTCACCGAGGCAGATGAGACCCTCGACGTAACGATCGCTATGCAGCTCAAGCAGGAGGGTCGTGCCTTCAAGATAGAGAAGTACGTCCACTCCTACCCCCACTGCTGGCGTACTGACAAGCCTGTACTTTACTACCCGCTCGACAGCTGGTTCATCCGCACCACCGCCTGTCGTGAGGAGATGATGCGCCTGAACGATACGATCAATTGGAAGCCTGAGAGCACCGGCACAGGACGCTTCGGTAAGTGGCTGGAGAACCTACAGGACTGGAACCTCTCCCGTAGTCGCTACTGGGGGACACCACTGCCCATCTGGCGCACCGAGGACGGTCGTGAGGAGCTCTGTATATCATCGGTCGAAGAGCTCTACCAAGCTATCGAACAGTCCGTCAGCGCAGGGCTGATGAAGGAGAACCCTTGGAAAGACTTCACCCCTGGGCTCTACACCAAGGAGAATTATGACAAGATCGATCTACACCGTCCCTATGTAGATGATATCATCCTAGTCTCGCCCTCGGGTAAGCCGATGTACCGTGAGACGGACCTGATCGACGTGTGGTTCGACTCGGGAGCTATGCCGTTCGCTCAGCTCCACTACCCCTTCGAGAATAAGGAACTTCTCGATAGTGGTCGTGCCTTCCCAGCAGACTTCATCGCCGAGGGGGTAGACCAGACACGAGGATGGTTCTTCACGCTTCATGCCATCGCCACGATGGTACGAGGGACGAACAGCTTCAAGGCAGTCATCTCTAACGGCCTTGTGCTGGATAAGAACGGGAACAAGATGAGCAAGCGCCTTGGCAACGCTGTCGATCCCTTCGACACCATACAGAAGTATGGCTCCGATCCCCTGCGCTGGTACATGATCAGCAACTCGTCACCTTGGGACAATCTCAAGTTCGACGTCGAGGGCATTGACGAGGTTCGTCGCAAGTTCTTCGCTACGCTCTACAATACCTATCAGTTCTTCGCCCTCTATGCCAACCTCGATGCCTTTGACCCAACGGCAAGCGAAGAGATCCCCTACAAGGAGCGACCAGAGATCGACCGCTGGATCCTCTCTACCCTCAATAGCCTCATACTGGAGGTCGACAGCGACCTAGAGGACTACGAGCCTACTCGTGCCGCTCGTGCTATTGGGGACTTTGTATCGGAGCAGCTGAGTAACTGGTACGTGCGTCTCTCCCGTCGCCGCTTCTGGGCCGGGGAGATGACTACAGATAAGCTCTCTGCCTACCAGACGCTCTACCGCTGTCTGGTCACCGTGGCTAAGCTCATGGCACCCATTGCGCCCTTCTACGCCGACCAGCTCTACCGAGACCTCGTAAGCCGTGGGACAAACGCTACCGAGTACTCAGTGCATCTGGCGGACTTCCCCCAGGCGGACCGTAGTGAGATCAACGAGCCTCTGGAGCGGAGTATGCACCTGGCACAGAGCATCTGCTCTATGGTCCTTGCCCTGAGACGTAAGGTAAACATCAAGGTGCGTCAGCCTCTGCAACGCCTCATGATCCCTGTGACAAGTGAAGAGGATCACCAGGCTATCCTGCCCGTCGTACCGCTGATCCTCAGTGAGGTGAACCTCAAGGAACTCCAGTTCGTCACCGACGGCGAAGGCATCCTCGTCAAGCGTATCAAGCCTGACTTCAAGAAGCTCGGCCCCCGCTATGGCAAGATCATGAAGTCCATCGCATCAGTAGTAGCAGAGCTGTCCCAAGAGCAGATCGCTACCATCGAGCGTACAGGGCAGATCGAACTCACTGTAGAGGGTAGCCCCGTGACCATCCTCAGGGATGACGTCGAGATCTACTCAGAGGATATCCCAGGCTGGCTGGTCGCTAACGAAGGCACACTGACCATAGCGCTCGACATCACCATCACCGACGAACTCCGTCTCGAAGGTATGGCTCGTGAGCTGGTCAACCGCATACAGAACCTGCGCAAGCAGTCGGGCTTCGAGGTCAGTGACAAGGTACGCCTCACCCTGCCCGAAGACGAGGAACTCCATCGAGTCCTCACGGTATATGGCTCCTACATTGCGAAGGAAGTGCAGGCCGTCTCCATCGAGGAGAAGAGCGCCTTCACCCCGACGCTGGAGCTGGATCTGGACGAGCGCCTCGTCCCCGTTTATATCGAGAAAGCTATCTAATCACACGGTGTAGGGCGGATGTACACCGCCCTACACTCTTACATGACTACTATACAATGAGTACCCAGAAAACCTCTTATACGGACGAAGAGCTACAGGAGTTCCGTGACTTGATCTTGCACAAGCTCGACCAGGCTATTCGCGATTATGACCTCCTGAGAGAAAGCGCTACAGACCGTGCAAGCAACGATGTATCCGACACCCAGCCTACCTTTAAAGCTGTCCATGAAGGCGCTGCTGCCCTCTCCAAGGGAGAAGCTGGTCGTATGGCCGAGCGACTACTGAAGTTCATCCACAACCTCCAGGCGGCACTGCGTCGCATCGAGAATAAGACCTACGGCATCTGCCGAGAGACAGGGAAGCTCATCCCCAAGGAGCGCCTGCGTGCCGTCCCCCATGCTACCCTCTCCATCGAAGCTAAGCTCCAGGAGAAGAAGTAAGCCTACCGCAAGCGAAGAAGCAAGCCCACAGACTGATGACAAGAAGCACTAAGACAGCGCTCCTCACGGGAGGCTTCGTCCTCCTACTGCTCCTCATAGACCAGGTGACGAAGATCTGGGTCAAGACCTCGATGGTAGAGGGGGAGATGCACCAGATCACCTCGTGGTTCAAGATCTACTTTGTCGAGAACGAAGGGATGGCCTATGGCATCACGTTCGGGAGCAAGCTCCTCTTGACCCTCTTCCGCATCATCGCTATGGGGGCAGGGGTCTATTACCTAGCGGGGCTGATCCGGACGGGGCGCTTCTCCCTGGGCTTCTGCCTTACTCTCGGGCTTGTAATAGCCGGGGGGCTAGGCAATGTCATCGACTGCCTCTTCTACGGGGAGATCTTCACCTCCAGCCACGGGGCAGTAGCACAGCTCGTTCCCTGGGGCGAGGGCTACGGCTCCTTCTTCCACGGCAAGGTCGTCGACATGCTCTACTTCCCACTCATCGAGACGACCTACCCTGAGTGGAGTCCCTTCTACGCTGGAGAGCCCTTCATCTTCTTCAGCCCCATCTTCAACTTCGCTGACTCCTGCATCTCCGTAGGAGTAGCACTTCTCCTGCTGTGCTATCGGCATACCTTCGCCCAGGCCCTAGAGCTCATCTCCCCGGGGCAGAAATCGGACCAAGATGAAGCGTCCGAAGGTGACCGTTAGCCACCCCTACGCTTAGCGCTCATGTGTCACTACTGGAAGTCCTCCCGAGGCGCTACTGGTGCCTCTCTGATGGCGCTACTGGTGCTTCTCCTGAGTCTCGGAGCCTGCTCTGGGCGAAGGGCTAAGTGGGAGAAGATCGACCTAAAGACAATGCAGCGACTGATGCCCGAGATGCTCGTGGCTGAAGCCGCCTTCGCTCAGCGCTCCCTAGACGACAGCCTACGTATCCTCGGCTACCAAGCCATCCTCGGTCGCCACGGCTATACTCTGGCGGACTGGGATAGCTCGCTCGTCTGGTATGGGCGGTATCGGATCGAGGAGTACAGTAAGATCTACGAGTACGCCACAGCGACACTGACGCCTCAGCAGAAGGAGCTTCGCCGAAGGGCCGATAGCCTCGAGCTCCTCGAGATGCGACGAAACGCTTGGCTCTCGGGGAATGTAGACTCGGTGAACCTCCTCAGAGACAGTGTCTCCTACCATGCGTCAGGGAGCTATCTGGAGCGGAGCTTCACCCTAGAGCCTAGCTCCGGCTATAGTGCAGGTACGGAGCTTCGCTTCCTGGTGCGTCTCCACGGCGCCCAGGGGAGACTCCCCTCCGGTAGCCTAGCGATGCAGCTCCATCTCCTCTACAGCGACTCTACTCAGAGCATCCAGACTCTTGGCTCGCTCCAGTCGGGCCTCAATCGCCTCTCCATCACCATCCCCGAGGGGAAGACGATGCGTTCGGCTGTCGGGCTCCTCAGAGGGCGCCTTCCCCGCACGAAGTCTAAGGTCTTCGTCGTAGACAGCTTCAGCGTCGTCCGTTACTCGGGGTCGCATAGCCCTGTCACCTCGCCCGCCTCGGATGAAGCTTCAGAGGAAGAGCTCACCTCCACCCCCGAGGTCGAGGACGAAGGCGGACGTTAGCCCCAGCCGATGGATACAGCTCCCACACCTCGCTATGCGAGTCACTACCTCCGCCTCGGGCGCTATATCGCCCGCTCGGTGCTGGTCGAGTCTCTGGGATCGGGGCGCTATCGCTTAGCCCCCTTCAGCACCGAGCTCGAGCGGACGATCTTCCTCTCAGGGACACTTCGTCTGGAGTGCGCTACTTGCCCCCTCTCAGAGGAAGGGACTCCCGAGGAGGTCCCGTGGCGAGAACTCCAAGGCCTCCTAGATGAGCACGAAGGCTGGACACTCCTCCTTCCTCGGGATCGAGGCTACTAAGATCACTAAGGTTTCACCATAATTCATATACCCTACCCCATCATGTCAGATCGTAAAGTACGGGTTCGCTTTGCCCCCAGCCCCACGGGTGCCCTCCATATCGGAGGCGTGCGGACGGCTCTATATAACTACCTGTTTGCCAAGGCACATGGCGGTGAACTCCTCCTCCGTATAGAGGACACAGACAGTCAGCGCTTCGTGCCTGGTGCAGAGGCGTACATCATAGAGGCACTTCAGTGGCTTGGTATTCACTTCGACGAAGGAGTAAGCTACGGAGGAGACTGTGGCCCCTACCGCCAGAGCGAACGTAGAGATATCTACCGCAAGTACGTACAGCAGCTCCTCGATGCTGGGCGTGCTTATATCGCCTTCGACACACCCGAAGAGCTGGAGGAGAAGCGCAAGACGATCCCCAACTTCCAGTACGATGCTACTACCCGAGGATCGATGCGCAACTCCCTCGTCCTCCCCAAGGAAGAGGTCGAGGCACTTATAGCACAGGGTACGCAGTACGTCGTCCGCTTCCTCGTCACCCCGAACGTCGAAGTCGAGGTCGACGATATGATACGTGGACGTGTGTCCTTCAACAGCTCCGTCCTCGACGACAAAGTACTCTACAAGAGCGCTGACGACTTGCCCACCTATCACCTGGCTAATATCGTCGACGACCACCTGATGCAGATCTCCCACGTCATCCGTGGGGAAGAGTGGCTGCCGAGTGCACCGCTCCATGTCCTGCTGTACGAAGCCTTCGGCTGGAGAGACACCATGCCTCGCTTTGCGCACCTAGCCCTGCTCCTCAAGCCCGAGGGCAATGGTAAGCTGAGCAAGCGAGACGGCGATCGTCTAGGCTTCCCCGTCTTCCCCCTCCGTTGGGTTGACCCTAAGACCAGCGAAGTATCCTCGGGCTACCGGGAGAGTGGCTACCTGCCTGAGGCAGTGGTCAACTTCGTAGCGCTCCTGGGGTGGAACCCCGGCAACGAGCACGAAGAAGTCATGTCGATGGAAGACCTCATCAAGTACTTCCGCATCGAGAAGTGCAGTAAGGCCGGAGCGAAGTTCGACTACGAGAAGGGGAAGTGGTTCAACCACCACTACATCCAGGTCTCCGATGACAAGCGCCTGGCCGAACTCCTTCGCCCTCAGCTGGAGGCTAAGGGCATCGCCTATGACGAGAGCTATGTCGCTCAGGCCGTCGCCCTAGTGAAGGAGCGAGCCCAGACGCTCGTGGAGCTGGAGGAGCAGATCGAGTACTTCTTCACCGCTCCTACAAGCTATGAGGAGAAGACGGTCAAGAAGCGCTGGAAGGAAGACAGCGCTGCTCAGCTCACCGAACTAGCGGCTCTGCTTAGCTCACAGCCCGAGGCGCTCCCCAGCGAAGCCACCGAGGCTGTCGTCAAGGCGTGGATCGAGGAGAAGGGCTATGGTCTTGGAGCGGTAATGAACTGCTTCCGCCTCGCTCTCGTCGGGGCAGCAAAGGGGCCACACCTCTTCGACATCACGGCGCTCCTAGGTCGTAGCGAGACGCTTCGTCGCCTCGAGCGTGCGATAGCAGTCCTGGGCTAAGACCCCTCGAGACCCACTACATGAATCCTCTATATAGCTTAGCAGGGATACTTGCTTCGGCAGGGCTACATCTAGCAGCCTGCTTCCATGAGAAGGCTCGGCTCATCGTCCGAGGGCGCAGGGAGACTCCCGAGCGACTACGCCGTCTGGAGAAGGGACGGCGGGTCGTGTGGTTCCATGCCTCTTCGCTGGGTGAGTTCGAGCAAGGACGCCCGCTGATGGAGGCCTGGCGAGAGGCGCACCCCGAGTGGCAGATCCTGCTCTCCTTCTTCAGCCCCTCAGGCTACACGGTACGCCACGACTACGCTGGCGCCGATGTCATCGTCTACCTGCCCTCCGACCGAGAGCCTTCGGTGAGTCGCTTCCTGCGCCTAGCCCGCCCCGACGTCGCTATCTTCATCAAGTACGACTTCTGGCCGACGATGCTCTGGGAGCTTGCCCGAAGGGAAGTGCCTACCTACCTCATCTCTGCCATCTTCCGAGAAGACCAGCTCTTCTTCCGCTGGTACGGGGGCTGGTACCTGAGACTGCTCAAGCTCTTCCGTCACCTCTACGTACAGGACACCCATTCGGAGGAGCTTCTCCTCCGGCACGGCGTCACTGAGGTCAGTGTCACGGGGGATACCCGCTTCGACCGTGTCGAGGCCATCGCTAGGGCAGCCAAGGAGGTACCAGAGGTGAAGGCGCTGGACCGAGGGCGACTCCTCATAGCCGGAAGTACTTGGCCCGAAGACGAAGCGATCCTCATCCCGTACTTCAACCAAGCCAAGGACAACTTCACCCTCGTGCTCGCTCCGCATGAGATCCACGAGGAGCACCTCCGAGCTATCGAGGCTCAGCTCACCCGACCTGCCGTACGGCTCTCCCAGTGTCGGGCGGGTCAGCCCCTCCCTGAGGGTACGGCTTGCCTGATCATCGATAGCTTTGGCCTACTCTCCTCCGTCTACCGCTACGGCACTTGGGCCTATGTCGGTGGAGGCTTCGGCAAGAGCGTGCACAATACGCTGGAGGCCGCCGTCTACGGCATCCCCGTCTTCTTCGGTCCTGAGATCCACAAGCACCGGGAGGTGCGGGAGCTCGTTGCCCGCTCCTCCGGCTTCATCCTCCACGATCAGGCCGAACTAGCACAGCTACTCGACCGCTTCTCTTCGCTCGAGGAATGCCAAGCGCTCCGCACGCGTACCGAGGCCTACTTTGCCGAGGAGCGAGGAGCGACTGAGGCGATCCTCTCCGATCTCTTCCCCGAGGAATAGAGCGAAGCCCATTCGACACCACTACAGACGAGCCTCCGAGGGTCATGCCCTCGGAGGCTCGTTGTTTTCTTGGGGGAAGCGCTCCTAGCCCTTATCCCAGGGGGAAATAGCACGTGCTAGGAGGCAACAGTAGCGCCTCTGGAGAAGGAGCAGTAGCGCCTCCTCGATGGCAACAGTAGTGCCTCGAGGCAAGTGACGAGTGTCGATGCTCGTAAAGGGCAATAGCCACCGAAGAGTATCGACCCTTTTCCTTGAGAGACGGGAAGCTTGACGCCTCGAAGACTGAAGCGAAGGAAAGAACAAGTAGAAACAAGGCAAAGGAGCTCCGACCTTCCCCTGTACCCTCAATCGACTCAGCTTCAGTCCTTCTCACACCGAAGCAAGGGAGGCATTTCCCGCTTAACAAGCCTTCTACCTTCGCCTGAAACCGCCTCTCCTTATCCCCTCAGTAAGCCCACCACCTTCCCCGCTTTTAGCCCGCCCGCATTCCCTCAATGAGAAAGCCTTCTTCTCTTAGCCAGAAAGCAAAAGAGAATGCTTATATTTGTGATAGAGGGATGACTTACGTTCATCCGAAATCACATCTGCTCCCCTATGGAACGAATCTTTCCCCATGTAACCAATGAGACGGCTCGACTGAAAGCCGTCGTCTTAGGCCTGCCCGACAGCCTAGGGCCAGTACCTACCCTCGAAGAGACTTACGACGCTAAGAGCTACGAAGCTGTCCAGCGAGGCATCTTCCCCCGAGAAGAGGATGTTCGCCACGAGATGCAGTGCGTCCTGGATGTACTCACCCGCTATGGTGTCCAGGTGCTACGCCCAGCGCCTCTGGAGGACTACAATCAGGTCTTCGCCCGTGACGTCGCCTTCACCATCGATGACACACTATTTATCTCCAACCTCATCCCCGACCGGGAGCGGGAGACCGAAGCCTTCGCTAGTTCGATCTTCCCGCTGATAGATCCAGCGCACATCGAGCGCTTGCCCGAGGCCGTACATACCGAGGGGGGAGACATCCTGCTCTACGATGATATCCTCTTCGTCGGCACTTACTTCGGGGAAGATTATTCGAGCTTCAAGACGGCCCGCACGAACCGCTACGCCATCGACTTCTTCCGTGAGCGCTTCCCCCACAAGCGCATTGTGCCTATCGAACTGCGGAAGCACGACCACGAGCCTGCTAAGTCTGTGCTCCATCTGGACTGTGCCTTCCAGCCGGTGAGCCGTGGCCGAGCCATCATCTACCGAGAAGGCTTCCTCAACGCCCACGACGTAGCCCTAGTGGAAGAGATCTTCGGCCGAGACAAACTCTTCGGTGTCACCCCCGAAGAAGCCTACCATATGAGCACTAATGTCGTCTCGCTCTCGCCCGAAGCGCTCATCAGCGACAAGCACTTTGTCCGCCTCAACGCCTTCCTGCGTGACGAGTGGGGGATGACGGTAGAGGAAGTCCCCTATCAAGAGATCTCGAAGATGGGAGGCCTCCTGCGTTGCTCCACGATGCCCCTGATACGCGAGTAAACGAAGGGGTAGCGCTGGCACACTGGAGGGAGCGAACACATGCGCTCCTCGCAGTACAATCTAAGGCTCCGAGGCGGTGCTAGTCGAATGACTAAGGAACTACGATCCGAGCCTGCCAAGCACTACTGCTCAAGTCCCACCAGCGCTCCCGCTCAAATGCCTCGAGCGACAGGGCTTAAACAAAAGAATTAGGCGAGGTCAGCGACACCTAGTGTCACTGACCTCGCCCTTTCATTACCCCTAAAAAGTAAGCCACCCTAGCTTGTCTCCCTCTGAGGGAGGAGCTAGGGTGGCTCGTTGGTTTATGACTTAGCGTCGCTCTTGTCGAAGACTCATCTCGAGGCTCTCATAAGCCTTTGCTCCAGGATACCTGAAGCATTAGCACTGGAGAGCCTGAAGCGTTAGCGCTGGGGAGCCTAAGGCCTTAGCGTCGGGATGTCTGAAGCCTTGTCTCGGGCCGACAGCGAGCTTAGCGCTAGGAGGGAGGCTTTAGTCCTTCTTATACTTCGACCAGTCTACATTCCGCATGTCGCCAGAAGTAGCGACCTCACGGTGGAAGGCGAAGCAAGCATCTAGATTCTGTGGGGTCTGTCCCTTGACACCAAGCTCGAGATAATCACGGAGGAGCTGCTTGTAGTCGGGGTGGACACACTTCTCTATGATCTCCTCGGCACGCTGGCGAGGACTCTTGCCTCTCAAGTCTGCGATGCCATACTCTGTAATAATGATCTTCACCGAGTGCTCACTGTGATCGAGGTGGGAGACCATAGGGACAAAGGCCGAGATCTTACCGTCCTTCGCCGTGGAGGGAGTAGTGAAGATGGAGAGGTAGCCATTACGGGCGAAGTCTCCCGAGCCCCCTATCCCGTTCATCATACGGGTACCGTTGACGTGGGTGGAGTTGATGTTGCCGAAGATGTCTGCTTCTAGTGCTGTGTTGATGGTGATGACACCGAGACGACGGACGATCTCAGGGTTGTTAGAGTACTCCTGTGGGCGTAGTAGTAGCTTGTCCTTAAAGAAGTCAAGGTTACCATAGATATCCTGGATCACGGGGCGAGTCACCGATAGCGAGCAGCCACTGGCGAACTTGACACGACCCTTCTTCATCAACTCGATCACCGCATCCTGGATCACTTCTGTGTAGATCTCGAAAGCAGGGATCTGCTTGTTGTCTCCGAGTGCTCCTAGGACGGCGTTAGCGACGTTGCCGACACCGCTCTGCAGAGGGAGGAACTCCTTAGGTAGGCGTCCTGCCTCCATCTCGGCGACGAGGAACTTAGCTACGTTGTCCCCGATGGCCTTCGTCACATCATCTAGGGGTGCGAAGGCACCTTCATCATTGGGCTCGCTGGTGTGGACCACCCCTACGATCTTCTTAGGATCTACTTGGATGAAGGGCTGACCGACACGGTCGCTAGGAGAGTAGATAGGCATGTCCCGGCGGTGAGGCGGGTCTAGTGGCTCGGCCAGGTCATGCATACCGCGGATCTCCTTGGGGTGCTTATCATTGAGCTCGACGATAATCTTGTCAGCAAGGCGGCAGATAGTGGGAAGGATACCTACTCCCGAGGTTGGTACGATCTGACCATCCTCGGTGACGTCAGCGGCTTCGACTATGGCTACATCGATCTTACCGAGGAAGCCATAACGGAGTTCCTGAGCCAGCATCGATAGATGCATATCGAAGTAAGGGTTGGTCCCAGCATTGATCCCTGTACGCATGTCCTTATTGGACTGGTAGGGCGTGCGGAACTTCACTGCCTCGGCACGAGCAAGGGCGCCATCGAGACGATCCCCCGTGCTCGCTCCTGTGAACATCCCTATCTTGAAGGGACGACCAGCAGCGTGCTCAGCTTCGGCACGCTTAGCGATAGCCCCTGGGACTACCTTAGGACAACCTGCGGGGGTAAAACCGCTAAAGCCAACATTGTCGCCGTGCTGCACTAGGGCAGCAGCTTCGTCGGCTGTGATAAACTTCAAAGCCATAATTCTCTATGTCTATAGTGTGTGCTATTAGTTAGCGCTAGGTGGGGAAGGAGGAGGGCGCTAAGGCTCAGGCGCACGAGGGCGCACTGGTAGCTAGCTCCTAAGACCTATCCTAAGGCAAATTTAGGCATTATTTAGCTATTTCCCTCGGCCTACGTGCTTGGCATAGAGATCAGGACGCAAACGCTTGGTACGCTCCAGTGCGCAGTCCATCTTCCAAGCCTCGATACGTGCTGCGTGGCCACTGAGGAGGATGTCTGGTACCCGCCAGCCTTTGTACTCGGCGGGACGCGTGTAGATAGGTGGGGCGAGGAGGTCGTCCTGGAAGGTATCCGACAGGGCACTCTCCGCATCACCTATGACACCGGGGAGGAGGCGTACCACGGCGTCGACCATGATCGCCGCCGGTAGCTCTCCGCCGGTGAGGACATAGTCGCCGATAGAGATCTCCCGAGTGATCAAGTGCTCTCGTATGCGGTGGTCTATCCCCTTGTAGTGCCCGCAGAGGATGATGAGGTTCTCCTGCAGGCTCATCTGATTGGCTATGCCTTGGTCGAAGGTCTCCCCATCGGGCGAGGTATAGATCACCTCATCGTAGTGGCGCTGACTCTTCAGGTCTGAGATAGCTCTGTCTATGGGCTCGATCTGAAGGATCATCCCTGCTTCTCCGCCGAAGGGATAGTCGTCGACACGACGCCATTTGTTCGTCGAGTAGTCACGGATATTATGGACATGAAGCTCGAGGAAGCCTTGCTCCTGGGCTCGGCCTACTATAGAGTGCTTGAGGGGACTATCGAGGAGCTCGGGGACTACGGTGAGGAGGTCTATACGCACGTCTGATACTGGGGATGCAGGATGGATAATGAGGAGGAAGGGATCTACTTGAAGTAGGTGTAGGAGATGGTGCAGCTGTAGGTCGTCTTGACCTTCGCTACGCCCTGCTCGATGGTGACATCAAGCTGTGTGGGGAAGCCTTCGTTATTAGGACGGGAGTACTTCCCCTCGTAGAAGTAGCGGTCGACGAGCTTGAGGTAAGTGAGCTTGTGCTGGGGGTCCTTGTCTAGCTCCTCCTGAGAGCGCCGGCCATGCGTCTCCCTAAGTTCTACGGCGACATCACCCATAGCGCCATAGCGCCATGTAGAGACGGTCGCCCCGAGGGGCTTCTTCAGATCCTGCTGACCGGCAGGCTGGGTCGTATCGTAGGAGAGCACCTCTTCATAGACCTTACGCCCATAGTAGTCGGTGCGGAAGGTAGCCTGCTTGTGCCAGAGGGCGATCTCCTGCTGCGGGTTCTTCGGATTAGGTACGAGCTGGAAGGTGCGACCCACGATGACAGCATTGATGAAGTCGTAGCTTGTCCTGAGGACGACCTTCGGCTTCTGTGCCCCTCCTTCATAGGAGTAGGTGGTCTCGATCTCTCGCTGCAGGCGACTACCCTCTAGTTCGTACGCCGTGCTCTTGACGAGGCGATCCTGAGTGTCGTACTCGTCGATACGGCTCACATAGCTCACTGAAGGGGAGAAGGCACGATAAGTGTACTTCAGACGGGTGCGCTCGGTCTGCCCGCCCTCCTTGGTCACTTCATGCTCCTGGATGAGTCTATTGCCTTGCTCATCGTAGGTATTGGTTAGCCTGTCGGTGACCTTCAGTGTCCCGTCGGAGGCCTTAGTATAGGTAAGCTTGGAGAGGAGCCCCCCGCTCTTGCGGAAGGTTTCCTCGATACGACTCTCCTCCTTGAGGTTGGCATCGAGGCGGGTGGTGGTACGCTTCTCTACCTTGCCCGTGAGGGTGGAGATAGGGGGAATCTGTGGGTTAAGTGGCGTGTTTTTTCCCTTACCGAGGCAACTGGGGAGCAGGAATAGGACCGCTGCCGCGAGTGCCACTGTTAGACTGATTGTTCTCTTCATAAGTCGGGGTTAGTTTAGGGTGGTAAGATGACTGCGAACGCTGGATACTGGAGCAGCGCTCACAGCTGGCTCTGCAAAGCTAAGATAAAATAGACAGATGGGCGACACACTCGCTTCGTCCCCTTCGGTGGGGGAAGCGCCTCGGGCGTAGCGCCTAGCAAAGATAACGATTCCCCACGGGGCATTTTCCTCCCCAGCACGCTCACTCCCCCACTCCTAGCACGCTTAGCGTCTCCGAAGGGGTACCAGTAGCGCCTCCTCGGTGGCACTACTGGTGCTTCCCGAGAGGCGCTACTGCTCCTACTAGTTAGGAGGAAGGCGCCCTGCTTGAACGCTAAGCAAGGCATCGAAGGCGGGGCAGGAGAAGCGACAGAAAAGTGGAAAAGATTTGACTTCCCATTTAGAAAGAATTGAGCTAAAAACCATTAACTATTTGAACACCAATACTAGAACGAATGACAATAATTGAATTTTAGCAGAAAAAGAATTGAATCGGCGCTATGGGACGAACTTGGTCTACTCCAGTAGAAAAAAGTTAGCCTACCCCACTAAACGTAGGGTAGGCTAAGCCGTGCGAGGCGATCGAAGCACTACTCGAGATTGCCCAGGAAGCCCTCGCGAGAGAGCATCTTCATGATGTGGGCAGTCAGCGCATTTTGCGTTAGGCGAAGGATGTACTTACGCTTGCTGTCGGGAGCCATGACGAGGAACTTCCCCTCCAGCAGGGCACGTATCTTCTTCGAGATAGCGGAGTCGGAGAGGCTCGGGAAGAGCTCCTTGAGATCCCGATTCTGTATCACCTGTAGCTCGATCGCACGCATGAGGATACGAGCTTCGTCGACAGAGAGGTCCTTCTGCTTCAGCGCCGACTCTACCGCAGGGCGCAGGATCGTAGAGGCTAGGTAGCGGTGCTCGGCGAGCCGGTCTACCTTCCCTATCTCTTCGTGAAGCCCTTCGAGCACGTAGGTACACCAGTTCTCCAGTCCTTCGTCTGTCCCCTTATCCGCCTCCATGAGCGTGTCGTAGTAGCGCTGGCGGTCATTGCAGAAGACGGCTGTAGGGTTGAGGATACGCTCGGCCGTGGCTACACGGAAGCCGTACTTCATCAGGAGCGCATACGTGAAGAGTCGCACCGTACGACCATTGCCGTTGTGGAAGGGGTGTATCCACACAAAGCGGTGATGCGCTAGGGCTATCTTGATCAGGTCGTACTGGGGGCCATCCTCCCGCTGCACGAACTCCAGCAGTTCATCTATATAGCCTTCCACCGCCAGAGCATCGGGGGGAAGGTGATCGGACTTAGTGATCTGCGCCTGTCCACTTCTGAAGGATCCTGGCGTGGGGTCACCACCCTCCCCGGGGCCCGTGGGCAAGCCTTCTACCACCCGACGATGAAGCTCAAGGAGGTAGCCTTTGTTAAGGGGATAGTCGAGGATCGTCTCTTCTATGAAGCGCAGGGCACGCTCGATATTGTCGATCTCTTGCGGGCTTGAAGGGGCGACATCGATAGGGAGGCCTCGCTGGGAGTCCAGGTAGTCGACGACCGTCGTATGATTGCCTTCGATGCGGGCGGAGGCAACGCTCTCGACGATGTGGAAGAGGCGCTTCACCCCTTGGAAGAGCTCGGGGTGCGTCGTCAGCTCGACACGCTTCTTCCTCAGCTCTTCTAAGGCCAGGATCAGCGGGACGATCCTAGAGTCAAAGGAGGGATGGATAAGCCTGAGGTCATAATGTCTAAACTGTGCCATTGTCTTAGTCGCTATTTGAAGCGAAACAAAGGTAAAGATTTTACCACACCTAAGGCAACAATTGAAATTTTATTCACTAATCAACTGAATATCAATACTAGTTAAAATACCAAGAATTGATTTTCAGCAAAAGAAGAATTGAATAAGAATTAACGCTGAGAGCTTCGCCTTCATGAGGGAGCCACTCCAGAGACGAGCCTTCTCCCTCGCCTATATTAATATGGAGTAGACGATCGAAGCACCCTTAGTTAAGGACCAGTAAGAGCCATTGTGACCCGATAAGGGCAGAAATGGTACAATTAGGGTCTCAGCCCGCTTGCCCTACCTCTACCTTTGCTCCTGTCAAACGAAGGGTACTAAGCCCCGAGGGAGACACCGAACAGTTTATTCACTCTTTATTCAAACCAAGCACCATGCTACAATTTGAAATCAAGAAAGCCGAGATGAAGATCGGCAAACACAAGGGTACGACTATGTACTTCGCCCACCAGACGACACACCACTGTCTGACCACTACCGCTCTAGAGTATCGCATCGAACGCATGACGTCACTGACCCGTGCCGACGTGCGAGCCGCGATCATCGCCCTGAGCGCCATCGTCCAGGAAGAACTCTCACAAGGGCGCTCTGTGGACTTAGGCGAACTAGGGACTTTCAAGATCGCCGCCACCGGCAAGCGCGTGCTCACCGCCAAGGAGGTGACACCAGAGACGATCCGCCGTCCCCACGTGCGCTTCTACGCCAAGCGCCCTATGCGTCTGGCGGCACGAAGCGTAGCCGTGGAGATCGTGCACCCCGAGAAATCCGCTTCCGCTAAGCCTAAGAAGCCCAAGGGAGGAGGCAGTCAGGGTGGTAGCGAAGGCGGTGGGCACGTAGGAGCTTAACCCTCGCTCCCCCTGAGAGGGGAAGCACCGCCCCCGCCTCCAGAGCACCAGCTCTCGGATGCCCGAAACGACACGAGCCCCCGAAGGCTAGTTCCTTCGAGGGCTCGTGTCCTTATATCATATATAGAGAGGGGTAGCTTAACGGAAAAGTACTTCGGGGAGCGGGGTCAGCTCCAGCAGACGAAGCCCGTGTCCCTCGAGGGAGAAACTGAGGGGCGCCCAAGGGGTGAGGGCTAAGTAATCCACTTCCCCCGTCAGTTTATCCACGGCGCCGAAGGCCGTACCCTCAGACCAGGGGATCGCCTGGAAGAAGTCTTCCGACAGCGGTAGAAGTGCCTCGGCAGGATGCTCGGAGAAGTTCGCTAGGATCAAGTAGAGCTTCTCTGACGAGTAGCGTACGAAGGCGATGACACTTGCCTTATCCACACCCGTGGAGGGCAAGCCGTAGTAGCCTCCTGTGGCTATCTCTGCCTCCGCCGAGAGAGCACCGAGGGTACGGTAGTCGCTGAGGAGGCGCTGCTCCTCAGGCGTCAGGCCTGCCCCCGTGTAAGCACCACCCTCGAGGCGCTGGAGCTTGTCTAGGCTCCAGTAGTCAAAGATCGAGGTACGTCCGTCCCTACCGCTAAAGCCTTCTTCATCCATTCCCTGCTCGCCAAGCTCTTGTCCGAAGTATAGTAAGAAGGGATTAGTGCCACTGAGGGCAGAGACGGCTGAGGCGAGGAAACCCAAGCGAGGCGACGAGAATACCTGCTCGGAGGCAAGACGCTGCTCGTCATGGTTCTCCATGAAGTAGCACATCTGAGGCTGCAGTGCTCCCACGGCATCACGTACACCGGTGAAGGCTGTGGCGCTGGCCTGTCCCTTCCCCAGAGCTACTAGGTAATCGTACACTCCGACCTTATCGTAGAGGTAATCGAAGCCCGCCTGCAAGTACCCTGCATAGCGGTGAGGCTGATAGATCTCCGCCAGAAAGCATACCTCCGGATAGTGAGCCTTGATCTCAGGGATGGCCCACGCCCAGAACTCCGGCGGGACGAGCTCTGTCATGTCACAGCGGAAACCATCGACACCTCGGCTGGCCCAGTAGAGGAGGATGTCTCGCATCTTCACCCATGTGTCGGGCAGGGGATCAGCGTGAAGACCTCCGTCGCCACAGTAGTCCACCCCATAGTTTAGCTTCACTGTCTCGTACCAGTCACAGATAGTGGGACGGGGGGAGAAGCAGTCATTCCCCGTGGCACGTGCTGGGCGCTCCTCGTATGGGGAAGAACTAGTGGATAAGGGTAGGATAAGTGTTGAGTCGGGGAGGTAATAGAAGTTGTTCCTTGGGGAGAAGGCTTGGCTCGAGTCATCCGTCGCCCCTAGATCTACCGTCCCCTTAGGACAAGCGTCAGAATGGTAGGAGCGAGCCACATGGTTGGGGATAAAGTCCATTACCACCTGGAGACCAGCCTCGTGTGTTCGGTGGATAAGAGCGTCTAGCTCCTCCTGCCTTCTCAGTGGATCGTCCGCCAGATCAGGATCGATGTCGTAGTAGTCTTTCACAGCGTAAGGCGATCCTGCTTGCCCCTTCACCGTGTCGGGATGATCAGGGGTGATGCCATAGGCGCTGTAGTCAGTCTTGGTAGCATGCTCCAGTAGGCCGATGAACCAGACATGCGTAGCGCCTAGAGAGCGGATATACTGGAGCGCCTCAGGAGTGAACGCTGAGAGCTTCCCTGCGCCGTTCTCAGTGAGGGTACCGTGGGGGACTCGCTTCGTGGAGGGATTGCCCCATAGACGTGTGAGGACGGAGTAGATGATGAGTTTCTTGGACATGGAGGGATCAGTGGATAGGAGCAATAAGGGGGGTGAGTTCACGGCGGGCGAGCTCATAGCCTACCTGCATCAGTGTCGACGCCGCACTGACTTCGAACATACCATACTTGGTTACCTCTGTGGTCTCCAGGAGGAAGTCGCAGGCTTCTCGGTCGGGGGCAGTATTCTGCCGGAATACTAGTTCCCATGATCGTGAGGCGATAGCTCTAATAGTCTTAGGGATCTCTTCGCTTTGTACCGGGCCGAGGTTCATACCGATGACTCTCTGGCAGTCCTCTCGGATCACCGTCACAGGGAAGTTGCGAAACAGCCCTCCGTCGACATAGTCTCTTCCCCCGATTTCCACGGGGCAAAAGAGGATAGGCACACTGCTTGACGCCAGGATGATCCTAGCGAGTGGTCCCTCGGTGAAGACGTGCTGCTCACCGGCACTTAGGTCTGTAGCTACGATACGCATAGGCAGGGGAAGATCCTCGAGGCGGCGGTAGCGCAGGTTATTCTTCAGCAGGCGAAAGAAGTTCGTCGTACTAAAGAGACCTCCACCGCTTGTCGTCAGGCGCGTCATCTGCATGAAGCCTGTATTCGAGAAGATCTCAAAGATTTCGTCGGGAGCGTAGCCCGAGGCGTAAAAGGCTCCCATGATCGAGCCTGCACTGGTGCCAGCGATGATATCGGGGGAGAGCCCTACCTCGTCTAGGTACTTCAGGACGCCCAGGTGTGCGAAGCCTTTGATGCTACCGCCACTGAGGGCAAGGCCCAGCTTGTACTGGGGAGCTACGGGAATTTCTGCCATCGTGTGAGTTCTAATATTTGTACAAATATACGGATCTAGGAAGTATCCCGATCACGACCCTAGCGCTTCCTCGGCGGGAGCCCGCTCCCCGTAAGGGAAGCGCCACCGCCTCCAGAGGGCAAGCGAAACAGCCTCGATCGAGCAGGCACACCCTGAGCTAAGACAGAGACGATAGCACCGCCCCAGCTGGAGCGACAGTACCACCTCCTACGAAGCAACAGTACCGCCTCCGATGAGGCAACAGTATCGCCTCTGACGAAGCAACAGTACTGCCCCAGCTGAAGCAACAGTAGCACCTCCGACGAGGCAAAAGTACCGCCTCAGGAGGAGCGACACCACTACTACAGGACAGGTACTACCGCCTCCGTGAGAGAGGGCATAGAAGCAGTAAAGCCCCGGCCAGCAGGCCGGGGCTTTACCTTTTTAAGGGGTCTCGATGAGGAGGCTACTACTCTGCGCTCATCAGGACGATACGGTTCCATACATTCTCTGCATAGGGCTGTACCGTGTCACCCTTCCAGTCTATCTTGATCCGGTCTCTAGAGATGCCGTACTTCTTGACAAGCATATCTGCGACGGCTTCAGCACGGCGCTTAGAGAGGGCGAGGTTGTAGGCAGGGTTACCTGTCTGGCGGTCTGCGTAGCCGACGAGGGTGATGGTCTCGGTATTGCTCTTAGCGTACTCAGCGATGTTGTAGACATTTATCATCTGGTTCTTGTCGATAACGGCGCTATTGATGCGGAAGTAGATGACATTACCTACGATCTTCGTCATAGGTGCGGGGATCTCTACATCGGGGCAATTGACGGGGCGCTTAGCGAGCTCGGCATTCTCTGCACGTAGGGCATTGATCTCGTCGTTGAGGCTAGCTATGAGGGCGGGATCATTAGGGGTGATGGGCTCGAAGGCCTTCTGCCCGAGGTGGAAGGTCAGTGATGCTCCTGCCTGAGCGATGAAGTCCGTACCAGCCTTGACGTGGTCGGCCTGCGAAGGGAGATTCAGGTCTGAAGCGGTGACCTTACCCTCGAGGTTGAAGTCCACACAGCGGGTGAGACGGAACTTCAGCTGTAGGCCTGCGTCGACCAGAGGACTGTAGGCGTGCTCCTGGTCCTTCACGCTTGCCGAGGCCGTCTGATGCTTGTAGCCTAGACCGACGCCCACGAAGGGAATGAGGTGGAAGACACGGTTCTCCCGATAGGGGGTGAAGAAGTTCACCACATCGAAGAGGAAGTCATACTGAGCGAAGCCATAAGTGATCTCATGACGGAGGAGTCCACCGACAGAGGGAAGCGCTGCAAAGGCTCCCTGGGGGCGAGCATAGTCGAAGAACTTACCGCCCTGGAGCTGTAGGCGCATCCCGAAGGACGGCGTAGACCAGCGACCGAGAGCGAGGCTGGGGTTGAGCAGGCTCACTCGGTCCGTGAAGTGTACATCCCTGTTGTTGGCTGCCAGGCTAATGAGGGCAGCGTCCCCTACTTCTAGGAACCAATGAGCCTTACCATCCTTGACAAAGGCCGTCTTGTATGCAGGCGTCTGAGCTACGTCCTGAGCCTGCAGAGCACTCGTAGCCGCTAGGGCTGCTAGTGCGAGCGTCATTATTCTCGTCTTCATTATTGATCTCTTGACACGTGATTAGGGGATTACTTAGAGCGGATGATCACGACGCGGTTCCAGCCCTGCTGAGCGGTACCGTAGGGGGCATCGCCTGCCTCCTTCCACTCGACGGTGATCTTGTCTGGTGAGACGCCATACTTCTCGGTGAGGAGGGTAGCCACGGCCTTAGCACGCTGCTCGGCGAGCGCCTTGTATCGGCTTTCGTTCTTAGCAACGTAGCCGGTGACGACGAGCCCTTGGGAAGCTTCCTTAGCGAACTCTGCTGCGTCGAAGACGGTGATGAGCTGATCCTTGCTGACGGAAGCCTTACCCTGGGCGAAGAGGATCGACTTATCTGCCACGAAGCGATTCTCGGTGACGAGAGCGGCGGGAGCCTCTACATCGGGGCAGTTCACTGGGCGCTTCGAGAGCTCGGCATTCTCAGCACGTAGGGCGTTGATCTGAGCCTGCAGGCCATCGAGATACTCCTGATCTAGGGGTTCGACAGCAGTGAAGCCCTGACGGCCGATGTTGAAGGAAAGGCCTGCCAGCGTCGATAGACGAAGAGCGTTGGAGTAAGCAGGAGCGTAGTGGTAGCGGAGGTTAAGCCCGCTGTAGGTCACTTCGGCTTCGGCGAAGATATTGACACGGGGAGCGACGTGCAGGGAGAGCTGTAGCCCGCCATTAGCCGTCACGGAGTGCGTGCCACGCAGAGCCTTGTCGGTGTGGTTGAACTTATGCTCGTACCCCACCCCGACGTACGGGATCAGGTGGAAGACACGGCTAGGGTTGTAGGGAGCGAAGTAGTTCACTACATCCAGCATGAAGTCCAGGTGTCCCCCGACGAAGTAGTTATCGTTACGGAGACCGCTGAGGTTGTGGTAGGTGTAGGTCTCACCTCCGACAAGCTTCAGGCGATTAGCGTAGTAGGGATTGTGCCACTTCCCTAGCGAAAGGGCAGCCGTCCACGAGAGACGATCCATGAGGGCGGGCTTATTGTTCCCCTCGAGGAACATAGCCCCCACCCCTCCAGAGAGCGAGAGGAAGTAGTTGGCACCTGGCTTGTTGGTGAGAGCCACTCGGTGAGCAGGCGCCTCTGAGGCCATCGATTGCGCCGTCTGAGCATTAGCCGAGAGAGAGCCGATCCCGACTAAGGCAAGCAGCGTGTACTTTAGTTTCATAATCAAACCTATTCTTATTAGCGAATTAGCATCATTTAGGTAAAGCAAAGTTAACCTATTTTCCCTTGAAACTAGGCCTCTAGAGCGGGGTGAAGCAGAATTTTAACACTTCGCCTACCCCTTCCCCATCATGCAAGGAGCTTCCTCGGGAGCGTTAGTAGGGTAGGCACGGGGCGAACCCCGCTCTTTGCCTTATCTTTGCACTCCATATTCATACGTAATAGAATCACCCTCATGAAGCATTTTGCAGCGCTCCTGCTACTCCTCTTCCTTGGGCTAGGCCTCAGCTCTTGCTCCTCTGAGCCCAAGAACACGAAAGACCTCCTCACTGGCACTGTCTGGGGGCTCTCCGATCTCAACTACCGTGGTGGTAACTCCAGCACGACCATTGCCATACGAGCCACCTTCCTTCGCAAAGGCCAGGTACTCCTTGATGTAGGCTTCGGCAAGCTCCTAGAGGAATCCAACAACGGGGGGACTAAGAAGTACAAGCGTAGTAACTCAGTGTCGGTCACCTCGACCTACACCTACCGCAACGGCGTCGTCCACTTCAACCGCCCCCAGCTCTCAGCGGACAATGGCTCGATCATCCAAGGCACGGAGGCCGAACTCATCCTCGGTCAGATCGCTACCGATGCCGTGCTCAGTATGGAGCAGGGCACGATGGTCTTCTATCCCACGGATGCTAAGAAGACCTTCATCCTCACCCGCCAGAGCTAGTACGACCTTCACTCAAGATACGCACCCCTCGAGCAAGCTTCGATGCTTGCCCGAGGGGTGTTTCTTTTTCAGCGTCCCGCCTCGGACTCCTTCTTCTCCGGACTCAGCGCTACCCTACCCGTTCCTTCTGCGCCTCCACGCCTTCACACTTGAAATACCGCTAGAGGGAGCAGTAGCGCCTCCCTCGTGGCACCAGTAGCGCCACCCGAGAGGCACTACTGCTTCCTCCTCAGGGGCAAGCGAAGGCAAGCGACAAGCGGGCTAGGCTCGAGCTCCTCGGCTTACCCCGAGTCTTCGGGGGCCAGCACCTTCGGAGATACGCCCCCAGCGACGACTGACATTCTGTCGGATTAGCACTTCTCCCTGGGACAAATTGTCGTAGCTATATGACTAAAAGTCTGATGGTTACCCCCACGGCACGCCCTTTGCTCCTCCTCAGGTGTGAGCAACGGAGCTCACCGAAGAAAACCAAGTGAAGATGAACATCAATAAGTATACAATCAAATCCCAGGAAGCCCTGCAGAGCGCCGTCGAGCTGGCTCGTAAGGGCGGGAATCAGGCCATCGAGCCTGCCCACCTGCTGGAGAGCCTCCTCTCCCTGGGGGATAGTCTCACCGACTTCCTCCTCTCTAAGCTCGCCATCCAGCGTCCCCGCCTGGAGGATGCTGTGAAGAAGCAACTCTCCAGCCTCCCTAAGGTCAGCGGTGGCGAACCCTACCTAAGCCAAGAGACGAATAAGATCCTCGACAAGGCAGAGGACCTCGCTACCGAGATGAAGGATGAGTACGTCGCCTTGGAGCACCTCTTCCTCGCCCTCGTAGAAGTGGACAATCCTATGGCACGCCTACTGAAGAGCGACTTCGGTCTCCAGGTAGCCGAGCTACGTAAGGCCATCGAGGAGCTACGCAAGGGCGGACGAGTCACTTCACAGCACGCCGAGGAGCAGTACAATGCGCTTAGCAAGTATGCGATCAACCTGTGTCAGCGAGCCCGTGAAGGGAAGCTTGACCCCGTCATCGGCCGTGATGAAGAGATCCGCCGAGTACTGCAGATCCTCTCCCGACGCACCAAGAACAACCCCATCCTCATCGGGGAGCCAGGGGTCGGTAAGACCGCTATCGCCGAAGGCCTGGCCTACCGTATCGTACGAGGTGACGTGCCCGAGAACCTCCGTAGCAAGCAAGTCTATTCCCTCGACATGGGAGCACTGATCGCAGGAGCCAAGTACAAGGGCGAATTCGAAGAGCGACTCAAGTCTGTCGTCGGCGAGGTAACGAAGAGCGAAGGGGAGATCATCCTCTTCATCGACGAGATCCACACCCTCGTAGGTGCAGGCAAGAGCGACGGGGCAATGGATGCCGCTAATATCCTTAAGCCCGCCCTAGCTCGTGGGGAACTTCGTGCCATAGGAGCGACGACGCTCGATGAGTATCAGAAGTACTTCGAGAAGGATAAGGCTCTGGAGCGTCGCTTCCAGATGGTACTCGTAGATGAGCCCGACGAAGCTAGCTCCATCTCTATCCTTCGTGGGCTAAAGGAGAAGTATGAGAACCACCACAAGGTGCGTATCAAGGACGATGCGATCATCGCAGCCGTACGCCTCTCGGACCGGTATATCACCGACCGCTTCCTCCCCGACAAGGCTATTGACCTGATGGACGAAGCAGCAGCTCGACTGAGGATGCAGATCGATTCCCTCCCCGAAGATCTAGATGAAATAGGACGACGGATCACTCAGCTCGAGATCGAGCGTGAAGCGATACGTCGGGAGAATGACGAAGCCAAACTCGAGGAACTTAACCGTGAGATCGCTACCCTCAAGGAAGAGGAAGCAGGAGACAAGGCTAAGTGGATGCGCGAGCAAGAGCTCATCAATCGTATCCAGCAGTGCAAGATAGAAGTCGAACAGCTGAAGTTCGAGGCCGAGCAAGCCGAGCACGCTGGTGACTACGGCCGAGTAGCAGAGATCCGCTATGGCCGGCTCAAGGAGAAGGAGGCTGAGATCGCTACCATCCAGGCCGAGCTGAATGAAGCACAGGGTGATAGTGCGCTCATCCGTGAAGAGGTAGGTGCCGAAGATATCGCCGATATCGTATCACGCTGGACGGGTATCCCCGTGGGCAAGATGCTCCAGAGTGAGCGTGACAAGCTTCTTCACCTCGAGGAGGAACTGCATAAGCGAGTCATCGGCCAGGAGCAAGCCATCCGTGCCGTCGCTGATGCCGTGCGTCGAAGCCGAGCAGGGCTACAAGACCCGAAGCGACCTATCGGCTCCTTCATCTTCCTCGGTACTACCGGGGTGGGGAAGACGGAGCTGGCGAAGGCTCTGGCGGAGGTCCTCTTCGACGACGAGACTATGCTCACCCGTATAGATATGAGTGAGTATCAGGAGAAGTTCTCCGCTACACGTCTTATCGGCGCCCCTCCTGGATACGTAGGATATGACGAGGGTGGACAGCTGACGGAGGCTATACGCCGCAAGCCTTACTCCGTCGTTCTCTTCGACGAGATAGAGAAGGCGCATCCTGACGTCTTCAACGTGCTCCTCCAGGTACTCGACGATGGTCGTCTGACCGACAATAAAGGGCGAGTGGTGAACTTCAAGAACACCATCATCATCATGACGAGCAATATGGGCTCCGACCTGATACGCGAGCGTCTCTCCTCGATTCCCTCTGGGGAAGAGCAGCGTGCTATCGATGAGACTCGTGAGCTGGTACTAGATCTGCTTAAGCGGACGATCCGACCAGAGTTCCTCAATCGTATCGATGAGACCATCGTCTTCACGCCCCTGAGGAGAGAAGAGATCGACCAGATCGTACGCATGCAGCTCGATACTACTGCCCGACTCCTTGCCACGAATGGCATCGAACTGAGCTACACGCCTGAGGCTGTCGAGTGGATAGGCGAAGCAGGCTACGATCCCGAGTTCGGCGCCCGTCCTGTCCGCCGTGTCATCCAGCACACGGTACTGAATGAGCTCTCCAAGAGTATCCTCTCGGGAGCCGTCGATCGCTCCAGTGTCATCACTATCGACGTAGCGGACGGGAAGCTCATCTTCCGCTAAGCACGACGTGCGAAGTTGATTGTTGTTAGTTAAGTTGTTAGATGGGTGCTCCCCCGAGGCCAGGACTGCTAGACAGACCAGCCTCGGGGGAGTGTCTTTTGTAGCCCTCCGCTAGGGGAAGGGGCTCGGAAGGAGGAAGGCTATCACAGCGGGAGCAAGCGACCTTACCTGGAGGAAGAAGCAGACCTTACACAGAGGGAGCAAGCGACCTTACCTAGAGGAAGAAGCAAGCCTTACACAGAGGGAGCAAGAGGCCTTACACGGAGGAAGAAGCAGGCCTTCTATGAGAGAAGAAGGAGGCTTCCCACGAGGCTAGGACAAGGGGGTATTTACTCGTACATCCTCCGAATCACGCCAAGTAAATGTATCTTTGTAGGACTAGTCCCCCCAGCACTGCCTCCCCCATAGGGGTACGCTCGGGGTCTAGGCTGCCTCAAGCAAACGTGATGAAGAAAATCTATTCTCTAGCCTTGCTCCTTCTATTCCTTGGCCTCTTCCTTTGCCTCGGGAGCTACGGCTGTACCTCCACTGGAGGAAAGGGGACGGCTGACTCGACAAGCCTCCAGACGCTCTGGAGTAACCCCGCCCAATGGGACTCTATTGACATCTCCGAGACATACTTTGATTTCCCTCAGACGAAGACAGGGTCCTCCGTAGATGTCACCATTCATTTCCTCTACCCTAAGACCGATACTACCCTCCAGCAACTCTTCTGCAAGACCTTCTTCGGCGAAGACTATGCCCGCCTCCTGCCTAGCGAGGCTATAAAGCGCTACCTAGAGGAGGTCAAGTCAGAGTATCTCTTCGGGGGAGACTCCCTCGGCTTCACGTCTGGCGAGCTGGCGGAGATGAAGAGTGGACTATCCCTACAGAATAAGATCCACTACAGCGATAGCCTTGTGCTAGCCATCGAAAAGAATCTCTACACCCATTCTGCCGGTGCTATCCACGGACTGCAAGGCCTAGGCTACTACAATATCGGGCTACAGGGCAAGGAGATACTGAGCGAAGGGGATATCTTCGTCGACGGATACGTACCCGAGCTCACCAAGATCATCCAGAGCCACCTCCTGAAGACCTATGGTAAGCAGACCGCCCAAGAGCTAGAGGAGAGTGAGGGGATCTACCTCAGCGACCTGACGCCCAACGACAACTTCGCCATCGGACCCAAAGGGCTCACCTACTGCTACAACCCCTATGAGATCGCTCCCTACGCAGTGGGGATCATCCAGATATTCATCCCGTACGAAGCCCTGACGGAGCTACTTCGCCCAGGCTCCATCCTCCATCACTACATACCTCAGTAAGCCCTATGGACTCCGTAGACCTCATATCGAAGTACTTCCCCAGTCTCACTCAGGAGCAACTGGATCGCTTCACTAAGCTGGGAGAGCTGTACCCGTACTGGAACGCTCAGATCAACGTCATCTCTCGCAAGGACATAGACTCGCTCTATGAGCACCATATCCTTCACTCCCTGGGGATCGCACAGATGATTCGCTTCAAGCCGGGGACGAGCCTCTTGGACTTCGGTACCGGTGGGGGCTTCCCAGGCATTCCGCTGGCGATCCTCTTCCCCGAATGCCAGTTCCTCCTGGTCGACAGCATCGGCAAGAAGGTCAAGGTAGCAGGCGCCATCGCTGAGGCTTTAGGCTTGGAGAACGTGCGTACACTCCATGCTCGTGGCGAAGAGATACAGGAGCGCTTCGACTTCGTCGTCAGTCGTGCTGTGATGCGCTTAGACGAACTGGTAGGCTTCACCCGCAAGCTCATCCACCACGAGCACCGCAATGGTATGCCCAACGGGCTCATCTGCCTCAAGGGAGGGGAGCTCCAGGCGGAGATCCGCCCCTACAAGCGTATCGTCGAGGTACACGAGCTATACCCGACCTTCAGCGAGGAGTTCTTCAAGACCAAGAAGGTCGTCTATCTTCCCCTCTAGGAGGCGGCACTAGCGCCTCCTCCCTAGTAGTACTAGTGCCTCCATCCTAGTAGCAGTAGCGCCTCTAGCCTATTCGTACTAGCCTCACCAAGCTCACAGCCACAGCGCCGAGGAGCAAGTATACACGACGGGCCCTTACCTCAGCCGAGGTAAGGGCCCGTCTTATGTTAGGCGTAGAGTGATCGGCTAAGCCTCGGTGCTCTCCTTGGGGAGCTCAGGCATAGGCTCGGCATTGATCCCTACATAGATCGTACAGGTACCAGGGAAGATGCTGTGGTAGAAGGCATCGGTGAAGCCTGCTTCCTGCAGTATCGCCACCATCTTCTCCCGCTGGGGCATCACAGCTATCGACTCAGGGAGATAGGTATAGGCTTCCTTATCCTTGGCGATGATACTACCGATACGTGGGAGGATGTGGCCGGCGTAGAGCTTGTAGGCCAAGCGCAGTAGCTTATTGGTCGGCTCAGTAAGTTCGGCGATGACCAAGACCCCCGAGGGACGCAGGATACGATGTAGCTCTCGTGCGGCAGCAGGGATATCAGAGAAGTTGCGGATCCCAAAGGCAATGGTCGCTGCATCAAACGAGCCATCGGCGAAGGTCGTAGCCGTAGAGTCTTGGCGCTCGAAGCGGATGCGCTGGTCGAGTCCCGCCAGGCGTACCTTCTCCGCTCCGACCCGCATCATCTCCTCGGAGATATCAATACCGACGATCTGCTCTACCGAGGGGATCGTCCGCATCATCTCTAGGGCTAAGTCCCCCGTGCCGGTAGCTACGTCCAGCACCTTCTTCGGTGCATAAGGGGCGAGCATATGCAGGGCGGTCCTACGCCAGGAGCGGTCGAGCCCCAGGGAGATGATCTTGTTTAGCTGGTCGTACTTAGGAGCGATGCGATTGAACATGCGGCGGATCTGATCCACCTTCGGCTCTGCGCTGTCCTTATAGGGAGTAAGCATGATCTGAGTCTTGTGAAGATAATAGGGATAAAGGGGTGTGGCTACCGCCGTGAGAAGTACAGCGAGAAGCCTTGTCTCAGGGAAGAACCCTCGGGACGAACGGAGGCGATATAGAGCCCTTCGGGTAGAAGCGCCACGGGAATGGAGGCCCTCCCCCCACCAGGGGCAATGGTCTGTCGTAGATGAAGCCTTCCCGTCAGATCAAAGATCTCTAGGAGGCACGTCTTATAGCGGAGATCTTCCCCCTCTACGTTGATGTAGTCCGCATAATAATAGGCATTTAGCTTGGGAGAAGCACTGCCGTCGGGAGTCAGGGGGCGTATATCTCGGTCGGTCTCCACCAGCAGGTCGATCCAGTAGGCACCACCGGGGACTTGGGTGCTTCGCATCCAGCCACTGGTGGGATGATGTATCCATGCCGACCAGCCACGAAGCCTATTCGAAGGGCCGTCGTAGGCTAGTAGAGGTAGCTGCATCTCTACGCCATCCTTCGTCGAGCAAGAGAGGAAGTACTCTCCTCGCTCTAGGCTCAGCAGTAAGCCGTCAGGCGCAGGGAAGAAGAGCTCGATGGTATCGCTCCGGAGCGTTCGTGTCCCTGTCGTGAGCTTCCCCGCTTCATCGTAGCGAGCGAAGGAGCCTAAGGAGGTGGATTCGAACTCCATCACCTTCGCTCCAAAGATCTTCTCCTCAGTGAAGGGACGTAGGGAGACCCGTAGCTGGGGGAGCTTCTCCGCTGAGAGCTTGCTAGTGGACTTAAAGACGACATAGGCGCCGAGCACCTTCACCCCGCTGAGCTTCGGCAGGTGAAGCTGGTTCGCTAGACCATCGATATCGCTCAGGGGATGGTGGTGCTGATTGGGATAGACGGGCTCTATAGACGAAGCATTGGGATCAGGGTAGATCGCACTCCAGCGCACGACCTGCTTCGGGCTAAGCGGATCGTATCCAGGGCAGGTCTTCTTACCGCTATTCCGAGGGTCGAGCCAGGGCTTGAGGGAAGACGTATTACCGCCTCCTACCGACCAAGCCCTATTGACCGACCAGTAGCTATCACTCTCGGGAGTGGAGCACGAAGAAGCGCCTCCCGTCAAGGCACCGATAATAAGGCCATCCTTGTCGAAGAGCGGTGATCCCGACGAACCAGGAGCGGTGACTCCGATGGCCCAGCGAGGGACGAACCAGTGCTTATCCCTCCAGGAGATGAACTGCGTGCTACCTTGGTTATCGAGGAAGGAGAGCTCGTAGTCGTGGATCTTGAGCTGGGCATCCTCCGTCTGGTTATACCGCTTGGTCGAGCCCCCTGGGTGATGGATCCCGACAAAGGGCCCTACGGGAGAAGCCTCGGCATTCCACCCAGCGAAGTAGGGCTGGTAGGACGCTGGGATCGGCCCGGGTTGCCCGTTCTTCTGCTTGGGGAGCCCTTGGATACGCAGCAGGGCCATCTCCGTAGACTCGTTGTAGGCAGTGAGTGTGGCTCCGCTCAGGCTCTGCTCTTCGGTCGCTCGGATATTCCCTCGCTGTAGGGGGCTCTGAAAACCAAAGAAGAAGACCGTCGTCGCTACATTGCGTCGGATGGCAGGATAGTTACCTATGAGGCGGAAGAGGTTGTTGACGCAGTGTGCTGAGGTCAGTACATAGGGCGTGCCATCAGAGGTAGCGTTGTTGATCAAGGCTCCTGTGCTGGCGGTCGTACCCCCGACGACAAGGAGGAGGGTACTACGACTCTGTCGCCAAGCCTCTGGGTAAGCTAGTACATTGGGAGCACAGGCCAGGGACGCCAGGGACGCTCGGGGATGATTGTAGAAGGGCTCCCCTGGTTGGGCGAAGTCAGCCTCTCTAGCATCACGGAAGTCACGGAAGCCGTAGAAGACAGCTTCTATACGGAAGGGAAGGCCGAGAGCCTCGGGGCTAGTCCCCTGGGGATACTCGTACTCGAGGACTAGAGCCTCGGCATCTATGGGGGCGATCTGCAGGAGGCTGTCGGGGCTGTTGTTCTGGCTCGTCAAGGCTCCACGTGCTGTAGATCCCTTGGCTTTGACGAAGAGCGCACCTCCCTCGGGTAGGGCATACTTCCCCAGTCGAAGGCCTATGTTCCTGGCCCGAGGCGCCCTGATCTCAGCCCGCCAGACATAGTTGCCCGAGGGGTCTTGTAGCAGTTCGCCGAGGGTCTCCGTCACCCTAGTCACGAGGCGCTCCACAGCGAAGGTATAGGCACGAAGCCCCCGGGTAGAGAGCTCGGCCACACGAAGCTCTTCGTCCGTAGGTGGCACTACTGAGAGAGGGGAGGTAGCCGTAGATACGGCGAGTCTCGCCCCCTGGGAGCGGTCGGCAGGGCGCAGGGGAGCTTCCTCGGAGCGAGGGGTCAAGGGGAGGCGGTACTGAGCCTTCATCTGGAGCGGGAAGGACAGTAGTAGACCGCCCACGATGAGGAGGCAAAGGGTATGGAGGGAGCGTAGTGGCGACATAGACGAAGCGAGTCGGAGGGAGGGACTAACTAAAGGAAACGAAGCCCAGTTGCTCAAGTAGCTTTCGCTCCTCGGCACGGGCACCTCGGACGGTGAAGGCCGAAGCCTCACGAGGGAAGCGATAGGCACGACGCAGGGCATCGAAGGCGTAGGGTTCGGCCTGAAGCCTACGGGTCGTCTCCGTGAGGCTACAGGTATGGAGCTGAGCTCTCAGCAGGCGCTCCCCATCTGGGAAGGCCGATAGGTTGATGAGCGGATGATCGGGGGTGTAGAGGACGGACTCATCCCAGAGTCCCTCGGGGAGCGGTAGCTGTAACTCTCGGCACACAGCCTCGAGAGCCATCTGGGAGCCCCGCCACTTCCCGTCGGCTGTCCACCCTGCTACGTGGGGCGTAGCGATGAAGGTGCGCTGGGGGAGGTCGGGGTGAATCTCGGGCTCACCCTCCCAGCAGTCGAGGATGAGATCAGCGATCTGTCCCTGCTCGAGGGCACGAAGGAGAGGGGCACTGGGCGACACTGGACCTCGGCAGGCATTGATGAGTAAGGGCCGGCGTACACACGCCTCGAGGAAGGCTTCATCCACCATCCCTGCCGTCGGGTAGGCACCTGTCATCGTCAGAGGGACGTGCAGGGTGATGATGTCGCTCGAGCGCTGGATCTCCTCGAGGGAGACAAAGCCTTCGCTCCCCTCTCGCTTAGCACGAGGCGGGTCGCAGAGCAGTGGGCGAAGGCCAAGGGCAGAGACACGCTCGGCGAGCTTACTGCCCACGTGTCCCACGCCGACGATCCCGATGGTCTTCCCCTGAAGCGAGACACCTCGCTCGAGCGACCAACTAGCTAGTGCCGAGAGGACGTACTGCACGACGCCCCCGGCATTGCACCCTGGAGCGCTGTACCAAGCCACCCCGTGGGAGGCGCAGTAGTCAGCGTCGATATGATCGTAGCCCGCCGTAGCAGTAGCGACCACACGCACACGGCTTCCCTCGAGGAGGGCACGGTCAGCCTGGACGACACTTCGTATCAGGAGGGCATCGGCCTCACGTACTCGCTCGGGGGTGAAGTCACGGCTGGGGAGGCGCTGCACCTCTGCCACCTGCTCCACGAGCCCCTCGAGGTAAGGGAGCGACGCATCTACGACGAAGAGTGGCTTTCGCATGGGTTCTTGTCTAGGTATTAACGAAGCTATCCCGACCACTGTCCAGCTTCACAAAGCGGGCGGTCAGGATAGAGGCTTCGTCCCCCGAGCTCGGGATGAGCCCGGGGGTGAGTACTTATATTAGTTGGCTCCGACCTCGGTGACGCCGTCTTCGGGGAGCTCGATCTTGCCATATTCGTGCTCAAAGCCCTGGAGGTGCTGCTCGAGCAGACGTATCAGACGCTTGGCATTGTCGGGAGTCAAGATCTGACGGCTGTGGACACGGGCCGACTGCTGCCCAGGGAGCAGGCGGACGAAGTCGAGGATAAATTCGCTCTGCGAGTGTAGGACGACTGCGAGGTTAGCGTACTGACCCTGTCCCACTTCTTCGGGGAGCTCGATGTTGAACTGTGGAGATTCCTGTTCTGCCATTGTTTATTCGTTTCTATGCTTTCGTTAGTAGAGACGGAGGGCCTCTCTTGGGACTCCTCCTTTCATCAAAGATAGACAAAAGCGCCGAATCCAGGGGTAAAGCACAGGGCCTCTCCCACCCTCATCCCAACCCCTCACGAGAGCCCGCTCCACCAGCGGACTTGCGGAGGGTCAAAAAACGACCTACCGTAGGTCGTCATTAAAACCTACTGTGGGTCGTCTCACCGACCTACCGTGGGTCGCAAAGGCGACCTACCGTAGGTCCCTTTTGAGGGGGTCTAGGGGGAGTGAGAAATGCGGAGGGAAGGAGGGCGGTTTTTAGACTGAATAAATTCCATCTCGGAGGACGGAGATCTTCCACGCTATCTCCCTAGATGATAAATATTTTGTACCTTTGCGACGCTTTGCGTAATCTCTGTCAGGAAGTATCTAATTGAGTGTGGCCTGTTACATTGCGTTTAGTGTAGTACTAATCAAATAAGCTAAAGGACAATATGGACTTTATTAAGATCGTCAACGAAGCGTTCGCTACCGGCAAGGAGCATCCTTCTTTCCGCAGTGGTGACACGATCACCGTTGACTACCGCATCAGCGAAGGTGGCAAGGAACGTATCCAGCGCTACCGTGGTGTCGTCATCCGCATCAGCGGTCACGGCGACAAGAAGCGCTTCACCGTACGCAAGATCTCTGAAGGTGTAGGTGTAGAGCGTATCTTCTCCATCGAAAGCCCCTTCATCGAGAAGATCACCGTCGAAAAGTATGGTAAGGTACGTCGCGCTAAGCTCTACTACCTCCGTGCTCTCACCGGTAAGAAGGCTCGTATCAAGGAGCGTCGCTTCGTCGCTGACAAGTAGGAAGACCTTCGGGCACGCCTTCTATCCTAGGACGGAAGATGAGTCCAAGGCTTCTATCCAAGCATACAGCCCCATCGCCGACACGCTCGGTGGTGGGGCTGATGTTTGCTCACCCAGTAGACTCCTGGGGTGAGTATCCACACATTTATTGATCCCCTATCGATGAATAGACAATTTATCTCTCTAGCCCTCCTCCTCGCCTCCCTAGCGCTCGGCTCCTGCGATGATCCTATCGCAGTGAAGGAACGTAGCCTACAGGAGCGACGCCTCAAGGAGGGAGTGCTCACCACGAGCCAGACCTTCGACTTCACCCGATGGATCGAGGTAAGCAAGGGCGCCTACCGACTGCCCTCGATCAGCCCCGACGAAGATGCGAAGAACACCTACTGGTCCTCCGCCAGCAATCAGGGCTATACCATGCTCTCCTCCAAGCCCACGGACTTCCCCGTCATCCCTCTAGAGGAAGACGGCGCTCCTCGGGGAGCGATCATCCGCTCGATCAAGGGCTTTTACTTCTTCGGCTTCGGTACGAACGTCATCGCAGGTGCGCTGTATTCGGGGCAGGTCGACGCTAGTTCGCTAGTCAGCAAGCCCCTGCAGTCGACCCTCTTCGGACAGCCCTATTCGAGCGGTATCCCTGAGGTGGTGAAGTTCACCTACCAGTACAAGGCGGGTGAGAAGGTCATCCACGGACAGGGCAAGAGCGTAGAGCTCCCCAGCCAAGATCGAGCTTCGGTCTCGGCCGTCTTCTACGAGATCACCGAGGACGAGAGCTACCTCAATGGCCTCACCCTACAGACGGATGCTCGTATCGTAGCCAAGGGCTATGTCGAACTCGAGCCCACGACTCCAGAGGGTGAGTGGCAGACCTACTCCCTCCGCCTTAGCCCCGTAGATCAGGCCCGCTACGACGCCGTGGACTTCACCACGAAGAAGTACCGCCTCGCCCTCGTCTTCTCCTCCAGCTATCGAGGCGCCGAATATATAGGTGCCGTAGGTAGCGAGCTGCGCCTCAGACAGGTGACGCTCCAGGATCGTATCAAGCCCCACCACTAGACTTCGAGCAAATGATGATATCGGTTAGATCCCTTCTCCTCGGCCTTTCGCTAGGCCTACTTACCCTGCCTGCCCTCGCTGGTGAGACAGGCGAAGATACTCCCTCCCGCCTTGGGGTCGGGGTGCACCTTGGCTTCAATATCGGCGGAGCCCTTCCCCCCACCGTCCCCCAGCCCGTCAAGAAGGTCACGGCCTTCAAGCCTGGGGGTACGCCCAACGTCGGGCTGGACTTCTCCTACCGCCTCACCCCTACAAGCCCCTTCTCTCTCCTGATGGGTGTGGAGTACGACATCCGTAGCTTCAGCTCCACGGTCCTTGCTGAGAACATGCCCATCCGCTACCAGAGTGCAGACCACAAGGAGCAGCACTTCTCGGGCTATCAGCGTGTAGAGATGGACACCCGCTACCTCGTGCTTCCCGTCGGGGTGAGCTATACCCTCCCCCACAGCTCCTTCCGCCTCATGGCTGGGGGCTACTATGCCTATGCCCTCAAGCGCAAGTTCACCGCCAAGCTCGACGGCGATGGGCTCATGGACGGACGCACCTATCAGGAGGGCTCGATCCTGAGCTTCTCTCTGGGGGACTTCCTCGTGCGCAATGACGTGGGGGTACGCTTCGGAGCGGACTATCAGATCGATCCTCACTGGGGGCTCACCGCACGGATGAATGTCGGTCTGCCTAAGATCTTCGACAAGGACTTCGAGGTAATGCCCTACTCGCTCCGTCACGTCTTCCTCAACCTCGGCGTCAGCTACCGCATCAACCGCTAGCACCCCGCCTCTACCTAATTAAATACCCCACCGCCCCGCTACGACTCACCCTAGGGAGAGGTAGCGGGGCTGTAGGGTGTTTTATTGGGAGAAACGGGGAGTAAAAAAACGACCTACCGTAGCTCGCCGAAAAAACCTACAGTAGGTTTTGAAGACGACCTACCGTAGGTCGCAAAGGCGACCCACAGTAGGTTTCTTTTTTGCCCCTTTGTAGAGCGCTCATTCGAGCCTCGTATGGAGGGCGGGGAAAGGCTACTGCAGGAGGCGGATCTTCTCCTCGAGACGCTGGAGCTCGTTGCGCAGGCGGGCCGCTTCGATGAAGTCTAGCTCCTTGGCAGCTGCCATCATCTCGGCTCGCTTCGTCTCCATGAGGCTACGGAGCTGGTCGGGCGAGAGTAGCTGCTCGATCGGATCTTCTACAGGGGCGTCGGGGGCAGCCTCGATATATGCCTGAGGTTCGCCTGCGGACTTCTTGTCAGGGAAGACTGCTGAGCTATTCTTGACGATCTGCTGGGGTGTCAAGCCGTGCTCCTCGTTGTAGGCGATCTGCTTGGCTCGTCGTCGGGCGGTCTCATCGATGGTGAGGCGCATGCTTTCCGTCACCTTGTCGGCATAGAAGATCACGCGACCGTTAACATTACGAGCAGCACGCCCTGCCGTCTGCGTCAAGGAGCGGTGCGATCGAAGGAACCCTTCCTTGTCAGCGTCGAGTACAGCGACAAGGGCTACCTCGGGTAAGTCCAATCCTTCACGAAGGAGATTGACGCCGATGAGGACGTCATAGGTGCCCTTACGTAGATCCTCCATGATCTGCACACGGGTGAGGGTATCGACATCGCTATGGATGTAGCTACAGGATACCCCATGACGTAGCAGGTATTCCGAGAGTTCCTCGGCCATACGCTTGGTAAGGGTCGTCACCAGCACTCGCTCCCCACGCTCTATGGCTATCTGGATCTCATGCTCGAGGTCATCCACCTGATGTAGCGTGGGTCGCACCTCGATGGGCGGGTCAAGAAGCCCCGTAGGGCGTATAAGTTGCTCGACCACGACACCCTCACTCTTCATCAGCTCGTACTCGGCGGGCGTGGCACTGATGTACAGGATACGGTCGGTGAGACTATCGAACTCGTCGAAGGTCAGGGGACGATTGTCCAAGGCTGCCGGCAAGCGGAATCCGTGCTCCACGAGACTGATCTTACGGGAGCGGTCGCCCCCGTACATCGCATGGATCTGCGGTACTGTCACGTGGCTCTCGTCGATGATAAGAAGGAAGTCCTTGGGGAAGTAGTCCAGGAGGCAGAAGGGGCGTTCTCCTGGTCGGCGACCATCGAAGTAACGAGAGTAGTTCTCGATACCGGAGCAGTAGCCTAGCTCCCGTATCATCTCCAGATCATACGTAGTACGTTCGTAGAGGCGCTTAGCCTCGTAAGGCTTGCCTTCTGCCTCTAGTTCGGCTACCCGAGCACCGAGGTCGACGTCGATCTCGCTCACTGCCCGATTGACCTGATCCTGCGTCGTGACGAAGAGGTTGGCAGGATGGATGATGAGGCGGGACATAGGTCCGTACTCCCTCCCCGACGCTGGGTCAAAGGAGGCGATACGCTCAATCTCGTCGTCCCAGAAGGTCACTCGGTAAGCCACTCCTTCGAACCCTTCTACGGCAGGGAAGATATCAAGGGTATCCCCCTTGACTCTGAAGTAGCCCGGGGAGAAGGTGATCCGGTCATTGACGTAGTGGTTGAGCACGAGTTCTCGCTTGAGTTGCTCCTGGCTGTAGCGCTGACCTTCCTCTAGACGAATGATCTTCTCCTCAAAGGCCTTCGGGTCGGCCATACCGTAGAGACAGGAGACCGAAGATATGACGATGACATCCTCTCTCCCCGAGAGCAGGGAGGCAGTTGCCCTTAGTCGAAGCTTCTCGATCTCAGCGTTGATCGCCATATCCTTCTCTATATAGGTATCGGAGGCAGCGATATAGGCTTCGGGCTGGTAGTAGTCGTAGTAGGAGACGAAGTACTCGACAGCGTTGTCGGGGAAGAAGGCCTTGAACTCCGCATAGAGCTGTGCTGCCAGCGTCTTGTTGTGACTAAGCACCAGCGTCGGCTTCCCTAGGCGGGCGATGACATTCGCAGCGGTGAAGGTCTTCCCCGACCCCGTGACCCCGAGGAGCGTCTGGAAGGGTACTCCCCCACGGAAGCCAGCAACAAGTTCGTCGATGGCCTGAGGCTGGTCGCCCGTAGGTCGGAAGCGTGAAGTGAGCTTAAAGGACATAGTGCGTACGGGCTACTTCCCCTGATGAATGGTGAGCTGAGGGAAGGGGAAGCCGATGCCCTTAGCATTGAAGTCGGCGTAGACCCGCTCATTGAAGCTCCAGAAGACATTCCATACATCTCCCGAGGCGACCCAAGCACGTACAAGGATGTCTACCGAAGAGCTATTCAGATTGTGCAGCACGACTACGGGTTCGGGAGAGGTATAGATACGTTCGTCCTGAGCCAGCAGGTCAAGGATCACCTGACGTACGCGTTCGAAGTCCTCGTCATACTCGATACCGATGGTCCATTCCACTCGGCGAAGGTCTTCATGAGAGAAGTTCGTCACGAGGTTACTGCTTAGGATGCCGTTGGGGATGAAGACCGCCTTATTGTCTGGCGTCAGTACCTCTGTGTGGAAGAGACGTACAGCACGCACAGTACCATCGATCCCCTGAGCAGAGATGAAGTCCCCTATGTCAAAGGGCTTGGTGACCATGATGATCACACCTCCGGCCATATTCTGTAGCTGGCCACTGAGTGCCATACCTACGGCTAGACCCATAGAAGCTAAGACGGCAGCGAAGGACACGGACTTCACCCCTAGGACACTTGCGAGGATGATCCCGAGTGTCACGTAGAGCAGGGCCGTGAAGAGCGAGTCTAAGAGCGTGACGGCGACCCCGTCGAAGGAGCGTCGGCGGAGGAACTTATCGAAGAGACACCCTATCCATCGGATGACGATCCTTCCGAGCCAAAAGAGGACGAGGACTAAGAGCACCCGCACTCCGAAGTTAATTGCTCCGTTGATCCAGCTCTCGAGCTGAGCACGACCGAACCAGTGGTGGTAATCCAAGTCCAGGGGCTGGGTCGCCGAGCCCAAGGCACTACGTACGCCCGAAGTCTGTGCTGAGTCTACGGGCAAGATATCTGCTAGAAGAAACATAGGATAAGCGTAATGTAAACGTATGATTAGGAGTCGAGGGCTTCAGCCTCCCGCTCCGCCTGTGTACGCCGTCGCCAGCGCAGGAAGAAGAAGAGCATAGTGAGCCCTTTGAGTATCGAGGAGATAGAGATGGCCCACCAGACAGCCTGTATGCCCCAGCCCCAGGAGGCGAAAAGGAAGACCATAGGGATGCGCAGGTAGGTACCCACGATGCTCACCACTGCCGGTAGGTACGTACGTCCTAGGCCATAGAAGAGCCCTTCGGCGGTGATCTCCAGCATCATGAAGGCTTGGGAGAGACCGACGATACCGAGGTAGACAGCACCAGCCTTGTAGGCAGCCTCCTCGGGGACAATGAGGGCGAAGATCTCCTCGCCCCAGAAGACGAAGAGGAGCGTACCCAGTACCCCGACGATGAGGGTAAAGCTGAGGGCTCGGCAGAAGGCTCGGTAGACACGGCGGAGCTTGCCCGCTGCGAAGTTCTGCCCGACGATCGTAGTGAGGGCCTCGGTGACCCCCGTGGCAGTATTCCACGTCAGCGACTCTATCTGCGCCCCCGTAGTCATAGTAGCCACGCCGATGTAGCCTCCTAGTGCCGAGACCTGCCTACCTATATAGATACTCACCAGAGCGAAGAGCACCTGTAGCGATGCTGGGGGTACTCCTATCTGGAGGATACGGCGTACGTACTGCCAGCGGAGGCGTACCAGGAAGGGGAAGCCCCCGAAGAGCTTATCCCTCCTGACCTGCCCAAGGAAGAGCAGGAGCACCAGCGCTTGGCTCACGACGGTAGCGAGCGCAGCCCCAGAGGTACCCCAGCCAAGGGTGAAGATGAAGAGGGGATCGAGGAGCATATTAGCACCGAGCCCGAGGATGGAGATACAGAAGGGTGTCCTACTATCCCCAATAGCATTGTAGAGCCCTGTCAGCGAGGCCGCCAGATAGATACTAGGGAAGCCCAGGAGCGAGAGGTAGAGGTAGCTCAACCCTTCGGCACGTACACTCGGCGTCAGGGCATAGAGGTCGAGGAAGAAGCCCGACCCTAGGAGATAGACCACCAGCATCCCTAGGCTCAGCAGAAGACTCATACATACGTTCTGCGAGGCATAAGCCTTGGCTTCGTCTCGCCGTCCCGCCCCGATCCCCTGAGAGATCGTCACTTCGCTCCCGACCTTGTTGATGAGGGCGAAGGAGGCGGCGATCCAGAGGAAGACGGAGGCTGCCCCCACAGCGGCTAGAGCCTGAGCGCTAAGCCTCCCGAGCCAGATCATATCGGTGAAGTTGTATGCGATCTGCACGAAGCTCGTCCCCATGATCGGTAGGGCGATGCGGTAGAGATGTCCTGTGATGTCGCCTCGGGTGAGGTCTTTGATCTTGTCTTCCATCCGTGAGGGTCGAGGGGTGGGATTAGCGCTCAGGGTGGAGCTCGGTGAGCTTGTTGTACTTCATGCGCCAGGCGTAGTCCTGCAGGTAAGCCTTCAGGCGTGGGAGCATGGAGGAGAGCGGTGTCCCGGGTTGGTCTTTGAGGTCGTGACGCTGCTGGGGATCAGTCTTGAGGTTGTAGAGCGCCGTCACCTTCTGCCCATCGAAATGCAGGGCATAGTCCCCCTCGAGCATCTGGTAGATACCATCCATGTCCTGTACTACGAAGCGAGGACGAGCCGTGTCGAAGGGATTGCCTCCGAAGGTGACCATCGGACGCTGATCCCCTACGAGGTCGAGGATCGTAGGATAGAGGTCGGCTTGGCAGGCTAAGTGCTCCGAGTCTCGCCCGACCAGTTCGCCTCGGGGGTCGAAGATAATGATAGGGATGCGGAAGGTCCCTACGGAAGTCTTGTACTGGGGCAGTGCTCCTGGTACAGCATGGTCAGCGACGATCACGAAGAGGGTATTGTCGTACCAGGGTTGCTTACTCGCTGTCTCGAAGAACTTCCTAAGCGCCATATCGGTATAGGCCACCGCCTGATGCATCGGGATCGTCCCCTTGGGCAAGACCTGCTTGTACTCATCGGGCACGATGAAGGGGTGGTGCGAGGAGAGGGTGAACTCCGCAGCGAAGAAGGGCTGAGGGAGCTTACCTAGCTCACGAGCTACATACTGTAGGAACTTCTCATCCCAGATACCCCAGTGTCCGTCGTAGTCCTTGTCGTTAGCGTACTCCGTCTTGCCGTAATACTCCTTGATACCAGCCTGCATGACGAAGGCATTGAAGCCCATGGATCCATTCGGAGCGCCATGGAAGAAGGCCGTAGAGTAGCCCATCGAATCAAGTCGGGCCGGCAGGGAAGGTATCGTATTACCCGAATAGATAGAGAGGACGAAGGGCACGTGGGGCTTGATGACCGAGGAGAATATCGACGGCATAGCATCGATAGACTTCACCCCGTTGGCGTAGGCGTTGGTGAAGACATAGGAGCGCTTCATCAGCGAGTCGATGAAGGGCGTGAAGCCTCGGTAGCCGGGGATGTCCTGATTCAGTCCCCCGACCCATTCACGGGCGAAGCTCTCCCAGATGATCAGGACGACGTTGCGCCCCTTGTACTTACCTGAGACAGGCGTGGTACCGGGAGTGTAGACCGAGTTGAAATGCGTCGGGACTTCTGCGAAGGGCATGTACTGGTACTCGGGGAGACTCGCCTTGCCGATCGTGCGTATCAGGCAGAAGGGAGTATTGAGCACCAGTGCTCTTTGCTGAGGGCGACGGATGTAGATATTAGCGTTGCTCAGCGTGATGGGCCGAGTCTCACTGGTGAAGCCCCCACGGGCGCCGACGATGGAGAGGTAGATGCTCCCCACCAGCAGGACGAGGGATGTGAGGGAGAGCGCCCACAGCCTCTCCGTAGGGCGTCGCCGTGGGCGAGGGAGCTTCCCCTCAATGATGCAGAAGGCGACGATGAAGGCGATCCCCAGGAGCGTTATCCCCCAATAATCGATGAAGAAGCGGAGGAAGTTGAACGGATTCTCCTCGCCAAACTCCTCGAAGACAGCCATCGTCGTACGCTTGAGCGTGAAGCGGTAGTAGACGACATCCCCTAAGTTCAGCACGATCGCCACAGCAGTGATGACCCGATAGATGCCCGTGAGCATACGCTGGTAGCCACGGCTGTAAGCCAGAGGCAGGGGCAAGAGGCTCAGCACTGTCAGTAGAAGGCTCGTGTAGAGGATGGCAGTGAGGTCGAAGCGCAGGCCTCCCCAGAACATCAGCGCCACCTGCCCCGCCGTGCCAACCTCCAGGAGGTCCTGATTGTACAGGCAGAAGATCAGTCGGCAGATGCTGTAGACGACGAAGGAAAGGAGGAAGCGCAAGAGGAGGAGACGGACCTGAGCACCCAGAGGCGCAAGGGCCGAAGCAAAAGACTTAGAAGTCATCGATATATACTACGTAATTATTTGGCTACAAAGGTACAAATCTTAGCCCAAGCCCCCGGCAAGCAGTTTGTCGCAGAGGGACTTATGCGATCACTGAAGCGAGCCGTCACCAGCCCACCAATCAGGAGCATCTCTCCCCCAGAGGAAGTCGAAGCAGACCCATCACTGAGATAGGGCTCTGTAGGGACGAACGAAGGGACTAAGACAGGGGACTAATGAGGCGTCTCACAGCGCCCCAAATACTCCCGAGAAATCAAGCGCAAAGGTACAACATCTTCCCTAGAGTCGGGTGAGGTGAGGCGGAGCGCTTACCCCTCCTATCGGGCAAGTGAAGAAGCTCCGAGCGAAGGACCATTCACACCGCTTCTGGGGCGCTACTTCTACTACCTCGGAGGCGCTACTGGTGCCCCGAGGGAAGCGCTAGTAGCGCCTCCGAGGTAGTAGAAGTAGTGCCTCCCGAGCGGAGATGAGCCCCACGCCTTCCCCTACGCCCCAGCGAGCCCAAGACGACACCGAGGCGATGTGACCTTCGCCACACCGCCTCGGGGTACACAGAGTATGAAGAAAATTAGAAGGGGGGAGGACCTGGAGGGCCCTGACGCTTCAAGTCGCTACGGCTCGCTCCACCACTGAAGCTATCGAAGCGGTAGATGAAGTGAAGCATAGCATAGCGCCCTAGCGTATTCGACTCCTCGAGCGTGCTGGACATAGCCGTGATGTTCTGGTAGATACTTCGACGACTATTCAGTAGATCGTAGCCCTTGAGCCTGATGGTGGCCTTCTTTCCCGCTAGGAAGCTGTAGGAGAGCCCTGCACTGAGGAGGAGCTGATCTTGATTGTATCCAGCAGCGTAGCCACGAGAGGTCGTGTAGGTCGCTTCACCCTCGAAGGCAAAGCCCAGAGGCAGGGTGACGTTGGTCGTGTAGCCGAGGGAATAGTCCTTCGTCGCTGGGGTGACGGCCGAGGGCAGGCTATTGGAGGCATTGTAGTAGCCGAAGCCTCCCTTGAGCGTCATATCGATGCCCGTGGTGCGGAAGTTCAGTCCCAGCTCCTCACGCAGACGAAGGGAGATGCTACGGTTCTTCTCCCCGTTGATGTAGGTGTGGCTACGTGCTAGATCGTTGAAGGACGCTAGACGCAGGGAGAACTTCTTCCCCGGTAGGGTCTGCGTGAGGAAACCGCCGAGACCGAAGGAGGCATTCCCGTCCACGTTGGTATAGTCTACCGTACGCTTCCCGCTGGTGACATCGTAGAGGGAGCGCTGGATGATGTCGTGCTGGACTACCTGCCCCCGTCCAAAGAGGGAGAGGGAAGTCTGGCTCTTCGTCCAGTACTTACTGAAGCGCCCGAAGAGATTGTGCTGGAATCCCGGGAGCAGATCTTGATTACCGACGTAGGAGATGAGCGGGTTGGTCACGTCCTGCACGGGCGATAGCTGCTCGTTGGTAGGAGCGAAGCTACGACCGAAGTAGTCTAGGCGGAGCTCTGTACCCCGCTGAGGCTTGAAGGAGAGGCGGAGCGTAGGGGAGAAGTTGAGCGTCGTGCGTGTCAGTGGCGTGGCGGAGACCCCGGCGACGACGGAGTGGCTACTGATGCGAGAGGACTCTACATTCACCCCTGCGGTGAGGTCGTAGCCCTTGCCCTTGCGCTTGAGCGCTAGGCCTACCTGATGGGTGAGGTAGTCAGAGCGGAACTCATTGCTATACGTGGCATTGTGTACCGTATACGCACCCGTCAGGTCGGCGTCATAGGCATCACGGGAGCTTCTACTCTCTGATCCCTTGATCTGGTAGGTAAGCTGGGAGAAGAAGCCTTTGCCTAGGGGCTCTACCCACCCAAGGCGTGCCTGATAGCTCAGGCCACGCGTACGGCTATCGATCCGTTGGTCTACGTCCTGGCTTGCTGCCGACGTGCGGTCGTAGAGGCTGTAGATATACTTGCCATCGCCGTCTTCACGCTCTAGCCCCAGGCGTGCCGACAGGGTCAGCGTGCGCCCCGAAGCACTGAGGCGACGACTCCCGTCGAGTCGGAGCGTCCCATTGATATTATCTAGGAGCGTCTGCTGGGTGAGCGTGCTGGAGTTGATGAGCGTAGACGTGGCATCCTCTAGCGTCTTCGCTGTAGAGGTGTAGACACCCCTACTGTGGCCGTAGCGGAGTTCGGGGGAGATAATGATCTCCGTCAGCGAGTCTAGCTTCCACTCCATACGGATATTAGCACCGTAGGCGTCCTTGTCGCTCCGCTCGGTACTCTTACCTGTCTCGGTGGTCGAGCCGGTAGTGAGATAGTTCTGCTGCCAGCGGTCGGTGAGCTTATTCGTCGTATTGCGTCCCCCGAGGGCATTAGCGTTGATCTGGAGCTTGGAGGAGAGTGTATGACTGATATTACCACCAAGCATCTTGGAGGTCAAGATCCCGTTGGCATCACGGCGAGGCGGGCCTCCTGCTCCCCCACGATTACCACGGCGCCCGGCTCCCATCCCCATCAGGAAGCCCATCTGGTTGCCCTCGCTGGAGATGTCGGTGAAGCCTGCATTGTTCGTGTTGTTAAGCCCGCCGATGACCGTGAACTGATTGTCGTCAGCGAAGCGACTTAGCGTTAGGTTCGCCTCGTAGCGCTTACTGGTGCCGGCACCGGCGTAGGCAGTGCCGAAGAGTCCCTTCTTCTTGCCCGCCTTGATGGTGAGATTGATGACGGTCTCCTCGTTGCCATCGGAGAAACCCGACAGACGTGCAGCTTCGCTGTCTCGGTCGAGCACCTGCACCTTCTCGACGAGCTCTGCTGGGAGGTTGTTAGCCGCTACCTTAGGGTCGCCCTCGAAGAAGCGCTTGCCGTCGACCATAATCTGCGATATCGTCTTGCCGTTGATGGTGATCTTGCCGTTCTCGTCTATTGAGGCGCCAGGGAGCTTCTTGATCAGGTCTGCCACGACGGCACCTTGATTGGTAGTGAAGTTGCCTGCATGGAACTCAATGGTGTCCCCCTTAATGACTACATCGCTCGTCTTACCGACGATCTTCACTCCTTCGAGGAGTTCGCCCTCCCCCTCGAGCTTGATAGGGGCGAGGGTAAGATTGCTACCCGCTACCTGGAGGCTCTGCGAGTGGCTCTTGTAGCCCACGAAAGTCACTCGGAGCGTGTAGCTACCACGGGCTACGTGCTTGAGGAGGAAGGAGCCATCCTTGCCACTCACCGCTCCTGTCTTGAGCTTACCATCAGGCTGGAGGAGACTGACACTAGCCCCAAGAAGGGCTTCATTCTTCTCGTCAAGGATCTTCCCCGATATAGTACGTAGGGAGTCCTGTGCCCAGAGGCTTCCTCCGGAGAGTAAGCAGAGGACGAGGGCTAGGAGCCCTAGGGAGGCGTATCTACTTCGTTGCTTCATCATTCGTTCGTTTAAGTATTTTCTCTCTTAGAGCCTAGCGGGTAGGGGTCGTTTAATAGCACCCCTAAAAAATGATGTGGACTGACCTCCCCGAGGGGAAGCCAGCCCACATACGAGCAAGAGGATAGCAAGCCTCTCGGCCTACTGACCTGAGCGGATGCGATCATCGAAGGCAGTAAGGGCAGCCTTAGCACCTTCGCCCATAGCGATGACGATCTGCTTGTAGGGGACCGTGGTGCAGTCACCTGCTGCATAGATGCCAGGGACAGAGGTACGGCAACGCTCGTCGATGACGATCTCCCCACGACGTAGCTCTACGAGTGACTCGAAGGGCTTGGTATTAGCCGCCAGACCGATCTGTACGAAGAGCCCGTCCAGAGCGATGACTTCTTCGTCACCTCCATCACGAGGAGCGACACGGAGGCCTGTGACCTTCGTCCCGTCTCCCAGCACTTCCTTTGTCGCCATGGCCTTACGGACGGTGACGTTGGGGAGCGTAGCCAGCTTCTCCTGCAGGACAGTATCGGCTCTGAGGGTGTCCATGAACTCTAGGACGACGACACTTCTACAGATACCCGCGAGGTCGATAGCTGCTTCGATCCCAGAGTTACCACCGCCGATGACAGCGATGTCCTTACCCTTGAAGAAGGGACCATCGCAGTGTGGGCAGAAGGCGACACCACGGCCGATGTATTCAGCTTCCCCTGGTACGCCGAGCTTACGCCAAGCAGCGCCGGTAGCGAGGATCACCTGATCCGTGGAGATCAGCTCCCCTAGGTTGGTCTTGACTTCCTTCTTATCGCCAGAGAGGGAGATTGATTCTACCTGACGATTGTCCAGCAGGTCGATGGAATAGGTCTCGGCGTGCTTACGGAGGTCGCTGGCTAGTTGCGTGCCGGTGGTAGCCACGACGGAGGGGATGTTCTCGATGCCCGTGGTCTCATTGACCTGCCCCCCTATGCGCTCAGCCACGACAGCCACGTGAAGGCCCTTGCGTGCCGAGTAGATAGCGGAAGCGATGCCCGATGGTCCGCCCCCGACGACTACGAGGTCGTAGCTGTGGCGGATAGGTTCGTCCGAGAGGGGATGAGCACCAGCCTTGGCCTCAAGGGCAAGGAGGAGTTCGCCGAGGGAAGCCTTACCGACGTGGACGAGTTCATCCCCGAGGTAGACTGCAGGTACAGAGCTGACACCGAGGCGATCCACTTCTTCCTGGAAGAGGGCACCATCGACCATCTCATGCTCGATACCCTCGTTGTAGAGGGCCATGAGGTTCAGTGCCTGGACGACCTCAGGACAGTTGGTACAGCTGAGCGAAGCATAGGTCGTCAGGCGAAGAGGCGTCTTGAGTGCTGCGATACGACGCACGAAGACTTCCTCGGGGAGGTTCTTGCCCTGCCCGTCAGCGTTGAGCACTGCCAGGATGAGGGAAGTGAACTCATGTCCACCGGGGATAGCACGGAAGGAGATGCCCGTAGCTACGCCATCTCGGAGGATGCTGAGACGGAGGGTGTCGGCAGGGCGCACCTCATAGGAGAGGTGATCACTCGTCGAAGCGAAGTCCTCGGCGAGCTTGCGGAGTTCCTGGCTCTTGGCACAGCCAGCGTCATCGACGAGGAGGGTATACTGATGCTTGAGGCTAGCGAAGAGCCCCTTGAGTTGGGAGAGGATGTTCTGATCTAATTGCATGGTCTTGGGAGAGTAATCCGTGTAATGAATGTGGGGAAGGAGAGCCTCTGAGAGCTATTCCTTCCCCACGAAGATGTTGGCAGATCTGCCGAGCAGTGATTCTTCCCGCTCTAGGGGAAGGCTCGGACTTAGATCTTCCCTACGAGGTCGATGCTAGGCGTGAGGGTAGCGTCCCCTTCCTTCCACTTAGCGGGGCAGACCTGACCTGGATGTTCGTAGACGAACTTAGCAGCCTTGACCTTGCGAAGGAGCTCGCTAGCGTCACGACCGATACCGTTGTCATGGATCTCAGCTACCTTGAGGACACCGTCGGGGTTGTAGAGGAAGGTACCACGGTAAGCCTGGCCAGCCTCTTCGATCATGACCCCGTGAGCACGAGCTAGGTCGAAGGTCATGTCGGCAAGCATAGTATATTCGATCTTGGCGATCGTATCCGTAGCATCAGCCCAAGCCTTGTGGACGAAGTGGGAGTCCGTGCTTACGGAGAAGACTTCTACACCGAGGCTCTGAAGCTCTGCGTAGTGATCCTGAAGGTCAGCAAGCTCCGTAGGGCAAACGAAGGTGAAGTCACCAGGATAGAAGAAGAGGATGCTCCACTTACCCTTGAGGTCTTCGCTTGATACTTCGAAGAAGCCCTTATCCTTGCGGAAGGCGTTCACCTTAAATTCGGGGAGCTGGCTGTTGATGATGCTCATAGTCTTAATTTCTTAATTCAATTTGGATGATGATGGTACTGCAGTACCTGATTTGCCTGCAAAGGTAGAGGAAGAAGCTTCGCCCTCCAATTCGTTCTATTTATTCACAGATAAACGCCATGTATCACCCGACCTTTTCAGGGTTCTTCGTTAGGGGGTCTTCCCCCGAGGAAAGGGGCCCATCGGGAGCGGATCTACAGAAGGGGTCAAAAAAACCTACTGTGGGTCGTCGATGCGACCCACGGTAGGTCGCATCGACGACCTACTATAGGTTTTTTCGACGACCTACCGTGGATCGTTTTTGGGGGTCAAAGAACGTGGGGGAGAAAGCGAGCGGAGGAGAAGAAGAAACACCCCTGGGAGTGGCCTTCTTGGGGCTAGCGCCCTGAGCATTTGGTTTCAGTTATTCCTTCGTCCGGGGGAAGAGGGCTCTTCCCCCTCAGGACCAAAGCTAAGACTCCTCGATAGAGAGGTCTTCGGAGAGGGGCTCATCACTGAAGATCACCGACGTCGCCCCTAGGGTCAAGACATCGCCCGTCTGTAGGTAACGCCATTCACGTGGCTGGAGGAGTTCGCCGGCGATGAACGTCCCCACCCGACTGTCGTCATCGGCTAGAGCGAAGCGGAGCTTACCCGTGCGCCCTTCGGTGACCTTGATGATGGCGTGGTGGCGATCCATACTCGGATCGGAGGTGATGATCGGGATATCCGTCTGGGTATCCTTATTGCGTCGGCCTATGCCATTGAGGCCGAGGTAGAGGGGGAAGAGCTGTTTGTAGCCGAAGACATTCTCCACGACGACGAGGTGACCGACAGGCTGGCGGGGAGCCTTCTTCTCCCCCTTGCCACTAGGCTGACGTAGGCGTAGATTCAGCTGGTGGGTACAGCTCGGGCAGATGAGGGAGAGTCGGTCTCCCCCCTCGGCACGGAGCTCTTCGATGCGCTCCCTCGTCAGGGGGATCGCCGTATCACACTTGGGGCAAAAGATCTTCTTCATCACCGAGCTTTTTACTTGGCTGAAGCGGTAGAGGCAGGCTGAGTAGCTGGGACAGAGAGGGCCTTACGGTAGCGTGCTGTATCCCCCAAAAGCGCCTCAGCGGCCTGTACCATCTTGTCCTCGGAGACACTGCGCTCTAGGGCACCTCTATTGTAGTAATAGCGGGTGAGGATGGCGCTCGTCAGGTACTGCTCGATGTAGGGACGATGGTACTGCAGGTCGTGCTTCAGGTCTGGGACGAAGAGCTTCTGCAGGGTCTCAAAGGCCTCCTTGCTCTTGGAGTAATAGCCCTCGAAGCGTGCTAGTTCCTCAAGCTTCTTCAGCTCCTTACTGCTCTGACGGTCGTAGTCGAACTTCTTGTCGATCATGCGCTGGGAGAAGTCGGCATAGTCAGCGTCAGAGAGCTTGAAGTCCTTAGGAGCGGGGATGGTGCGATGCTGGCGAACGTAGTCGGTGATCCAGTCGAAGGCATCATTGCTCGCCCTGAGGTAGTAGACCATCGTAGGGAGGGTATCCACGGGAAGGGTAATATCTGGCAGGATGCCCCCTGCGTCACGGACCTCTCGCCCAGCACGGGTGTGGAAGACCTTCGTCAGGCTATCGGGCAGGATGGTAGCCCCCTTGCCTTCACGTAGGGAATGGTAGTCGATACGCTGGATACAGCGCCCGCTAGGGATGTAGTACTTCGCCGTGGTGAGCTTGATCGTCCCGTCGTAGGGGAGCTGCATGGTCGTCTGCACTAAGCCCTTGCCATAGCTCTTGACTCCCATGACGACAGCACGGTCCAGATCCTGCAGAGCACCGCTGACGATCTCCGACGACGAAGCAGACTGCGCATTGATCAGTACCGCGAGGGGGATCTCGGTGTCTAGTGGCTTGTCGGTGGTCTTATAGATGGTCTCCTGCAGACGAGCATTGCGCCCACGGGTCGTCACCACCTCTTCTCCGGCAGGGACGAAGAAGTTGACGATCTTGATCGCTTCATCGATGAGTCCGCCCCCGTTGTCCCGTAGGTCGAGGATCAGCCCCTTGATGTGGTGCTTCTCCTTGAGCTCAAGGAATGCCTTCTTCACCTCACTTGCTGCGGTGTTGGGGAAGCTCGTCAGAGCGATATACCCATAGCCACTGGGAAGGGCGCCGTAGTACGATACGGGGCTGACCTGGATCTTCTGTCTGCGGAACTCGATCTTACGGGGCTTCGTCTCTCCAGGGCGCTGTATGAGGAGAGTGATCTTACTCCCGGGCGCTCCCTTGAGAGCAGCACTCACCTTGTCGGAGGTGGACTTACGGAAGTCCTGACCATCTACCTCGAGGATCACGTCGCCAGCACGGAGCCCAGCCAAGGCGGCCGGCATACCCTCCATGGGGTCATTGATGATGACGGTGCTGTCGGGACGCTGGGAGATGACCGAGCCAATCCCACCATAGGCTCCCGTGGTGAGGAGCTTCAGCTTGTCGCTGTCCTCTGCCGAATAGTACTCCGTATAGGGGTCAAGGCTCTCGAGCATATTGTCTAGGCCGATACGGCTCAGACGCTTGATATCGATCGAGTCGACGAAATAGCGGTCAAGCAGTGCCAGCGACGAACCAAAGACGTCGACGGCCTGCACATAGTTGAACTTGTTGTCTCTCTTCTTCTCTGCCGTCCCCTTCGACTGTGCCGAGAGTGGGGCTAGGGTGAGTAAGCCTAGGGTGAGGCCAAGTAGCTTCGTCCAATAGCTCATATCTGGATGGTTGGGGGGATTTGTTCGTGATTCTTCTTTCATAGGGTGAGGGCTGGTACATCCCTACCCTTCCTTAGGCTCGGTCACCAAAGATCGCCGAGCCGATACGTATCAGGGTCGCTCCCTCACGGAGCGCTAAGGGGTAGTCTCCACTCATACCCATGGAGAGCTCGGTGAAGAGCTCTGGAGCGAGGAGGAGACCCGAGGCACGTAGCTCCTCGAAGAGACGGCGCACCGAGGCAAATTCCTCCGATATCTTCGCTTCATCCTCTACGTGGCTAGCCATAGCCATCAGGCCATGAAGCGCTACGCCCCGGTACAGGTCGGGCTCGTCGTGGATACGGGTGACTAAAGCCCGGATCTCATCAGGGGTGAAGCCACTCTTGGTCTCTTCCTCCGCCACGTGCACCTCTAGGAGAATGGGGATGGTACGACCTACCCGCTGAGCCTGACGGCATATCTCCGCAAGGAGACGCTCCGAGGTGACACTCTCAATCATACTGATGAAGGGTGCGATGTACTTGACCTTATTTGTCTGGAGCGGACCTATGAAGTGCCAGATGATGTCGGGATGGCTCTGGTGCAGGCGCTCCCACTTATCTACGAGCTCCTGCACACGGCTCTCTCCGAAGATGCGCTGCCCTGCCTCGTAGGCCATCTCGACATAGGAGGCAGGGTGGAACTTCGATACCGCCACGAGCCGAGCACTAGGCGTCAGGCTCTCCTGGATCGATGCAAGACGCTGGGAGATATCCTCACTGCTGAGGGGCTTCATAGCGGTAGACGTCTAGGATCTGCGTATCGGTGATGGAAGCGATCTCATAGGCAGCCATCTGACCGTCGAGCTGTGCCGCGAGTTCGGTAGCAGCGCTCAGTAGTGCATCCGACTGTACGATCATCGTGGCAGCCGTCTTCTTCTCTGTGCCACTCTTCTCATCGATGGTGATGAAGTTGACCTTAGCACGGTAGAAGCGCTCATGCTCAGGGTTCTCGCTGAGGAAGAGCTCTGCGATACGGGCACGACGGATATTGACCACCTCTAGCTCACCCACAGAGACAAAGGGGGTCACCTCCTTGATGATACGAGCCTCTGCCTCTGTGAAGCTTAGGGCATCGACTAGGTAGCTCTCGGAGACTTTCTTCATGCCCATGGAGTCAGCCTGACGCTCATAGGATACTTTGCATTCGAACCAATAGTTCATCGTCTTCTATCTATTTCTTTTACTTATGCGTGGTTGGTTATTCTTCGTACATGCTGGCGATCTCGGCAGCGTAGAGCTCTGCTACGACCTTGCGTCGCACCTTAAGTGTATTGGTGAGCTCCCCTCGCTCTACGGAGAAGGGCTCGGTGAGGAGGTGGAACTTCTTGACCTTCTCATACTGGGCGACGGACTTGAGGTTCTGCTCCAGATGTGCCATGATCATACGGTGTACCTCGTGGTGTGCGGCGAGCTCGGCATCGGTAAGTCCCTCCTCGATCCCACGATGGCGAGCTTCCCGACGTAGGGCTTCCCAATTCGGGTAGATCAGTGCACTGACGAACTTGTATCCGTCGGCGATGACTGCCACCTGCTCGAAGAGCGGATCTACGGTGAGCAGACCTTCGATCATCTGAGGAGCGATATACTTGCCATTGGCCGTCTTGAAGAGATCCTTGATACGCTCCGTGAAGTAGAGCACATTACCCTCCAGACGTCCCGCATCACCGGTACGGAAGAAGCCGTCAGGAGTGAAGGCTTCGGCGTCCGCCTCGGGATTGTTGTAGTAGCCACAAGTGACTGAAGGGCCCTTGATCAGGATCTCGCTGGTCTCGGGATCGATCTTCACCTGGAGGGCAGGCATGATCGTACCGATGGACTCTAGGTCGAAGCCCCGCATCGGCTGGGAGCTCACTGTAGCCGTCGTCTCAGAGAGTCCGTAGCCGACGCACATGGGTACATTGATGGATCGGAAGAAACGGGATATCTCGGGCGAGACTGAAGCACCTGCTGTAGGGAAGAAACGTCCACGCTGCAGACCTATTGCCTTCTTCACCTTCGTGAAGAGCACCTTGTCGTAGGCTTGGTAGAGGAGGCTCAGGAAGATGGAAGGCTTCTTCCCCTCATTGATGAAGTCAAAGAAGTAATGCTCCCCAGTCCGTATGGCATGGCGCATCACTCGGCGAAGTGGGGAGGGTGTGCGGTTGATCTTGTCCTGGACTCCGATGTAGACCTTCTCCCAGAAGCGAGGCACATTACTCATCATCGTGGGGCGGACCACTGGTAGAGCGTCGAGGATACGCTTGGGATCGCTCAGGATAGCCACCTGACAGCCCATGCTGAGACAGAGGTAAGACCAAGCCTTCTCGAAGATATGATTCAACGGGAGGAAGCACATCGAGACATCTCGATTGGTGATGAAGGGATACTTCAGCTGGTGCGCATAGATCTGCTCGATGAAGTTGCTATGGTGGAGCATCACCCCCTTACTCCGCCCCGTAGTCCCCGAGGTATAGATGATCACCGCCAGATCGGTGGCTAGGGCCTGGCTGGCAGTGACCGTCGCCTTGTTCTCATAGGCTACAGCGTCCCCACGACGGATGAACTCCTCGTAGTACATCGAGGTAGTGTCTCCCGGGGCAAGCACCACTTCGGGATCGAAGATCACCAGCCTGCGCAGACAGCCTCCACGGAGCTGGACCTCGTAGGCATTATTATATTGGAATTGCCCGCCTACAAACATCGTCTCCACCCCGGCATCCTGGACGATGAACTCGACTTGGTCGGGTGTACTCGTAGCGTAGAGTGGCACGGAGACCGCTCGCATCATGAAGAGGCCTAGCTCGGTGGCGATACATCCTACTCGGTTGGGCGAATAGATACCTACCCGATCGCCGGGCTGGAGCTGGAGGTAGGCAAGCCCCTTAGCGGCGGCTAGGCAACGATCAGCGACCTGCTGGCCGCTGAGCTTCTCCCAGCGTTCGTTACGCTTGTTGTAGTAGCGGAGGATCGTCTTGTTCGGATAGCGAACACGGAACTGATGGGGGTACTCCGCCAGATGATACTTTGGATAGGGAGAGGTCATTGACTTGGTTGGCTCTTAGGTGATATGCTGGACCGGACAGTCCCAGCGAACTTACTCACAAAGATAACGCAAATGCCCCACTGCACCGCCCGTCACTCCGCCCCCATCGGACGAGGGTGATCCGCCCAGATGAAGGGCGGGCGAAAAAGCCCCGCCACAAGCCTCTAGACAAGCGCCCTCTCAAGGGGGTAAAAAACGACCTACGGTAGGTCGTCGAAAAAACCTACTGTAGGTCGTCAAGGCGACCCACGGTAGGTCGCATCGACGACCTACCATGGATCCCTAAATCGGTCTTCCCGAGGGCTCGACCGAAGGGGGCTATTTCACCCTCAAGATACCCGCCTTACGCCCCGTCAAACGAGGACGAGTAGCTAGCCTCGCTACCGGCAGGTAATTCCCTCAGCACCAAGTCGAGCGAGATCACTTGGCAGGAAGCTTGATCGCAAAGCGTTGCACCCGGTCGAACATGCGGGAGCGCCCATTCGTCGTCGGATCGGTGACATAGAGTGAAGTGGTGCAGCCTCCGTCATTCTCCGCCTCCAGCTCACTATCCTGATCGATGAAGTAGAGCTTATTGCCCACCCAGACAGGGGACAGCTCGCTAGCAGCGGCATCCTCGGCGAGGATTCGCTGATTCGAGCCATCGGCATTGGCGATACAGAGTGGTCCGTGGGGCAGGTCCACGATCATAGTGATGGCTATGAAGGCTACCTTGCTCCCGTCGGGACTCACCTGAGACCACATATATTCGACAGGGTCTTCCTCCCTCTTCTCCTGGAGCTTGAGCTTATTGCTCACACAGATGAGTTGCTTCCCTGAGCGGTAATAGAGTTGCTCGGACTTTGTGACGAACTTGTCCTCCCCAGTCTCCTGCTTGTCCCCGGCGAAGAACTGCTCCACCGTATCGAAGTCCACCTCCTTCTGAAGGGTACGACTAGCGAGGGTGAAGATATGGGTCTTCAAGAAGCCGTAGCCATCCCAGCTAAATCCACTCTGGAAGGACAGCTTACCCTTTCGGTAGACGAGGTTACCATTCTCTCCGGTACACTGATGGATACAGTCCTCCTTGTCCAACCCGAGGTCCGCTAGGTCTTCGAGCTTAGGAGCGCCATCGGTGAAGGTGGCTTGACGGAGGGTAAGCTTACCCTTGCGCACGACGATGTAGTACATGTGCTTGCCGTCGGGATCGAAGGTGAAGCTGAAGACTTCGTCAGGCTCTTGCGTGTGGAAGGGGATGACCATATCCTCATCTACATTGTAGAAGAAGAGGAGGCTATCCTGATAGGCGATCACGTGCGAAGAGGCTAGGCTAGCATAGCTCCCAAAGGGCTCGGTGACGGCGTCGTCTGCCTGTGTAGTTTCTTGCTGCTTCTGGTTCTTCCCTGGGCTACACGCAAAGAGCATGCACAGAGCGAGGACAGAGCATATCCTCTGAAGAGTTGCGTTCATAGGTACTGGCATATATGAGATTGGACTGATAATACGTGGAATTGAAGTTCGGATAAATCCCTAGATGGAATGGCTTGCTGAAGATCGCAGTCCGATCCCCCATTCTACATCCCCGTATCTAGGCACTCTGGGAGGGAGCGAAAAACGAACTACGGTAGGTCGCCGAAAAAACCTACTGTAGGTCGTCAAGGCGACCCACGGTAGGTCGCATCGACGACCTACCGTAGGTTTTCTCAGCACCCCATCGGGGGAGCTCTCCCAACCCTTGTCTAGAGCGGGCTCTTGCCCCTACTTCGCTGGGAGCTGAGCACCATAGCCCGAGACCAGGCCGAAGAGCCGACGAGCCTTCTCCCAAGGATACTTGTTGGCGAACATCGTCACACGGGTCGTCCGGGTGGCCTGCTGGTTGAGTCCCAGATGGCGATTGATCTGATTGGCAATACGTAGAGATAGTAGGGGCTAGGCGCAAGTCGTCAGAGGATTGCCACAGAGCCACTGGCTGTGGATCCAGCCTTGGTGCGTCTTGTCGACCGTCTGCACCTTGACCCATTCCCCTCGCCACTCTAGGGGGCGAAGGAGGATCTCCTTGGTGAAGGAATAGACGATACGACCCTCTCTCGAAGGGCGATCCCGTAGATGCAGCTTTTGTCCACCATAGTTGCGTGTATCCATGGCGATGACAGAGGAATGAATCCAAGCATCCCCAGACTTGCGGATGGCAGCTACCCCTTCGTTCTCCGTCTCGTATATAGCGATCTGATTGCCACAGATACGCCACCATCCATCTTGGACAGCGCAGACACTCAGCAGGTAGGTACCCTTCTTATCCAGCTGACAGACCACATCACCCTTAGGCCCATTGCGGAGGTTCGTATCCCCCGCCTGCATATCGTGGATGAAGACACCCATAGCGTCTGAGACATTATGGAGCAGGAGGGTACGTGTCTCTCCCTTGAATCTCAGGATCAGCTCCAGCAGGTGGAGATCCATCCTCTTGGACCGTGGGATCATGGCGAAGCTATCACTAGACTTGCTCCGTAGCTCATAGCGGGCTAACTGCTCGTCGTAGGAGAAGTAATGTAGGGTATCTATGGTGTCATCGGCATACTCCAGTATGAGCTCGACGGGCTTAGCCTGCGCTAGATCGTAGTCCAGCTGTACATTCACGCCTGGGAGCTGATAAGCATAGCACGTCAGCGAAGACTGCTCTTGGGCTACAGCGAGAGTCACGCTGGAGAGCAAGCAGAGGGCACCGAAGAATAATCTATTTGGTCTCATAGTAAGGGAAAATTAGGGATGATGTGTATGGATCAGAAGCACTGGCAGTCTTCGTCCTGATCTACGGTAGGGAGCGTCTTCACCTCCTTAGTCCAGCGCTCATTCTCCCAGTGGAAGATGATGTACCGGCACTGCTTGAGGTAGCCGTAGTCCGTATCGAGGAAAGTGGTCTCGTACTCCATATCCTGTATGGGGAAACCCATGTGCATCTCGAGGGAAGTCCCATTGCGGGGGAGCGTGTAGCGGAAGAGTGCTCGCTTCTGGAAGGTACGGCTAAGCTCCGATCGTTGCTTAGGGGTAAGTCCCGAGGTGTCGTAGAAGTCCTCCAGCTTCACCTGACTAATATCAGGGGCTAAGAACCCACCGAGCCGGACACGACCTCGGTCATAGATGTAGAATTTGAGCTGGCTGATACCTTCGGTCACCGAAGCAGCGACGAGCTTGCGTCCGTCCTTTAGGTTCCAATAGCAGACCTCTACCCTCCTACTCTCTGGGTAGGCATAGTAGACACGGAGATAGCCCCTTCGCTCATCACAGACGTCTATGAAGGGAGGGACACCATTCTCCTTATCCTTAGGACAACCGATCTGCTTCAGTAGCTCTTTGCGCTCCTCCACCGTCCAGCGATTCGCTAGAGCATCGTCGGGCAGGGCGAGGAAGATATCACGGATAGTGACCTTCGGCTCTGTAGGTTTACGCTTCTGTGCCTCTATGCTACAGAGCGAGAGAGCACAGAGCAGGATGAGGATAATCTTTCGCATGGGATCCATTGATTTAGTTACGGGGAAGGGAGTTGCGCCCAGGTGGGGTATGGACTGTGTCTATGGGCTACTCGATCACGCCCCATCGGTACTCGTCGAGTGGGGTGACCTTATGCTCCTGGAGGTTCACCTCTACTTTCCTCAGCGCCATCAGAGGGAGGCCATCGAAGAGGTCCTGCTGTAGCTTCGTCTGTAGCTCCTTGAGTTGGTCGTTGCGCAGGGCATCGGGCACCTTGGTTTGATCTACCCATACTCCCTTCTGCTTATCCCAGGTCATCGTCGGATAAGCTTCGTCGTAGGTGTAGAAGTAGAAGGTATGAGCATCGGCGACCTCCACCCCTAGCCCAGAGTCAAAGGGAAGATCTATGGGCATCATGGCCTTCCCTGTAGCGAGATCGTGTAGGCACAGCGTACCTGTCGCCCCTGTACCTTCGTAGGTGAGTAGCGTATGCCCTACTACCCCCTCAAAGTCGAGGATCGTGCCCTCCAGCTCAAAGGCCTTAATATCGGTACCCGAATGCTTAGGCTGTACCTTGATGGTATTATAGACGCCTCCCTCGGTCGCTATTGTCTTGCCCTCGACGATACGCACAGCGTCATTCTCAAAGGCCACCTCATCCCCTTCCTCCAGTTCGGGCAGTGGGAGGGAGGCTATCTGGGTGCTGTCTGTGGAGGCTGACTGACCAGTCTGTCCGGTACAGCCTATAGAGAGAAGGCTGAGTGCTAGGGCGGTGCCTAGGATAAGAGATTTGTACTGCATGGTATGTATTCTGATCGGTGAGAAGGGGCTGATTTACTCTACGTAGCCCCACTTGTATTCGGGGAGAGGAGTGACCTTACGCTCCTTGAGGTCTACCTTGATTCTCTGCTTAGCCATGAGGGGTAGTCCATCGAAGAGCTGGTCCTTGAACGACTGTTGCACTTCTTTGAGTTGCTCGTTGCGCAGGGCATCAGGCACCTTGGTTTGGTCGACCCAAGCACCCTTCTTCTCACTCCAACTGATCCGTGGATTCTTGTCCCAATCATAGGTGTAGAAGAAGAGCGCATCGGTGCCTTGTCGCTCGAGGGTATCGGAGTCAAAGGGGTAGTCTACCGGCACGACGACTTCGCCTGTCACCAGGTCGTGTAGCCACAGCGTACGGACGACGCCTGTACCTTCGCTTGTCACTAGGGTATTCTCTAGGATAGCTTCGAAGCCAAGAGTACTCCCATTGATGGTGAAGCCCTTGATCCCTGTATGCTTGGGCTGTACCTCGAAGCTATTGAGCATCGCCTCACCATCAGTACAGAGATCTCGCGCGACGATACGCAGGTCATCATTCTCGAAGACTACGTCATCTCCCTGAGCTAGCTCGGGGAGGGAAAGTGTGGCTAGCTGGGTACTATCACCAGTGGAGGTTTCGGTGGACTTCTGCCCTTGGCATCCTGAGGCAAGGACGCTAGAGAGGAGGGCTAGGCTGAGGAAGAGTGTCTTATTCATCGTCGTAGGTATGAAGGTGGGGACTTCGGTTAATTCCCTCCTTGAGCACGGGCAGCTACGAGGAGGGGATGATCAGAGGTCTTCTGGATCTTGGATACTAGTTCCCTCAGAGGACGTAGGTTAGTATAGCTCTTGAGCTTCAGTGCCTCCTGGACGATCTTCGCCGTGGGGCTCTCGGGATGCGCTTCGGCGTAGAACTGCCATTCCTTCCTTACCTCAGGCAGTAGTACCCCCTTGTCGTCGGTGATCTCCGTATTGTCCGTACCGACGAGATAGAGTAGCTGAAGGTCTTGGTAGCCATCGCACAGACGGGCGAAGATCTCGGGGTGATCGGGGTAGGTCTTCGTATAAGCTTCGTGTCGTGCGATGAGGTCGCCTAGCTCATGCCAGGTAAGCGTGAGACACCCGTCAGTCGTGATATACTCCCGATCCTTGAGGAGGTGCCAATAGGTCTGGTAGTAGGGAGGTAGCTGGCTGATGTAGTGGGTGAAGAGGGCTTGGGAGAGGACCAGCTCTACGGCTCCTTCGCCTAGCTCTTCGACCTCCAGACCTAGCTCTGTGTAGCGCTGATCTCTACGCTTGAGCGAGTCGTGGGGCTCTATGCGATTGCCCTCCTCGTCCATGCGGTATTCGTTGTAGCGGTCTAGGTAGTCTTGATCACGCTGATTGATCCCATAGACATCTTCCTCGACGATGGTGAGGAAGTCTTCGAATATACGTATCCGCTCTTCTGGTGTCACGGCTTGCATCTTGAGGTCAGTGATCTGACGCTTCAGACTGAGGCGTACGGCGGGGTCGCTCTCCTGAGCGAGGGCTCGCTCCAGACTATCGATATTCGAGGTGGAGGCTTCTGTCTCGGTGGTTTGCTTTGTGCTGGAGGATCGGCAGGAAGAGAAGAGTACCATCCCTGCGAAGAAGAGATAAAGGATTCGTTTCATAGCATGGATATGTACTAGATGATCGGATAGGGAGGTAAGGACCTCGATCCCCCTACAGCTGGAGGGGAATGAGAGCCACAAGCTTAGGGGCACTATTAGTGAAGGTCGCTGGGTATGACCCATGCGGGAGGGCAAGATCTGTCCTCGTAATGATTGCGTTCATAAGTGCTCGTCTACTTGAAGTGACTAAGGTGGGCCAAGGGCTAAGGTAAGACTAAATTCTCACACAGAGCACGCTCCCTACCAAACCACCTCACCCCAGCCCCTCTGGGAAAGTACTTATAGCACAGGAATAAACGACTTACCCCACCCCGGCGGGGATGCACCTATTTCTCTCTCCTGATGCTACAAGAGAAGGGAATCGGAGGCCTTCTGCCTTCCCCGAGGTAATCAGCGGGGAAAATTCCCCCTTCCCTACCCCTCTGGAGCACGCCCTTCTATAGGGGCTAAGTTAGGACTAAAACGGCACTTCCCATCCACCCTACACGGAGTGCTCCGAGGGCCTTCCCAGAAGCCTGATAAACAGCGGGATCTCATGGGGTCAAAAAACGACCTACCGTAGGTCGTCAAAAAAACCTACCGTAGGTCGTCGAGACGACCCACAGTAGGTTTCACTTGCGACCTACAGTAGGGTCCTAAATCACCCTGCTGTAGTCCCCCTCGAATCCCTAGCCTAGGATGAAGGTCCAGTCCAGCTCCGTCGAATGCTCGGGAGCATAGACGAAGTCCTCGGGCGTGAGCTGACGAAGCTCCTCCTCCGTCTCTATGCGACGGCGCAGGACAGCACCCGCCATCGACCCTCGGGCCATCTTCGTGTAGACGACGATCTGCTTGAGTCGGCCATCGGGTTGGCGTACGAGGAAGTTCGGGGTGATCACCCGTACCGCCTTCTCGACCTCCGCCCAGTGGAAGAGCTGACGCATCTCGTCGCTTGCCAGATAGAGGAGCGTACCGCCCTGACGCTTCACCTCCTCGATGAAGAGCGGTGTCAAGCGATCCCGCCAGAAGTCGAAGATCCTTCCCTCCCCGATCCCTGGGATATGGGCTGTCCCCTCCATACGATAGGGGCGAATGAGGTCGCTTGGCCTCAGAAGACCGTAGACGAAGGAGGTCATCCGCAGATGATCCTCAGCGTAGGTCCATTCCTCGGCGGACAGCGTGCCTGCCGAGAGCTTACGGTAGACCATCCCCGAATAGTTCAGTGGAGCTTGTAGCTCCTTCACCCCATCGTCGAAGAAGGTTCTTTGTGTGTGATAGACCTCTTTGCTTAGCTTGGGACTGAGGGAGAGCATGCGCCCGAGTTCCTCTTGACTCAGGCTGAGCGAAGCCCCGACGATCTCGTGGGCCTCCTCGAGGAAGCGGGGTGATGAGGCGGGGAAGCGCTCGGCGTGCTTAGCCTTCGACGAGAAGGTCTTCGCAGGGGAAATAAGTGTAAGCATCGGAATAGGGAAACTAGAGAGTCAAAGGGAAGAAGAAGCGAACAAGCGCTAGGGGATGCGCCCACGGAGCACTTCACGCTTGCCCGGTGGGCCAGGGAGGCGCTCCACGAGGAAGCCCGACCGCTGTAGACGGCGACGCACCTCGCCCTTGGCACAGTAGGTCGAGAGGATCGCTCCGGAGCAAGCGACCTGCCCTAGACGCTGGAAGAGCTCCTCAGCCCACAGCTCAGGCTGGCTCTCTGGAGAGAAGGCATCGTAGTAGATGACCGATAGGTCTCGGGGGAAGGTGCAGGTAGTGAGGTCGCCCCGTAGCTTGTGGAGCGTGAAGAAGGGGCTTAGCTCGACGGCCTCATTCCAAGGGGCAGTGTGCAGGCGGAGAAGCTGGTCCTTCACCTCACGCTCCTCCCCTAGGCCTTCGTAGTGAAGTGCCTCGTAGACCTCAGGCGTGACGGGGAACTTCTCGATCGAATAATACTGGAGGGGGATGTGGCGCTCTTCGGCTTCTCGCCACGAGAGGAGAGCATTCAGCCCCGTGCCGAAGCCCACTTCGAAGAGACGCAAGGGAGCATCACCTTCCTGCCATGAGTCCATGCGCTCCCTCAGTGCGAGGCCTAGGTAGATATGCTCGCTCTCCTGCACGGCGCCGTGCATCGAATGGTAGTGCTCGCCGAAGGTCGGGGCATAGAGCGTCAGACTACCATCCTCGGTCGTATGTAGCTCGGGGGCTTGGTGTGTCATCGCTTGAGTGTAGGGAGGAGGGGGAGGACGAGTTGCCAGAGGGCGATCCCAGCCGCCACACTGACATTGAGCGAATGCTTCGTACCGAGCTGGGGGATCTCTAGGCTGGTCGTGACCTCGGCCATCACTTCATCCCGCACGCCTCGCACCTCATTCCCCAGGATCAGAGCATAGCGCCCCTCGGGACGAGTGACGAAGGTCTCCAGCGACTGACTACCGTGCGCCTGCTCCAGAGCCAAGAGCTGGTAGCCCTCCTCACGTAGCTGACGTACGGCCTCCAGACTATCCGTAGCATAGCGCCAGCTGACACTATCCTCCGCCCCTAGAGCGGTCTTATGTATGTCGGGGTGAGGTGGGCGTGCAGTGATCCCGCAGAGCACCAGACCTTCCAGGCGGAAGGCATCGGCGGTGCGGAAGATCGAGCCCACATTGTTCATGCTACGCACATCGTCCAGCACGACGAGGATGGGTAGCTTGGTCTCTCGGTGGAATGCCTCAGAGGTGAGGCGCACCATCTCGGTGATCTTGAGCTTCTTCATTGAGTGCAAAAGTAGTGAACTCACCGCAAAGACCGAGCGCTAGCACCCTGCAGAGAAGGATGCTAGCGCTCGGTAATTTGCGGGAGCGAACGAGGGCTCTTATTCGTCGAGTTCTTCGGCTTCGCTCTTAAGCTGCTTGAGGAAGGCTGGGTCGGCAAGGAGCGGTGCGAAGACAGGCTCCGTCTCGGCCTTGTAGACGAGGAAGCTCTGTTGCTTGACGGCACGCATCAGGGCTTCTCGTGCCTCCTCGACACGCTTGAGTCGAGCCAGACAGAATGCCTTGAGGTATTCGACCTTACCGTTGGCCCCGAGCTGATTCAGTACCTGAAGGGCACGCTCGTCATCCTCGAGTCCCACCAGCGCTACAGCAGCGTTGTAGTCGGGATACTTACGTAGATGCTCCAGAGCACCACGGTAGTCACGAGCAGCCATGCGCTCCAGACCCTGTTTGTACTCCATCGCAGCCTCGGGCTTGTCGTTGAGGCGCTCGATGAGGGTAGCGTCCACTAGGTCGTTGACCCCTGAGATGATGAAGGTGAGCGAATCGACACCACGCTGCATCCAGGTACTCTGGTCTACTGCTGTGACACGAGTATCGACGGTGACGGTCATACGCTTCTTGAGCTGAGGAGTGACTTCTATATCTCTGCTGTAGAGGTAGACAAAGTCCTTCCCCGTGGTGAGCGTCGTATCCAGCTGGGTCTCCTCGATGAGGGGGAAGTGGACGATATGACGGCGGTAGGTGTCGAAGTTCTCACGTCGGCTCTCGTTGCGAGCTATAGCCTTGAAGTCATAAGTGTGCTTAGCCACTTCGAGGGAGTCCTTCTCGGTGAGCGAACGGTTCTCTAGGGAGTCCATGGTCCAGTTCTTCAGGAAGAGCTGGAGATACTTCTTAGGTACGTTGGTGCTGTCGAGCTTGCGCTCATGACGGCTGAGGTACTGAGCTCGGCGCTCAGGCGTATAGATCATGTCGAAGCCCTGACGCTGGCCGACACTATCCCGACCCGACAGCTCTTCACGATAGGCCTGCCCCAGCATACCGAGGGCACGAGCATGGTAGCGCTCATCATAAGCCCCTGCTGCGGCGGCATTAGCAGCCAGGTAGCGCTGCTCCATGATCTGACGCCAGCGCTCGTAGGAGAGCTGTAGGCTGAGCTGACGGTAGTGAGCGTGGTAATAGCTACGCTGTAGGCGTCCCATGAAGCCACGATGCTTATTGCTCTTGAAGAAGGTGCTGTCGTACTTAGCAGGATCGACGATCGACGCTTCGAACTTCTTCAGCGCCTCCTGTTCCTTGTCCTGAGCACTCTTGAAGTCCTTCCCTCGGAGCACTACAGGAGGGAGGCGGAAGGCCGTATCTCCCGTGGCAAGCTGTGGGGAGAGCACGATCTGATAGCGCTCGTCCATCAGAGCCTGAGGCACGGTGACGAGGAAGGTCAGATTGATACGCCCCTTGCGCAGAGTGGATATCTTCACTCGGGGGCGCTCCGCCGTGACGGTGACCGCCTCGATGGTGTGGGTCTTGATCCCATCATCCTTAGGCTTGGCATCGTCACGCTTCTCACGCTTGAGGGTATCGATCTTCTGGGAATAGGTGACGATCTCTGAGAGCATCCCAGCACGACCTGCTCGCTCCTCCTTGTCGGTAGGTAGGTAGGCGTGCGGACGAGCCGAAGTGAAGAAGATTCTTTTAGTCAAGGGTTGGCCACAAGAGGCGAGTGCTAGGCACACCAAGGTAGCGAATGCGCCGACTTTATATAGAGACATCTGTGATAGCAAACGAATTTAGAATAAGTAAACGAGTCGGACTCCGACACGGGAAGGAAGGACGAGGAGGCGACTCTTGTCAGCGGTCACGACCTTAGAGGAAGACGCACGCAGATCGTAGCGTGTCCAGACACCGGCTATACCCAGTTCGCCCTCTATATTCCAATGTTCAGACAGTTCATGCGAGTACCCAAGGGAGATACCTCCCCCTACGAGGAAGCCCTCAGAGTAGGCGGAAGAGTAATAGTTGCCACCGTAGCGATAGAGCATACCGAGGGCATGTATCGAGGCGAAGGTACCTCTATTGTAAGTTCCCTGTGTCCAGTAGCGCAGGGCCGGAGCTACGGATAGGAACTCGGTATGATCGATGCTTCCCCACTTCAGACGGTCATTGAAGCTCATGGAGCGATGACGCGTGCCGTAGAGCGTCTCGATAGCGCCGACAGGCATCGGGAGCTTGAAGAGAGCGGGACGAGCCGAGACGGAGAGGTGGAGGGAGACGGACTTGGAGAGCGCCATCGAGGGCTCTAGATTGATCGTACCCGTCAGTAGCGAGGGGATATTCGTACTGATGGCGTAGTTTTGGGCCTGGAGCCCCAGTACCGAGGCAAAAAGAGCCACGAAACCCCAGAGGGCTATTCGTTTCGTCATACGATAAGTCTATAGTTGAAAGGATGAGGAGCGTCGCTGGGTTGGACGAGCGCCTAGCTACCCAAAGTAATTGGAAAAGCGCCACAAAGGTACGCAATTATCTATTTTTTACACCCCCGAAGGGGAAATAGGTAGAATGGGAGCAGATCTCTGGGCGACCTACTACGGAAGACAGCCCTCGATCGGAGAGCTTTTTTACTTGGATTTTTTCGGCTGAAGAGCCATACAAATTAGGGTAGAATTTTGGTGCAAACGGACTCGCTACGACCGCCCGCCGAGAGGCGACGTTTCTACGAGTAAGAAGGGGAAGGAATTAGCCCATAGAGATCAGGCCTAGGGAAGAGGGCGGAGGGGACCTACGGTAGGTCGTCATCACGACCTACTGTGGGTCGCATCGACGACCTACCGTAGGTCGCAAAGGCGATCCACCGTAGGGTCCTTTTGGAGGCCTTCGAAGGTCGGTCTCCAATCGAACAAATCGGATGCATCAGGATCAGGGGAAAAGCCCCTACGGAACTAACGCACAAAAGCGACATTTCTTCTCATAGGTCCTCAGGGAAAGTCCATAAAAGACGTTGGTCGGAACTTCTCAGCCCCGCAGTTAAGGTCTCTTAACCTCTCTTCACACTTCACTTTACGCTGAATAAGTAAGCCTCCCGAAGGTAAAAGAAGGCTTCCTGCCGTCGCCCTTCCCCCACCCTACCCAGACGGATATAAAAAGTGAGCGTAGCGACTCCCCCGAGTCACTACGCCCACACACTAACAAACAAACCTAGGTAGCCTTACAGATTCAGCCCCAGAGTCAGGAGGAAGGATGGCTTGCCATCCGTATAAGTAGGAGCGAGGTACGCTGCATCGATGGCCAGTGGCTTGAAGCGAAGACCAAGGCCTGCGCTGAAGCCCTTGACACCGTTCGTGTCATGCTGATACCCGGCACGAAGAGCGAACATCTGATGGTAAAGATATTCCCCGCCGAAGTGAAGTGCCGCAGAGGAGGCATTGGAGGGATAGAAGAAATAGTCTAGCCCCGCACCGAGCGAGAGATGGTGCTCTCCCTCGACACCGTAGCCGATCTCACCACCGATACCAGCATAGGCTGGAGGATAAGCCATCTTACTGCGAGAGCTTTGCTTGTAGCCTGCACCGAGGTTGTCGACCTTAGCGCCGAGCATGAAGTCTAGCCCTGTAGAAGCGGGCTCTTCGCTACTGCGGACGAAGGCACCCCCACCGAAGACTACGGCCGAACTAGCACTACCTTGGTCCGTGTAGATATAGCTCCCCTTGGCGTAGACCGAGAAGATACCGAAGCGGTAAGCATAGCCCAGATCAGCCGAGTAGTCATAGAGGTTGCGGCTCTTCTTCGCCCGTTCATTCTGATCGATCGGAGTGAACTTCAGCCCTCCGAGGTAGCGCACCCCTCCGAAGAAGGCATGCGACCCAAAGCGAAGGCCTACAGTAGCGTTGTAGAGATTCAGCGACCCATCTAAGCCCTCGATCTTACCGAAGGAACGAAGGCCTCCGGCGACGGAGAGATTCGAGCTTTGGTAGAGTAGCGAGGTGGGGTTGGTATAGAGGTGAGCGACGTCACTCTCCCCGTAGTGATTGCCCCCGAGGGCTGCAGAGCGAGCGCTGGTAGCGTACTCTAGGATGGGGAGCGAACGTGTAGCCTTGACCGCCTTCTGCGCATGAGCGACCGGCGCGCCTAGTGCTGTGGCCAGCAGTAGGACGATTGCTTTCTTATTCATGAGTCAGATCGATTAGTTTTTGACGAAAGCCTTAGTGTACGTGCCCCGAGGTGACTTGATACTGAGAGAGTAAGTCCCTGGTGCGAGGTTCTTGACCTGTAGCTTGATACGACCTACACCCTTGACAGTGTGATCACGGTCGTAGACCTTAGCACCGGTAAGGCTACGGATCTGTACATTGGCCGAAGCTATTTCGGGGTTAAGGACGATATTCAGCTCTGTCGTCGCAGGGATAGGATAGACAGAGTAGACGAGATCTGAAGGCTTCGTTACCACTCGAACGGGCACTGAAGTCTGGACAGGCGTGCTGATACCATCGGAGACTTCGACCTGTACCTGCGTGGTACCCGGCTTATTTCCTAGGATAGAGAGAACACCCTCAGAGCTGACGGAAGCGATAGCAACAGAGCGGTCAGCTGAGCTCGCCTTGTAGGTGAGCGTCACACCCTCACTCTTCTCTAGAGCAGAAGCAACATCAACCAAAGTAGTCATCTCTACCCCTACGATGTGACTACCCAGAGAAGCGATGAACGAAGGAGCCTTGTACGTATAGACTTCGAAGGGGATGGAGAGCTCGGTCTTAGCCCCGAGCACGTCAATCGCTGTGACCTTGATCTCGTGGTGACCCACAGGTGCTACAGCACGCAGAGTGAAGAGGATCTTGTCCCCAGAGATCTGGTGGCTGACCCCACGAGTCTCCCCACCGACGACGATGCTTACCTTCTGATTATCTGGGTCGGAGAATGTGACAGAGAAGGTCTGCTTACTTAGAGACGAGACACGGATCTTGTCCTTAGTCGAGAGGGTCAAGACTGGGGGATTGTTCTTCTTCGTCTTGAAGTCCCCCTTCGTCAATCCAGAGGACTGATCCCAGCGGTCGATCGCCTCTACTGCGACATGATAGGTAGTGTTCTCCTTGAGCGCAGCCAGCGGTAGGAAGATCTTGGACCCTACGGAATATCCACGGGCGTTGAGCGTGGTGTAGAGGGCATCAGCCTTATTAGCGTCCGTGATGCTCTGCTCTGAGAGGTAGACACGGTACTCTACAGGAGTGCCATCATCTTCGTCAGCGACGGCGATCCAAGAGACATTAGCTGTGACGAAGTCGACATCATCGGCACTGATCTTAGCGATCCTATTAGGCGCCTTCCCCTTGTTCTCTGCGAAGATGGCAGAAGCATCGATATATCCACGACCCATACGACCCTTGAAGCCAGTGAGGGCATCGATATTCTGGGGCTTGAGGGCACCCAGCAGACGCTGCTTACACTCCGTATTGGTGAAGCCCTTCTTCCCGAAGTGGGAGACGATGAGGGCGGCTACCCCAGAGACGTGAGGACAAGCCATGGAAGTCCCCTGCATGTAGCCATATTCCTGCCCCGTGATCGACTTAGAGAGGGTACTGAGGACTTCCCCTTGGGCGTAGTACTGGTCACCACCAGGAGCTGTGATGTCTACCCATAGACCACGGTTGGAGTACCAAGCACTCTTCCAGTCGGGAGCCATAGAGGCTACGGCCACGACGGGTTCGTAGGCAGCAGGCAGAGAGTTATATTCACGACCGTCATTACCCGCAGCGAAGATGACGACACCCCCCTTCATGGGCGAGTTGGGGAGCTGGTTACCATCGTTGTCACAGCCAGCGTACTTGATGAAGTAGTCGATAGCTGCCTTGAGGCTCTGAGGCAGGGTTGTGATCTGTGCTTCGTAGCGGTAACCCCAAGAGTTCTGACTGATGACAGCCCCATTGTTGGCGCTGTAGATCAGAGCCCGAGTTGAGTTACCGTTCTCATTCTTCCCACCGAAGATCTGGGCACTCATCAGGCGTATACCCGAATTGGGAGTACCATCACCGCCGGCGATACCACCGACGCCGATCCCGTTGTTGTTGCGTGCAGCTACGGTACCAGCTACGTGCGTCCCGTGGGAGACATCGTCAGGGTAGATCTTCCCATTAGAGTGTATGAAGTTGAAGCCGTAGATATCGTCGATGAGGCCGTTGCCGTCATCGTCGACACCTTCCTGACCATTGAGCTCCTTCTCATTGGTGTAGAGGTTGTCCTTGAGGTCGGGGTGCTTAGTATCGATACCGCCGTCTGTGATAGCGACGATGACGTTACGCTTACCCGTCTCCGTCTTCCAGGCCTCGAAGAGACCGATGTCAGCACCGGCGACGCTCCGAGCGAACTTACCCGTATTGTTGTAGTGCCACTGGTCTGGGAGTAAGGGGTCATTGAAGGGTGCTGCGGGCTCGTCCGTACGGCGGGCATCGCTGACAGCCACAGGCTTCGCATCGGGGAGAGCTAGCTGATAGACGGGCTCGGTATATTCGACCTCTGGTGTGGCGAGCAGTGTCTGCATCGCCGAGCGAAGGTCCTGCTTCTTGTCAAAGCGAACGATATACCATAGGTCAAGCCCTTCACGACGCATACGCTTCTCGAAGCGAGGGTCGATGGGGAAGAGTGGCTCCATCGTCTCGGAGCCAATCGACTGAAGGGAGCGGGCTAGCTGTGAGGGAAGAGCCTGCATCGACGCAGCACCCGAGTCAAAAGCTCGGAGGCTTGGCTTAGCACTCTTCTGTATGCGCATGTAGAGGACCCCAGCTTCTGCGCCCTCGGTGGAGAGGAGTGATGGAGCAGCGGGGGTCACACCGTTGACCTCAGCACGCTGATCATCGCCACGAGGGGTCACTTCATCGAAATCTTTCTGGCAAGACGAGACAGCAAAGACCGAGAGAAGTGACAGGGTCAGTATGGATCTTTTCATTGTTCGTTGTATGAAGAGGTTAGTTGTTACTTCGGTCACGCTCTAGTGGGGGCATCCACCCTAGAGGTACCTACAGTAGGAGCTACTCTACCCTACGGGATTAGAAGCTCGGGGATAATGGGCGCCTATGTGTGCCAGGCGGACCATCGGAGGCTAGAGGGTCGAGCCGTCCAGCTCTCAGACCAGAGATGAAAGATACTAAGGTAGACGAAGGTTCGTCTTGCGTGGGTGTCGGAGGAAGTTGTTGCTGGCAGTCTTCGTTCTTGAATCCGCTGTGCGGGTGGTGTGTGCGTAGGTGTTGTGTTCGTATCCTAGCTGTACTGGGGAGAGGAGCTGATACCCTCTAGCTATCCACGTCTTCTCGAGGAGTAGCATGATCATCCTGGGGCTCAAAAGCCTTCCTCTCTAGAGCAAAGGTAGAAATATCTCGCAAACATTCGCTACACCCTCCAGTATTCCTCCTAGCCGGCGCTTCCGCTCTCGGGGATATACTCCTCCGAGACCTGCCTACAGCCGGGCTATTTCCTCGCTTTTCCTTCCGCTGTGACCCTACCCTAGGGATAAGGGAAGGCTGTCAGCAGATCATCGAGCGAAGTATCCGTCCCGATCTGGTCGAAGAATGGGTGCTCCATCAAAGGGGAGATTCACCCCTTCGGGAGGCCGATCTGGGAAGGGTCAAAAAGGGATCTACGGTAGGTCGTCAAAAAAACCTACAGTAGGTTTCACTTGCGACCCACGGTAGGTCGTCTCGACGACCTACCGTAGGTTTTTTCGGGGGGTCTCCAGAAGGCTGATTCTAAGCGGGCTGGAGACGCCCCTGGCAAGTGACCTTTCGAGCGAAGGAAAAGATAGCTTAGCGACGAGCCTGGAGCTGGTGTGTCAGCTTCAGGCGAGCGCTGATCGCTTCGATGACACGAGCACGGCGATCCAGGAGGTTTTCCTTCTTGCCTGCCTGGAGTCTACCAGCGCCGTTGCCGACGGGGAGATCCACACGGAAGGTCTGGATCTCTAGCACGGCCTTGCCATCAAGCTGAGCAGCGTGGAGGACGTAGGCCGACTTCTCCGTATTGTTGTAGTAAGCGACGAAGCCACCATTGAGCACACGGAGGAAGTTGTAGCCATTGTCCGCTAGGAGCTTGGTCATCTCCTGGGTCACGTAGGAGCGACCGAGTGCATCCGTCCAGAAGCCAAGCGTGATATCAGCGTAGAGTGCCTGCGTGGTGAGGACTTCGTTGAGGTAGGGGTCATCGGCAGGGACATCTTCACTGGGCTGGAGGTAGAAGTAGCCACGGTGCGATTCGCCATCCAGCGAGGACTTAGCGATGAAACGCTGGTAGTCGGCCCGGTTGGCACGAGGGTCCTTCGTATCCAGTTCGCCCTTCCATTCGGCTTCCTTCTTAGCTACTTCATCCTTAGTAGCGCCATGGATCTGACGGCTACGATCGCCATTGAGGGCGTGGATCTGCTTCATGGGTAGCTGGCTGAAGGTCTTATAGGCACGGGGCTGGCGAGGTGCATAGACGGTCTCCAGCAGTGCTTCACCAGAGGAGTCGAAGGCGACATTGAGGTTCAGCGGGAGGGTGTTGTGTACATAGACATCCTGCCCTTCGGTAGTCAGCTTGTCCGACTTCGTGTAGCCACAGGTCTGGAGGTAGCCCACGAACGAGGCGTTGTTCTTCACGAACTTATCATCCAAGCAGAGCTGGATCGTAGCCTGATAGCCCTTACTGCGCTCATGCTCGAATTCGTACTCGATGAGGGGGAAGAGCTTGTTGGGCGTCGTGAAGCGGAATACAGCCGCGCTCCCACGCTGGAAGGTACGGATCAGCTCGCACTGACGGCTACGCTCGTAGCGGATCACCTCGATGAGCGAGGCGGGGAACTGCTGTAGGGGTAGCATGTACTGAGTAGCGCCGTCCTGTACGACCTCTACCTCCTTGACGAGCGTCCCTGCGGTGATGGTGGCCTTCACCGTGCGGGGAGCATCGCCTTCGTTGGGCTGTGCCGTGAGGGTAAAGCTCGACTTAGTCACCTCCGATACCTTGAGCCAGGGTGTCTCGGTGGCGAGCTCTACCTTTACCTCGGTATTACTCTGGATGGCGACCTTCTTTGCACCACCCTCTACAGGGAAGGAGACTCGGTCGAGATCGGTGGTGAGGACGACATCGGCGGCGGACTGACGTACGGTGACTCGCTTCTGGAGACCACCGGCATTGACCACGATCGCCCCCAGTCGGTCACGACCCTGATCATTAGCCTCGGCACGCACCTTGAGCGTATTCCCCTCGAGGGTGAGGGTTAGCCAAGTGGCTTCCTGAGGCGAGATGGCGGACCAGCTGTCTTTATTGGTCTGCACAGTCAGAGACTGCTCCGAAGCCTCCTTGGCGAAGGTCAGAGTCTGGGTCGAGAGGTCTAGGGTAGCCTCCTCGACATCGCTCTGCTGCTGGCAAGCCGGCAGGACGAAGAGCAGAGCCAAGAGGGACAGTACATAGCTGATTTTCTTTCTCATGTTCTCGTAAGTGTTTGGGTGTATATAGAGGAACTATTGGGTATAAATAGCCGAGCTATCTTCTCTGGGAGACAAACGTCCTAGTCAGCGCATCCAGCTTGCGAAGGAAGGCCGTACGCTTGCGCTGAGAAGCAGAGTAGTTGAGGATCTCAGCCACCGAGCTTCCTCCGTCGTCGATCTCCGTATAGTAGGCCTGAATATCTAGGACGGGCTTCTCCTTGTAGAAGAATAGGCGCAGGGTGTAAGCCATGTTCTTCGCCCGACTAGCGAAGGCGTGGCTCGCATTAGCCGTCTGCCCCATGTACTCATAGCCCTTCGAGGCAAAGAGGTTCAGGATCTCTTCGGTGAGGTGGTAGCGACCATCGATCTCATCGTACCAGAGTCCTAGGTCGATCTGAGAGAAATAGCCTAGGACGCTATTGACTACATTGATATAGGGATCGTCCAGCTGGGTGGGTGTGACGATGTAGAAGTAACCACGGATCACCTCGCCCTGGAAGGAGGTCTTTGGAGTGAATAGATCGTAGAGCTCCGGTGTGTGCTCATCGCGGGTACTTCCCAGCTCCTGCTCGAACTTACGGACATCCTCCACCTTCTTCCCCTTGATATCCAGCTCACGGCTCCCGAGGAAGTCGAGCTGACGAAGCAGGGGAAGGTCACTGAAGGTCGGATAGCTCTTCTTCTGTGTAGGATTGTAGGCGAACTCGACCTTCGCCCCGTCGGAGAACAGTGTGACCAGGAGCTGAAGTGGCATCTTTTTGTTTCCGTAGAGCGTATAGACTTGGTCGGGAGACGTAGTCTGCTTCTCGAAGCCATAGGCAGCTACCGCTTCATCGAAGTCCTTGTTCCCCTTGACGAGCGACTGATCCGTATAGACCAGCGTAGCGATAGAGAAGCCCGGGCTCGTAGGTGAGTTGTACTGATACTGGATGAAGGGTACGACCTTGCTCTTAGTGAGGAATCGATAGTGAGGGTACTCGGTCTTCGTCTCTTCCTTAGCGTAGAGGAGCACATGCCCTCTACCCTGCTCGTAGCCGATGAGGTCATAGAGTCCCATAGGGAAGTCCATGACAGGGAAGATGTAGGGGCTCTGTCCGTCCTGCATCACTTCCACCTCACGGATGACCGTGCCACTGGAGAGGATCACCTTCAGCGAGCGTGCAGCCTTGTCGGTATTAGGCTGGGCGACGAGGGTGAAGCTAGACTTAGTCAGCTTCTCCACCTTCAGCCAGTCTACTGCCTGCTCTAGTTCGACCTTAACGGACTCCGCATTACTCTGGAAGGCGACCTCTCGCTCCCCTCCTTCTGAAGGGAAGAAGACCTTAGCCTTCGTATCCAAGACAATGTCCGCAGCGGTCTGACGCACCGTGATACGCTTCTGCTGATCACCAGCATGGATCATGATCGATCCAGTACGCTCCTGCCCGAGCTCGTTCAGCTTCGCCCGGACACGTAGCGTAGTGCCCTCCTGCGAGAGACTGATCCAGGTCGCCTCCTGAGGAGACAGGGCAGACCAGCTATCCTTATTCGTCGTCACGGTGAGGGTCTGCTCGGAAGCTTCACGTGCGAAGACGAGTGTCTGAGTCGAGACCTCTAGGGTCGTCTCCTCTGCATCGCTCCCCTTCTGACAGGAGGAGAAGGCAAGCAGGGTGACGACGAGACCCAAGAGGCATCTATATAGGTACTTCATTGTATTTCGAGGTATTATGCCAGGCTACCGGCGATGAGGGAGATGCACTCTTTGGCGGGCAAGGGCATCGAGGCGACGAAGGTCTTCGCTACGCTGACGTACGAAGGACTTATAGTCGAGGAGCTGGGTGACGGAATTGTTGCCACTCTTGACGTTGGCATAGATCGACTGGATCTCTAGTAGCTTGGTGTCGCCTTCGTCAGCTACGCTCAGGATATACGCCTGGCGCTTAGCTTCGTTGTAGAAAGCTTGCCCACCACTCTTGAGCTTCCCAAGGTAAGGATAGCCCGCACCTACGAAGAGCTTGTAGACCTCCTGAGTGAGGCGATATTCCCCGTCGATCTGATCCTTCCAGTAGCCGAGGCCTAGATCATTGTAGAAGGCGATCACACCGATGCAGACGTCGACATAGGGGTCATTCTGAGGGATACCCTTCTGTGGATCAGGCACGATATAGAGGTAAGCTCGTACGCTCTCCCCATCGAAGGACTTCTGCACATCGAAGATATCGTAGCTATCGGGAGTACCGTCGGCACGGGTGCTCTGGAGCCCCTCCTCAGCCTTGCGAATCTCCTGACGTGACTTCCCTGGGATCTTGAGCTCTCTGTGACCCATGTAGGGCGTCTGCTGGGTCATAGGCACCTTGTCGAAGGTCTTGTAGGGCTTGGGCTGGATGGGGGTGTACACAAACTGAAGCTTGGAGCCACCCGTGAAGTGAGAGACGAGGAGCTGTATGGGGAGCTTCGAGTTAGAGTAGAGCACACTCTGCTCATTGGCCTTGGTGCGCTTGAAGCCATAGTCAGCTAGGAAGGCTTCGAAGTCTGCATTGTCCTTCGTCAGCGTCTGATCGAGGCAAAGGAGTGTAGCCACCGAGAAGCCTGGGCTCAGAGGATCGCTGAACTCATACTGGATGAATGGGAAGACCTTGTCCTTGGTGAGGAATCGGTAGTGTGAGGGATCTCCCTCAGCTCCCTCCTCGGTCTTGAGGAGGATATTGCCTCGTGACTGCTCGTAGCGAAGGACGGTATATAGGTCAGAGGGGAACTCCAGCAGAGGGAGGACATAGGGATTATTCCCCTCCTGCTCGACGTCGATCTCCTTGATCGTAGTGCCTAGGGTGAGATTGACCTTCGCCGTGCGCTTGCCCTTCTCGGTGTTCTTCTTGGCTACTAGGGTGAAGCTACTGGCGGTCTGCTCTTCGATGGAGAGCCAGTCTGTGGCTACGGCGAGTTCGACCCCGACCTTAGCTACATTGCTCTTGAAGGAGACGAGCTTCTTACCCCCTTCGGAGGAGAAGATGACCTTGCCTTCCGCTTCGAGCGAAGCATCAGCTCCACTCTGTCGGACGGCTATGCGTCGCTGCAGGCCACCTGCATTGACGATGATCGAGGTCGTACGGTCCTGACCTTGGGGATTGGCGGGTACCTTCACCTTGAGGGTATTGCCCTCTTGCTTCAGGCCGACCCAATTATCTTCCTGGGGAGAGAATGCACTCCAGGAGTCTTTGTTTGTGGAGACTGTGACTGACTGCTCAGCACCATCTTTGGCGAAGGTCAGCGTCTGGGTAGAGAGTTCGAGCGTAGCCTCTTCCACATCGACGTTGTCCTTACAAGCAGGCAGGGAGAGCAGAAGAGCTAAGCAACCGAGGAGGTACTTAATGTTGAGTCTCATAGGGCGAGAAAATGCGTTTAATAGGGTGCTGGGAGGGTACAGGGATGCACTCTCGGGAAAAGGGAAGATCCTTCGCTACATGGTCCGACGGCCGATGAGCGAATACTAAATGAGACAAGTGGGGGTAAGACCAAGCATCGCTATCGTAAGCGACGAAGCTAGGGCGATGCTACCTAGATGGTCTGTGTGGTGTTGCCGCCAGAGTGTGGCGTGGTGTGTGTGGCCGGTATGAGCGTCTATCTGAGGAAGGGGGGAAGAGGGCTTCCAAGGCTCTACAGGTACGAGAAGGGGGGCCAACCCAGATCTACGTAGGTGATGAATCACCGAGAGCTTCAGCAGCCCTGAGGCATATCTGAATCTGTTTGTCCGATCATAAGTGTATGTTCCTATTATGCTGATGCCGTACCCTCGGGGTAGGATCATGGATCAAAGGTAGAGAATAGTTCGGTAAAAAACCAGCATTACCGCATAAAAAATTGATCGTCGAAAGCTAATAAACTGAATATCAGCAACACTTTTTTTTGCTCAACGATCGCCTGCCCTCGCATACTGGGGAAGAGGGCTAATTCTGAGGGGTATCTCCCCCTAATCCATCGGCTCATCCTAATGCGAAGACTTCGCCCTCAAAACAGGCGAACCTCAGCCCCTTCGGAGCATGCTCTCTGGAGGGGGCAAAAAACGACCTATGGTAGGTCGTCTTTGCGACCCACTGTAGGTCGTCTCGACGACCTACAGTAGGTTTTTTCGACGACCTACCGTAGATCCTATTTTGGGGGGATCAGAATCCGCATTCTAAGCGGGCTGGAGCGGGGTGTCTGGAAGTGGTATCCAGTCCCTTAAAGTTGGACAATCCGTCTGGCTACTTTTCCCTGCCTCTTCTCCTCACTCCAGCCCCTATGAATGGGCGCTGATCCTCGGGCAGTTGCCTTCCCAAGCCTCCCCTCAAATCTAGAGAAATTACCCCGCCTAATATCCACCCAATCCCTGTCCCTCTGAAACAAAACTAGGGAGCTCGAGCAGTGCTCGAGCTCCCTAGCGAATGAGAGAGACTAGCTAGCGACTAGCGAAGAGGCGACTTGACGAGACGTCCTTCGAGCTTGCGCAGGGCAGCCTGCTTAGCATTGTAAGCCTTGATCTGCTGTGCATAGTTAGCAAGCGGCATGATCGAGGTGCTGCTACCAGCATCGACATCTTCGTAGAAGGCTTGCATTTCGAAGACTTCTTCCTTGGTTTCGCTATCCTTGACAGTGCGGATGACATAGGCCATCTTCTTGTCCTTATTGTAGAAGGCCTGAGCACCACCTCTGAGCGTTGCATAGAAGGGGAAGCCATTATCCGTGAACATCTTGACGACTTCCTTCGTCAGAGCCTTACGGCCAAGAGCGTCGGTCCAGAAGCCCAGAGAGATATCCTTGTACATGCCCTGTACATGGTGTAGTACATCTACGTAGGGGTCATCCTTCGGGATCTTCTTGTCAGGAACTACATAGAAGTAACCACGAGCATATTCGCCTTCGAAGGCCTTCGTGATCTTGTAGTTTTCGTAGTTATTCTGCTTGAAGAAGTCATTGAGGGTAGAGCCCCATCCCTTTTCGATATCATGGATTTCGGCACGCTTCTTCCCTGCGATCTTCAGGTCACGGTCACCCATGTACTGAGTCTGATTCGTCATGGGGAGGGTCTTGAAGGTAGGATAGTCCTTATCCTGGACAGGATCGTACGAAGTGACGACAGCTGCGGCACCATCCTTGAAGGCGACACGGATCAGCAGAGGCAGCTTAGCATTGCGATAGAGGAGCGTCTTGCCGTCCTTGTCGAAGCCAGCCTTCTCGAAGCCTTGTTCCTTGAGAGCAGCATCGAAGTCTGCATTGTCCTTAACATACTTTTCTTCACACAGCGTAGCTGCAGAGGTGAAGCCTATAGCGGATTCGTTGGCGAACTCGTACTGGATGAAGGTCATGATCTTGCTCTTCGTGAGGAAGCGGTAGAGCGTCGTATTGAAGAGCCCATCAGGGATCTTGATCAGAGAGTGCCCACGACCCTGTTCGTAGCGCAGTACTTCAGAGAGCGATGCAGGGAACTTGAGAAGAGGCAGGACGTACTGGACGGTACCTTCCTGTACGACTTCGATTTCCTTGATCGTCGTACCTACGGTCAGATTGACCTTGACCGAACGCTTAGAAGCCTGTGTGCTTTCCTTAGCGACAAGGACGAAGCTATTAGCTGTGACCTTCTCGATAGAGAGCCAGTCTACAGCAGCGCCGAGCTCTACCTTGACGTCGCCCCCATTGCTGGAGAAGGCGACCTTCTTAACGCCCCCTTCGACGGGGAAGTAGACGCTTGCTTCTTCGGGCTCAAGGACTGCATCTGCAGCACTCTGCTTGACGGCGATACGCTTCTGCAGACCGCCAGCATTGACGATGATCGAAGCGACACGATCACGCCCTACAGTATTGGCTGCGACCTTGACCTTGAGGCTGTTACCTGACTGTTCGGTCGTGAGCCAAGCTTCCTGAGTGGAGAAGGCAGACCAGTTGTCCTTGTTCGTGGTGACGGTTACGACCTGCTCAGAAGCGTCCTTAGCAAATGCGAGTGCCTGGGACGAGAGCTCCAGAGTTGCTTCCTCTACTTCGTCGTTGTTCTTACACGCGGGTAAGAAGAGGAGGAGTGCAAAGAATCCGAGCAGATACTTGATATTGAGTCTCATAATTCTTTCTTGCGTTAAATGGTGGAAGAAGGAGGATACGCCCAAGGGCAATAACCCCCAGAGTGTGTGTGCGGGATTCCTCATCCTAGGGCGCTGAGCCTACTAGGGGTGAGCATGAGACGTACGGGACAAGTGAGCAAATGCCTACATAGGGACTATGTAGCTTTGACTCGGAGCGTGGTGTTATCTGGGTGGTGTGACCAGATAGAGGGTTGCGTTGTGTGTGGCCGTGAGCTTGTTCTTGTTGGAAGGGGAAGGGCTTCCTAAGCTCTCTGACGTAGAGGGGTGGCCGACCCGATGACTACGCTGGTGGGATGATGCACCTGGAGCTTCAGTAGCCCGTAAGCATATCTGATTTAGTCTTTTTGTCCATGATTTCAGTGTTCCTACCTGTTGAGGACTACTGCCTCAACTACGAGTCAAAGGTAGAGAATAGTTTTGTAAATGCAATAGCACCACAAAAAAAGTTTGTCCCTCCCCTGACGAAATCTCCCGTCTCCTCCCGCTCCTATCTCTGTCGATCTCCCCGCAAGGCTCCCGCCTATCTCCCAGCCTCTCCTCCTAGCTATGCAGAGGAAAGCCCCAAATCTCTCCCCGCAAAGAAGAGGGTCTCTCTCCTACCTCACTTCCATCCGCGCCAAAAGAAAACTCCCCTATACGCTCCAGCATCAAAGCCCGCCAATACCCTACCGAAGCAGAGTCCACCGCCTCTCCCCCTCACAAAGGAGCTTATCCATCTACTTCAACGACCCACTCCAAAACCACACAAATTCCCCTCCCTTCGATCCCCACCCAAACGAACAAAACGAGCGAAGAAACCACCCATCTCTCTACCCGCCGACAAATACCCCTTTTCCCTGAGTACTTCCTCCCCATTTACGAGCCTCCTACGAGCACCCCTTCAGCACCCCCAAAAACAACCCTACGGTAGGTCGCCGAAAAAACCTACTGTAGATCGTCAAAGCGACCCACAGTAGGTCGCATCGACGACCTACCGTGGATCCCTTTTTAACCCTCCAGAGAGACCCCTCCCCAAGCCCCCAAAGAGAAGCGAAAATCAAGCTCCTAAAAACGCCCGATTAGCTACCGGAAGAGGCTTGGAGTAGGTAGACTAAAATCTCTGACGTCTATCCCTTCTCTAACCCAGCCTTCCTCTAGATAGAAACAACGAAGGAGAAAGGGAGCCCCATACTTTCCCCACCCGATAATGCCCAGGAAGAATAAGCAGCTCTTCCCCTATTACCTACAGCCTAGCAAAAGAAGAGAACGACACTCTCGCCTATCTCGTCACCCCGACGGGAGAGGAAGAAGGATTGCAGACTTGAGAGCTGAGCTTACAGACCAAGCAAAAGAATGAAGCTGAGGAAGGCCTTGGGAAGAAAGTGAAATCCCTCATGCATAGCAGGGGAAGGATCGGCAGCTTTGGCGAGCTAGTGGCAGAGGTGTTGAAAGGCTAGGTGTGCGTCGAGGGGAGCAAAGGTATGTTGGGAATAGAATCAGAAGAGGGCGCTCTGCATTTGTGAGCTTGCGTGGAGCCGTTCGATGTGAAGGCGTATGTCGGGGGAAGCGAGGGGTTCCCCCAGGGGAGAGCAAGACGGTTGAGGGAGAAGGAGCAGCGGACGAAAACAAGAAGAGGGTGAAGTAGCCGTAGCTACTTCCCCCTCCTACAAATGCGGAGCGGGTGTGACCACTTTCGCAATCACACCCGCTCGCTTCTAAAAATGGCGGCTACCTACTCTCCCACTGTTACGCAGTACCATCGGCACAATTGGGCTTAACTTCTCTGTTCGGAATGGGAAGAGGTGGAACCCCAACGTTATAA
>ERZ773010.29-NODE-29-length-110848-cov-65.464650_pt1 | contig 110848 bp, 99 predicted proteins | sample MGYA00580842_ERZ773010 | MGnify/ENA primary metagenome ERZ773010 (study PRJEB29015, sample SAMEA2737982) | human oral metagenome | biome: human oral; feature: human-associated habitat; material: dental | place: China | collected 2107 ... | reverse complement strand
AAGAGGAGCGAAGGTGAGGAGCTGTAGCTAACGACCGCCTAGGGTCGTGCTATAATGTGCACATCATGACGTGCACATTCGCTTAGCGAAGTCGCCTAGAGCCCAGGCCAAGTAGAAAGGAAAGCAGGCGAAGTGGGCGTCTCGGCTTCAAACTTTGCTTCGAGGTCATCGGGGAAGTTATGGAAAAGATCAAGACCCGTCTTGCCCTCCAGCTCGTCAATGGACAGTGCCACCGCACTGGGGCGCGTGCTGGCTGCATACTCCCGATGCTCGACGTAGAAGGCCAAGCCGTGGTAAGTCGGCCCCTTCTTCACCACCAGAGCCATCCAGTAGTGCTTAGGCACGACGACCATGTTACGCATCTTGACCGACTCGACTTCGTGATCGCGGATCGTCCCGCCCTTGGCCACGTAGATCACGTCACGCAGAGAAGCATTACGCCCCCACGACTGCACAAGAGCCTCCAGCTGCTGCCAGAACATCTGATTAAGTACCCCCAGCTGAGGACTCATATTCGAATAGTAGAAGGTCTGCTGATTCGCTTCGAGACTGAAGACACGGTCTTCGGAGGCGACCATGTGCCCACGGTCATAACCACTTCCACGGAAGAGGTTCTCGGTGGAGAACTTCGCAGGGATCTGTGGATCCCACGCCCAAGCATCACTTCGCTTGACCTTCTTCTGAGACGTGACATCATCGAAAGAGAAGCAGACGAAGCGAGGGTGACGCTTCTTCGTATCATACTCCAGCGAATAGTTCACGACACCGCTCGCCCGATGCGTGATGAAGTAGTTATGAGCGCCCCCAGCCAGAGCAGGAGCTTCAAGTAGATTCACATCCCCCAAGATGTACTCGCCCGTCGGATCCTGTGAGGGCTGTGGGCCTGGATTGGGCTGAGGAGAGCCTGTCCCTGATTGAGCGATCGTCAGCGTATCTGAGACTCCTTCGGAGGTCACGACCAGCTTGGCAGAGCGAGAAGCCCCTAGGTTTTCCTTGACCGTGACCGCAATGCGTACGTTCTCCGTAGCCTCGCCATGACTTCTCTCTAGTGAGATCCAGGAGGTGCCTTCGGGGAGAACGGTTAGCTTCCAGGCAGAGCGAGCATGCAGACGTACGAAAAAGTTCGTTTCGCCAGCGGGAACTGCCTTGATGCGCTCGGAGGAGGAGCCAGGCAGACTTAGACGAACTTGGTCAGAGGGACGAACGGGGCGATCCCCCTTCTCCGTCGTACAGGAGAAGAGAGCCCCAGCCAAGAGGATGCAGGAGAAGAAGCTCTTGATCATTTTACTAGACGTATACATACGGCTTAGCGCTTAGCGAAGTACTGCGTCAAGAGGTCGGCGATCTTACTCTCCTTCGTGATAGTCGTCACGCTCTCCCACTGCCCAGCGTCATAGGTAGCAGAAGGTGCCGTGACCGAAGCCTTGCGGTGAAGGAGGACATCCTTCCCTGCGCCATTCTTACCATCCGCAGCTAGCCAAATATCAGGGAAGCTACCGAGGACGTCAATGACTGCGCCGTTCTTCTTCAGCGCTATCGGATCATTCCCATTAAAGTCGATCACCTTACTGATGCTCTCATCGGAATACCCCTGATTCACCGTAGCACCGTCTCTACGGAAGATTACGGTAGCTCCTGCAACGAGCTTCCCTGTGAGCGTATAGGTGCGACGCTCTACTGCCTTCCCTGAGTTATTATCCTTGGCGAATACGCTTAGCTCAATCGAGTAGGCAGATAGATCAACCTCTGCTCCCGTAGGATTGTAGATCGCCAAGTACTTGTCTAGACCTATTCCCTCCAGATAAGCTGAGATAAAGAGGTCTGCTCCAGCTGGTGCAGGCGTAGGGACGGGGTTGGGGGCAGGCGCTGGCGTAGGTGTAGGAGAGCCCGCACAACGAGCACCCGTCAAGCCCGCTAGGTCAGTCACCGTACGAGGCCAGAGGTTATAGTGCTTGACTGTCTTATCCTTATTCGTACTACGCTGGATGATCCCGATGACACGCCCATTCTTATCTGAAGCAGGCTCATCCTTAAACTTGCTATAGCCAGAGATCGCTACAGCCAAAGCATCCACTCCCGCAGGAAGAGCAGTCACACAGTCTGTCATCTTAAGGAAGTCATTCTGAGGCTTAGCTCCAGTCTGATTATTGAGCTTAGCATAAGGCTTATCGAACTGGACGCCATCGACAGCAACGAGGACATTGTCATACTTCCCAGCGAAGACATCAGCGAGCGTGACCTGCTTAGGCACGATCGTCGAGCGCTCGCCCGTAGGCGTGATCGTAGGAGGAGTCGCGAAGTTAAGCTGGAGCGAACCATCATTGTAGCGCTCGACCTTACCGCCCTTCGCATTGATGGAGAGCACCGTCCCAGATGTCCATGCTGTATTCACCACCTGAGGTAGGCGGATACCAATCCCCGAATCGCCAGCCTGCACGACGAGATTCTTATTACTTACAAAGTTATTCCCCACAGCATCCGTGATGACCACGGCCTTGAAGACCTCATCCGCTGTGATAGTCACGGAGGTACCTGTATCGTACTTGGCGATGAAGTTCTTCAGATCCGTCCCATCGACCGTAATATCTCCAGGGGAGGGCTGATTGGGATTCTCTGGTTGAGAGGGCTTATCTCCCGGGGTAATGATAGAACTTCCGTCGGACTGCTGCTGTATCGTATAGAAGATCGTCTGTCCTCCTGCTCGGAAGGCAAACTGTCCTTGGCGAGTCGCCCCCATACTATTCTTCAGCACACGTATGGTGACCTCGTGATCTCCTGCACTACCAGACTCGGGAGTAATGCTAAGCCAGTCAAGAGCCGTCGTAGCTGTCCAAGGACGATTAGAGGAGATACGTAGCTTAGCAGTACCTTCTGCACTACCTATGATCGTCGTACCATCCGCCGTCTTGTCTATCTGCATGACAGAGACTGCAGGACGATCATAAGCATCATCATTATCCTTACAAGCACCAAGTGCTAGGGTCAGCGTAAGACAGGAGGCTGTGAGGAGTGTCCAGCGTGTGAACTTATTTGTTTTCATCAGTCAGGATTATTTGTCGTGATGTATTTGTCTTATGAGGCTTAGAAGCGAGGAGAAGTGAACTGCACATCCTCCTGACGAAGGAGAGTGAGCTGGGCTTCGTCCTGGAAGTAGTTCAGGAGAGCAGTAATCGTACCAGATCCCTTAGGTAGCTTTACGCCAGCAAACTTAGCGTAGCTACTCGTACGCAGGATGAGTCGTCCTCCTGACTTATCGATGATCGTACGATTGACATTTCTATTGGTCTCCTTGCCAATAGGGTCAGCATAGGTCTGCCCTAGCTCAGATGTAGCGAACTGGACATTGTCTAGCTGAATGAGCATCCCTGCATACTTCTTATTAATAGCAGCGATAGTAAGTCGGACAGGTTTAGCTTCACCTCGGCCTTCCTTAAAAAGGTGCTGAGGTACAAGAAGCTCGGGGACAAATCCCGTCTCATAGCGTTCCTCTTTCGTCGGCCAACCGATGTTGATCTGTTTGCCATAACTGCCGAGCTTCAATCCTTGGCAGAAGAGGCGAACACGTGTACCCTGAGGATAGAGGCTAGAGAGATTACCCATCCCGAACTTGAGCTCCATCCCTCCTGTCTCATCAGCGATGTAGGCTGACTTATACAGATTGCCTTCGCTATCATCCGAGACGATGATCCCAGAGACGACGATAGGCTTATCTACAACCACCCCACCCGACTGGTAAAGTGCCTTAAGCTGACTAATCGTATGGGTGGATAGAGGGAGACGATCACGCTGGGTCTGTACCGCATCAAAGCGAGGATCATCGACCTGATTATAGGAGACACAACTCACGGCACTCCCCGCAAGGAGTACAGCTAGAGAAGCAGTGTATAGAAGATGATGTGACATAGCTATCTGCGGAATTAGAACTGAAGTGTGGTATTAAAGAAGAAGGTCGTCCCATAGACATAAGAGAGCTTTGTATCGAAAGGACGATAAAGCTGCTGCGTACCATCACTTCCTCGAAGAGTACGTATACGTAGTTGCTCGTAGCCTCCATTAGGCAGGCGACGATTATTGAGTAGGTTACTTACCGAGAGGTTGAAGCGAAGGAAGGTGCCATAGGACAGACGCCAAGAGTAGCTAGCAAAGACATCGACCGTGAAGCCATCCTGTAGTCTCTCTGGCAGAATATAGCTATAGTCTAGCGAGGAGCGTCCACGATCCGTACGAGGTACGGGAGACATAGATACGTAGTTTCTCCCGAAATAGTTAGCGTTTACTCCAAAATTCGCATACCATGGAGAGTAGTAGGTCAAACCTACCGTCGCAGCGGTCTGTGGTGTCCCACTAAGGTTCAACCCCTTCCAGTAGATCTGATCCTTATCGATCACCTCGTTGGAGTTATCGATACTCTGCACATAGGTAGGATTATTGGCGTATTGGTATTGCCCTAGAGCAAGTGCTGCATTGGCAGTCAATGTAGGACTTAGCTTGGCCTCGACACCTGCTTCTAGACCGAGATGGCGAGTAGCAATACCGGTAATCATATAGTTGGAGAAGGAGGCACGACTATCATCATAGAAGTTCATAGCTCTCATCTTGTCTGACACATGACTATAGAAAGCCGTGATACGACCACGAAGCCAAGGTAGACGTACTAAGTAAGAGGCTTCAGCCGAGAGAATCTTCTCGCTCTTCGGATCATCGACATAGCTATTACGCGTACGAGGAGAGATGAAGATATTCTGGAAGGTAGGAGCCTGCTCTACATAAGCTATGTTTGCCTGGAGATAATGATGTCCGTTAAGCTTGTAAGTCAAGCCTGCCTTCGCAGCTATATCATTGAATTTGATATAATCGGACAATCCAAAGGAGTTCTCGGGGAACAATCCTCGCTGCTGCTTCCCATCACGCTGAGTGGCTGTGTGCGTATAAGCTAGACCTGAATAAGCATCAAACTTACGGAAGTGATAGATCGCATTGAGCCAAGTCTGGTAGCGAGTCGTACGAGAGTCATAGTCATAGCTGAAGCGATCCCCCTTTTGTACGATCCTATCTGGATGGCGCAGGTCTACTTGACTTTTTCTTGAATCACCGCCAAAGTCACGCTCTGCGAACTTGTCAATATCATGGACGAAGTCAGCTCCTAGGAGATCTCCCACAGTAGCATAATTCTTCGTCAGATTATGTCGGAAGTTTACTCCTCCTACTAGCTCTAACCAGTTCTTCGGAATCCAACTTCCAGAAGTAGCCCAGGCAAACTCACGCTGATCAGTATGACGATCCTCTATCATGTAGAGAGCCTTGCGACCCTCTGCTAACACACGACCAGAGGCATCACGCACGGTGGTCAGATTTCCTCGGTTCGCCTCATAAAGACGATCCCAGTTGATGTATCGTACATTAGGCTCGGTCTTCCATAGCTCTGTATAGCGATCTGCCGAAGCTTGGTCTTGACCATTGGGATCCGCCATACGTGTAAAGTAGGAAGGTAGGTAGCGGTAGTAGTCAGCTCGAGGATCTGGTGCATTATACCAGTTGAGCGCAGAATAGGTGTTCTGCCCAAATCGATAGCTGAAGGTGGTATTGATATAGAGCTGCTTCGCTACATTATTATAGTAGTGTGAGAGCTGAATGATCGGCTCGTGATTTTTACGCTCTCGTGCATTACGCCATTTCCCTCCTTGTCGTCCGATATTGGGATTATAGAAGTTGGAGCCGACGAGATCATAAACTTCCTGTGTAGAAGCACTCGCTACGCCGCGTCGAGTAGGAGCTCCCAAGGCGATAAGGGATATGCTATTCATCGGATCGAACTTCTTCTCGATACCCAAGAAATAACTCCACGCATCGTAATGCTGACCTCGGACATAGGAGTACTGACCACTCCCGATACGGCGCATGACACTAGCAGCAAACGACCAGCCATCCTTACGCTCCCCAGAGGTATAGGTATAGGCAAAGCGATTACTATAGGTACGATTGCTATTCGAGTAGGTTAAGCGATGCTGAGCTCCATAGAGCGAAGGACGTGTCGTGACATTATTCGTTATACCGACACTCCCAAAGCCTGAAGAGATCGGTTCGAAGGTCTGTGAAGTCTGCTGCAGGCGAGTCACATCATTGAGTCCTCCCCAGAGAGCCCATGCCGAGTAACCTGAATTCAGATCATTCATCCCGATACCATTCAACATCTGCTCTCCATAGGGCGAGTCATAGCCACGATTACGAAAACGTGCCGTGCTAAAGACATAGCTCGAAGCACTAAGGAAGGGATCACGAGAGGAAGTCAAAAGTGTGACACGATCCTGCACTCCTGCAGACTCTGAATCACCCTCATCAGAAACGATGAGATCATCATAGCGACTAGCTAACCCATCACGTAGGGCGACGAGCTGAAGTGTCGGGATAGCGATAGAGCCTTCTTCTCTCTTCACGACCTCAATCTGCTTCGTCTCATACCCATGTGCTGAAAAGGTCAGTGTATAGGTTCCTTTAGGCAATGCCGAGAGAATATACCGAGCATCTTGCCCCAAGAGAATCTTCTTCGACACTGGTCCATAGATACTCACTTGGACTTGTGTCACAGGCTTGCCACTGCGACTATCGACGACAAGTGCCTCGTTCGTAGCTTGTGCTAGTGCCACAGGAGAGCAGGTTAGCACACATGCTAGTACTGTAATTAGTTTATTCATGCGAACGCATTTTGACTGTTAAGCCACCTGCATCGCTAAGACATTCAATCTTAGGCTCCTTGGAAACAAAAGTCCTAGACTTCTCACTCATGGAAGAGATAGAAGAGAAGGCTAGGCAGGAGCGCTACAGCGAGCAAGTTTTGTTACTTTTGCACTACTAAGTTAAACAATTTGAGTAGACGATCTTCTCAAGTAGTACAAACGGATATGTTAAGAAAGACTTTCCCCCTCCTCCTCTCGCTCCTTCTGATAGCCTCACAGCTGAGTGCTCAATCCAAGAAACAGGTACGTCTCACAGTAGCCTTCTATAACCTAGAGAACCTCTTCGACACCATCGATGGTCCCAATAACGATGCAGACTTCCTCCCCGATGGTAAGAACCAGTGGACACCTGAAAAGTACAAGCACAAGCTACACAACATGGCCTATGCTATCAGCCAAATAGGATCTAAGCGTGGTCCGGATCTACTCGGCATCTGCGAAATAGAGAATCGTGGTGTCCTCGAAGATCTTCTGAAGGAACCAGAACTAGCAAACTCCGGCTATCAGATCGTTCACTTTGATTCTCCTGATAAGCGTGGCATCGACTGTGCATTCTTCTACCGGCCTAGCTACTATGAATTCACCGGAGCCACTCCTCATCCAGTCAAGCTCAAGGGAGAAGAGTATATCAAGACACGTGATGTCCTCGAGGTCAATGGTAAGCTCCTTGGAGAGCCTCTGTCTGTTTTAGTAGCACACTGGCCTTCTCGTGTCGGAGGGGAGCAGGTATCACTAAAGCGTCGTCTTCAGGCTGCACAAGTGATGCGGTCTGTCACAGACTCTCTCCTCTCAGCTGACCCTAATCACAAGGTAATCCTGATGGGTGATTTCAATGATGACCCCACCTCTCCCAGTGTTATTGAAGGACTCAATAGCAAGACGAAGCCTGAGGATCTACAACCTTCCGATCTGTACAATCCCATGGCGGCTCTCTATGCTTCTGGTCGTGGTACGTTAGCCTATCGTGACGTTTGGAATCTCTTCGACAACATCCTTGTATCAAGTAATCTATTGACAGCTCCCTCAAGTTCGCTGCATCTGATGCAAGACAAGAAAAGTGGGTTCTATGGCCATATCTTCGATGCTGATTTCTTAATTCAGAAGACTGGGAACTATAAGGGCTATCCCTTCCGCACCTTCTCTGCTGGTCGTTTCCAAGGAGGCTATAGCGACCATTTTCCCGTTTACATCTATCTGACCAAGGAGATCGACTAGGGATTCTACCCTATCTTATATGAATAACTAAGGCGCTTGAGACTAACTCAAGCGCCTTAGTTACTCTATGAGGGTACCCCCTCAGTCTATTCCTAGAGATAAAGTACAGCCTTTACTCGAATGAAGCTATAGCTTACTATGCTCATAGCTATAGCTTAATTCCAAGGAGACTACAGAGTATTCTGAATAAACTTATCCTCTCTAGACTAAAAGAAGAAGTGCTTGTGAATGATTTCACAAGCACTTCTTTCTCTTTTGAGCCTCTTGTCGGATTCGAACCAACGACCCCGAGATTACAAATCACGTGCTCTGGCCAACTGAGCTAAAGAGGCAGGTGGGTAAGCGGTCTATATCGCACCGCTACGACCTAATACCCTTGCTGCGATCAAGCCCTGGGGGAGTCAAAGGGAGCTGGTCGTATAGGACTTACCCGCCACAAAAGTAGTATAAATATTCGAATATGCAAAAGGGCGCCTCGGGTTTCTTCCCAGAGACGCCCTTAATATATCAGCTTAGATATATAGATCAGCTAGTTAGCCCTCAACTTCGACTTCATCCCAATCGAACTCAAGATCGCCATCCTCCTCTGTCCAATCCTCTTCATAGTCTTCGTCTTCATCTAACTCTGGAAGGTCATCGTCATCTTCAAAGGCTAGACTAGATACATCTATCGACTGCTGAATGATCGACTCTGCACAGTGCTTCGTCTCACGATTAAGCTCCTGCCACAGCAAATCTTTCAGTTCTACCAATCCCTGATGGGCTGCAGAAGAAATAAAAGCCACAGGGATATTTTCGGGTAACTCACGGACTAATTCATCACGTATCCAGCCCTGAATCTCTTCATCGATCAAGTCACACTTAGTGATGCAAAGCACCTTTCGTTTCTCAGCTAGCTCCTTATTGTACTTCACCAGCTCTCCAAGCAGAAGTTTATACTCCGACGCAATACCTTCGGTATCTGCTGGGATCATAAAAAGAAGCAGAGCATTGCGCTCAATGTGACGCAGGAAGCGAAGCCCAAGACCACGTCCCTCAGCTGCACCTTCGATAATCCCAGGAATATCTGCTACCACGAAAGAGCGATCATCACGATAGCGTACCATACCTAGGTTTGGCTCCAGCGTGGTAAAGGGATAATTAGCAATCTTAGGCTTAGCCGCCGTGATGACAGATAGGAGAGTAGACTTCCCAGCATTAGGCAGACCGACGAGCCCCACATCTGCTAGCATCTTCAGCTGAAGGATCACCGTACGCTCTTGCGCTGGCTCCCCAGGCTGAGCATAGCGTGGAGCTTGGTTGGTCGAGGTCTTAAAGAAGGTATTCCCCTTCCCTCCCCGACCGCCCTTGATCAGGAGTTCCTGCTGGCCATTACGATTTAGGTCCATAATGAACTCCCCTGTAAGGGCATCATAGACCACCGTACCTACGGGGACTTCGATGATCTGATCTTGTCCGTCCTGCCCAGTAGATCGATTCTTGCTTCCGTTTCCGCCACTAGTCGCTATGACATGACGCTGGTAGCGTAGATGGAGAAGCGTCCAGTAGTTTTCGTTTGCACGGATATAAATATCTCCTCCTCGTCCACCATCACCACCATCAGGACCTCCCTTAGGGATATACTTCTCACGACGGAAGTGCGTCGATCCTCGGCCGCCCTTACCGGAGCGGCAGTAGATCTTGACGTAATCGACAAAGTTTGATTCTGCCATTCTTCTAATTCTTCTGTATCCATAAGTCGAAGGCAAGGCACGTACCTGAAGGGCTACTCCAGCTACGATGTCTTGCCTTCCTTTATCTATAGGTGGTGAGCGACTTAGACCAGAGGACTAAGTGCTAGCAGACTAGCTCGTCTCAGAGAGACTTAGGCTAGCTTCTCTAGGACGTCAGCGATACGAGTGGTAATATCCGCTATAGCTCCCGTTCCTTCGATAGCATGATGTACGCCCTTAGCGGCATAGTGCGCCGCGATAGGAGCAGTCTGCGCATGATAGACTCCTAGGCGCTTCTGAATAGTCTCCAGATTATCATCACTGCGACCGCTGACCTGACCACGCTTGAGTAGTCGGTCGATCAGCTCTTCCTCGGGTACCTGAAGATCAAGGACAGCATGTACTGCTGATCCATGCTTGGCATAGAGCGCATCGAGAGCCTCCGCTTGAGCCACTGTACGAGGGAAGCCATCCAGGATCAGCCCCTTCTTAGGCTTACGCTCCTGGAGTACCTTTTCGATCATGTCGATGATGAGGCTATCGGGTACCAATTGGCCAGCATCCATATAGCTCTTAGCAGCCTTACCTAGCTCGCTTTCAGCCTTGATCTCAGCACGTAGCAGATCGCCTGTAGAGATGTGGTCAAAGCCATACTTCTCGATGAGGACTTCACTCTGTGTCCCCTTCCCAGAGCCCGGGGCTCCGAAGATAATCAGATTTAGCATGTCTATGTATTAGTCTTTGAGTTGATAAATATCCTTGAACATACGTCCGTAGTCATCATAGTCAAGCCCATGACCTAGGATGAACTTACTCTCGATCTCGAGGGCGACATAGTCTGTCTTCACGTCACACTTCAGAGCTTCCGGCTTAGTAAGCATGGTAGCGATATGCACCTCCTTAGCTCCCAGATCATAGAAATGACGCTGAAGATTGTACATCGTGAAGCCCGTATCGATCAAATCTTCGACGATGACGACGACACGATCCTTTAGGGACTGTGTCACGGGCATCACCTCGTTCAGCTTACCCGTGCTCTCCGTGCCTTCATAGCTAGTATAGCGCGCAAAGGCCACTTCGAAGTCAGCGTCGATAGCGTACATAAGCTCAGCGGCAAACATAAACGACCCGTTCATGATGCAGACAAAAAGAGGATCTTTCCCCTCAAAATCAGCACGCAGACGCTCACCGAGCTTCTTTACTGCAGCACTAATCGTCTTGGCATCGATATAGGGAACGAAGGTGCGCCCCTTGAGTACTATTTCTCCCATTGATTCCACTTAAATGGTTTACTAACAAGTCGCAAATATACAATAATTATTCGCTCCCTATACCGCCGATAATCATCTCTCACGAGATCGGTAAACAAAAGGAATAAGGGAGAGAATAACTTATGTCTTCGGCATCAAATACGACATCACAAGGTCGAAGTCGCTTAGACAGCTTGTCCTCAATCACAATAGTAGCCTAAATTCATTACTTATAGAAGGAAGAATTCATTACTAATGAAACAAAGCTAGCATTACTAATGGAATAAAGTTTCATTCATAATGGAAGAATAGGATCATTAGCTCTTAACTCTTCCATCTATGTATCATCTCCTTTTCCCACTTTAGAACGGCTCGATAGATAAATACCACCATCCCTATACAAGACTCCCGATCAAGATCCTTGTAGCATCTTGATCGGGAGTATGAAAGGCTCATTTCATATCACCTATAAGGAAGGAGACAACGACCTCTTATGGTCAGCGAACTCAAGAGGAACCTATTTCTTCATTCTAGCAGTCTGAATTGACCGAAGCAGTTAAACCTAATGTGGGATAGAGCTGTGCACGTGCAGAGGCCAAAAGGAGTTGATTACCCGCTCTTGATGGGAGCGAATGGGAGGCTAACGCATAAACAGGGCGATGATATCGCTCTGCAAATCGGACAGCATGCATCGTACCGCTTGTTCGCCCACACTCGACGACAAGCAAAGCCTTAGCGAGGCCTGCCAATATACGATTACGCTGTATTAAACGATAAGGCTCAAGTGATGTCCCCAATGGATACTCTGAGATAACTAAGCCACCGTGAGCTAACAAGCGTTCTTGTAGAGGACGATGAACTGTGGGATAGACTTGATCCAATCCTGTCGCCACGACAGCGATAGTCCTTCCTCCTGCATCCAATGCTCCTCGATGGGCAGCTTCATCACACCCTATCGCTAGCCCACTGATGATTACAGCACCTCGCTGAGCTTCTTCTTTAGCTATCTGATAAGCATCCTGATACCCTTGTGTCGTCGGATACCTTGTCCCTATGATAGCTAGACGATGAGGAGCATCTAAAAGCGAAACATCCCCTTTCAAATAAAGGACTAAGGGACATGACTGATGAAGATCTGCTAAGGAAGAGGGATAAGAAGGAGAGATGAATGGAAGTATCTTGATCTCTGCCTGCTGGCAAGCCTCTAGCTCCGCTCGAGCTTCATCCCAATAGCTAGTGATCTCCGATTGATATGCAGCCTTTCTTGAAGGTAGACCTAAGTTTAACTCGGTGAATGTCGGAGAGAAAAGAGCAAATAGTTCGTGCGATGAGATCCCAGCACGGCGCAGAGCCAATAGACTCAGCAGTTCTTCTTCATCTACCATTGCTCCCTATTTGCTTATGTTGGGTCGAAGCTAGATATTCTTCTGCGCTACGAGCTACTCCTTTCCCTCTGAAGGCTCTTCTAAGGACTCTACCGCCTCCTCACTAGGGAAAGAGAATAAAGAGAAATTCACGGAGCCATACTCACGATGACTCACGAACTCTGGAAGCATGGAGAAGTCATACGTCCCGGGATGCTCTACAACAAGAAGTCCATCTGGCTTCAGCAAACCAGCATCTAAAATCATTCGAGGGAGCTGTCCCAATTCCTTGATCTTGTAAGGAGGATCAGCGAATATGAAGTCAAAGCTCGGTAGCGCACCTTTGCCTGCAGTCGCTAGATAGCGGAAGACATCTGACTGAAGAACCTTCAAGCGCTTCTCCTCTCCCAGCGTCTTAGCGACAGAACGAATGAAAAGCGCATGCTCGCGTCGCTGCTCCACAGCGATGACACTCCGACAACCTCGTGAAACCAACTCCGCAGCAATGCTACCCGTACCACTAAATAGATCAAGGACGGTCGTCTCCTCAAAGTCTAGATAATGCTGTAGGACATTAAAGAGGTTCTCCTTAGCAAAGTCCGTGGTGGGGCGAGCATTGAAGCTCTTCGGGAGATCGAATCGACGGCGCTTATACAGCCCTCCTATAATTCTCATAGTAGCGTATGGATCACTTAGGGGAAACAGATGCTAGTACAGCATCTACGAGTTAGCAAGGGGAATAGGTGAAGACTTCGACAGTCTGTACGTATGGAGCGAGAAGTTCCTTCAGGTGAGCATAAGCCTGTTCCTCTCTTACAACTTCCATAGCAAAGTCTGGTGCCGGCACCCCAAGAGCAACTCGGTCAATAGCTCCATCCAGTCCTAGATGTTGCCACTGAGCAAAGAGATAGAAGAGCACCTCTTCACCCAACGATTTCTCATCGGAAGGGACACGAAGAGATACTTGACGATAGCTAAAGACTTCTCCTCGACGATGTGCTAGGAGCGTCAATTGATTCCCTTCAAGAAGCACAAGCAACTCACTTGCGAGAAAGCCACGACTATGCTCCAGACGCAAGCTAAGTGCTGGGAAGCAGGCCGGGATCAGCTCAACGACGAGGAGCGTACGACGGAAGAGCTGCACTAAGGTGGAGTCAGTCCGTGTCACAAGACTCTTCGTCTCCTCGGGTAATGGTGCACTGATATAGCATACCGAGAGATCCCCTACAGGTCGTGGCTTGACATCATCCAACCCTTCAAAGAGCCAAAGTCCCTCCTGTCCAGCTGTCACCAGCTCCGTAGGCACTAAGACTGCCGATTCAGGGTGGTAATAGCAGTAGATCTGATGATAAGGGTAAGCCAAGAAGTCATAGGTATAGAAAAGCTCAAGGAACTTCTCTTCCATCTTCTTCTCTGATGAGAGAGGGAAAGGAAGAAAGCCACAGGCTACGATCTCTCCCGCTGGCGGGAGCATACGCACACAAAAAGCAAGTCCACCCGATAGATATCGGATGGACAAGCTTTGTGAGGGAGCAGTCTCTACAGAGAGCCGCTCCAAAGAGAGTTGGTCGATCATTACTCCCAGTTACCGTTCGTCTTCACTTCCGTGAGAGAACCGACACGGAGCCCAGCGAAGGCATTGGCCTTAGCATTAGCCGCCTCTACCTTTTCACGTACACGGCGAGGATTGCCTAGAGGATTGAGATAGCTCTCGTAGGAAGCTGAAGCCTGGAAGACGGGCACATCAATCTTCGTGTCTCCGACCTCCTGCTCGATCGTACTTGCTACGACGTGAATAGAAGAGTCTGGGTTGTTAGCGATCACAAAGAGCTTAGCGAGATCCGTACCATCCTTCAGGAGGGAATCCTTAGCTGATACCCAGATCGTATCACGGCGGATCAAGCCACGGCGGGCTGCATCCTCTTCTGAGAGTCCCTGCTCACGCATAGCACTGGTATAGTCACCTTCTGCCTTGATATAGAAGATACGACCATTAGAAACGAAGTCGATGAGTTCTTCTTTGCTAGCATACTTGTCATAGACACTCTTGTAAGCATCTTCCAGGGTAGCGATCTTCTTGAGTTGCTTCTGTAGGCCTTCCTCAATGCTTTGCTGCTTCTTGTCGAAGTTCACGGGAGACCACACACTCATCACGGTGGTGTAAGCCAGGAATACCACGGCTACAGCGACTAGTGCGAGGATAACTTTTTTCATCGTAATCTAATATGTAGTTAGTTGTTCATTCTATCGTATCTCGCAAGTTCCAGCTATCTAATACCTATGCGTACGAAAAGCAGTAACTTCACATGGACAAAGATAGAAATTATTATCACATGCCGTATACTCCCCTAGCATATCAGCTAGCCACGCTCCCCACCGAAGACTTTACTGACGACCAGCAGACTGCTCTAGAGACTCTTCAGCATTACCTCGCAGAGCCCTCACCCTATGCCCTCTTTCTCCTCACGGGCTATGCGGGTACAGGGAAGACCTTCCTCCTACGATCTATCACAGAGGCTGCCCTACATGCTGGGATACGCATTGAACTAATGGCCTCCACAGGTAGAGCGGCCAAGGTACTCTCTACAGCTACCGGACTCCAAGCACACACCATTCACCACACCATATATAGAGCCTCGACTGCCATGCAGGAGGAGGGAGGGAGCTTTCAGATAGCCACAAGTAGATCTACCACCCCGACACTCTTCATCGTCGACGAAGCCTCCATGATCTCAGGCGATGGAGAGCAAGTGACGCCCTTTGGATCGGGAAACCTACTCGATGATCTCTTGAGCTATGTCTGGTCAGGAGAGACGAGCAAGCTAATCCTCGTCGGGGATACCGCCCAGCTTCCACCCGTAGGCACTTCACTAAGTGATGCTCTCAACCCAGAAATCCTATCCTCTCGCTACGGTATGCACGTCTATAGCGCCACCCTCCGTCAAGTCGTGAGACAGAAGCAGGGTGGGATCCTACATAACGCTACTGCACTGCGAGAGCTCCTAACTACCTACGAGGATGAAGCCCCCGAGACCCCTCTACCCATTCACTTAGAGACTCTAGATTGGAAGGGTATCACAGCGGTAGAGCCTGGGGAGTTCATCGACACCCTAGATCAAGCCTACCGCAAGTATGGGCATGAAGAATGTCTCGTCATCTGCCCATCGAACAAGAACGCCCTAGCATGCAACGAAGCCATCCGCTCCTCCATCTTCTACTACGAAGATGAGCCCATTGTACGAGGAGAGCGACTCATCGTGGCTCGTAACAATTACCACTATACCAAGCGTCGTGATCACTCCGACTTCATCGCCAATGGAGAAATGGTCGAGGTACAGCGCATCCATCGGTACTATCAGGAGTATGACCTTAGCTTTGCCGATGCTACGATCTACCTACCCGACCGAGAGGAGGAGCTAGATGTAAGGCTACTCCTCACTGGGCTTAATGATATGCAGGCGCAGCGAACACCTGCACAGCGAGCGCAGCTCTTTGAGCAGATCACAGCCGACTATGCCCACATTTCTTCCGTAGTTGATCGACGAAAGGCGATACGTAAAGATCCCTTCTGGGGTGCCCTCGAAGTCAAGTATGGCTATGCTGTGACAGCACATAAGGCACAAGGCGGACAATGGAAATGTGTGTTCGTCGATCTCAGCCTGGCTGGCTACCTGCCGACAGATCGCAATATGGCTCGCTGGATCTACACGGCTATCACCCGTGCTACGAAGCGAGTATACCTAATTGGCTATCCTCCTTCTCTAGTAGACTAGGGATAGAAGACTGCGCTTCACGAAGGTCAGCCACGGAGCCTAAACCTTCACCTAGGCAAAGCATTCCACAAGGCATATTCATCAGATCGTACCCGAGGGACATCAATATTACCCCCAAAGAGGCACTACTGTTACCCCTTGGGTGGCACTACTGTTGCCTCTCAAGGGGTAACAGTAGTGCCTACTAGTTGGCAAACATCATAGTACAAATGAGGAGACAAATCTTAAGCTCGACACCTCCGCTCGTATTCCTACCATTAATCGCTATATTTGCTCCACGAGATCTTGCCCCTCCCCATACGAGTGAAGCGCAATAGTCACTCCAGCAGAGACCTCTTCCCACCCTAGGAGAGCATCTTTTTGCTACTCTTAAGCGGAAACACTCCGACCCATCGTGGAATATGGTAGGGACAGCTTAATCCAACAAATCTCAGCTCCAGCCTCCGAGTATCCGTAGTCTCATGCACCTTCTTGTCCTAGATCATCATGATTCCTTTGTCCATAACATCCTTCAGCTCCTTCGTGAGTCAGAAGGGGTGACCTTTGATCGCATTCAGACAGAAGCTTTAGACCTCCACCAGCTGAATCGGTATGATGGAGTTATACTCTCTCCAGGACCCTGCACTCCAGTAGACTACCCCAACACCCAGCAATTAATAACTAGCTCTATCGCATCAGACCTACCGATCTTAGGTATTTGCTTAGGGCATCAAGCCATCGCAGAGCATTTCGGCGCAAAGCTCTATCAGTTGCCCGCTCCACTCCATGGTCATGCATCCCGACTCACACGCATAGATAGCACGGATTTGGTGGTAGGCTGGGCTCCCCAAGGAAGCCTTATCGGACGCTACCACAGCTGGGCAGTCGACATCTCGACACTCCCAGAGTGTCTCCTCGCGACCTCCTTTAGTGAAGAACCTGGGGAGGGATCCGTCTTAATGTCTCTCCGTCATCGGGAGCTACCGATCTGGGGACTGCAGTTTCACCCCGAGAGTATGATCACCGAGCGAGGGAAAGACTATATCTCAGGCTTCCTCGCCCATATTGCTCATTAATCTCTTTGCCTTCTACTCCCATGTATTTTCGTGATCTCGTCGGACATGACTCCATCAAAGCTCGGCTCATAGACACAGCTCAGCGAGGTATCATCCCTCACGCTCAGCTCTTCCTTGGCAGAGATGGCGAAGGGGCTCTTGCTCTGGCCTATGCCTATGCCCGCTATCTCAACTGCTCTCAGCCCGGAGAGACAGATGCCTGCGGTAGATGCCCCTCCTGTCAGCGCTTCGATGCCGTAGGTGATCCCGACCTCTCCTTTCTCTTCCCGATCATCAACAATGGAGGGAAGAACCTCTGTGAGGATCACCTCTCCGAGTGGCGCACGTTCCTCCAGCAAGGGGCATACACTCGCTACGAAGAGTGGCTACGTCTCCTAGCTGGCGAGGGGAAAAAAGCCTCGATCTTCACGAGAGAGGGAGAGAGCCTCCAGCGTACCCTCAGCTATCAGACCTCGGGGAAGGGCTATCGGATCCTCTTGATCTGGCTCCCCGAGAAGATGCAGGAAGCTCTAGGCAACAAACTACTCAAGCTGGTGGAAGAGCCCCCAGAGCGCACCCTCATCTTCATGGTCTCTATGGATGAGCAGAGCGTGCTCACTACCCTTCGTAGCCGTATGCAGATCACACGACTACGCCCGCTCTCGGCGGACGAGATCGAGCGAGCCCTACTTACCCTACCCTCACCCACTCCTGATGCGGATGCAGTCTATGCAGCCCACATGTGCCAAGGGAACTACCGAGATGCTCTAGATCTCTTCCGAGGAGATGGGACGGAGCTGGGAATAGAGCTCGAATACCTTCGTCGTATCCTACGTGCTACGGTCAATGCCCAGCCTACCGAAATGCGAGGGCTAGCCGATGAGCTAGCAGGACTAACTCGGGACGAGCAGGCCAGACTGATCGACTATCTTGCACGTATGTTCCGTGAGTTCTACCTCTACAATCTGAATCTCCCTCAGATCAACTATCTAGCCAAGCCCGAGGAAGGGATTGCGAACTATCTCCGTAACTGTATCACGGGGAAGAATGTGCGCCAGGTACAGGAAGAGCTCGATCTAGCGCAGCGACATCTAGCACAAAACGTCAATGCTAAGATGGTCTTCTTCGATCTACTCCTACGTCTCACCTCCACCCTCACGCCGAGCTACCGGCAGGTTGGGATCCGTTAGCGGGTTTCCTAGAGCTAATCTTTCCTTGCGCTGAATTTCCCCTCCACTCATGAGCTAGCTAGACCTCATTAGCTCTTCCTTACCCCATATTTACTCTGCCTCACTGACACTGCCCTCGTCGGTGAGGCTCTTCTTTATCCGAAAAGAATATTCTAGGAGCGAAGTCCGACATCTTGCGGTCCAATCTTCTATGGAGAATCAGTAGTAACACCCAAGAGGCATCAGTAGAGCCCCTCAAGAGGCAATACTGTTGCCTCTCGATAGGCAACAGTAGTACCTACTAGTTGGAATTAAGAGAGAGGGGAATCCACCCCCACTCCACCCCCTTCTAGATCCACTTGAATGATAGGAAGGAAGATAAACTAGAAAGATCTTTTTCTTGACGATTTGCAGTTTTAGGAAAGAATACTTACCTTTGCATTGCAATTACGCTAAGGGCGACTCCTTAAGTCCCCAATAAGAGCAAGGCGGCTGTGGTGTAATTGGTAGCCACGTCAGACTTAGGATCTGATGCCGCGAGGCGTGGGGGTTCGAGTCCCTTCAGCCGCACAAGCCTTGAGAGGCAACCTTCGGACAGAGGGTTGCCTCTTCTCTTATATCTCTATATGACAACCCTAAAAATCAAGTCTAGACTTACTAGACTAGCCACCGAAGCTATTTGCTCAAATGCCACACATCCGCTACCTTTGCGAGCGTTAAAGAACTAAGGACAAAGGGGTGCTCGCCCTAGGCGAGCTGAGATGATACCCTCAATACCTGACCCAGGCAATGCTGGCGTAGGAATTGTTCATCGACTCAATCTACACCCTCACCCTTCAGCTCTGCATTACGTCTATTATGTATTAATGTAAGATGAAGCGAAAAACTAACCTCTACGCCACAGCGACACTCTCGCTAGTGACGTGCCTCCCCACCCTTGCCCAGCGACCAGATACGACCCGTATCCATCAGCTCGAGCAAGTAGAAGTCACGGCTACTCGTGCCTCGGCAAAGACCCCGATGACCTTCACAAACATCTCGAAGAAACAACTCCAGAAGGCTAACCTCGGCCTAGACATCCCCTATCTCCTCCTGCAGACTCCCTCCGTCGTAGCTACCAGCGAACCAGGCATCGGGATCGGCTACACCTATCTCCGTGTCCGTGGTGTCGATGCTGCTGGGATTAACACAATGACCAATGGCGTCCCCCTCAATGACTCCGAGAGTCAAGGCGTCTTCTGGGCCAATATGCCCAACTTCTCCTCCAGCATTCAGGATGCTCAGCTCCAGCGTGGAGTCGGCACGTCATCTAATGGATCGGCAGCCTTTGGAGCTAGCCTAAATCTTCGCACAGATCACTTCTCCCCCACCCCTACAGCTTCAATCAATCTCCTAGGAGGAGCCTACAACACCTTCCGCCGAGAAGTGCATGCCGCCACCGGTCGAATTGCTGGGCACTGGGCACTCGAAGCCCGTGTGGGGAAGATGACGACAGATGGTTATGTAGATCGTAGTGGATCGCATGGCACCTCCTTCTTCCTGCAGGGAGGTTACCTGGGTGATCGAACGATCGTCAAGCTACTTGCCTTTGGTGGGAAGCAACGCACAGGTATCGCCTGGAATGGGCTAGAGCCTTGGCAAGAAGCGCTCTATGGACGCACCTATAACTCCGCAGGTCACATCAACCCAGGGAGTACTAAGTCAGACGCCCGCTACCGCTACAATACGGATAACTACGAGCAGAACCACTACCAGGCTCAGCTCACACACTACCTAACCTCCGGCTGGGTGCTCAACCTCACAGGGCACTATACGCAGGGCTATGGCTTCACTGATGAGTATCGTACAGGACGCAAGCTCAAGGAGTATGGACTAAAGCACTTCATCCTCCGAGATGCAGACGGGAACCCTATCCTCGACAAGAATGGGAAGGAACAGACGATCAAGAAGATCAGCCTCCTACGCACCAAGTATCTCGACAATGACTTCTACGGAGGGATCGCTTCCGCAGAGTACAAGGCTAATGGCTTTGAGTTCACCACGGGGCTTGCTGGCAACCATTATGTCGGGCTCCACTATGGAGAGCGTGAGCCCATCACCCCTTATCCCTACCAAGTAGAGCCCCATGAGCGCTACTATGAAGATACAGCCCACAAGACTGACTTCTCTGGATTTACCAAGGCTACCTACGAACTCCTATCAGGTCTAAACCTCTTCGCCGACCTCCAGCTCCGCTTCATCGATTATCGTATCACGGGAACGGTAGATCACTTCAAGGGAGGATTTCCCCTACAGATGGATCTAAAGAAGACCTTCACGTTCTTCAACCCTAAAGCAGGGATCTTCTACCAATTCACCCCCCAGCATCATCTCTATGGATCTATCGCTGTAGCACACCGAGAGCCTAATCGCAAGCACTACACTGAAGTTAGTGCAGCCGAGTATCCACGAGCAGAGCGACTGACAGACTACGAACTAGGGTACGGATTCCGCAGCAGCACTTTCACTGTCGGAGTGAACTTCTATTACATGGACTACAAGGATCAACTTGTACTCAATGGGAAGAAGAGTGACGTCGGTGGAGACCTTAGCGAAAATGTAGCCAAGAGCTATCGTACGGGGATGGAAGTCAATGCTTCGTGGCGCATTCTCCCTTCACTACGCTGGGATCTAGCCTTCGGGACGAGCAAGAATCGTATCAAGTCCTATACACTCTATGCTTGGAGCGAGAAGGCACAGGATAATGTAGCTACGGTCTACAAGGATACCCCGATCGCCTACTCCCCCTCGATGACGCTAAGCAATATGCTCTCATTTACTCAAGGTAACTTCGAGGCCACATTGAGCTCTCAGTATGTCGGACAGCAATACCTAGACAACACAGGGAGCAAGCAGCGTAGCCTGCCTAGCTACCATATAGCCAGTCTCCGTCTAGGCTATGATCTTCCCGTTCGCTTCGCCAAACGCTGGAATATAAGCCTGCAGGTCAACAATCTCTTCAACGCGAAGTACTCCTCCGGAGGCTGGGCTAGCTACAGCTTCGACAAACATGGTACTGAGAAGAGCTACATTGGCGTCTATCCTCAGGCGGGTATCCATGCTTTCATAGCTACGGCACTCACGCTTTAGTTCTCTATCCTTACTCCTCTTCCTATGGATCTCCTCCACTTCATCACCTCACATCCACTCGAGCTAACGACTGTAGTGATCTCCCTACTCTGGCTTTGGCTGGAGTACAGAGCAAGCATTTGGCTCTGGCCTATCGGCATCCTTCTACCTCTGCTTTGGATACCGATCTGCTGGCAAAGCAAGCTCTATGGGATGCTCGCTATTAATGTCTACTATCTCATCACTAGCATCATCGGATGGATAGCTTGGCTACGTAAGCGAGGAGATGACGTGGAGGAGCTTCCGATCACAAATATCTCTAGAGGGGGAATCCTACTCTCCCTCAGTCTAGGAGCCGTGGGATATATCCTACTTCTTCTCCTTAAGCCCTACATCCCCGAGTGGCAGCTCCCCTGGGCAGATGCTCTTACCACCATTGCTTCCGTCATAGGGATGATCTGGATGGCCAAGAAGTGGCGACAGCACTGGCTCTGCTGGATCATCGCCAATGCAGCAGGCTTCATCGCCCTCTATAGTGCAGGTGACTACCTCTCCTCTTTCGTCTATGCGGTCAATTTCGTAACGGCCTTCTTTGGCTTCCGTAAATGGTCTCGTCTCATGCATGAAACCTCCCAAGACTAAACAACCGATGAAACACTACCCTCTCTATACTCCAGACAACCTACCCAAGACGCTAGTCCTAGCCAATGGTGCTTTCCCTCAAGCTCCCATGCCCCTTAGTCTTCTCCAGCGTTGGAGTCAAGGATCAGAAGGCTATAGCCTAACCTGCTGTGACGGGGCGGTAAATAAGCTACGTAGCTACACCTCGATCCTGCCAGATGCGGTAATTGGAGATCTGGACTCCGTTTCCTCTGGTCTGAAAGACCTACTTAAGGGACGCATTCATCACTTCCCCGATCAAGATACCAATGATCTAACAAAGACCTTCAATTACCTACATAGCCAGCTAGGACGTCAAGATATCACTCTCCTAGGAGCTAGTGGTGGTCGAGAAGATCACTTCCTAGCCAATATCGCTCTACTGCCTAACTATGTGAATCTGGTGAATGAGCTTGTCATGCTCACAGACGAAGGTTACTTCCTCCTTCTTACTGAGCCTAGCAAGATAGAGGTACTGATTGGACAGCAAGTCTCCATCTTCAACTTCCAGCAGAGCCCCATCAGTCTTCGGGGCGTCCATTGGCCCTTAGAGAAGCACACCCTCCCTCAACTATGGAATGGAACTCTCAACTGTGCTACCTCCTCCAGCATCGAGGTAGAGACAGAGACCCCCCTACTCCTCTACCTAGCTAACGTCTAGATCCAGAGACCTCACTAAGATAGCCTGCTCCCAGGGAGGAAGCAGGCTATTTATGTTTGTGGCCTTCCTAATTGAGCCTAGACCTAAGATATACCTTACCGCAAAAAGTCGTATCTTTGCCCAAGCGCTGTGTACCTGACGTACACCTAGTGCTTCTACAGATATTACGTATGATCAAGAGACTTTGCACAGCCTCCTTAGCTCTATTGATGCTCTCCTCCTGTGGTGAGTACTACCAAGTACAGAAGTCCACTGATGTAGGTGAGCGCTATTCGTTTGCGAAGAAGAGCTATAATGAGAAGAAGTATGGGCGTGTCATCAGCTTGCTCGAAGACATTGTTCCTCAGCTCGTAGGTACGACAGAAGGGCCTCAAAGCACCTATCTGCTGGCTGACTCCTATTTCGAGCGAGGTGACGACGCTGAGGCATCCCGCTACTTCCAGAACTATTATACCAGCTATCCTAAGGGATCGATGGCAGAGGAAGCACGCTTCAAGGCTGGCTATAGTCTCTTCCGCTCCTCTCCTGATGCTCGTCTTGATCAGACTGCAACTATTGGCGCTATTAAGGAGCTACAGAGCTATCTTGACTTCTTCCCCGAGGGCAAGCATACCAAAGAGGTAGAGCAGATGCTCTTTGAGCTTCAAGACAAACTAGCCTATAAGGAGTTTCTCGCAGCTCGTCTCTATTTCAACCTCGGGCTATACCTTGGGAATAATTACGAGTCGTGTATTATCACCGCTCAGAATGCCCTTAAGGACTATCCCTACACCAAGCATAAAGAGGAGATTACCTTCCTCATCCTACGAGCTAAGGCAGAGCAAGCAGACCTAAGTGTCCCCGAGCGCCTTCAGGAACGCCTACGTGAAGTCATCGATGCCTACTATGCGTACTTAAACGATTTCCCACAGGGAGAGCATCTAAAGCAAGCTCAACGCATCTTCGAGCGAATGAATGCCAAGCTCGTCAAGTCCTAGACTCCTATCATCCATCGTATACAAGAGATTTAAACATATGCCTAAGTACAAAAAGAATGTACCGACCAACACGATCAGTCGTGACATGGTCAGCCTCAGCAAGGACACGGAGAATATCTATGAGACCGTGATGATCATCGCCAAGCGAGCTAATCAGATCGCACAGGAGACTAAGCAGGAGCTAGAAGCTAAGCTTCAGGAGTTCGCTGTCTATACCGATGATCAGCAGGAGACGACAGAGAATCCCGAGCAGATCGAGATCTCTCGCTACTACGAGCGCCTACCTAAGCCCACTCTCGTGGCGGCTAAGGAGTACGAAGACGGCGAGCTGTACTACAACATCGCTGGACGTAGCAAGAAGTAACCCATAGATATCCCCGATACGCTATGTGGCAACGCATACAGACGCTCTGGCTACTCCTTGTAGGAGTACTCATGAGCGTCTTCGCCTTCCTAGACCTAGCTGTCTTTACGCTCCCAACGGGGCAATACTACCTCCTAGACAATTGGAGTATCCATAGCATCGTGGATGGTAGCACTGTCATGCCAGCTTGGGCTACGGGAGCCCTAAGTATCCTTGTAGCTGTGAGCGCTCTTGGGCTCATCTTCCTCTACAAGCGCAGGATGCTTCAGATGCGCCTCACGATACTCACTCTGCTCGTGGTCATCGGTCAGCTCTGCTACATCGCTTGGATCAGCTGGCAGTTCACATCAGAGACAGGGGCGAGTTTCGCGGTACGTTTCCCTCTCGCTCTCCCTCTGATATGCCTTCCCCTGCTCTACTTGGCAGCCCGTCGCATGATCTATGACGAGACGCTCATCCGCGCCTCCAATCGTCTCCGATAACCCTCTACACACAAGGAGCGAAGCCCCGATCACCTCTCACAAGAAGAGTCTCGGACTTCGCTCCTTACTCTTTAGCCACTTTACACCTTTCATCTTCTAATCTCCCTGCAGACTATGCTCTTCGACTCCCTTCAGGCTATTTCTCCGATTGATGGTCGCTACCGTAGCCAGACCGAAGCTCTCGCCTCTTACTTCTCTGAGGAAGCACTCATTCGCTATCGAGTACGTGTCGAGATCCTCTACTTCATTGCCCTCTGCGAAGAACTACCACACCTTCGTCGGATCCTTAGCTCCGAGCGCATAGAGCAGCTCCATGACATCTACCTCAGCCTATCTACCGAGGATGCCCAGCGCATCAAGGAGATCGAACGGACGACAAACCATGATGTCAAGGCGGTCGAATACTTCATCAAGGAGCGCTTCGATGCCCTAGGACTGGCTGACGAGAAGGAGTTTATTCACTTCGGTCTGACCTCACAAGACATCAATAACACCTCCTTCCCCCTGATGATCCGTGAGGCCGTAGAGCATATTTACCTTCCTGAGCTAGGCGGACTGATCGACCAACTGCAATTCTACGCCAATGAATGGGCGGAGGTCGCTATGCTAGCCCGCACCCATGGACAGCCAGCCTCTCCCACTCGCCTCGGCAAGGAGATCGAAGTCTATGTCTACCGACTACAAGAACAACTCAAGGCGCTAGAGCAGATCCCCCACACGGCTAAGTTTGGTGGCGCGACGGGCAACTTTAATGCGCATGCCATTGCCTATCCACAGCACGACTGGAAGAAGTTCGCAGCCTCCTTTGTGCGCAGTCTAGGACTGGAGCGCGAGAATTTCACCACCCAGATCTCCAACTATGACCAGCTTGCATCGCTCTTCGACGTACTGCAGCGCATCAATGTCATCCTCATCGACCTCGCACGCGACTTCTGGATGTATATCTCGATGGACTACTTCAAGCAGCAGATCCGTGCTGGAGAAGTAGGCTCTTCCGCTATGCCACACAAGGTCAATCCCATTGACTTTGAGAATGCCGAGGGGAATCTTGGTATCGCCAATGCGATCTTCGGCTTCCTTGCTCGCAAGCTGCCTATCTCTCGCCTCCAGCGTGACCTAACGGACTCGACCGTCCTTCGCAATGTAGGCACTCCTCTTGCACACTGCATGATCGCCCTCAAGAGCCTACGTAAGGGGCTTGGCAAGGTACTTCTCAACAAGGAGGCGCTCTATCAAGATCTAGAGAATAACTGGGCAGTCGTGGCTGAAGCTCTTCAGACGATCCTCCGCCGAGAAGGCTATCCCAAGCCCTATGAAGCGCTTAAGGAGCTGACCCGCACCAATACGCACATCACCGAGAAGTCCATCTATGACTTTATCGAAGGTCTAGCGATCAGCGACAGCCTCAAGGAAGAGATGCATCGTATCTCTCCGCACAATTACACGGGACTCTAGCCCATATTTAGCCTAGTCTACTAGGAAAGATTATACCCTGCGAGAGCACCCCTTAGCCTAGACTCCATGGGAGTTAGGGTAAGGGGTGCTCTCGCTCTGTATCTAGATATCTCTTCCCTTAAGGGAGGACTCAAGATTACGTATATTCTGACTACCAAGTTAGATATATTGTAACTCGTCGACTAGGTATATTGTGATCCTATGATTAGGTATATTCAGACCATTCATCCGCTAATAGGAAGAGCTGTGACTGACGACTATTAGTCAATTGAGAGCACAATTAAACAGCCCAATCGTCTCCAGCTAGAAGGCTTACTTGATCCCCATACCGTCAAGTCCTTTGAGTCCAAGGACTGCATAGGCTTCTCCAGCTATTCCTCTTCGACATAGCACCTCTGACACACCCTACGACTCTGCACCGACGAAGAGCCCATAGCGATCTTATCCTCCAACGAGATGGGAGACCTCTCTCAATCAGGGAAAATAAGCGCTATATGCTCTTTTTTTCGTAACTTAGAGCCTTGATAAGAGGACTAGACAAGGATGCTAGTCTCAATATTACACCTCATAGATTTAGAATGCTAGATCGCGAAGACAGAATCATAGACATCAACATCGAGGATGAGATGAAGACGGCTTACATCGACTACTCGATGTCGGTCATCGTCTCCCGTGCTCTCCCCGATGTTCGTGATGGCTTCAAGCCCGTCCATCGTCGTGTGCTCTATGCCATGAACGAAGATGGTAACACCTATGACAAGCCTACACGTAAGTGCGCCAGCGCCGTAGGGCAGGTGATGAAGTACTATCACCCGCACGGTGACTCATCTATTTATGGCACGCTCGTACGCTTAGCTCAGCCATGGAACCTACGTTACCCCCTCGTACAGGGACAGGGTAACTTCGGATCCATCGACGGCGACTCCCCCGCAGCCATGCGTTATACGGAGTCCCGCCTCAATCGCTTGGCTAGCGAGATGCTTCGAGATATAGAGAAAGATACGGTAGACTTTCAGAACAACTTCGATGACTCCACCATAGAGCCGACCGTCTTACCAGCACGCTTCCCGAACCTACTCGTTAATGGTTCGGCCGGGATCGCTGTAGGTATGGCGACCAATATGGCTCCACACAACCTATCCGAGTCCATTGATGCTTGTGTTGCCTACATTGACCACCAGGGGGATATTGATGCATCAGGCCTGATGAACTACATCAAGGCTCCTGACTTCCCCACCGGAGGCTTCATCTATGGCTATGCAGGTGTACGTGAGGCCTTCGAGACGGGACGTGGTCGTGTCGTCATCCGTAGTCGCTGCGAGATCGAAGAGCATAATAACCACGAACGGATCATCGTCACAGAGATCCCCTATCAGGTCAATAAGAGTGAGCTCGTCAAGGGCATAGCCGATCTGATCAATGACAAGAAGATCGATGGGATCTCAGGTATATCCGACGAATCTAACCGCAAGGGGATCCGTATCGTCATCGACGTCAAGCGTGATGCTAACTCAGGCGTAGTACTGAATAAGCTCTACAAGATGACCGCCCTACAGAGCTCCTTCAGCATTAATAATATTGCTCTAGTAAAGGGACGTCCTCGTCTCTTGAACTTGAAGGATCTCATCGAGCTCTTCATTGAGCATCGTCACGATGTGGTCTATCGCCGTACGCAGTTTGAGCTTCGTAAGGCTGAGGAGCGTGTACATATCCTCGAAGGCTTAATCATCGCCGTAGACAACATCGATGAAGTCATCCGCATCATCCGTGCGGCAAGCGAACCTCAGGAGGCTATAGACCACTTGATGGCACGCTTCTCCCTCACACTGATCCAAGCCCGTGCTATCGTAGACATGCGTCTACGTGCACTTACTGGACTAGAGCGTGAGAAGCTAAAGGAGGAATATGCTGCACTGATGAAGGAGATCGGACGCCTCAAGGCTCTTCTCGAAGATAAGGGGCTACGTTCCCAACTCATCCGTGAGGAACTCCTCGAGATTAAGGAGAAGTACGGCGATGAGCGTCGTAGTGAGATCATCTATGCTGCAGAAGAATTCAATCCCGAAGACTTCTATGCTGATGATGATATGGTCATCACGATCTCACACCATGGCTATATCAAGCGTACTCCACTTGCAGACTTCCGCTCCCAGGCACGTGGTGGTGTCGGTGCTAAGGGCAGTGACACGCGTGATGAGGACTTCATCGAGTACATCTACTCAGCTTCGATGCATGAGACGATGCTTCTCTTCACACAGCTTGGACGCTGTTACTGGCTTAAGGTGTACGAGATCCCTGAAGGGGCAAAGAACGCTAAGGGACGTGCACTTCAGAACCTCTTGAACATCGAACCAGGTGACCGAGTCAATGCCTTCATTCGTGTAAAGAACCTCACTCGCGACGAAGACTTCGTGAACTCCCACTACCTGCTCTTCTGTACTAAGCGTGGGACGATCAAGAAGACGCTCCTCGAAGCCTATTCACGCCCCCGAGCTAACGGGGTCATCGCTATCAACCTCGTCGAAGGTGACCAGCTCGTCGGAGTCAGTCTTACCGACGGGAATAGCGAAGTACTCATAGCCAATCGTAATGGACGAGCCGTTCGCTTCCATGAATCTACGGTACGTGCTATGGGACGTAATGCTACTGGGGTACGTGGTATGACCCTTGATTCCGATGGACGAGATGAAGTCATCGGCATGATCGCTGTACCTAAGGAAACAGAAGAGACCATCCTCGTCATCAGCGAGCAAGGCTATGGTAAGCGATCCGTCATCGATGATTATCGCATCACCAACCGTGGTACCAAGGGAGTCAAGACCCTCAACATCACGGATAAGACCGGTGAGCTCGTAGCGATTCGCCCCGTGACGGATGAGCATGATCTCATGATCATCAATAAGAGTGGTATCACCATCCGTGTCCATGCTCGAGATATCTCAGTCCAAGGGCGTGCAACACAAGGTGTACGTATCATTGACCTCAAGAAGCGAGGTGATGAGATCGCCTCCGTCTGTCAGGTCCTCTCCGAAGAAGAGGAAGAGGATCCAGCAGTAGATGGAGAAGGACTTAACATGGCATCTCATCCCGAAGGAGTAGATACACCTGATGGGGAGACTACTACCAATGAACAGCAACCCGACAGCCTCTTCAAAAAGCTCATCGATCGAGCTCTAGAGGATGCAGACAATCAATAACCCTCACACTAACAGCACACGAAGATGAAGAAACTTATTTGTGCCCTAGCTACTGGGCTCCTCGTTTCTGCAGGAGCCTTCGCTCAGATCGCCAACGTCAAGAGCGCAGAGAAGATCGCTAACTCCGAGAAGCCTGACTTCGCTGAAGCTCGTCGCCTCATAGGAGAAGCTCTTCAGAACGAAGAAAGCAAGAACGACCCTTACACTTGGTACGTCGCTGGACTCATCGAGAGTAAGGCCCACACCGCTGAGTTCGCCCGCCTAGCAGTAGATCAGAATGGGGATCGCACCCAGCTCTATACGACGCTGGAGGCTGCCGTACCTGCTTGGCTCAAGCTCTATGCTATCGAAAGCCAGCCCAACGATAAGGGCAAGGTGAACCTTAAGTACACGAAGAAGGCCAAGGAGTCACTTCATAACGACCACATCCAGCTCTTCTACGGCGGTGTATGGTTCCTACAAAATCAGAAGTACGATGAGGCTATCGAGGCGCTTGACAAGTTCCTTACGGTAAAGAAGTCCGAGCTTTTCGCTGATGACAAGGACGTCGCAGCCATCGACTCTAATGCGATGAACTCGGCTTACTATGCCATCGGTTCAGCTAGCCAGCAGAAGCAGTACGACAAGGTCATCGATCTCTATAACCGATTTGGATCTTTCGCTGTCGAGCCTCAGAACGTAGCCCAGTGGGTCATCGCTGCTCACTTTGCCAAGGGTGACTCTCTCGGAGCAGTACCTGTGCTCACTTCTTCTGTCAAGGCTTACCCTGAAGATCCTTACTTCCTAGCTAATCTGGTCACGATCCTTAAGAATAATGGCCGTGCAGACGAAGCTATCAAGCTCCTTGACGAACGTATCTCCTCCAACGCCAAGGATGCTACGGCTCTCCTCGTGAAGGGCTCTATCATTGAAGAGGCTGATCTTAAGGAAGCTCTAGGCTGGTATCTCAAGGCTGCTAAGGCAGACCCAGCAAATATGAATGCCTTCATCTACCTCGGTGGTGGTCTCTACAATGCAGCGGCTAAGATCTATGAGAACGCTGAGCTCACTCAGGCTCAGGCTCAGATAGCTGAGAACTTGCTCAAGTCAGCCATCCCTGTCCTCGAGATCGCTTACAAGTCCCGTCCTGACAATGTCAAGGGCATGCTCGGTAGCATCTACTACCAGCAGAAGATGAATGACAAGCATGACGCCCTCAAGGCTGGTACGCTTGAAGTTGGTTCGCCTGCCCTCCCCGAAGGTCTCGAAGCACTTATCGCATCCATTGACCTGACGAAGAAGGCTGCACCTGCGGTCCAAAAGGAAGAGCCAGCATCTACTCCTACCAAGAAGGCTCCAGCTAAGCGTCGTCGCTAAGCTATCCTTTAGCTAGCTCAATCACATCATCTCGGCTAGCAACCTCCCACTTTTCAAGCCCCTCGATAAGCTCTTCGGAGTCTTATCGAGGGGCTTTTCTTTTGGCATACTTGGAGGTCGAAAACCTCACCGTAAAGCCTAGTTCGAAGAGACTTCTACGAAACTCAAAGAAAAGGCTTATAATCAGAAATCCATAGTGCATAGCTAGGGTAATCAAGAAGCTGGATCCATTGCAAGAAAAACTAACTCTTCTTCAATCAAGGTCTACCTTAGCTAACGCAAAGGCTAGTCTTTCTCCCCAACAAGGTATACCTTTCGTCATACGAAGCTATACCTTACCTAAGAGAACGCACCAGATGCCTTTCCCGAAAGACTTTCCTCTGTAATTAGCTTAAGGAAGGAATATGCCCCTTATGCTTATCTTTGTAATGAATCAACCATTTCATCTAACTCATCAAAATGAAGCAATTCCTCAAAAAGGGTCTCATCTTGGCTAGCGCTGTCTTGACCTTCGTCGCCCAAGCGAAGGCAGATAAGGGCATGTGGCTACTCAATGAGCTCACGAAAGAAAACATCGCTCAGATGAAGGAGCTAGGCTTCCGTCTCCCCATTGACTCGCTGTATAGCCTGAGCAAGCCTAGCATAGCTAACTCTGTGGTTATCTTCGGACGTGGCTGTACCGGGGTTACGGTCTCCGATAAGGGGCTCGTCTTCACCAATCACCACTGTGGTTTCGATGCCATTCAGTCACAGAGTACGGTCGATCACGACTACCTACGTGACGGATTCGTATCGCAGAGCTTCAAGGAAGAGCTACCTATCCCTGGGCTCACCATTAGCTACCTCTCGGCGATCCGTGATGTGACCCAAGAGATCCTCGCACAGGTCAAGAAGCCTAAGGATGAACTTGATCGGCTGAACCAGATCCGTAAGATCTGCGAAGGTATGGAGAAGGCTGAGTCTGCACGTCTCAAGAATGAGCATAAGCTGGTCACTATCCGTCCTTACTATGCCAATAACAAGTACTACCTCATTACCTACGATGTCTTCAGCGATATTCGTCTCGTCTTCGCACCTCCAGGATCCGTAGGGAAATTCGGTGGCGATACGGACAACTGGATGTGGCCTCGCCACACGGGCGACTTCTCTGTCTTCCGTGTCTACGCTAGCAAGGACAATCAGCCAGCTAACTATAGCCAGGATAACGTACCCTACGTCCCCAAGTATCATGCGACGGTCTCCACTGAAGGCTATAAGCAGGGTGATTATTCGATGACCATTGGCTTCCCTGGATCTACGTTCCGCTATATCCCATCCTTTGCCATCGAGAATCGCATGGAGGATCAAAACGCTCCCCGCATCGAAGTCCGTGGCATCAAGCAGGAGATCTGGAAGGAAGCTATGGAGGCCGATCAAGCGACCCGCATCAAGTATGCCTCCAAGTATGCCCGTAGCTCAAACTACTGGAAGAACTCCATCGGCATGAATCGTGGCATCCTTAAGCTCGATGTACTTGGTCGTAAGCGTGCCGAAGAAGCAGCTTTTGATGCTTGGGCCAATAAGGGAGGTAAGGCGACCAAGATGTATCAAGGCATCCTTACCGAGATGAAGAATGCTTATAAGAAGCTCGGTAGTGTCGAACGTGAATCCACTTACCTCCGCGAGTCCTTACTAAATGGGACGGAAATCACGGGCATGGCTCTAACGCTGACCACCCCAACGGTCAAGAAGGTATTAGCCGACAGTGGCCGTGGCACGTCTTTCCTTGATGCACTATTCAAGGACTACGACGCTTCCCTCGACGAGCGAGTATTCGTAGCTATGCTAGACATCGCACGTAAGCGTATCCAAGCAGAGCACCTCGTCCCCATTACGACAATCATCGATGCTCAGGCCAAGGGTGACACCAAGGCCTTTGCCCGTCAGCTCTTCTCTCAGAGCATCGTCGTACAGAAGGATAAGCTCATCGCTCTCCTTAAGGAAGGCAAGCTCAACGAAGCACTGACCAATGATCCCGCTGTGAAGTTCGCTCAAGCTGTTCGTGAGGTGGCTCAGAAGTTCTCTGACGAGATCCGTCCTCTCACAGAGCCTATCCAGCGTGGCAATCGTCTCTACTTCGCGGGACGCCAGCTCATGAATCCATCGAAGCCCATGCCTAGTGATGCTAACTCCACGATGCGCATGAGCTATGGTACGATCAAGGGCTATAGTCCAGCAGATGGTATCGAATATGACTACTTCACGACCACTCGTGGAATCCTAGAGAAGCATAAAGTAGGCGACTCTGAATTCGAAGTCTTCCCTTCCTTCCTCTCCGAAGTAAAGAAGGGCGACTGGGGACGATGGGCTGACAAGGATGGCTCGCTACATGTAGCCTTCATTGCTTCAAATGATATCACAGGAGGTAACTCTGGTAGCCCTATGTTTGACAAGAATGGTCGCGTCTTTGGACTAGCCTTCGATGGTAACTGGGAAGCTATGAGCGGTGACATTGAGTTTGAGCCCGAGCTTCAGCGTACCATTGGTGTAGATATTCGCTACGTCCTATATACCATTGACAAGTGGGGCAAGTGTCCTCGTCTGATCGAAGAGCTAAGCCTTCGTTAAGATAGACTCACCCTTAAGCAAGAAGATGGCTACGAAAGCACAGTGCTTTCGTAGCCATCTTCGCTTCTAAGCTCATCGCTAGTCAATGCTAAACTAGAGGCTAGGTATCAAGTCATATAAAGCTAGACTCTACGTTCGATAACAGAAAATTCAGTTTTTCCTCCAGAGATCCGCCTTTACTCTTGCTCTTCCCCTACCCAGAGTCTAGAATTTAGGCTACCTTTGTAAAGGATATATAAATATGGAGGTATAAGCTCTCACATCAAACTATTCCTCCCTCATACATAAGCAAGCTATGCCAGATACAAAACAGGCGATCAGTCAAGATAGAAAGAGGACGAACATACTTCATGATCACGAGCTCTCTCTCATCGCCTACCTAGTAGAACGCCTTCCTAAGTGGATGACCTCAAACATGCTTACGAGCATTGGCCTTATGGGGAACATCCTTGTTGGCCTTCTTATGTTCGTCGCATCGATCTATGGTCCCATCTGGCTACTTCTTACCCCTCTAGCCTTTTTCATCAACTGGTTTGGAGACTCTCTCGATGGGCGTCTAGCCTATTATCGTGGTACCCCCCGCAAGTGGTTTGGATTCTGTCTAGACATCGTGGTCGACTGGCTTGGCATTATCGCTATCGGACTAGGCTATTATAGCTACGTTGCTCCTGAATGGAAGCTCATTGGTTTCATCTTTGTCGTCCTCTATGGTGCAGAAATGATCATCTCTCAGCTACGCTATAAGGTCACAGATAAATACTCCATCGACTCAGGACTTCTAGGTCCAACAGAAGTACGTATTATCCTAGCCTTACTCTTTTGCTCCGAGTTCTTCATCACAGGGAGCATTCACTGGATTGGTCTTGCGGTCTCTATCGTCTTATTGATAGCTTTCTTGACAGACTTCCGTCAGCTACTCCAGCTCGCAGATCAGCGAGATATTGAGCTAAGAGAAGCCAAGGAATCTTCTTCCAAAGCCTAAGTTCAGCCTCTTGCTATCCCGTTTCAAACGTCTACTGCTAACATTCACTCTAGCTCAGTTCTCCGCTGGAGCAGGATCCATTGTAGACTATGGACTACTCCTTCTTGGGAAAGAAGTCTTTGGTTGGCCACTCTTCTGGGCGATCACTTGTGGTGGAGTCGTCGGAGCTGTGGTCAACTTCTCGTTGAACCGCTACTTCACTTTCCGAGATAAAGAGCGGAGCTATCACAGCGATTTAAAAGGCCAGCTCTTCAAGTTTACCCTTACTGTCTTAGGAAGTATTTTGCTCAAATACCTTGGCACCTATAGTCTGGAGCGATTCGTAGGTATTGACTATAAAATAGGTAAGCTCATTAGTGACCTTTTCGTCTCTGTACTCTTCAACTATACCCTCCAGCGTTTTTGGGTATTCCGACAAGCTAAGACGCCCAGATCCTGACTTTACATCGTACATCTCATGTCTCGCATCTCTATTCTTCGAGTCTGTCTCTTGGCATCATTCCTTATGGGATGCAACCGTTCTGAGAGTTCAGCGCAGTCTACCTCGTCCCTTCTTATTTTTCGTGGCATTTCTGAGCAAGATCAGTCCCGCTGGGTAGATAGCGTCTATCAATCTCTTGACCAACGAGGACGGGTTAGCCAGCTTATTATGCCGATCATCTATCCTCGACCAGAAGATCAATCAGCACTCTTAAAGCGCTTAAAAGTGGAGCGCTGGGGAGGGATTCTATTTCAGAAGGGATACCTTGCCGATCAGCGAGCTTTAACGATTGCTCTCCAAGAGGCAAGCTCTGTTCCCCTCCTGATCGCGCTAGATGGAGAGTGGGGACTCTACATGCGACTAAAGGATGCCCCTCGTTATCCTCGCAACAAGGGACTTGGAGACAAGCAAGATCTTAAACTCATTCAAGCCTACGGAGCAGAAGTAGCTCGCCAATGCCAGCTGATGGGTATTCATATCAACTTTGCTCCAGTAGTAGACGTCAATAGTAATCCCAAGAATCCCGTCATCGGTTCTCGTAGCTTCGGTGACACCCCTCAGCGGGTGATCGATTGTGCTCTAGCGTATGGTCGAGGACTAGAACAGGGCGGAGTACTCTCTGTCGCCAAGCATTTCCCGGGACATGGAGATACCTCTGAAGACTCCCATAAGACACTACCCCTAGTATCGGCTAGTCGTGAACGTATGCAACGCTTGGAATTAGCCCCCTTCCGAAGCTACTTCCGGGCTGGACTCGGCGGAGTCATGACTGCTCACCTACGTGTCCCTGCTTATGATCCAAGTGGCAAGCCTGCTTCGCTCAGCGCACCGATCACAACCGATCTTCTTCGACAAGAGCTTCAATTCTCAGGACTAGTCTTCACCGATGCTTTGGAAATGAAAGGAGCTCAAGTTCCACCGGGAAGTTCACTTGCTGTAGAAGCACTCAAAGCGGGAAATGACATTCTACTTGGGCCACACTCTCCCCAGCAAGCAGTCGAAGAGATCCTATCTGCTCTTAAGCGAGGAGAGGTCACTGCCGAGCAGATCGAGATGCACTGCAAGCGTATTCTCCGCTTCAAGTATGCCTTAATCATTAAGAAGACGGCTCGTGAGGCCTCCGCCAATGAAGTAAAATCATTGATCTGGACACCAGAAGAAGCCTCTCTCCGTGATCGCTTGTGGAAAGCCAGCGGAACGACAGCTCCATCATCTACAGATCCAACCGCAGGAACTCCATCACTGCGTTTACAGCGGCCAACAAAGAAATAGCACTATCTGAAGTGAACACTTTTCGCCATCCGATATTCTCTCTTCTGATAGGTATAGTATTCCTCGCTAGCTCTGTGGAAGTCACTTCCGCCAAGACCTCTCAAGCTAGCGTAGCATCTCTATCCTCAGATAGTTTATTTGAGCCTAGCGCCATTCCACAGTATGCTCTTGATCGAGTGGATAGCCTAGCTAAGGAAGGAATTGCTCAAGGAGCCTTCCCAGGATGTCAAATCTTCGCTCTCTATAAGGGCGAGGTGATCTATGACAAAGCCTTTGGACTTCTTATGCCTAGTCGCGAGGGTCACCGTCAAATGGTGGAAACAGGTAGTCTCTATGACTTAGCCTCTATCACGAAAGCAGCAGCAACTACTCCTGCTATGATGCTTCTCGTTGCAGAGAAGAAGGTACGCCTCGATGCCCCCCTTTTGACTTACCTACCTGAGACTCGTGAGAGTCTCCTTGGGATGGTCACTATCCGTCAGCTCCTTCTACATCAATCAGGCTTACCTGCAGGAATCAACTTTTATACTGATCTCATCGATGACTCCAGCTACGAGGGAGCCTTGATACGCTCTAAATCTTTTACTGGAGGAGTTCGTCTCGTAGGACGAGCTTGGGGAAATCCTAACTTCCAGTTCAAAGGAGACTTCGTTGCCGATAAGCCATCGAAGACCCACACGCTACCCTTTGGTCATCGTCGCTATCTCTCACCTAACTTCAAGCAAGTCCTACTAGATCGACTCTTTTCGGCACGCGTCTCTTCGAATAAGAGCTACCGCTATAGTGACCTCAACTTCCTCCTCCTTCAGGAAGTCATCGAGCGCGTATCTGGAGAAGCTCTTGACACCTTCGTCGAGGAGCGACTCTATAAGCCCATCGGAGCTCGGCTCTATTTCAATCCTCTGGATAAAGGGATCAAGATCGACCGCATCGCACCTGCTCAGCAAGATCTCTTCCTACGAGGAGAAATCTTGAGAGGACGAGTCGATGATGAAGCAGCGGCTTGTCTAGGTGGAGTAGCTGGTAATGCTGGCTTATTTGGCTCAGCGCAAGAACTAGCTAAGGTTTGCCAACTGCTACTACAGCATGGATCTTGGGGGAAGAAGCAGATCATCCCTAATGAGACTGTCCGCCTATTCTTAGAGACCACTGGCATCAATGGCTTTCGCTCTCTGGGATTCGATAAGCCTCGCGACTCTGGAGGCCCTACCGGAGAATACGCTTCATCATCAACCTTTGGACACCAAGGATTCACGGGGACTTGCTTCTGGGTTGATCCAACCTATGAGCTGGTCTTCATCTTCCTCTCGAACCGCACTTATCCAACAAGACAGAACACCCTCATCAATCAAGAGCGCCTGCGTCAGCGTCTACAAGACCTCGTCTATGAAGCTATTGGAGTAAAAACTCCTCGCTGATCAAGGTTCCTGCTTCACACTCCTCGCTATGAATCAAGAAACGAACTACTCTCCTACTATCATCGGAGTCGCTGGTGGCTCTGCCTCGGGCAAGTCTACTCTTGTACGTAGACTCCAAGAAGCCTTTGCCGATGAGTCCGTCACGACTCTCTGTCATGACTTCTACTACAAAGCGCATGATGAGCTGAGCCTAGAGGAGCGCTCTCAGCTTAACTACGACCATCCTCACTCCTTCGACACAGATATGATGATCGAGCATATCCGACAGCTGAAACAAGGGAGTGCCATCCAGCGTCCAGTCTATTCTTTCACGGATCACAATCGTCTCCCTCAGACCGTCCTCGTGCACCCTGCCAAGGTGATCATCCTAGATGGGATTCTGATCCTAGAGCATAAAGAGCTTCGGGAACTTATGGACGTAAAGGTCTTCGTTGACACGGATGATGACGTTCGTTTAGCACGTCGTCTAGTACGAGATGTCCAGGAGCGTGGGCGTGATATGAACTCTGTCCTCAAGCAATACTTTGCTACAGTCAAGCCAATGCACCGTGACTTCGTAGAGCCCTCTAAGCGCTATGCCGATATCATTATTCCAGAAGGAGGGATGAATCCCGTTGCCCTCTCTCTGCTCGTAGAGAATATCCATTCGCTACTTCGCTAAATGAGAGTTTGGAGGATATTGCCCCCTCCACTCTTTCCTCAAAACCTTTTATCACGACTGTCAGGATTCAGCTCTCGAGACGACTAGGTCAACGAAAGTCTCGAGAGCTGATCTTTTCTCCTAAGGTCTGTTCTCCAAGTATCACGCTTAATAGCTATGAATCACTATGGACAGAAAAACCTTGCGCATCTTCGCCCTACTCGCCTGCCTAGGTCTAGGCATCTTTGCGCTCTGCGGAAGCCCTCACAAACAAGCTAACCCTCCCAAGAAAACCTCCACGATGAAAGAAATCTATCTTGCCGGTGGATGCTTCTGGGGCACCGAGCACTTCTTCAAGCAAGTGCGTGGTGTCGTCAGCACCCAAGTAGGCTATGCAAATGGTCACACAGACTCCCCGACCTACCAAGACGTATGCTCTCACACCACTGGTTTCGCTGAGGCTGTACGTATCACTTATGCACCTGAGCAAATCGATCTGTCCCTTCTACTCAGCCTTTACTTCAGGACAATCAATCCCACCAGTCTCAATAAGCAGGGCGGAGATATCGGAGATCAGTATCGTACGGGTATCTACTATACCGATAGCGCTGATCGCCCTGTCATCGAAGCGGCGCTTCGTGAGCTTCAAACGAAGTACTCCGCTCCTATCGTCGTCGAATGTGAGCCATTAAAGAACTTCTTCGATGCTGAAGAGTATCACCAAGACTATCTGGATAAGAATCCAAGTGGTTATTGCCATATCCGACCAGAGCTTTTCCGCCTAGCCAAGGAGGCAAACCCCTACCGTAAGCCTTCGGATGACACCCTGCGAAAGAAGCTCACTGCGACACAATACGCAGTGACCCAGCATTCGGCTACAGAGATGGCTTTCGATAATGACTACTGGGATGAGAAGCGTGAAGGGATCTATGTAGACATCACGACAGGCGAACCTCTCTTCATCTCTACGGACAAGTTCGATTCAGGCTGTGGCTGGCCTAGCTTCTCTCGTCCCATTGATGACTCACTCCTCGTCGAAAAGCAGGATGGTAGTCATGGTATGCAGCGCATCGAGGTACGTAGTAAAACGGGTGACGCTCACCTAGGACACGTCTTCAATGATGGTCCACAGGCACTAGGAGGCTTACGCTACTGCATCAATAGCGCCTCACTACGCTTTATCCCTAAGGATAAGATGAAGGATGCAGGCTATGGCAAATACCTCCCTCTCCTAAAGCGCAAAGCCCACTAAGTCTATGCTTCGTACAACTCTTCGCGGGCTTTAATATACCGCAAAGGAATACAGCGACCGTCCTACCTTCGTTACTTCAATACGGAGGTAGGGCGGTTTTCTTTTATCTATTCTAGACCTACCATGTATTCCTAAAGAGTCGGCTAGCCATAATAAACGTCTACCTCCTCATAGCTCAATCATACATGTAGAAGCCTACTTCCACCTGGCTTCATTGGCTCTTGTCATAAGGGATCAATTGAAATAGAACGGGAGACTCTAAGGTTTACTCCAAGTACCTGGGTTCTACCGAAACCAAGGTGCATTCCCTAGCAATCTTGCTAAACCCTATATAAGCACACGCTAAAAAGCAACGCTGCTTTCAACTCATTCCAACGCTGAAACACCACAATTGCAACGTTGCAATCGTCTGGCTCATTCCTATCAACCTCCAAGGCTATGTAGGATAAGACACTCCGGACTGATCAGTACCAAGTCTCTCTATCTCACCAATGACTCTGTCTGTGCATTCCCATTAAGACGAAGCCACCATGGAGTTAGGATATTGAACTAAGCAACGTAAGCATTCCGGAGGTAGCACGATCATACAATCATAGTTAATTGCTAGCATTCATCCCTAACTTTCATACACATTCTTCAGATCAAGGATAGTCACAGCAGAGCTACCTTTGCATGAGTTCTCCCAAAGATTGCTCCCGAGTACGAAGAAGTGTAGGATAAAGCGAGCTATCCTAGTCATATAATGCCTACCCTAACTGAAGGTATTTCACTACCTTTGTAACCCAATAGCATGGAGATGCTTACTGTCTAAGCTATCCCTCTCTTGAGATCCACGCAACGAAATACCCTACATTATTATAGCCGAATGAAGTTTAGTCTCAGCGCTATCGTATGCGCTACTGCTCTCACGACTGCCTTCTTCTCCGCTTGTGGAGCAGGGAAGCTAGTGCAAGGAAAGAGCACTTTCGCCCAAGCACCTAACACAGATCGCTATGTCGTCATCCTATCCTTAGATGGCTTCCGCGCCGACTACCAAGAGCGTGCGAATACTCCGAACCTTGATCAAATAGATAAGGAAGGTCTCTCTGGATGCTTTCGTCCCTCCTACCCGACTCTCACCTTCCCGAATCACTATTCGATGGCCACGGGGCTCTATCCCAACAATCATGGTCTTGTAGGTAATGAGTTCTGGGACGAGCGTGGAGCACACTATCGCCTAGGAGATCGGAAGGCCGTGGCTGACCCTGCATTCTATAAGGGCGAGCCTCTATGGAACGTAGTGAGACGTCACGGGATGAAGTCTGCAAGCTTCTTCTGGGTCGGTAGTGAGACTGCTATCGGTGGGCACCATCCTGATCGATGGAAAACCTTCAACGATAAGGTGCCCTATACCGACCGAGCTGACTCCGTGATTAGTTGGCTTCAGCTACCGCAAGGAGAGCGCCCCAACCTCATCATGTGGTATATCGAGGAACCAGATCACACTGGACACCACGAAGGCCCTGAGTCACCTAAAACCATCGGTATGGTCGAAAAGATGGACTCCGTCATCGGCTACTTCCGTGGGAAACTTGCCCAACTCCCCATAGCTAAGCAAGTAGACTTTATCCTGGTAGCAGACCATGGTATGCAATCCTTCGATCGCAGTAAGGCAGTTAATCTCTCCGATTATTTACCATTGGATAGCTTCGAGCATGTAGCTACCGGACCTTTCACTCACCTCTATCCCAAGGCTGGGTATGCTGAGACTGCCTACAAGATCCTAAAGCAAGTCCCATACATCCAAGTGTATCGTAAGGGAGAAGTACCTGAGCGCCTACACTTCGGATCAAGCCCTCGTATCGGAGAGCTCGTCTTGGTGGCAGACCTTGGTACACAGATCTTCTTCCGCCCTCAAGGCATTCCTAAGGACTTCATGCGTGCTGGTCATGGGTTTGATAACAAACATCCCGAGATGTATGCCATCTTCAAGGCTGTCGGCCCAGACTTCCGAGCAGGTCAGCATATCACAGAGCCTATCCCTAACATCACGCTTTACCCACTCGTCTGTCAGCTCCTCGGGCTACAGCCTGGAGCCAACGATGCTGATCATCGCCTCGCTAAATCTCTCCAGAAAAAGTAAGCGCCGATGATCATCGCACAGAAGAAGCGCAAGGAGAATATCGCCGAATACCTGCTCTATATGTGGCAGGTCGAAGATCTCATTCGTGCCGTAGGTGTCACGATAGAAGGTGTAGAGACTCACTTACTCCCACGATACCAAGTAGACGAAGCCACGAAGGCAGAGATACGCACTTGGTACAGTGAGCTCATCGATATGATGCGCTCGGAGGGGAAGACCGAGAGTGGTCACCTAGACATCAACCGTATCATCCTAATGCAACTCGAAGAGCTTCATCGAGCTCTCCTTGGACCGAAGCAAGACATTGTCTATTCGGGTATGCATTTACAGATCCTTCCTGCATTGATTCAGCTACGAAGTAAAGGGGATCACTCCAACGAGAGCGAACTAGAGACCTGCTTCTCTGCTCTCTATGGTTATATCACCCTAGGGCTTCAAGGTAAGGAGATCAGCGATGAGACGAAAAAGTCCATGCAGCAGATCAGTGCCATGCTCGCACTCCTTGCCCACCGCTACAAGCTAGAGCAAGAAGGAGACACCACGACCGAAGCCTAGCCTCCCTCCATACTATCTTCCGATATCCCTATGAACGAATATAAGACAGAGATCGACCAACGGCGCACCTTTGCTATCATCAGTCACCCAGATGCCGGGAAGACTACCCTGACAGAAAAACTCCTCCTCTTCGGTGGAGCTATCCATGTCGCTGGAGCCGTCAAAAGCAATAAGATCAAGAAGACTGCTACCAGTGACTGGATGGAGATCGAGAAGCAACGCGGCATCTCCGTAGCGACCTCAGTCATGGGCTTCGACTACGCCGGGCATAAGATCAACATCCTCGACACACCAGGTCACCAAGACTTCGCAGAAGATACCTTCCGTACGCTCACAGCAGTAGACAGCGTCATCATCGTCATCGATAGTGCTAAGGGGGTAGAGATGCAGACCCGCCGACTGATGGAGGTCTGTCGTATGCGTAAGACTCCAGTCATGGTCTTCATCAACAAGATGGACCGTGAGGGGCAAGACCCCTTTGACCTTCTTGATGAGATCGAGAAGGAGCTACAGATACGCGTCCGTCCTCTCTCCTGGCCTATCGATATAGGACAGCGCTTCCGTGGCGTCTATAATATCCATGAGGGAGCACTCAATCTCTTCACACCCGACAAGCAGCGTATCACAGAGTCAGTGACCATCACCGACCTAGCTTCTCCAGAGCTAGAGGAACATATCACGCCAGAGCAAGCCGAGAAGCTCCGCATGGATCTAGAGCTAGTCGACGGAGTCTATCCTGCCTTCGACCGAGAAGAATACTTGGCAGGAGATCTTGCTCCCGTCTTCTTCGGTTCAGCGCTTAACAACTTCGGGGTACAAGAGCTACTCAACTGCTTCATCGAGATCGCCCCTTCGCCTCGTCCTATCCAGGCTGAAGAGCGAGAAGTCTCACCTTATGAGCCAGCTTTCACGGGCTTCGTCTTCAAGATCCATGCGAATATGGATCCCAACCATCGTAGCTGTATTGCCTTCATCAAGATTTGCTCAGGACGCTTCGAGCGTAATGCGAGCTACAAGCATGTGCGTCTAGGCAAAAGCCTCAAGTTCAGTAGCCCAACAGCCTTTATGGCTCAGCGAAAGGAAACTGTAGAAGAAGCCTTCGCAGGCGACATCATTGGGCTACCCGACACTGGCAACTTCCGAATCGGTGATACACTCACAGCAGGTGAAGATTTACACTTCAAGGGACTACCCAGCTTCTCCCCCGAGCTCTTTAAGTACATCGAGAACCAAGATCCCATGAAGACCAAGCAACTTGCTAAGGGGATAGACCAACTCATGGGAGAGGGCGTCGCCCAGCTCTTCACCAATCAATTCAACGGTCGCAAGATCATCGGAACCGTTGGGCAGCTCCAGTTCGAGGTCATCCAATATCGCCTGCTTCATGAATATGGAGCAGCATGTCGCTGGGAACCGATCAATCTCTACAAGGCATGCTGGATCGAAAGCGATGATCCACAAGAACTAGAGAACTTCAAGAAGCGCAAGGCTCAGTTCATGGCGAAGGATCTCGCTGGCAGAGATGTCTATCTCGCTGACTCGGGCTATGTGCTGACAATGGCTCAGCAGGACTTCCCTAAGATACGCTTCCACTTCACTAGTGAGTTCAGCAAGTAGAAGAGCTAGCTACCACAGGGTCATTTCCGATCAGACCATTCCGATAACCCAGTTTAACCTAGGTCTTAGCTCAGACGAACGTCTATGTCCTCCCGAGCTAAGGTCTAGGTTATTTAGAGCTTGAATAGGTATTTGTCTTGAGGCAGATCTAGTACCTTTCACCAATTCCTCCTATCTTTGTGTACTACTTACAGCTAGTTCGTACGCTCTCCTAAATGCTCGGAGAATGAGGACTAAGCCGTCGAGTAGATCAGGTTGCATTGACATATGATAAATAGAACCCTTATACGCACTCGTGTGCTCCAGGTCGCCTATGCGCACCTACACCGTGGCGAGCTGAAGCTCACGACGGCCGAGCAAGACCTTCTGCTCAGCCTTCATCGTACGTATGATCTTTACCTCTATCTCCTGCAGTTGATCCCTTCGCTGACAGAGTTCCATCAGGAGGTTCTTGAGATCCGCAAGAATAAGCATCTAGCTACACGCGAAGAGCGTTCACCTAACATGCGTCTTGCAGAGAACAAGCTCGCAGCTCAGCTCCGTGCCTCTGAGAAGCTCTCCACATGGTATGAGGGATTTAATCTCCGCTGGGAAGAAGACGAGCGTCTACTACGCCACCTACTTCGTTTGATAGAGACCTCTTCCATCTACCAAGACTATCTTAAGCTCCCTAGTCCAGTATCCTTTGACGATGACCAGAACTTCTGGACAAGCGTCTTCCATGAGCTATTTGCCACAGACGAGATGCTCGCCGAGACTCTCGAGCAGCAGTCCATCTATTGGCAAGATGATCTAAAGGGAATTGAGAAAGCTGAGGTCGAAGAACGTCCTAAGACTGAAGAAGAGCCTCTCCAAGAAGTCCTTGAAGAAGCCCGCAGAGAAGGTCGATACCAGAGCCTTCCCCTTGAGAATGGGCCTGTAGAGATCGTCAAGGAGTTCGTCGAGAAAACCCTACGTCGTACCAGCGAAACAGAATCTGTAGATATGGTTATTCTCCCAGCCTTCAAGGATGAAGAGGACGAACGCTTTGCTCGTCTGCTCTTCCGCCAGACTCTACTGAAGTATACAGACCAGCTTAAGGTCATCGAGTCTGTCTTGAGCACAGCTTGGAGTACCGAGCGCTTAGCGGATATGGATGCTTTGATTCTTAATCTAGCACTGACGGAATTCCTCTACTTCCCCACCATCCCCACGCTCATCACGATCAATGAGTACATTGAGCTAGCTAAGCGCTTCTCGACATCCCACAGTGCCTCCTTCATCAACGGTATTCTTGACACTCTTGCGAAGAAGCTTCGTGAGGAAGGCAAGATCCTCAAGAACTAACTATCCCCTACTTCTATCACCCTCTAAATAGACTTACATATAATGGAAATCCTCTTCCTCCAAGCCGCCCAAGCCCAAGGCTTCAACTATCCTTCTATTCTGATGATCGTAGCGATCTGTGTCATCTTTTGGCTCTTCATGATCCGCCCACAGCAGAAGCGTCAGAAAGAGCTTCAGCAGAAGCGTGATGCCCTGACGACAAATGATCGTATCATCACCTCCGGCGGTCTATATGGCACCATCAAGGATATTAAAGAAACGGAGTTTGTCGTCGAGATCGCTGACGGCGTCCGTGTCCGCGTAGATAAGGGATCAGTCTTCCCTGCTGGAGACGCTTCCATCGCGAAGTAGTCTTACACCGAATAGACTTGAGGAGAGTGACTACTTCGTCTCTAGGCGAAGCAGTCGCTCTCTTTTCTTCTTCACCACTCATCCATCTCCTACAACCGTAGGTCTTAGGCTCTCTACTCATGCGATTAGACCTCAAGAATGTGCTTCCTAGCAAGCCGAAGGAAAGTCCGAGTCTCACTCAGCCGCGGCGTAAGCGTCGCTTAAGTCGAGACATCATTACCTTCTCTATCTTCGTCTTCCTCTCTGCGACCTTTTGGCTCGTACAGAGCTTTCAGAGGCGCTTCACCTATACGCTACGGATCCCTGTGACCTATGACTCGATCCCTCCCGAAGTGGGCCTAGAGAGCAAGCTCCCTGAGTTTATTGAGGTTACCCTCGAAGATGAAGGTGCACGCCTTCTAGAGTATAGTACACGGGGTGTCGAACCACTAGAGATACGTCTACAGCGTGATCAGCAGCTCATCGCAGGATTTAATATCTCAGCCTCTACCCTCGCCAGTGAAGTACGACAGCGTCTATCTGCCACAGCGCGCATCACGACGATCAGCCCTAGCCTCATCCAAGTAAGTGCCTACCGCCGTCTACGAAAGGTCGTCCCTATCAAGCTCGGAAGTCTTCCCAAAATCGAGACAGGCTATGCAGCGGGAAGTATTGAGCTCTCACCTGCAGAGATCGCCATCTTTGGGTCACGTGAAGCCTTAGCAGATATCACAGCGATTGGAACCCAACCTCTCGAAGAAGAGAAGCTAACAAGTACTACCACAACCAAAGTTCGTCTTAGTTTACCTGAGGGAGTTTATGCTTCGACGAATATTGTCCAAGTTCATATCCCTATCGAACAGCTCACCGAGCACTCCTTCACTCTACCTATTGAGGTCACAGGGCTACCCGATGGCTTTACGCTCCAGCCACTACCTAGCACAGCGACTGTACTTATCACCCTTCCTCGCTCTCGATACAGAGAGCTCCATGCCGAAGATCTGGGATTATCCATCGCTTATCCATCTTTTATTGTAGGATCAGAGGATCAATCGGCTGGTCCTCCACGCCATCTTCCCGTTGAGCTTACTCGAAAGCCGGACTGGATCCAGCACTATCGTATCACACCCGACAAGGTTCAGTATGTCATCGAGGAAAAGAAGTAGCGAGTACACTGCCCCACAGATCTTGACCCTTGGGCTCACTGGGCTCATCGGCAGTGGGAAAAGTTACGTAGCTCAAATGCTAGCCGATCGAGGTCTACCAGTCTACGATTGTGATCGTCGAGCCAAAGAGCTGTATAATGAGGATCCTATATTGAAAGCACGGATGGTAGATCTTTTTGGAGAAAGCATCTACGATTCGAAAACAGGGCTTCTGGATAAGCAACGCTTAGCTGGCATTATCTTCTCTGATAAGGGAAAGCTAGCTGAAGTCAATGCATTAGTTCACCCTGCTATTCGTCACGACTTCTCCTCTTGGCGTAGCGAACAAATGGAGCAAGGATTTAAAGCATGCATCATCGAGAGTGCGATCCTCTTACAAGCCTCCCTTGTCAGCTATGTAGACTACATCGTCGTCGTCACTGCGAGCGAAGCTCTTCGGCTCCAAAGAGCCTGTATGCGAGACAAGGTCGATGAAGCAGTCATCCGAGAGCGTATGCGTCATCAGCTATCTCAAGACGAGCTCATTCGTCAGGCAGACTTTGTCGTTCACAACGAGCCTAACCAAGCACTCCAACCTCAGATTGACACGCTACTACTCCAGCTTAGCTACACTCCTAAAGGAAGATAATCCCGATTATCACTATTTTTGCACCATCATTTGTGGGTAAAGGCTCCCACATTAGTTATCATTTAATAGATATGTTGAAGACCATCCTCTCGATCTCAGGTAAGCCTGGGCTCTATCGCCTGCTCTCATCGGGCAATAATGTACTGATCGTAGAATCTCTCGAAACGAAGAAGCGTCTACCTATCCTGCCTAAGGATCGTGTCGTCTCCCTAGGAGATATTTCTATGTTCACTGATAGCGAAGACATCGCTCTCTCTGAGGTACTCACCAAGCTTCATGCTAAGCAGGCTGGTGTTCCCGTGGAAGCATCTATCCTTAAGGATAACGAGGCTCTCCGTGCATCATTTGGGGAGGTTCTACCTAACTTTGATCGTGAGCGTGTCTATACCTCCGACATCAAGAAGCTCTATAGCTGGTACAATCTCCTCATTGGAGCAGGTATTACAGACTTCTCTGATCAAGAGGAAGAAGCCTAGGTCTCCTCTGATAAGCACAAGAATCCCCCTTCTAAGCTCAATCTTAGAAGGGGGATTTTCTTTTATGCCCCCCTAACATCCCAGCACAACAGAGATGATCAAAGTATATCTTCATCTTCGTATGAAAAGGAGACGTCCTACCTTTACTCCTACCTTACACTACCGTTTCTTCCTAGAAAAGAGTATCTTTGCTTATCCATCAATGACAAACCTAGTATTACAGATAAGACTATGGCACAAGAAGAACTATTAGCACAAGTACGTGCTAAAGCACAAGCGTGGCTCGCTCCAGGCTATGACGCAGAGACTCGTAGCGAAGTACAGCGTCTCCTCGACAGCGAAGACACCACCGAACTGATTGAATCCTTCTACAAAGACCTCGAATTCGGGACAGGTGGACTACGTGGGATTATGGGCGTTGGTTCAAATCGTATGAACCGCTATACTGTAGGTGCCGCTACCCAAGGTCTAGCCAACTACCTCAAGCAGGAGTTTGCCTCTCTCCCTCAGATCCGTGTCGCTATCGGACACGACTGCCGTAACAACAGCGATGTCTTCGCTCGTATCGCTGCAGAGATCTTCTCTGCTAATGGCATTGAGGTATTCCTCTTTGAGAGCCTTCGTCCAACCCCAGAAGTCTCTTTCGCTATCCGTGAGCTCGGCTGTCAAAGTGGCGTGATGATCACAGCATCACACAACCCAAAAGAATACAATGGATACAAGGCGTACTGGTCAGATGGTGCACAGATGCTCGCTCCACACGACCGGAATACCATCATCGAGGTCAATAAGATTACCAAGGTCGAAGATATTCACTTCGATGCTCGTCCAGAGCTAATCAAGACTCTCGGAGCAGACTTCGATAAGAAGTTCATAGAGCGTGTTGCCTCTCTCTCTGCTCCTCAACGTGAATCCATCGCTCGTCATAAGGATCTTAAGATCGTTTACACTCCCATCCATGGTACTGGGGTACGCATCATTCCAGAAGCCCTAAGAGCTATCGGATTCACCAATATTATCAATGTCCCCGAGCAGGATGTCGTAAGTGGCAACTTCCCCACAGTCTACTCCCCTAACCCTGAAGAGCCCGCAGCTCTTGAGCTAGCGATCCGCAAGGCGGAAGAAACAGGCGCAGACTTCGTCATGGCCTCTGACCCCGATGCAGACCGTATCGGCGTAGCAGTTCGCAATGAAGAAGGGAAGATGGTACTTATCAATGGTAACGAGATCTGTGCCCTACTCATCTACTATGCGATCATGAGTCGCAAGGAGTCTGGTCGCCTACAGAGCCAAGACTACGTCGTCAAGACCATCGTTACGACTGAACTAATCCGTGCTATCGCTGAGAAGAACCATGTGACTCTCTTCGACTGCTACACCGGCTTCAAGTGGATCGCAGATGTCATCCGCAAGAATGAAGGCAAGCTCAATTACATCGGTGGTGGTGAAGAGAGCTACGGCTTCCTACGTGAAGATTTCATTCGCGACAAGAGCTCTGTATCTGCCTGCTGTATGTTCGCCGAACTAGCAGCTTGGGCAGCCGACAAGGGGTTATCCATCTACCAGCTTCTCCAGCAGGTATTCCTAGAGTATGGACTATATAAGGAGCAAGGGGTAAGCGTCGTCCGTAAGGGCAAGAGCGGTGCAGAAGAAATCGAGGCTATGATGAAGAACTTCCGTGAGAATCCTCTGAAGACACTTGCAGGAAGCCCTGTCGTCGAAGTCCTCGACTACGCTAAGCTCCAAGGTATCTGGCTCGATAAGAATGAAGTCTTCTCTCTCGACATGCCTACGACAAGTAACGTCCTTCAGTACAAGACTTCTGATGGGACTAAGGTCTCTATTCGCCCCTCGGGGACGGAGCCCAAGATCAAGTTCTATATCGGAGTACGTGGTAAGGCTGCATCCAAGGAAGACTTACCGTCAGCTGAGCAAGCCTGCCTAGAGAAGATTGCCATCATCCGTCAGGAGCTCGGTATCTAATTTTGCCCTCCCTGTCACTTTATTCATCACCTACCACATGGCCTACGCAAGTCATGTGGTAGGTCTTTTTTTATCTAGCTCTATGCACATCTATCTCTGTCCTTCTCCCGAACTCTATCCACTCTATCACCGCCCTCAGACGACAGTGATTATCGTGGACATCTTCCGTGCTTCGACGACTATGGTTACTGCTTTTGCCCATGGAGCCAAGGCCATTTATCCCGTTGCTTCGACTCAGGAAGCCGAGAGCGAAGGGAAGCGTCGTCATTGTCTTATCGCCGCAGAGCGTAATATCGTTCGCTGTCCTTTTGCTCACCTAGGTAACGACCCTGCTGAATATACAGCTGACAAAGTCCAAGGACAGGAGATCGTCTTCACGACAACGAATGGTACCCGAGCGCTCACGATCGCTCGTGAGCAAGGAGCTGATACGATCCTTGTCGGTGCGCTGACCAATCTCCAGGCGACACTTCGTCACTGTGCTTCGCTAGGTCAAGATATTGTTGTCCTCGCTGCGGGCTGGAAGGGGCAGGCTTCGATGGAAGATCTGCTTTATGCAGGTGCCCTAGTCGACGAAGCAGAGCGATTAGGGCTTGGCTCCTCGGCTGGTGACATGGCGATGATGGCTCATGATCTTTGGGAAAGTCACTGTCTCACCCTAGAAGAGCGCCTACAATATATCCAGAAGAGTGAGCATTACCAGCGTCTAGAGAAGGCTGGGTTTGCGTCGGCTGTACCCTACTGCTTGACGATAGATAGCTTTGATCTGGTCCTTCAGCTAGATGGAGACCATCTTGTCAGCCATCGCCATTAGATTTGGCAAGCTCCATCTTTGCTCGCAAACGCTCATCCTAAATAGCCCCAGCAATCAACCGATTGTTGGGGCTATCTCTTTCTCCATCTTGAAGAACTACCCGGCTATCTTGATTTATACCCTCCTAATCCAATGAATAGAATACACTTCCCTCTCTTGTAGTAGAAGTATCCCACCCTTATGGGACAATTGTCCCAACGCTCTGGGACAGTCGTCCCACAAGGATGGGACGCTTGAGGATACCTAAGCAAACTGAAGGATAAAGCTAGCCACTAAGGACATTAAAAAATCCTCTCCCCCTTCCCCCTAAATGGAGATAAGAGGGAGAGGAGAAGGATAATATACTCTAGGCTACAAACCTGATCATAAATAGAGCTAGCGGGGCGTTAGGCCCTAACTCTCAGTGATCAGCCAATGATCGTGCGCTCACCAAGAAGATCGGAGAGACGGCGCTTCTCAGTATTCAGACGAGAGATCTCCGCCATCAGCTCAATGATCTGGGTATGGTCGCCTGCTCGCTGCGCCTGCTTGATCTCAGCATGTAGCTGCTGAATGAGACGAACTAGGAGTGCCATCTTATAGCTATTACAGGTGCGTAAAGCAAGGTTACCTAGGTAACGAGCCTCTTGGAGCTGGTGCTCTTGAAGTTCTTCCCCCTCGCTAGTAGACAGCCCTTGCAAACTAAGAGGAAGAGGCTCCTGCTCCGGTCGATACTCTAGAAGATCACTGCGACCAAGAAGATCGGTAGCGATGGTACGTAGCTGATCTTCGGGGTGATTAGCAAAGTGTGTCTCTGCTGCAATCTCTGCAGGAAGACAGACCTCAACCAGCTCCGTAATAAAGCGAGCAAAGAGAGGAGAATAGGTATCTTCAGCCCCGATCATAGCTAGCTCACGCAGGACAAAGTCACGCAGGACAAAGTAAGAAGGCTCCTCAGGGAAGCGTTCTCCCTCATACTCTGCCGTGCCCATACCTTCAGGTATTAGGATCGTCTGATCGCCATAGAGAAGGAGCAGAAGTAGAAGTTCTTCCTCGAAGGGCTCTATGCTCTCCTCCTTGATGAGAGGATGAACGTACTCGTCTGAAGGTCTTACAGGCTCGCTAGGAGCTTCACTTGGGAGTGGAGCTACCGGAGGAAGCGGAGTAGATGATGGTATAGAGGAAGTAAAGCCATGTGCTGTGACGCCCTGCTGTCTCAGTTTATTGACCTCCGACTGCAGGAGATGCTCTCCCATACGTAGCAGGCCTGCTGAACTCTGGATCATCACCGCCCGCTGGATCGTATCAGGGATAAGGGCAATACTACGCATGATGTCGGAGATCAGCTCCGCACGCCGTAGAGGATCACGCTCCATCTCCTCTTGGTAGAGATTGATCTTGAAGTGGATGAAGTCAGTCTCGTGGACAGCAATGAATGCCTCAAATTCACTTGGACTATGACTACGAGCAAAGGAGTCAGGGTCTTCTCCATCGGGGAGTAAGACGACCTTGATGCTTAGACCTTCTTCGAGGAGCAAGTCGATACCTCGCAAGGCTGCCTTGATCCCTGCTGTATCACCGTCATAAAGGACTGTGATATGTGATGTGAAGCGACGAAGCAGGCGAATCTGATCGATCGTCAGTGCAGTACCCGAGGAGGAGACGACGTACTCAATCCCCGCCTGGTGCATGGAGAGCACATCCGTATATCCTTCGACCAAGAAACACTTACCTGCCTTAGCAATAGCGCTCTTTGCCCAGTAGAGCCCATAGAGCTCACGGCTCTTAGAGTAGATCAGGCTCTCGGGAGAATTGATATACTTAGCTACTTTATCTCGCTTGGAGAGAATGCGTCCACCAAAGGCAACGTAGCGCCCACTCAGGTTACGTACAGGGAAGATCACTCGTCCTCTGAAGCGGTCTATACCGACACCTGGACGATCTTCGTAAACAGAAGAGAGGCCTACTGCAGAGAGGCGATCCAAGGTATAGCCCGCTCGTATAGCTTCCTCCGTAAAAGCCGTCTTGCTATCCAAGGCATAGCCTAGGCCAAACTTCTCGATCGTCTCGGGGCGGATACCTCGCTCTTGGAAGTAGGTTAGTCCGACAGCTCTACCCTCTTCACTCTCATGAAGCTGACGCTGGAAGTACTTCGCCGCATAGTCATTGACGACGAAGAGACTCTCCCGCTCGTTATTTCGCTGTTTCTCTTCGGCAGTTTCCTCTCGCTCGACGATCTCGATGTTATACTTCTTCGCTAAATAGCGGAGCGCTTCTCCATAGGAGAGTTGCTCGTGCTTCATGATGAAGTTCAGCGGTGTACCCCCTTCCCCACATGAGAAGCACTTACAGATGTTCTTAGACGGAGTGACGTAAAAGGAGGGATTCCGGTCACTATGGAAGGGGCAAAGACCAACATAGCTAATCCCCTGCCGACGTAAACTCACGAAGTCACTGACGACATCTAGGATCTGTGCCGTATCAAGAATGCGCTGTCGAGTCTGCTGATCAATCACGAGAGAAGGGATGAATCTATAGGAATACGCTGGAGATCTTCGGGTGTATCAATTCCAATGGTTTCGTGCTCGGAGAGCTTTACCTGAATGCGTAGCCCTGCCGAGAGCCAGCGTAGCTGCTCCAAGCTCTCTCCTTGCTCTAGGGGAGACGGAGGGAGCATGCTCAATTGCTCTAGGATGCTTGTTCGGAAGGCGTAGAGTCCTATATGCTTAAGATACTGATGCTGGCTTGCCCAGGCTTCTTCTACACCACGTAGATAGGGGATCACCGAGCGACTAAAGTAGAGAGCCTGACCAGAGGTAGCCCGTACGAGCTTTACCGCATTAGGATTGGCTAGCTCTTCGTTCGTCGTTTCGGGACTAAAGGGCTGGGCTAAGGTAGCGATGTCGGTCGTCTCGTCTTCGACGAAAGCTGAAATTAGGAGACGTATCTGCTCGTCGGCGATGAAGGGCTCATCTCCCTGTAGATTTACTAGTACGTCTGCCTCTGCACCGAGCAAGCGATAGGCCTCTAGACAGCGCTCTGTCCCCGAGGAGAGATCTGCGGAGGTCATCACAGCACGATAGCCATACTGCTCGACGACTGAGCGGATACGCTCGTCATCCGTAGCGACCACCACATCTGAGCATACACTCAGCGCACGCTCTACCACACGGATGATCATCGGTCGTCCGGCGATGTCGACAAGAGGCTTACCAGGGAATCGAGTAGAAGCATAGCGTGCAGGGATGATCACGAGCACACGAGGAGAGGTAGTAGGAGAAGACATCACTTGAATAAATATAGGTAGGACTAAAGAGCCTGATAGGCTATGAGACGATCGTGCATATCCCGAGCGCCACGAAGATAGACCAAGACGGTATAATAGTTCGTCGTCTGGTAATGACTCCCCACCGTAGGAGCAGAGATCAAGGAGGTCCGTCCATGAGCTCTTAGTAGATATTGGTACTCTTGGTAGCCGCTCTTCAGAGGAAGCGTCGTCCTATAGCCACAGATCGAGCTATCATACTTGAGTAATCGCTTAACCTCGGGGAGGTAACGGAAGGCTTCTCCAGCGAGGAAGACTTCTCCTTCATCAGTCCAAGGCATCATAAGTCGGAAGTCGACCGCATGATATTCCCCTTCTGTAGCGATATCCTCGGTATTCAAGCTACGTAGGCGCTGGATCCCTTGGTGAGCAGGATCAGGGCGGAAAAGTAGAGCTCCCGGCTGACGAAGAGGCAGGAGACGAAGAAGCGTACCTGAGTCTGTCTGCAGACAGGTCTCTACTCCTAGCCCCTGAGCTTCATCTGTCAAGTGCTCTAGCTTGAGGTACGTATTCCCACCCTCAAAGCGAGCTCCTCGATCAGCCTCGTAGCGCACTTCGGTAAGGGAAGCATAGCTAGGGCTCGTAAGTATGACTGCGTTGTCTAAGCGAGCATTCTGTATCACCACAGGATGTAGATCTTGAGAACGGATACCTAACGAAGCACTCAAAAGGAGCCGAATATCGACCTGCTGGCTCGTAAGGGCATCCGAGCCAAGGAGTGAGGTCGCTAAAGCTGGCACTACTCCTAGACCCACTTCCTCTGAGACGAAGAAAGGAACAAGCAATACGGAGGCTTCAGGCTCGTCTGGCGTATAGATCTCCAACTGATAGCTCCCCGACTCCTTAAGTTGCTTGGCTAGGTTGGGTAACTCTAGCGTATAGTGGTCATAGCTTCGGAGAACTCCTCGACTGGGTATGGGAGGATCCAGCCGACCATCAGCAAAGCTACTCAAATAGGTAATAGCGGGGCGTCTCGTTGGCTTTCCCTGCCGATCTAGCTGGCTGATGCGATAGCTTAGATGCGTCTGAGGTTGGTCTAGCAAATCAAAGGAGATCCGAAGTCCATCATCCGTCCCTAAGCGCAGATGGGGTAGCCTGGGACGATCTGCTGGATCATCTTTACCAGCCACCACACTGACAGCTCCGAGTTGATAGGCTAAGGATGAATACACAGGGGCAAGCCCCTGTGCCACACTACTCCCTAGAGAGGCTCCCCAGAGATAGACCGTCAACAGCCCCCAACCTAACCAGCGCTTCATCTCCTAGCAGTGATCAAGAGGACGGAGGTACCAGCTAGCGAGCGTACTCCTGCATCTTACAGAGGTACTTCCCTACAATGTCAAACTCTAGATTCACTACCGATCCAGCAGTGATGTACTTGAAGTTCGTATGCTCATGCGTATAGGGGATGATGGCTACGCCAAAGGATGTCTTCTCGGAGTTACACACGGTCAGGCTGACACCATTGACGGTGACGGAGCCCTTCTCTACCGTTATGTAGCCTTTCTCCGCCAAAGCCTTATCCGTAGCATGCTCGAAGCGATAGAGCCAACTACCATCCGTCTCCTCTACCGAGGTGCAGACAGCCGTCATATCCACATGTCCCTGGACGATATGGCCATCGAGACGCCCACCGAGGAGCATGCTTCGCTCGAGGTTCACATGATCTCCGACTTGGAGTAGACCGAGGTTCGATCGATCCAGGGTCTCCTGAATGGCCGTGACGGTATAGGTCTTCTCGTCATGAGCTACGACCGTGAGGCAGACTCCATTATGCGCTACACTCTGATCGATCTTGAGTTCGTGAGCAAAAGGACAGGTGAGGGTCAGATGAAGGTTCTCTCCTTCACGGCGCAGGGCGACGACTTCGCCGCAAGCTTCTACAATTCCTGAGAACATAGTTATGATGTAGTTACTAAATGATCTTAATTGCGGGGCTACCAAGGCCTAGGGAAGGCACCGATAGCAAAAGAAGGCGCCGAGCTTCGACACCTTCATCTTTCCGCCTTTGCAAGCTCTGTCGGGATGAGAAGACTCGAACTTCCGACCTCCACGTCCCGAACGTGGCGCGCTACCAACTGTGCTACATCCCGCAGTGCCAAGGCCTCATTACCCTGACTAGCTGTACAAAGTTAGCGAAAATATCAATTGACGATACAGGCAAGAAGTAGCCCTCCCGGGGGAAAGAAGTCACTCCACAGCAAGCTCGCTCAGCCCCAGTTCGGAGGACGTACGCCCTCTCCCCACAGCACCCTTGGAGATCCACCAAATAGCGGTATACCTTAGACAAAAGAAAGTCCTACCTTTATGTCCAGCAAGGTATAGCTTCGCCATCGCAGAGATATACCTTAAAGTCTCCCCACTTTACAGCTCTCCTTCAGAGGCCTTCAAACTCTTAGGTAACGTCTCTAGAGGATTGTGAGAGGGGTGATTTATCCTACCTTCTCCGAGGGCATAAAGACCCTATCTGAGAGATCTATTTAAGGCATCGAGAAGAGGGCTAGGAGCTTAAATAAATTTCGCTACCTTTGCGAAGCATGGTTACTCAAAGGAACTCTTTCGTCGAGTCTCCCGAGTGACAAAGCTTAATACACAGAATCCCTACTCTATGGATGCGAAGATTCAAGAACTGACCGAAAAGATCTACAACGAAGGTGTTGAAAAGGGTCAAACAGAAGCTAACCGCCTGATCGCAGAGGCGGAAGCTAAAGCACAGAAGATCGAGGCCGAAGCAAAACGTAAGGCCGAGGAATACCTGAAGAACGCTGAGCAACGTGCTAGCGAACTCCGCCAGCACACCGAAGCTGAGCTCCAGCTCTACGCTTCACAGCTCGTCGACTCCCTACGCAGTAGCATCGCCGACCAGATCCAGGGCTCTGTAGCCCAGTCTAGCGTTAAGGCTATCACCGAAGACAAAGACTTTCTCCAAGGCTTCGTCGGTAAGCTCGCCGAGCGATTTGATCTGCAGCGAGGCATTGAGATCACTACTGCTGATGCCGACGCTCTACGTGCCTACTTCACAGCTAATGCCAAGAGCCTCCTAGAGGAGGGTAAGGTTCGCATCCGCGCCGTAGCAGGCAAGCCAACAGACTTTACCATCGCTCCCCAAGATGGTAGCTTCAAGGTCCAGTTCGGACAGGCTGAATTCCTTGAGCTCTTCAAGAGTTTCCTTCGCCCTGAGTTAACCAAGATGCTGTTCTAGCCTGACTCTGCACCGTCTTCACCCATTCTTTTTGATACGGAGCATCTATGGCTAAGTATTATGCACTCATCGCTGGACTCCCCCAGCTTACCGCGGATAGTCCACGACCACCACTGAGCACCGAAGAATTCGTCCATGAGCTTGACGGCATACTGACCCGTCACGACCGCTCACTCCTTCGTCTCCTCCAGCGAGAGGCTGAGCATAGGGAGCTCCTAGGCTGGATCAGCTCCGGAGAACTACCGCTACCAGTCCTCAGTGACGAAGTAGACTATAGTTATGGAGCCAGCGAAGAAGAAACCGAAGGTCAGGAGAGTCTAGCTCCTAAGCTCCGCTTGCTTCGCCAAATCGCTGAGGATGCGTACCGCGGGAAGCGTTTGCATCACCGAGGGAGCGACCTACTTCCTCTGTACCAAGCTCGCTTCGTACACGATCTATTTGCACGTTCCGAGCACACCGAGCTAGACCAAGAAGCGCCTAAAGTACGCTACGACGCGCTCTCACAAGACCGCCTAGCCCTCGAAGACCTACTCGTAGCCTACTACTATGATGAAGCTACGCAGAGTAGTAGCCCTTTCATCCGAGAATGGGCCCAACTAAATAAGAATCTTCGCAACATCCTTGTCGTCTTCACCTGCCGTCGTCTAGGCTGGGATCCTAGCTCTTTCATCGTCGGGACAGGCTCGGTAGAAGAGAAGCTTCGTACCTCTAAGGCCAAAGACTTTGACCTTAGCGAAGAGTTACCCTATCTGCCCGAGATCCTACGCATCGCCGAGGAGCGAGACATCGCCCGCAGAGAGCGTCTCATAGACCTTATGAAGTGGCGCTGGATGGACGAATGGACCTTCATGCGGGTCTTCGAGATCGATAGCGTACTCTGCTACTATCTCCGCCTGACGATCCTAGAGCGCTGGTCGAAGCTCGATGCTACGCAAGGTGAAGCGACCTTCCGTGGCATCGTCCATGCCCTCAAAGGCGAAAGTGCGCAGGTACTCCAAGAATTCAAGCGTAACCAAAGACATCGCTAAGTCTCCCTTTCCCTAACTCTATCGTATCCCCTAGTGTGCATCCCCTAGCTCGTCTAGCTCAATGCACCTCCATCAATAAACGAAGCTATACATGGCAACAAAAGGTAGTGTAAAAGGTATCGTCGCCAACCTCGTCACCATCGAGGCCGACGGACCCGTTGCTCAGAATGAGATCTGCTACATCACCGTTGGCGATACTCCCCTCATGAGCGAAGTCATCCGTGTAGGTGGCAAGTATGCTTATGCTCAGGTCTTCGAGTCCACGCGTGGTATGCGCATCGGTGACCCCGTAACCTTCGAGGGACATATGCTTGAGGTCACTCTCGGGCCAGGCATGCTCTCCAAGAACTATGACGGTCTCCAGAATGACCTCGACAAGATGGAAGGGGTCTTCCTCCGCCGAGGCTCTTACACCAGTGCTCTCGATGAGGACAAGAAATGGGACTTCACTCCCCTAGCTCAGGTAGGGGATCGACTCTCTGCTGGAGCATGGCTCGGTGAAGTCACGGAGAACTTCCAGCCGATCAAGATCATGGTTCCCTTCTCATTTGAGGGAATCTACACGCTCAAGAGCCTCCGCCCTGCGGGCTCTTATACCATCGCAGAGACGATCGCAGAGCTAGTCGACGAAGCGGGAACGATCCACGAAGTGACGATGCAGCAGAAGTGGCCCGTCAAGCGGCCTGTGACCTGCTATGCCTCTAAGCCACGTCCACACAAGCTCCTCGAGACAGGGGTACGTATGATCGACACCATGAATCCCATTGTGGAGGGTGGTACGGGCTTCATCCCAGGCCCTTTCGGAACGGGGAAAACCGTCCTTCAGCACGCCATCAGTAAGCAGGCAGAAGCAGACATCGTAATCATCGCAGCCTGTGGAGAACGTGCGAATGAGGTCGTAGAGGTCTTCAAAGAGTTCCCTGAACTGAAAGATCCTAATACGGGTCGTCCCTTGATGGAGCGTACGATCATCATCGCCAATACCTCGAACATGCCTGTCGCAGCTCGTGAAGCTTCCGTCTACACAGCGATGACCATAGCAGAGTACTATCGGAGCATGGGACTGAAGGTACTTCTCATGGCGGACTCTACCTCTCGTTGGGCTCAGGCTCTTCGTGAAATGTCTAACCGCCTCGAAGAGCTTCCTGGACCTGATGCCTTCCCGATGGACCTCTCCGCCATCATTGCGAACTTCTATGCTCGTGCAGGCTTCGTACACCTAAATAATGGACATACGGGATCAGTCACCTTCATCGGGACAGTTTCTCCAGCAGGGGGAAACCTCAAGGAGCCTGTAACCGAGAATACCAAGAAAGTAGCTCGCTGCTTCTACGCCCTCGAACAAGAGCGTGCTGACCGCAAGCGCTATCCTGCGGTCAACCCAATCGATAGCTACTCGAAGTACCTAGAATATCCAGAATTCCAGGAGTACGTACGGGAACGCATCGGGAACGGCTGGATTGAGAAGGTCGAAGAGATGAAGCACCGACTCATCCAGGGTAAGGAAATCGCAGAGCAGATCAATATCCTCGGGGATGATGGTGTGCCTCTAGAGTACCACATCACCTTCTGGAAGTCTGAGCTCATTGACTTCATCATCTGCCAGCAAGATGCCTTTGACGCAGTAGACTGTAACTGCCCGATCGAGCGCCAGGAGTACATGGTCGACCTAGTCGTCCGAATGTGCAATACAGACTTCTCCTTCGATGGCTTTAGCGAAGTCGGAGACTACTTCAAGGAGCTCATCAGTGCTTTCCGCCAAATGAGCTATTCTATCTACAAGAGTGAAGAATTCAAGCAGGCAGAAGCTCGTGTTCTCAACCTCGTCGCCCAGCGTACTAAACAAGACTAAGACTTATGGCTGCTAAAGCATTCCAAAAGATATATACCAAGATCGACAACATCACGAAAGCTACATGTACGCTACGTGCTACTGGTGTCGGTAACGAAGAGCTTGCCACCATCAATGGTCGCCTAGCACAGGTCGTACGTATCATGGGCGAAGAGGTGACACTCCAGGTATTCGGAGGTACGGAAGGTATCCCCACCGATGCCGAAGTGATTTTCCTTGGCAAAGCCCCCTCTCTACAAGTTGGAGAGCAACTCGTAGGACGCTTCTTCAATGCCTATGGAGAACCAATTGATGGAGGTCCAGCTATCAGTGGCAAGGAAGTTGAGATCGGAGGTCCTTCCGTTAATCCCGTACGTCGTGAGCAACCCTCAGAGCTGATCGCCACGGGGATTGCAGGGATTGACCTAAACAATACGCTCGTAACAGGACAAAAGATCCCATTCTTTGCAGACCCTGACCAGCCATTTAATGAGGTTATGGCAATGGTAGCTCTTCGAGCCAAGAGTGACAAGATCATCCTGGGGGGTATGGGTATGACCAACGATGACTACCTCTTCTTCAAGAATACCTTCTCCAATGCAGGTGCACTTGATCGTATCATTAGCTTCATCAATACAACAGAGGATCCATCTGTTGAGCGTCTTCTCATCCCAGACATGGCTCTCACAGCTGCGGAATACTTCTCTGTTGAGAAGAAAGAGAAGGTACTCGTCCTATTGACAGATATGACGAACTACGCAGATGCTCTCGCTATTGTCTCAAATCGTATGGACCAGATCCCTTCGAAGGACTCGATGCCAGGCTCGCTCTATTCTGATCTAGCCAAGATTTATGAGAAGGCTGTGCAGTTCCCCGATGGCGGTTCCATCACGATTATTGCCGTGACTACCCTTTCGGGAGGAGATATTACCCATGCAGTACCTGATAATACGGGATACATCACCGAAGGTCAGCTTTACTTGCGCCGAGACACTAACGTCGGGAAGGTCATTGTCGACCCCTTCCGATCACTTTCTCGTCTGAAGCAGCTCGTCATCGGTAAAAAGACGAGAGAAGACCATCCACAGGTGATGAATGCGGCAGTCCGTCTATTCTCTGACGCAGCGGGAGCCCAGACGAAGATGGAGAATGGATTTGACCTCACAGACTACGACGAACGTACACTAGCATTCGCAGCCGACTACTCTCGTCAGCTCCTAGCTATTGACGTGAACGTTGAGATTAATGAAATGCTTGATACCGCCTGGGGACTATTCGGAAAGTACTTCAAACCTACAGAGGTCAATATCAAGCAATCGCTCGTTGATACTTATTGGCCACAAGAAAGCCACTAAGACGGCTCCTATATCTGACATGATATGGCTATAAGATTTCAATATAACAAGACCTCACTACAGCAGCAGGAGAAGGCCCTCAAGATGCGCCTGCGTACCCTCCCTACCATCAAGAGTAAGGAGAGCGCCCTACGTCAGCAGGTCAAGCAAACCAAGCGTGAAGTCGAGGAGCTAGAAGCAAAGCTAGAACGTGAGCTACAAGGATACCAAGGTATGGTTAGCCTTTGGGAAGAGTTCGATACTAGTCTCATTGCTGTAGACCGTGTGGATCTCTCGATGAAGAAGGTTGCTGGTGTCCTGCTCCCCGTGCTGGATGGTATCCACTACGAAGTACGTCCCTTCAGTATCTTTAATGCACCCTCCTGGTATGCTGAGGGGATAGAGCTATTGAAGACCCTTGCCACGACAGGTATCGAAGCTGAATTTCTACGTTTGAAGATGGAATATCTGGAGCATGCTCGCAAGAAAACTACCCAAAAGGTAAATCTCTTCGAGAAGGTGCAGATCCCAGGATATCAAGATGCGATTCGCAAGATCAAGCGCTACCTTGAGGATGAGCAAAGTCTTTCAAAGGCCTCTCAAAAGATCATGCGTAGTAATATCGAGAAGCGTAAGAACAAGGAAGAAGAGGAGGCTATCCTATGATCCAACCAATGAATAAGTATGCTTTCCTGGTCTTCCATCGAGATTACGAAAGCTTCCTTCTCCGACTACGTGAGCTAGGGGTTGTTCACATCACGGAGCGTCACGGCACTAAGGATGTGGCACAGCTCCAGCACTTACTCCAAGAGAGAGAGCATATCAAAGCTCTACTACGCCAGCTCCGTCCTTTTGAGACAGCTGGACAAGTAGTATCCGAGATTCCCATCTCTGATGAGCAAGCAGGAAAGCTAGTTTGCCTTGCTATCGAGGAGGCATTACAGAGTTACACCCAGGCAGGGGAAGAGCTCCGTTCTCTCCAAGCTGAAGCTGAGGAGGCATCCCTTTGGGGAGCATTCTCGACCGCTTCATTGGAGCGACTGGAAAGCAGAGGCTATACATTGAGCTTTTATAGCCTCCCGATGGCTCGCTTCACGGAGGACTTCGTGGCTAAACATGATGTCGTAGAAATCTCAGAGAAGGCAGGGCGGAAATACTTCGTTCTTCTTCACTCGTTAGAAGAACATCCGCGACTCGATGAAGCCGAAGAAATCTCACGTCCTGCTCGTAGCATCTCTGAGCTGACTCCCCTACTAGAGGAGACACAGGAGAAACTTCAGCAGCGTAAGCAAGCCCTCATCGAACAAACACCGACTTTCATTGCTCAACTAGAGGGATACGATCGCCTACTAGAGAATAGCTTTACCTTCGGTAAGGCACGTCTCCAAGCTGACCGCTTGGCAGATGAGCGTCTGCTATTCCTAGAAGGCTTTGTCCCGACCGAGCAAGTAAAGACATTCGAAGAGTCTCTTGAAGCTGCTGGAGATTACTATACCCAAGTAGAGTTTGACCCAGAGAAGGAAAAGATACCGATCCAGCTGAAGAATAACTCCTTCACTCGATGCTTTGAGTTCATCACGGGGCTTTTCTCCTTACCTAACTACCAAGAGATCGACCAGACATTCCTTATCGCCCCCTTCTTCATGCTCTTCTTTGGCATGTGCTTCGGCGATGCGGGCTATGGTCTAGTCCTCTTCGGAGTATCGACTTTCTTCCGCCTACGGAGCAAGGATGCTGACACTAGTCTCCTTGGCTTAGGACAGTGGCTGGGAGCCGGAGCTTTCGTTGTAGGTCTCCTGATGGGAGGGATATTTGGTATCGAGCTTCCCTGGGCGCATAACAAGGCCTACCTATTCAACCAGGATAACATGATGATGATCTCTGTCGTCATCGGGATTATCCAAGTACTCCTTGGCAAAAGCGTCGGAGCCTATAAGAAGGGGAGACAGCTTGGCTGGAAGCACTCACTCTCGGGTTACGCCTGGGTACTGCTACTAGCTGGTCTCGGTCTCCTCTATGCCCTGCCAATGGGTGGCATCGTGCTACCTGAGATAGTGAAGTATATCATCTATGGGATCGTTGGGATCTCTGTCTTGGTAGCCTTCCTCTATAATAAGCCAGGCAAGAATCCCTTCATCAATCTGGGATCTGGGATTTGGACGACCTATGAGACGGCCTCTGGTCTGCTGGGGGACTCACTCTCCTATATCCGTCTCTTTGCTATCGGACTCACGGGTGGTATCCTAGGAAGTGTCTTCAATCAGCTCGCTATGTCCTGTGTCCCCGAAGCTGGAAGTGATGCCTCCATCGTCAGTCACATCATCGGCTGGCTCATGGCACTGATTGTCCTCATCTTCGGTCACGGGATCAACTTCGGTATCGCGATGATCGGTGCCTTCGTCCACCCTCTACGTCTAACGTTCGTAGAGTACTACAAGAACAGTGAATTCGAGGGTGGTGGTAAGCCCTATACCCCGTTCGCACGTAAATAAGCAAACTCAATAACCTCTATTAATACAAGTAACGATTATGAATGAGATGTTGTCTTTCCTCGGCATTGTGCTGATGGTAGGTCTGACTGGTATCGGCAGTAGCATTGGCGTCACCATCTGTGGTAATGCGGCCGTTGGCTCGATGAAGAAGAATCCAGATGCCCTCGGGCAGTACATCGGTCTATCTGCGCTACCAAGCTCGCAGGGGCTGTATGGCTTCGTAGGTTTCTTCATGGCTAAGGGAGCCCTCGACAAGCTGATCGCTGCTGGGCCTATCTCCTCCTTTGCTGCATGGGCTATCCTCGGTGCAGGTATCATCCTCGGTGTAGTAGGTGCCTACTCTGCTATCCGTCAGGCACAGGTCTGTGCTAATGGTATCCAGGCTATCGGTAACGGGGAGAATGTCTTCAGCGCAACGATGGTCATGGCTGTCTTCCCTGAGCTTTACTCGATCCTCGCCCTGCTGGTAGCCATCCTAACGGTGAACTCGCTCTAAGCTCGAGGATCTACGAATCATATCCTAAGAAAGCGCCTCACTCGGGTTGATCCGAGTGAGGCGCTTCACTTTAAATATCCTTAAGTCAGGGCTCGGAGAAAAACTGCTAAGACTCTTCCGAGATAAGGCTCTTAGCCCAATCCATTCTAGCTCTAGCGATGAAGATAGCGGGGACGCTGCTGGGAGAGGCGTAGGATCCGCTGGGCATCCTCCTTGTCAAACATATCGAAGCAATCGAGGAGCTGATAGGCATTGTACCCGTCTAGGAGGTTGGGGGCTAGGATGCGTAGCGCCTTCAGCTTCTCGTCTTTCCACATGAAGAGCTGGATAAGACGCTTCACTTGTGCGACCGTGAAGAGGCGCTGACTTACCCCTACCTCCAGATAGCTCATCTGTTCATCAGGAAAGACCTGATCTCGGACGGTTCGATAGAAGCGCTCGAAGTCCTCCTGCATCTGACGCTCATAGCGTCCATAGATGTCTCGGTTGGGGTGAGTAAGCACTTCCCTGAGGATACGTCGAGCCTCCCGCTCACCATACATCCCCGAGAAGCAGGCTAAGAGCCCCTGTGCATTCTGAGGATCAATGAGGTGAGAGGCCAAATCAGCTAGGATCACGAGCCGATCCCGCTCCTCTCCGAAGAGCTCTAGAAGGCGTATCCCCTGATAGACGCTGAAGTAGCTAAAGGGGATGACCTCTCGCAGAGCCTCTAGACGCTCCTCAGCGTAGCGCATACGACGGAGCGATAGGCAGAATTCCTCAAAGGCTCGCTGCTCCCGCTCTTGGAAGACGACCCCACCAGGGTAAGAGGGATAGGAAGAAGGCCTCTCAGGATAGACTGGCGGATCCACGACTACGACGGGGCGTTCTGGTGCTGGAGGTGGCGTAAAGCTAGGATCTACCGCAGAGCCATTCGTACCAAAGGACACGAGATGCCCGTCCCTAAACTTCAGATAGAGCTGCATATTCTCATAGGGATAATAGTATTTCCAGAGCTCGACCCCACTCTCTTTGACCGTTCGATCACTAGGAGTACCTAAGGCGGCCTGCACTTGCTGTGTGCTCATCCCTTGTTGTAGCTTGTTCAGGGCTGTCGTTCCGGCAGTGAAGACGCCACAAGCAGTTAGAGATACTGTCCCCAGCACCAGCTGGAGTATATGTACGGAGGACGTACTAAGCTTGTTGATTATCATACGGTGCGATGTTAGAGGTCAATCCATCAGAGGTATCCCCTGCGGATGCCTAGGGGGAATGCTTCCTTTGGTATGGCTAAAGTTACAATATCCTTGATATCTCGTCAAACAAGCTCTTGCGTCCTTTCTGCGTAAGGTAAACCTTCTTGAAAACAATGGCCTACCTCTACGATCAGAAAGGCTAAGCTTTGTCCGAGAAAAGCATAACCTCTACTTCTCTGCCTACCGAGAGATCTCCGAAGCAAGACACGAAAGAATCACATCTACCAAGGGCTTCCGCAAGCCGTCAGCATACGTTTATCCCTGATTATATGTATCTTTGAAGCTAAAAGGTAGGCCTTTGGGCTACAATAGATGATCCGATGAAGAGTCGCCTGACTGAGCAAATCACTTATCTCCTACTACGTCATGACTACGTCGTAGTACCCCAATTGGGTGGCTTCCTATGCGAAGTCTCCCCTGCTGGGTATGACTCCCAGCGGCGCGTCGCTTTTCCCCCGCAGGCAGAGCTACACTTTAGCTCCGAGATGACCCATAGTGATGGTCTCCTAGAGGAGCGCTATGCTCTGCTACTAGGGACTTCGCTCCGTCGTGCTCGCTTGGTACTCGAGGAGGAGGTGCGTCAGCTTCGCTCCGTCCTCGTACAGCATCGGAGCTACGAGCTAAGCGGTATCGGCACATTGACCCTCTCCGAAGAGGGGAAACTTAGCTTCCAGCCTGCCAAACAAGCCCTCGCTACCGAGGCATACACCTACGGCTATATGCCAGTTGCCCTACCTGAGCTCGCATCTAGCTTGACCCAGCGGGCTGGTATCAGGGCGCAAGATGAGCGCTACCTCTCCTTCCGGATCCCCAAGCGTACCCTCGGCTACGCAGCGAGCTTAGTCCTTCTGATCCTAGCCCTACTCCCTTGGGGGAACCAAGTCAAGGAGTCGCAGGGCTACCAAGCGGGCTTTACACCGACAGTCGAGGTAGCTGAGCAACTCTTTGGGACGAAGGTGGTCGCCCAGGAGACCGAGGTAACCTCTTCTGCAGACGAAGCTAAGCAGTCCACAGGGCTTAGCTGGAGCGAAGAAGCCGATGGTCGCTATCACATCATCCTTGCTACAGAGCGTCAGCCAGAGCGTATCACTTCACACTACGAACGTCTACAGACGGAGCTCCCCGATGCGACCTTCATCGCCCTGGGGGCATCCAAGGGGCGGATGATCCGCCTAAGTGTGGCTTCATTCGCTACATCCTCGGAGGCTTATAGCTACCTGAATGCCTTAGCTAAGGAGCACCCCGCTTGTCGTGGAGCTTGGGTCTATGCGAGTAAGTAATAGCTAGCCCAAGCCACTTGAGTAGCTTCTCTCTCGAAGAAATCGTCACCGCTATCAAAGCCGAGGCTCTACGCCTCGGCTTCTCTGCATGTGGCATAGCCCGTGCAGAGGCTGTCCCCTCGGAGGTGATGGCTAGCTATGATGCCTGGATCGACGCTGGTCATCAGGGGAGTATGGAGTACCTTGAGCGCAATCGAGAGCTTCGAGCTGATCCTAGAGTCCTTCTTCCTGGGACACGTAGCCTGATCGCCGTAGCGATGAACTACTACCCTGCAGAGAAGCAGGACGAGGATGCCCCTCAGTTCGCCTACTATGCCTACGGGAGAGACTATCACAAGGTCGTGAAGAAGCGCCTCGATAAGCTCCTCCTCTATATGCAGGAGGGACTAGAACTGACCGTCTCTGGGCGAGCATTCGCTGACTCTGCCCCCATCTTAGAGCGGTATTGGGCGGAGAAAGCTGGGCTCGGATGGCGAGGGAAGAATAGCCTTCTGATCATACCGAGAGCTGGTAGCTACTTCTTCCTCGGCTTTCTGCTCGTCGATCTAGAGCTCCCTGCCGACGAACCGATGCGTAATCTCTGCGGGAAATGTACACGTTGCCAGACCGCTTGCCCTACGCAAGCCTTCGTTAGGCCTGGGGTATTGGACGCTCGGCGCTGTATCAGCTACCTCACCATCGAGCAGAAGGGAGAGATACCACAAGACTTAGCTCCGAAGCTCGGCAAGCGTCTCTACGGCTGTGACGCATGTCAGCAGTGCTGTCCGTGGAACCGCTACGCTCGTCCGACGGAGATAGAGGACTTCTCGCCTCGTGAAAGTCTCCTCAGACTTAGCCCTGAGGCGCTAGAAGCGCTGACCGAAGAGGAGTACTTGGCACTCTTCGCTGGCACAGCCGTTAAGCGGGCTGGACGAGAAGGTCTCCTCCGCTCTTGGCGAGGGATACGGGAGAACTTCTCATCTCCCGATGATCCCGAGGGCTAGCTCACATCCTCCTCACTCGATCCATAAAGCCTCCTCCTATCGCCCTAACCTATCCCTCTGGGAAAAGATAGAAGACGACAAGGACAAAGGCTATACTTTAGCCAAGAAAAGGTCTACCTCATCCAGCACAGAGGTAGACCTTTCTTGGGATAAAGGTCAAGCCTTCCTTAGGCCATACCCCAAGCCTTCGATACCGCTCCACTAGGTAAGACTACCCGCTCCCCTAGCCTCCTTCCGTCAGCTAGATAGGTCAGATGAAGCCAAGAGTGCACGAAGGGAAAAGAAACTTAGACGAAATAAGCGCTTTTCATGGAGTTAGGCTACGCTAATTGCTAAAGAAAGGGTATTTTTGTACTTGTATGAATTCAAGTAGCGAGGCTATGTCTAGCCTATATACACAAGAGGTTTTGGAATTTGCGGCCGTGGGAGTCCGCCTAGCGGCACTCCTAGAGCAAGCGTCTGACCAATCTTCCTTCATCCAGCAGGCGGTGCTTCAGCTCCCCCAGCTGTATCTCTCCACCCTTCGACTCCCAGATTACCTCTACGACTCCGAGACGGATTACCTAGAGGAGTATATCATCGAGGGAGCCTACGAAGCCGTTCGGGGGCGTATCTCCTCGCTCCTCGGCGAGGGAGATGCCTACCTCACCACCCAGTCCGACCAGATGCAGTACAGCGATACGCCTATCGCGGCCTTCGTATCCGAAGCCTTGGCTGATGTCTATCAGCAGGTAGGGAATCTGCTAGGTATCCTGAGGGATGAGAACGAGGAGGCCCTGCCAGCTGCTATCGGACGCTGTCGCTATCACTTCTCCGAGTATTGGGGGCGAGAACTCCTCGAGGCTCTCACGGCTCTGCACCAGCTCCACACGCAGCAAGAGACGACAGATGAAGAGGATCCAACTAACCTAGAGGATGAAAACAGCGATGAGCAAGTCTACTAAGACCGTCCGAACCCAACCCTCCTTCACGTATCCGGAGACAATCTCCTCGGAGCAACTGGAGGCACTGCCTATAGCTCGCTGTCCCGTACCTATCACCCTAGTCGAGACCAAGCTCGATGCTCGCAAGGCCGTCGCACGCCTTCGACGAGCTACACGTATCGGGATCGACACAGAGACCCGCCCAAGCTTCAATCCTAAAGTTCGCTATGAGGTCTCCCTCCTACAGCTAGCTACAGAGGAGGAGGTATTCCTCTTTCGTCTGAACAAGATAGGGCTCACGAAGAGCCTCACCAGCTTACTCGAGGACGAACATATCTTCAAGGTCGGCCTAAGCCTCCGTGATGATCTCGCTGGCCTTAAGCGTCTGACCAAGTATACCCCGGCTTCTAACGTTGAGCTCCAGAAGCTCTGTGGCGCCTATGGCATCCGAGAGCTGGGACTACAGAAGATCTATGCGATCCTCTTCGGAGAGCGTATGAGTAAGAAGCAGCGCATGAGCAACTGGGAGGCTGAGACACTCTCTCCCGAACAGCAGCACTATGCTGCACTTGATGCTTGGGCTTCGCTCCGCATCCTCAATAAGCTCCTTGAGCAACCATCACCCTCCCCCATCCTATTCGCTTTACTCTAGTCACCTATGCCTTACCCTACACTTCGCCTTCATCCTCGTAAGGAGGAGTCTATCCTACGCTTTCACCCCTGGGTCTTCTCGGGTGCCATCGCTTCTGACACTTCTTCACGGCGGGATGGAGAGCTGGTACGTATCGAGGATAGCCGAGGTCGCTACCTAGGCACTGGGCATTTCGGAGGAGGAAGTATCGCCGTGCGTCTCCTGACGTTTGCAGGAGAGACGGAGCTGATTGACCGCTCCTTCTATGAGGACAGACTGACGGCGGCACTACAGCTTCGCCTAGCAGCCGAGCTCATCCGTCCCGAGGGAACAAGTGATTCACCTAACACAGCCTATCGACTAGTGCATGGTGAGGGGGATGGTCTACCTGGGCTGATCATTGACGTCTACGATGAGACCGCCGTCATGCAGGCTCATAGCTTGGGGATGCATGAGGCTAGAGAGATGATCGCTGAAGCTCTCCAAGCTGTCTATCAGCGTACGGGACACCCAGTACGCCCCCTACAAGGCATCTACTATAAGTCAGAGACGACGCTACCGACCCGCGATATGCGCGAGCTGGCTATGGATGGCTTCCTCATAGGTCATACAGAGGCTCACCCAGTCTGGGAGAATGGTCTACGATTCATCCCTGATTGGCTGAAAGGACAGAAGACCGGCTTCTTCATCGACCAGCGTGATAACCGTAGCCTCGTAGGTGCCTATGCCAAGGGAAAGACCGTCCTTAATGCCTTCTGCTACACGGGTGGCTTCTCTATTTATGCCCTCGGAGCTGACGCTAAGCGTGTAGATTCGCTCGACAGCTCCTCTAAGGCCATGTACCTAACAGAGCAGCACGTGGCACTCAACTTTGGCGCTGATTGTCCTCGACATCGCTCCGTGACACAGGATGCCTTTGAGTACCTAGAGCAGATGCCCGAGGGTGAATATGATATGATCATACTTGATCCTCCTGCTTTCGCTAAGCATCGCAAAGTATTACGCAATGCTCTGATTGGCTACCGCAAGATCAACTCCATCGCTTTCAAGAAGATCGCACCTGGAGGAATCGTGTTTACGTTCAGCTGTTCGCAAGCTGTGTCTAAGGAAGAGTTCCGTCTAGCGGTCTTTACCGCTGCAGCAGCGTCTGGACGTCGCGTACGTATACTTCATCAGCTGACACAGCCCATCGACCATCCGATCAATATTTATCACCCCGAGGGCGAGTATCTCAAGGGGCTAGTGCTCTATATCGAGTAACCCTTAGTCTAACCTATCTCATTCTCTATCTACTTATGCAGGTAAAGCATCTTATAGAGGAAAACTCTCTCCTCTGCCACTTCGTCGCCGAGATGCGTGACATACACGTCCAGAAGGACGCTATGCGCTTCCGCCGTAATGTAGAGCGTGTCGGCGAAATCATGTCTTACGAGCTCAGTAAGGCTCTACACTATACCTCTCGAGACGTACAGACTCCTCTTGGCGTAGCTTCGTGTACACAGATCTCTGATCAGATAGTCATCGGCACGATCCTACGTGCTGGACTCACGCTACACCAAGGGTTCTTGAACTATTTCGATAAGGCTGAGAATGCTTTCGTATCAGCCTATCGCAAGTACAAGGATCGTCTCAACTTCGACATCTTCATCGAATACATCGCCTCGCCCTCCCTTGAAGGGAAGACACTCCTTCTAGTAGACCCTATGCTCGCTACGGGAAGCTCTATGGAGCTTGCCTATCGAGCTCTACTTACCAAGGGTACACCCAAGGAAGTGCACCTCGTATCGATCATATCGAGCCAGCAGGCTGTCGATGCACTCTGCCAATCCTTCCCCGAGGACAATGTCACCCTCTGGGTAGCAGCTATTGATCCGATCTTAGATGAGCATGCTTATATTGTCCCAGGACTGGGCGATGCTGGAGATTTAGCCTATGGAGAGAAGCTCTAAGAGGCCTGATTATCTCCTGCGCTTTTGGCTCTTGGCTCTATGCATCACTATAGGGCTAGGGGGATTATACTTCCTCCCCGAGCAAATCTTAGGGTGGGATATCAACAAGGTAGACCTACTCGGTGATCTTCGCCGTGGGCAAACCGATAGCTTGGCTATCTCAACGGATGATCCCCGAGCATTAAGTCAGCAAGCTCGTAGCCAAACGGCTGAAGTTCGTAAGCGTGAAGCGATCTATGAACAGTTGAAGCAGGAGCAAGTCAAGTCGGGCTCCAGTACTTCTTCTACAGAGGAAGACAGCGATACGACTCGGCATACTCCAAAGAATATAGAGCTTAGTGAGGCCAATACCCTCTCTGACATGACCGCAGGGCATGACGGACTACAGCACTTCTTCTCACAGCTTCGTCAGCGAAATGGACTTCATCGCCCCATACGTATAGCGGTACTAGGAGACTCATTCATCGAGGGGGATATCTTCACTGGAGCACTTCGCTCTGCTCTACAGGCTCGCTATGGTGGCTCTGGTATCGGATGGATGCCTATCACGTCAGAGACCGCAGGATTTCGTCAGACGATACGCCATGAGTTCAAGGGGTGGAAGGATCATAATCAGTTCCACTCTAAAGGGAAGTATCCGTTGCCAGGGCATTACTATACCGGCTCCGAGGGAGACTGGGCTCGCTATACTCTGATCAAAGGAGCGACACCCTGTGCGGAGGCTACGATCTACTACCGCTCTACCTCTACCACTACTCTCTCTGTGACTGTAAATGGCGGAGAGTCTAGCTTGGTTGAGCTACCTCCATCGGATGGACTCACAGCTCATCAGCTTGCCTCGGGAAGCATTTCTTCTCTACGCTTTAGCCTGGCATCGGGGGCATCAGGCTTTATCTGTTATGGAGTTAGTCTAGACGGTGCATCAGGGGTTAGCTTAGACAATTTCTCCCTACGAGGCAACTCAGGACTACTACTAGGTTCACTAGATACAGAGCTTACTCGCTCTTTCGCCCATGCTCGTCCTTATGACCTCATCATCCTACAGTATGGGCTCAATGCCATCGGTCCCAAACAGCTTGACTACTCTGGCTATGGAAAGCAGTTTGGACGATCACTCCATCATCTACGATCACTTCTTGGGCGAGCAGACTACCTCTTACTTGGCGTCTCTGATAGAGGGACTAAGTCCGATGGGCAAGTCATCACTATGCCTGCCGTCCGTGCTATGGAGCAAGCCCAGCTACGTCTAGCTGCAGATCAGGGGATTGTCTTCTGGAGCACACGTGCAGCCGTCGGTCGCCTTGGAGGTATCGGGAAGCTCGCCGAACGAGGTTGGGCAGCTAAGGACTACACCCACCTCTCTCATCGAGGAGGCAAGGAGCTTGCTAAGCAGTTCCTTGACGCCTTCCTCCTCGAAGAAAAGTATTACGATGCGATCAAGTAAATTTCGCGCCTTGCTACTCATGCTCCTTCTCAGCTTTACTGGGAGGATCTATCTGCAAGCACAGCCACTAGCTCAGCCTAACTGGTATGCCCCTGTGGGATACTTCAGTGAATTAGCCCGAGACCTAAGTGAAGCCAAGGGCGAGGGAAAAACCATATCCATTCTCCAGCTAGGGGATAGCCACATCCAGGCAGGATACACCACGCAACCTCTTCGCCAGCTCCTCCAGCGTCAATATGGAGATGCTGGACGCGGATGGATCGGCTGGTATCGTCTCTATGGCTCCAATGCTCCACGCGACTATCAGGTCTCCTCAACAGGCTTTGGCTGGAGAAGAGAGCTTATTCTTAAACCTGAAGGGCGTATCCCCATGGGACTTGGGGGTTATGCACTAGAAGCCAATCGCCCTGATGGATTCAACATCCATATCACCAGCTCTTCGGCTCCCTTCTCGAGCATGCTACTTATTCGCTCGGCATCATCCTCTCCTCTAGTAGCCTTTCCCACGGCACATCTTGGACTAGGAAAGTTCTCGACCGGAGCTTATGTAGCAGATACACTCTCTTGGTCAAGCTCTAGAACTGACGTCAGTCTATCCCCACAGTATGAAGAGGGGAATGAAGCGGTCTATGCTGGCTGTGTCCTACTCTCTGGCAAGGGAGGAGCACTCGTACATGACATAGGGATCAATGGTGCTGCCTATCATCACTATGCTTTAGGAGACTATGTGGAGCAACTAACACTGCTTTCCCCGAAGCTCTTGATCCTTTCGCTTGGAACTAATGATAGCTACAGCACGAGATTCCAGCTTGAAGACTTCCGTATGCAGTTCGAAGAGATGCTCTCTCTGCTGAAGCAATATCTTCCCCAGACGAAGATTCTCCTGACTACTCCACCACCTAGCTTCTTCCGATCAACAAGCGTACACTATGTCACGACAGGCAAGAAGCGACGTCGCCATCACAAGAAAGTTGTCTCTACCGTCTATCGCTTCAATGACGGAGCGAGACAGCTCTCAGCTGAACTCATGCGACAAGCCAAGCTCCGTGGAGTAGCCGTCTTCGATCTCTTCTCTGCTATCGGAGGAGAAGAAGGTATCCGAAGCTGGATCGCAGATGGCTCTTTAGCTAATGACCGAGTTCACTACACCCGAGAGGGCTATGAGCGCCAAGGCTCCATGATTGCCGAGGCTCTCCTCAAGGCACTACGTGCCCACTAATTCTATCTCTAGACAATGACCGATCTTCCCTTTATTGATACAATAGACTGGGGGCGTCTACCCGAAGTACTCTCCTTCGATCGCTCTCATCCGATGATCTTCTCCTCAGGGCTCTTTCTCTTCTGTGCCCTCTTCTTCCTCCCCATTTATATGCTCCTCAGGCGTACGACTACGCTACGGATCATCTATGTGGCACTCTTCTCGCTCTTCTTCTACTATGAGAGTAGCGGAGAGTATGTCCTCATACTCCTCTTTGCAGCGACGATGGACTACTTCATGGGTCGTGCCATGGGACAAAGTGAAGATCCTCATCTACGTAAGCGTCTCCTCATAACGAGCCTCGTGGTGAACCTGGGGATGCTATCCTACTTCAAGTATTTCTACTTCCTCCTTGATCTCGGCCAAGAGCTCCTAGCTCTCGTAGGCATTGCGACACCTCCAGCCATTCCTCTGGAAGCTCGAGATTACTTCATCCCTGCAGGGATCTCGTTCTACACCTTCCAGACACTGAGCTACACGGTAGATATTTATCGTGGGGAGATCCGCCCCCTTCGTCGCTGGATCGATTATCTCTTCTATCTATCCTTCTTTCCTCAGCTCGTCGCAGGACCGATCGTCCGTGCCAAGGATTTCATTCCACAGATCTATCGTCGACCTCAGCTCCTCAAAGCAGAGTATGGCGAATCCCTAGCACTTATCCTGAGTGGTCTGATCAAGAAGGCGATCATCGGTGACTTCATTGGCTCTCATTTAGTCGATCAAGTCTTCGCTGAGCCAGCACGCTTCACAGGACTTGAGAATCTCTTTGCTGTCTATGGCTATGCCATGCAGATCTACTGCGACTTCTCTGGGTATTCTGATATGGCTATCGGGATCGCTCTGCTTCTAGGCTTCCGCTTCAATATCAACTTTGACTCGCCTTACCAATCTACAAACATCACCGAGTTCTGGCGTCGCTGGCACATCTCGCTATCTACTTGGCTAAGAGACTACCTCTACATCCCGCTAGGTGGTAACAGAAAGGGGAAGTTCCGCACCTACATCAATCTATTCCTAACGATGCTCCTTGGGGGACTATGGCATGGTGCAGCCTTGCGCTTCGTTCTCTGGGGCGCTATCCATGGCGTAGCCCTAGCCTTACACAAGCTCTACCTGACGATCTTCGATGCTCTAGGTTGGCGGAGGAAGAAACCCTGGGTGATACAGCACATCCTAGGCGGACTGATCACCTTCCACCTCGTGTGCTTTGCATGGATCTTCTTCCGTGCAGATAGCATGGAGGTCGCACTCACTGTGATCACACAGATCAAGGAGCACTTCTCTCCCGAGGTCTTCCTCCAGTTTATCGTCGGTTATAAGGAGGTGTTGATTCTCCTTGTCCTAGGTTACCTGCTCCACTTCACCTCAAAGAAGCAGGAAGAGCGCTTTCGCTCTTGGATCACCGATCTTCCATTCCTTGGTCAAGCGCTTCTCTTCCTTGTCACGATATTCATCATGCTACAGCTCCGTAATGCGGATGCCCAGCCCTTCATCTATTTCAATTTTTAAGGGCTAATCTCCTTACCTGAGAGCTAAGAGAGAGTCTCAAGAAGCTCTATATATACCTAATGATCCGAGTGGATCATTAGGTATATTTTTTCATCTACAGAGCCTCCTTGCCTAAAGAGTTCGCTGAAGAAATATGCAAGGCTAAACCAATAAAATAATCGTCCCATCACGCTGGGACAGTTGTCCCAACGTGATGGGATGATTGTCCCAGCGCTATGGGACATTTGGGATCCACCTATAAAATAGAGAGAAACAAGCGATACACTCGTGGAGTGCAATCCTTGGACTTCTACTCTCTCACAAGGCTACGCCAATCGGAGATACCGAGCTCCTGAAGCCCCGTGATAAGGTAGGGGCGCTCTAGATCTTTAGGCTTGAGCACCTGCCCTTCCCAAAGGATCAGATCAATATCAATGGGGATAATCTCGGGATGAAGACGACGCTGCTCTGCTGTCCGACCAGCCTTATGCTCTAGTGACTTTAGGACTTGGGAAAACTCCTCCTTGACAAGGGTGGTTGCTCCCAACACTACGACATCCGTGAAGAGCGCATCTGAGAGACCAAAGCTAATAGGCAAGGAGCGTCGGGGCGTGGAGAACAGAAGATTCCTCATCTCAGGCAACCGACGAAGAGCTTCACAGCTCTTCGAAACATGATCTTCCGACGTATCATTGGATCCTAAAGTGAGCAAGAAGCGGTGTGTAAGCATGGTTTAACCTATAGAATAGAATGAGGCACTAGGACGACATCGAGCTAGGGGAGCTCTATATGCTGGCAGTGGACAGAGGCTTCATGGATCGAGCTGAACAGCTCCCGTAGGAAGCCCTCATCCAGGCCAAGTGCAGTCCCCTGAGCAAGGCGTGAATCAAGGAGACTACGATAGCGCTCAGGCTGAACAATCGGGAGGTGGGCCGCCGCCTTGACCTGTCCAATCTCTCGAGAGAGAGCCATCCGATGAGCAAGTAAAGTCAATAGCTCTCGATCTAGCTCATCAATCTGAGACCTAAGAGGGAGTAGTCGCTCCTCTTCACTCGTCGTCGAGGGATGAAGCTGAAGTCGATCAAGGAGTGAGAGAAGCTCCTTCGGGGTCAACTGCTGGGCGGCATCACTCCACGCCATACTAGGAGTGGGGTGCGTCTCCACCATAAGCCCTGCGAAGTTCATCTCAAGGCCGACTTGGCAAAGGAGGGGCACCAATTCTCTACGCCCTGCCATATGACTAGGATCCACAAAAATCGTCAGATCGGGGTGACGTCGCTGGAGCTCAATAGGCAACTGCCACAAGGGTGCATTCCGATAGGCCCCTGGGGCATAAGTACTAAATCCACGGTGGATAGCTCCGATACTCTTCACCCCTACTTGCTGTAGCCGAAGTAGAGCACCCTCCCAAAGGTCAATATCGGGATTGAGCGGATTCTTAACCAGGATACGTGCATCAGTCCCAGCGAGTGCCTCCGCTAGCTCCGACACAGCAAATGGGCTTGCTGTCGTACGGGCACCGATCCAGAAGGTATCTAGTCCTGCTTTGAGAGCTACCTCTGCGTGCTGTGGAGAAGCGATCTCCGTAGCTACCTGCATCCCTAGCTCTTCCTTAACTCGAACTAGCCAAGGAAGACCTAGCTCCCCTACCCCTTCGAAAGACCCAGGTCGTGTACGAGGCTTCCATAGACTCGCTCTAAAGAAGCAAATTCCTCCCGCCCTTAAGGCACGAGCCGTCTCCAAGGTCTGTTCTTCAGTCTCGGCACTGCATGGACCTGCGAAGACATAAAAGGGATAAGGCGAAGGATGATCTAGTATAAAAGATGAGAACGGTGAGCTACTCATAGGAAGTCAAGGGAGAAAGAGAGATAAAGCCCTAAGCTAACTCTTCTATCAAGCGAAGAAGTGAGCGGTAGAGCACAGAGTGCCAAGGATGCGTCTGCTGAGAGAGGAGATCATTATGCCACAGCATGGTCAGCTCACCATGATAGCGGGCAGTGGTACGGATAAGCTCAGTGGCGACTTGCTCCGCCTCTGCCTGACTAAGCCCCATGTAGCGACTATCACTCAGCGTGAGATCTCGTAAGATGAGCGGGTGAAGGACTAGATCGGTCAAGAGGCGTGTATTGGGATTGATAAAGCGCACAGGGCGACAGGTACCTAGGCGGAACCCAACGACATCAGCATACCCCATCGTGAAGTCATGACGGAAGCCTGACACATACGCTTGAAGTAGGTCCTCTGGCTCACAGGAAGCCAATTTATTGTGTCGGAAGCCTTGAGGACGTTTACGGAAGATACGTTCGAAGAGTTGACGCTCTCTAGCCACAAGACTTGGATCATGTCCTGAAGCATAGCTACACTGCAAGCCTAAGCGAACACCAAAGCGCTCCCCTTCGGCCAGCACCCGACGCATATAGTGCGAGAGAGGCTTATAGCTTGGTTTATCTAAAGCGTGACTCGAGGAGACACGTACAAAGAAGTAAATCAGCCCACGCTCCTCTCCTAGCAGATCACAGGTAGCTCGATCCCAGCGAAGGAATTTAGGGAAGGTATAGTAATCATCTTCCCTATCCTTGCTAAAACTTAGCCGGAAGGCCTGGATAGGGTTCATCCTCTCCTTAAGTACTGCACGTAGCCAGCTCCTCACTCCACGATAATTGTATGGACGAGCTAGGTCATGGGTTAGATTGACACCGCTGAAGGTTTTAGGTCTCTCCTCTAGGCGTAGGCGATACTTACTAACCACGTCCGTTGATACCAAAAGCTCTCGTAGCGCTTCCCCATACTCATCTACTATCGGGCGATGTAAGAATCCTGCTCGATAAGGCAACGAGTCCTTCCCAAGGAAGCGCCCGTAGCTATCTCGGATCGGGCGACGACTCATCTCTTCATACCTTGTCAATAGGAAATAGGCTGAAGCGATGAGGTCTGCATGGATGATCAGCTGAGATCCATCTTCACTCCATTCCTCCCGAGGTTCACCAAAGAGCAAGGGGATACCCCTCCATTGCTGAAGAGGAAGAGAGGGTAAAGCCTGCTCTGTACCGTAGACTGAGTAGTCAAAGAAGCTGGAAGGGATGATAACGATCGGATAGTTCTTCATCGCCTCCGGATCGCTCGTATAGCCGATAGCTTCAAAGCGTCGAGGGTAGCGATCTCCCTCTACCGTATCCAGCCAAAGTGGACCGACAAGAAAGTCTATCAAGTACTGGGTAATCTGCTTACTGAGCATGGTCGTCTGCGGTAGTAAAGTCAGGCGTCAGTGTTAAGACGGCTTGAATAGGATAGTGATCCGACTCAGGGATCGTCTGGTCAACCTCACAGCTCACCGTATGGTAAGCCCTCCCATGGAGGATATGGTCGATACGGACGATGAACGGACGAGTATGGAAGGTAAAGCCAAAGCCATTACCACGATTGACAAAGGCGTCCTCTAGACCTTCCGCTAGTTTACGACGTGTATACGAAAGTGGCGTATCATTGAAGTCTCCACAGATCAGTACACGAGGTGATCCGTACTTCTGCACAAGATCATGGATGATGTTCGCTTGGATGTTATGCCGTAAGAAGGTAGGCTTGAACTTCGCCCTTAGAGCATCCGAGAGACGAAGAGCCTGTCCCTGCCGAGCCAGCTCCATATAGTCCTTGGCGTCTTTACTCTGGAGGTGGAAAGACTCTAGATGCACGTTCACCACTAAAGTTTCCTGCCCTCGGATGCTAAGTTTATAGGCGACTGCACCATTGACCCACGATGGCAGTGGGATCTCTTGTGCCTCTTTGATGGGGTACTTAGATAGCAATGCCAGTGTACTCCCCCCACGATTGACTCGGTGGACTTCGATGTATGGGTAGTCTTCCGATAGGTATGCACGTAGCGTCTTCGCTACGACGCCTGCCCATGGGTTCTGGTTCAGCATCGCCTCCTGCAGACAGACCAAATCCGCTCCACTACTTTTGATGTACTGGAGGATCGCATTGGGAGACGTCTTGGAGTGAGGTTTAAAACCAAAAGCTGATACGTTATAGGAAAGGACACGGATACGCTCATGCTCGGTACCCAGATGCCGCTCGGTACGACTGATCGGGAAAAGGATGAGCAACTGGGGCACTGACACCAGCCACACGGCTCCTAGTGCAAGTAAGACACGCTTCTCCCGGGCTAAAAGCCAGAAGAGTGTCACCCCTAACTGTAGAGCTAAGAGAAGCGGAAAGAAAAGCCCTAGGAATGCTGGGACGATCCATCGGTAAGGTGGGATATAGCCCGCATAAGCCCCCAAGAGGTAGGTACCCGTCAGGAGAGCTGTAAGTAGGAGAAGGCCTCCCTTAATGACTCGAGAACTAATAGAAAAGAAGATCCGAGAGGTAATCATGCATATCGTGTAGCAAAAGCAAACTATACTCAGTGAGCAGACTTACGTAGTTGACGCAGTCGTGCTCGTTCCTCGGGCGTTAGGCTAGCATATCCCGAGTGACGGAGCTTTGTCCGAAGCTCTTCATCCGTGCTACTGGAAGAAGGCGTCTGATAAAACCTCCGAACGAGAGAATCTAAGAGATCTCTACCCTGTCTATAATTCCACCCATAGACCAGCCCAAAGACCAGCCCACCTACATGCGCTAGTGTGCCTCCGAGGTTCGTACTCACACCTGCAAATATGAGGAGCAAGAGGGCAAGGAGGAGGAAGCCTCTAGATACCTTACTCCGTAGCTGTCTCAAACCTTGTGGCTGGACAAGGAGCGCCGTAAAGCATGCCACGAAAGCAGCCGAGCATCCTCTCAAGCTCCAGGGTAAGATCTCGACCCCATAGGCTGACAATAGATGATAGCCGAGCAGGTAAGTAAGCCCACCGAGGACTGCTCCGCCGAGGTAAAGGCTAAGCATACGGTACGAGCCAAAGAATCTAAGCACCGGTGGCAAGAGCAGATAGATCAAAGCAAGATTAGCCAAGAGGTGAAGGAAGTGCTGATGCGGTAGGATATAGAGCACCAGACGCCAGGGAGAGCGTAGAAGTAAGGCTCCATCAGGATAGAAGCTCAGGAGCGAAGCCACATCCCACCAGCTTAAGGGCTGTATGATACTACAGAGCAAACTAACTAGCTCTAGTAGTAAATAGCTACCAGCCTGCAGGATGAGAAGACGACCGACCCAATCCGTACCCTGCCAGCGACGCAGCAGCAATGCCTTCAGATGCGAGAGCTGCTTCACGCTATCGGATGATCCCCTTCTTACGCCAGAGGAGGATCAGGATGATCCCTCCGAGCATACCCCCTAGGTGTGCAAAGTGCGCCACACTACCCCAGGTATTTGAGATACCAGCGAAGAGCTCGAAGAGACCGTAGAGTATGACGAAATACTTCATCTTCAAAGGCAGGATAAAGTAGATCCGCACGACACTATTGGGATAGAGCATCCCGCAGGCAAGCAGGATGCCAAAGACCGCACCCGAAGCCCCTACCGTCGTAAGCAAGTTCAGAAACTCCGGCACACCTACGATTCCCGTCGGGAGATTGATATAGGCATATCCTGTGATATCACGCAGATCCCACCACCAACTAAGCTCTTGCGTCAGCCCAGCAGTCACCCCGCAGAGCAGATAGAAGAGCAAGAAGCGCTTCCAACCCCATTGATATTCCACCGGAGCACCAAACATCCAGAGAGCAAACATATTGAAGAAGACATGCTCAAAGGAGGTCGTGCTATGTAGAAACTGATACGTGATGAGCTGGTAAGGACGGAAGAGCTCTGCATCAAAGTAGTGCAGACCGAATAGCTCACCTAGATCAAGGCCTCTTCTTAGGAAGACCAATGACGCTAACCAGAGAAGCAGGTTAATGACAATAAGATTGCGCGTAGCAGGTGGAGCCCAACGAGTCCACGCCGAAGGAGGTTGGCTGTAATACATAGGATCAATAGCTGTCAGCTGGAGGGAGACGAAGTAAAGAAGCCTTGAATGCACTCACGTCTCTCACCAGCTATCCTTTTTTAGTAGAACAAAGATAGCTATTCTCGCCCTGCCTTATCGCCTCATCAAGACTCTTAGCTCAATAGTCCAATCACAGAAGAGATGAGTTCCTCCCTAGAGAGACCTTCTCTCTCGACACATAGTACTGCTAGTAAGCCGGCTATAGATCAGCTGCTCCCAGCAATAGACCCATCACTTTCCCAGACAACGCAGCCCCTATTCCACCCTTTCCTAAGGTCATATTCAAGCTAGGCTAGGAAGTCACCAAAAAGAAAATTAATACATAATAAGCAATCACTTGACCCCCAACCAACCAAAGATCAACACCTGGTTCAAGAAAGGTAAACCTTCATCTCTGCTAACGTCTACCTTAGCCCTAGAAAAGGTAAACGTTTACTTCCCCGATCCTATAGCGAACACTCAAATTCCCCCTTCCTAACGAAGTTAGGCTATACTCGTTCATCGCTATTCGACTAGTGAAAAGCTCCACATCCCTTTAGGTATGGGATACCATCGGAAGATTTAGGTAGCTTGCCAGATATTTAGATCACCATTATTAGGTAGATTTCGACAAATGCATTACCTTTGCCTTCAGAAAACAACCTCCATAGCTTTCTAGTCTTGGAGAGAAATATTTCTCGTCACCATCCCTTACGTAGCGATAGGCTACCCCTTATGGTAGGGACGCCGACGAGCTCTTAAACGGTAGAAGCCTAGCACCTCCTCATTCATTGAGGCTCGTGCTAGGCTTCATTTATTATCGACTTTATCTCTCGTCAGATCTGCTATCTCTCCTACCGAAGCGTGAGGACTAAGACACAGCCCTTGATCAAAGGAGAGGGGCAAAGAGACGCATCACCGACTCAGCGAAGCGCTCTAGGCGACCTCGCTTAGACCATTCGGAGATCGTCAGCTCGGAGCAGGCTTGCTTATCCTGATCGAAGAGCGTATGCAACCTACGTGCTGTCCCCTCATCATATACGAAGCCCGAGATCTCAAAGTTATGCTCTAGGCTACGGAAGTCCATATTAGCCGATCCGATCGTCGAGACTCGGTCGTCCACGATGAGTAGCTTGGAGTGCAGGAAGCCTCGGTCATAGAAGAATACACGCACCCCTGCCTCCAGGAGTTGCTCGAGATAGGAGCATGCAGCATAGGTCGTCAAGCGCGAGTCGGTACGTCGTGGGAGCATCAGCTCTACCTTGATACCCGCCAAAGCAGCCGTGATGATGGCGTTATTGAGGTTCTCTGTGGGGAGGAAGTAGGGCGTCTGAATGCAGATCGAGTTATCGGCACGGGAGATCATATAGATGATCGCCTGCTCGATGGTACGCCACATGCTGATCGGCCCCCCAGGGACGAACTGGATCGAAGGGGAGTATTCGTTAGGTTCGATAGCCGGTGCTAGGTAGCGATCTATATTGACGACACGGCGAGATACAGCATACCAGTCGATCAAGAAGGAGCTTTGCAAGCCCGCCACCGCTACTCCAGTTAGGCGGAAGTGGGTATCACGCCATTTCCCCAAATCGTTTCCAGTGAGATACCTCTGGGCAAAGTTCATCCCTCCTACGTAGCCAATGCGCCCATCGATGACGACGATCTTGCGGTGGTTACGATAATTCACCGTAGTAGATAGGAGCGGGAAGACGACACGCATGAAGGCGTACACCTGAACCCCTGCCTCTCGCAGGCGATTCCATACTCTCTTACTTACATTATAGGAGCCCAAGTGATCATAAATCACACGTACCGAGACACCTTCGCTAGCCTTTCGGATGAGAATGTCCGAGAGACGATCAAAGACGGCATCAGGTGCGAAGATGTAAGCCTGCAGATGGATGTATTCTTCTGCCTTCTCTAGGTCACTAAAGAGCGCCTCGTACATGTCCTCCCCCCAGGCATAGATATCCATCGACTGCACTTGGAGCAAAGAACTTTGGGAGTTGGTCTCCAAAAGCTCTATCAGCTGTCTGTGCTGAGCATGGGATGGTCGCTTCTTCTGCAGATGTTTGGGAAGAGTAAGGACTTGCGGCTTCCGCATTACCCGCCGATTGAAACGTCTATTAATGCTATGTAGGCGCCGTTGATCTTGACCAAATACCACATAAAGCATGATCCCAAAGACCGGTACCAGCCCTACGATCATGATCCAAGCTGAAGCCTTAAGCGGATTACGGTTCTCGCTCAAGACCGTAGCCATTACCCCCAAGACGGTAAACAGGTAGGCAATAACAAGCCAAGTAGAGAAGTCCATAAACGAAAAGCCAAAAGTTAATTGACCACAAGAATTGTCCCTCTCGCAGTTAAGGAAGCTCGGTAGCGACGTAAAGGATGCTGAGCGATCCCCTCGACAGGGACACCCGCTCCCGAAGTCACATCAAATCGGCTTCCACAGCGTGGGCACTTCAGCGCTAAACCCTCTTGCTCAAGACGACTTAGCGGGCTCGTCTCCACTGGGCAAGCTAGGTCGAAGGCGTAGTAATCCGAGCTCGTCAGGGAGCGAAGGACAGCGATACCCATCGGGCTCAGCGACATGGAGGAGACTTCAGACTGAGGGATGAGTACCATTCCCCCTGGTGCTAGCAGGGAGCGATAAGGCATCTGCTGAGGAGAGAACTCGTAGTACACCCGCCAATTAGGCACAGGACTCTCTACGACCTTACCACATGCAGTGAGTAAGGACATAGAGAGTCCTACGCCATAGGCACCCTTAGTCAGGAGTGCCTTGATATGCTTAATGCGATCTGTCACATCTTAGTTATTGTACGGGATCATCGTAAGCATATCAGCAAGCTTATCAATACCCTCCTGAAGCTTACCTCCGATCATCTTACGCATGAAGAAATTGAGATCTGCACGTAGCGTCAGACGCAGGCGAGTATCTCCATAGGTAGGCTCAAGGAGCTGGATCCACAGGGTAAGATCAATGGGTGACTGCTCTGTAGCTAGCTTGATCGTCTCCTCAGGCTCACGCTCGACGACTCGTAAGACAAGACGCCCAGCACCTGGGATCACGAAAGCACAGCTATCATTATCAATCGCCTCGATCGAGATCTTCTCACGTGCCTCCTCGGGTAGTCTATCTTGCACAGAGGCGAGACCACCGAGGTTAGCGAGTCGGTTATAAACATTCGTACGAGGTGCCGCTATCGTCTTGATCGAACTAGTGTAGTCACTCATATGTATTGTTCTGTATGTTATGCGTGAAAGTAATTGATGAGAGAAAGGATGGAAACTATTTCCCCGTCCAGGCTGCTGGATCCCGACGCCATTCCTTCAGGAGAGCTTCGTCATCAGCCGATATGTAGCCCGTAGCCAGAGCCTGCGAGATCACAGCGTCATAGTTACTAAGCGTATGTAAGCGAACATCTGCCGAAGCAAAGGCTTCCTCCGCCTGAGGGAATCCGTGGGTATAGACAGCTACCATACCAAGGACGGTACTACCCGCACGGCGAATAGCTTCGACAGCCTTTAGGCTACTTCCTCCCGTAGAGATAAGATCTTCGACGACGAGGACACGGGATCCTTCGGGCAATTCGCCTTCGATCTGATTACCCATCCCATGATCCTTTGCTACGGGACGAATATATACGAAAGGTAATCCAAGCAGATCTGCCACAAGAGCACCCTGAGCGATCGCTCCTGTAGCCACACCTGCGATGACATCGGGCACCTCGAAGGACGAGCGGATAGCCTCTGCAAGCTCTGTCTTGATAAGCGTACGTACCTCGGGATAAGAGAGGGTGACACGATTATCACAGTAGATAGGAGACTTCCAGCCAGAAGCCCAAGTAAATGGATTCTCGGGCTGTAGCTTGACAGCCTTTACTTGGAGAAGTGCCTCAGCGACACGTTGCTGTGTAGTTAGTGTACTCATTGTATTTGAGGAGTTGAGATGATTCTAAGAGAAGCAAAGGGCTAGCTAGATAGTTAGTTCGAAGGTGTCTGCGTCTGCCCAAACGGGGAACTTACGTCGAAGGTCAGCTAGTGGAGCATAGTCTAGCGTCGCTATGAGGACTTCCTCTCCTTCAGTCTGAGCCTCAGCAAGCGCCTGCCCTCGTGCATTGAGGATAGCCGAGTCACCGACATAGACTAGCCCTTGAGGATCTTCACCCACTCGATTGACTCCGATGGCATAGGAGAGATTCTCCATCGCTCGTGCTCTAAGGAGTGTGCGGAAGACTTCTCTTCGTGGGCGAGGCCAGTTGGCTACAGCGATGAGGATATCATACTCGTTGGCCACATTACGACACCAGACGGGGAAGCGCAAGTCATAGCAAATCACAGGAAGGATACTCCAGCCTCGGTAGGAGAAGATCTGTCGCTCTGTAGCAGGCGAAACGAAGTCTTTCTCTCCCCCTGGAGCAAAGAGATGACGCTTGGCTTGACGCTGTACACGACCATCGGGCTCGATGAGGAAGATTAGATTCTGTATCTGCTCCCCTACTCGACTGAGATAGCTCCCCATGATCGACACTTGATACTGCTCTGCAAGGCTCGAGAGGTGCTGATAGATCGTGCCTCGCTCTTCATCAGCGAGCTTGGCAGCTTCTGATGAGAAGCCCGTAGTGATCGTCTCAGGGAAGATGAGTAGATCGACCTCCGAGGCATACTTCGCTACAAAGGACTCGATGAGCTCTAGATTGGCAGATACATCATTCCAATGTATCTCACACTGCACAGCACCTACTCTTAGTGGAGCGGGAGTAATCATAGCTAAGTCTAGGGAGTAAACTGATCGGGGTGCTTGGCTTGCTCAGCTCGATAGCGCTGGCGGATATAAGTTAGATCCTCTTCGGCATTGCCCGTAGGGTGGAAGACCTCGAAGATACCTACTTCCTTCTTCTGATAGTCGATGACTGCGAGCTCTATCGGCAGTCCTGCCGCTTGAGCAATATGGTAGAAGCCACTCTTCCACTTCTCACTACGGGAGCGTGTGCCTTCAGGAGTGATCGCGATATGCATCTGCCCTTCCTGCTGGAGTAGCTGTTGGATACGCTCGACAGTCTGGCTTCGCTCCTTTCGGTTGACGGGGATACCGCCAAGAGAACGAAAAAGGCTTCCAAGTGGGAAGAAAAACCACTCACTCTTCATGAGGAAGCCTGAGCGAATGCCGACAACCCATGAAAAGAGAAGCCCGAGGATAAAGTCCATATTACTTGTGTGAGGAGCGACGCAGATGACACTCCCCTTAGGATGATCCGCAGGTAATGGTAATACCTGCCATCCCATCCAGCTAAGAAGACGCTGGGCTATTTGTTTACGCAAGGTGATTCTTTATAGATGAATGTCACTTAGAGAGCTTCCACAAACTCATCCAATCGCTCAGAGAGTTTCGCAAGCTCTGCTGCCACATGGGCTCTTAGCGAGCGATAATAGGCATGCACTAGCTTGGGGTTATCCTTACCATCGGGGTGGTCGATGCGACGGAGTGTATCATCGGTAAAGACCATGATGTCATCCATCAGCTCTTCGACTTCACGCTCCATAGCCTCACTACCGGAGACCGAGCGAATAATCAACGCCTCATCAAAGAGGCTCATCACTTCAGCAATGACTTCTTTCTTGAAATCTTTCTTACTTGTCATAGGGAGAAAAGCTCTCATGCTGATCCGTCAGTCTCACCAATTAAGACTATCAAGTCGCACTACTAGCTCAGGACAAAGATAATAGAAATACTTAGCTCGCTAGGCATCAAAAGCACCACATAAAGGGCTTAAAGAGCCTATCAGTGGGATCAGATTAAACAGGGTAATCCATATGCACCAAGTCTGACCATAGGATCACTATGGACTGACATGCACATATGCCTATATCTAGCTCTTTGGATTAGGTATATCACAACCATCCGGTTAGGTATATTGTGACCACATCATTGGGTATATTACGACCTAACGATTACGTATATTGTAATCTTTGGGGTAATTATACTCGATGTGACTCTAGCGTAATTACCCTCTCAGTCCAGAATGCTATACTTGAGGATGCTTATCGGGATCTTGCGGATGGAAAGTAGGTAGCTGAATATGCAGTACCACGGCTAGTACACGAAGAAGAAGTACAGATAGCGCCGAGAAGAACTGCACGATCTCAATAGGGAGCTGCGTATAATGACCTAGCAAGACATAGACTACCCCCCCAAGCATACAAGCCGAGGCATAGAAATCTGTACGGAAGATCAGTGGCGTCTCTCGGATCAAAACATCACGTAGAAGCCCTCCGAAAGAACCGGTAATCGTCCCCATAATGACTGCTACCCACCAAGGGAACCCTCCCGCGTAGGACTTCGCTACCCCTACGACGACGAAGAGTCCTAGCCCCACGGCATCGAAGAAGAATAATGAGTGATTGAGACGCACGACCTGGCGACGGAAGATAATCGTAAAGACTAAGCCAAGTGCCGTAATAATCAGGTAGGAAGGTTGCACTAGCCAGAAGGGCTTAATGTCCAACAGGATATCACGGATCGTCCCTCCACCGACAGCAGTCACAAAGCCGACGACATAGGCACCGAACCAGTCAAATCCCTTCCCCGCCGCTAGACGAATGCCACTGATAGCAAACGCTAGCGTACCAAGATAGTCACACCACGTGACGAAGCTCCCTAGGTCAATGATACTTGATAGATCCATCAGCTATGAAATCAATAGGATTCGCTCTCATTGGGGAAGGAGCGCTCCTTCACCGACGCGACATAGCTAGCTGTAGCATCCTTGATAGCCTCTCCTACGGCAGCAAAGCGACGAAGGAATTTAGGAGCAAAACGATCCTCCATCCCGAGCATATCCTGCAAGACGAGTACTTGACCATCGACATCTACACCAGCTCCGATACCGATAACCGGGATATGTAAGGTCTGTGCGACACGCTTAGCGACCTGTGCAGGCACCTTCTCTAGGACTACAGCACAGCAGCCGAGATGCTCAAGACCTTGCGCTTCCTCCAATAGCTTATCAGCAGCAGCACCTTCCTTCCCCTGTAGACCATATCCTCCAAGCTGATGTACTGACTGCGGAGTGAGACCTAGATGACCTACTACGGGAATGCCTGCTTCGATAATCAGGCGAATAGCAGGAAAGAGGCGCTCGCCACCTTCTAGCTTAACCGCATCAGCTCCCGTCTCCTTCATGATCTGGATAGCCGAAGAGACCGCCTGCTCAGCAGAGACCTGATAGCTACCGAAAGGCATATCTACCACAACGAAAGCATGCTGAACACCACGTACGACACAAGAGCCATGATAGATCATCTGCTCGAGCGTGATAGGGAGTGTCGTCGTATGACCCGCCATTACATTGGCAGCAGAATCACCCACAAGGATCATATCTACCCCAGCAGCATCCACAAGACGAGCCATCGTATAGTCATAGGCGGTAAGCATGGCGATGGGCTCACCTTGAGTCTTCATCGCAGCGAGACGAAGGGTCGTAACCTTCTTCGTCTGGAGTTGGTGTTGAGACACTATAAAAGCAAATAATTAGATGAGAAGAAACCATCTCCCCGAAGCCTCATCGGTATCGGGGAAATGGCTCTAATAAATTAATAACAGTGATTACTTGGCGAGTCTACTCCCACTCGATCGTGCTGGGTGGCTTGGAGGAGATATCATAGACCACGCGGTTCACCCCCTTAACCTTATTGATGATCTCATTAGAGACCTTACCCAAGAAGTCGTAAGGGAGATGTGCCCAGTCTGCACTCATAGCATCCGTACTGGTGACAGCACGCAGTGCGATCGTATAGTCATAGGTACGTTCGTCACCCATGACACCGACGGAGCGAATAGGTAGCAGGATAGCTCCTGCCTGCCAGACTTGATCATAGAGTCCCCATTCACGCAGCATCGACATATAGATGTCATCTGCATTCTGCAGGATCTCGATCTTATCCGCAGTGATCTCTCCTAGGATACGGATACCAAGACCTGGACCTGGGAAAGGTTGACGCTTGATAAGATGCGCCTGCATGCCCATTTCTAGACCGACACGACGAACCTCATCCTTAAAGAGCAGGCGGAGTGGCTCCACGAGCTTCAGCTTCATACGTTCAGGAAGTCCACCTACATTATGATGGCTCTTAATGACTGTCCCGGTAATGCTTAAAGATTCGATTACGTCAGGATAGATCGTACCTTGACCAAGCCACTTAATATCCTGGAGCTTCTTAGCCTCTTCGTCAAAGACTTCGATAAAGCCTCGTCCGATGATCTTGCGCTTCTCTTCAGGGTCAGTTACACCCTTCAAGGCATCAAGGAACTTGGCTCGCGCATTGACTCCGATGACATTCAGCCCTAGGTGCTCATAGTCTCGTAGGACGTTCTCATATTCGTTCTTACGAAGAAGACCGTGATCGACGAAGATACAGGTGAGATTCTTACCGATAGCCTTATGTAGTAAGACTGCTGTCACAGAGGAATCTACTCCGCCAGATAAAGCTAAGATCACCTTATCGTCACCTAGCTGTTCCTTAAGCTCCTTGACTGTCGCTTCGACGAAGGATGCTGGAGACCAATTACCTCGGATGCCTGTCACATCCAAGAAGTTGCTTAGCAGCTGGAGACCTTCCTCGGAATGGAAGGCTTCGGGGTGGAACTGTACCCCCCAAGTCTTTTCTCCATCAATGCGGAAAGCTGCCGCTTCGACATCTTCAGTGCTAGCTACGACACGGAAGCCGTTAGGAAGATCAGTGATCGTATCACCGTGCGACATCCAGACGATACCTCCAGGACGAATACCCTCCATGAGTTTATCATGCTCATGCTTGATCGTCAGATGAGCACGGCCATACTCACGAAGTCCGCAAGGCTCCACCTTACCTCCTGCTTGATAAACCAAGCTCTGGGCACCATAGCAGATACCTAGCAAAGGGAGCTTACCTCGGATTGCAGAAAGATCTATGCGAAAGGCTTCGCTATCATACACGGAGTAAGGACTACCTGAGAGGATAATCCCAGCCACACCTGTCAAATCCTCGGGAAGCTTATTATATGGGATGATCTCACAGTAAGTATTGAGCTCACGAAGACGTCGCCCAATGAGCTGAGTCGTCTGCGAACCAAAGTCAAGGATAAGGATCTTCTGCTGCATAGCTATATCATAGATGTAAGCGGAAGTCAGCCCCTAGCGGACCAACATTGGTGCAAAGATACAAATTAACCTGTAGTGACGAGGGGTAGCGTCCTTTCTCTTCCTTCGTCCACTTGAGCCCCATACACAGCAGTGTGAATACCGCCCTCTCATCAAACACACACCTTTATCCGAATAGAGCTATACCTTCAGTCGTATAAAGGCCATGCTTTCCTTAACAAGAGACACATCCTACACCAAGAGAGTCCACCAGTGCGATCAAAGAAGCGCCACATCCCCCTCCCTAGTTAGCTTAGCTCCCAATAGAAGGCTCCCCATCTTCACACCCTTTCGGTATGAAGATGGGGAGCCTTAAGATTAGTTGACTGGGAGCGGAGAGCTTTACTTCTTGCCTGTGTGACCAAAGCCTCCTGCGCCTCGATCAGAATCTTCTAAAGAGGATACTTCCTCCCAAGTGGCGACTTCATGACGAGCGAATACCAGCTGGGCAATGCGTTCACCATCCTCGATCACAAAGGTTTCAGAGGAAAGGTTAACCAGCAGGACACGTAGCTCACCTCGATAGTCCGAGTCGATCGTGCCTGGGCTATTGAGTACGGTAATGCCATGCTTCAGAGCAAGACCACTGCGTGGACGCACCTGCCCCTCGTAGCCGAAGGGAATCTCCATAAAGAGCCCCGTGGGGATCAGGACACGCTCTAGAGGAGCTATGGAGATGGGTACTTCTAGATTAGCACGTAGATCTAGGCCGGCAGCTCCTACTGTGGCATAAGCTGGGGCAGGATGCTTGGAGGTGTTGATTAGCTTGACAGTCATCATCTAGGTAGTTAGCTTGTCCGTAAGGTCTATAAAGAAGGCTACTCAGGATCCTTCCAATCTCCATACTCACGGATCAGATCGATCAGGTGTTCAACCGCTTCAGCTTGGGGGACGCCTTTGCGAATGCACTCTTGTCCCTTGTAGAGGTCAATCTTACCTGGAGCAGCTCCGACGTAGCCATAGTCGGCATCAGCCATCTCCCCAGGCCCATTGACGATACAGCCCATGATACCGATCTTCAGTCCCTTGAGGTGGGCTGTAGCAGCCTTGACCTCTGCGATGGTCGTCTGGAGATTATAGAGCGTACGTCCACACCCTGGACAACTAATAAACTCCGTCTTGCTCATCCTTAGACGGGTGGCCTGGAGAATACCCAAGCTCGTCTTCACGACGTCCTCCACTGACAAAGCAGGAGCTTCTAGGCAAAGCCCATTACCCCATCCATCTAGGAGGATGCTACCACAGTCAGCTGCAGCATAGAGACGGAAGAGCTCTAGATCTGTCGTATCATAGCTACGCTTAAGCAGGATCGGAGCCTGGATGCCTGCACGCTGTAGCTGGGTAAATCCCCAGCGCCATTCAGCGACAGGATTAACTCCTCGGCTGACAAGGAGGATAAGCGGATGAGTAGCCCGCTGTAAGCTCTCTAGTTGAGCTGGATGTATATTGGTCGAGTCTAGCTCGGATACCTGTACACCATCGACCTTTACCCCACTAGCTAAGCATAGCTCTCCCTCGGGAGATACTAAGACGTCTGGACGGACATCAGAGGACTCAACAGTCTCCTTAGCAGTGGCTGAAACAGCCACAATAGGCAGGTTAGCTCCTCCAAATAGATTCCCGTACGGGGTAGAAGCACGACGAGCTCCTTCAGCCAAATGGCGATACTCCTTCCAGCTAGGCAAGCCCTCTGCAAGGAGAGACTGTCCCTCACGTCGAGCGATGTAGTCTACTAGGGCACGTGCTACAGGGAGCTCACACTCGGGCTCTTCACTTAGAGAGACACGGATCGTATCTCCCAGCCCATCGGCAAGGAGCGAACCGATCCCAACAGCACTCTTGATACGACCGTCCTCCCCTTCGCCAGCTTCCGTCACTCCTAGGTGTAGAGGATAAGCTGGATAGCCTCCCTCCTCCAGTCGCTGAACGAGCAGTCGTACCGCTGCAGTCATCACCGTCGTATTAGAGGACTTCATCGAGATGACCAAGTGATGGAAGTCATGCTCCCGACAGACATCTAGATACTCCAGACAGCTCTGTACCATCCCCTCGGGGGTATCGCCATAGCGCATCACCATGCGTTCGGAGAGCGAACCATGATTGACACCTATACGAATAGCACGACCTAGCTCCTTAGCCCGCTCAACGAATGCTCCGAAGCGCTGTCGGACTTGCTCATGCATGCTAGCGAAAACTTCTTCCGTCCACTCCGTGACACGCCCTTTGGTATCGACATAATTCCCAGGATTGACACGCACCTTCTCTACGAACTCTAGTGCTGTATCAGCAGCCGTAGGATTAAAGTGAATATCTGCGACTAGCGGGATGGTGATACCACGCTTACGTAGCTCCTGGTGAATGACACCTAGATTCGTAGCTACTCGCTTATCCTGAGCTGTGTAGCGTAGGTACTCAGCTCCGGCAGCGACTATACGCTCTGCCTGTGCTACCGAGGCCTCGGTATCTAGTGTCGAGGCCGTGGCCATCGTCTGCACACGTACCGGGTGATTACCTCCAAGAGGTGTCACACCGATGGGGACTTGAATCGTACTACGACGTACGTAGCGACATGGTTGGGAAGAAGGTGACTGTTCGGTCATATAGCGATCTTGGAAGATGTAGAATAGCAAACCCAAGGAGTACGATCACGTCCGCCGTGCTCCTTGGGTTAATAACTAGCTAAGACTAATATTAGTTCGTCTTATTCACGAACTTCACGGAAGCAAGCTCTTGATTCGCCTTAACGACTTTCTCCTTGAGTGATTCCTTGTAGGCCTCGAGCTTGGCATAAAGCTCTTCATCGCCTGTAGCAAGCATCTGAATAGCTAGCAATGCTGCATTCTCAGCAGCATTGATACCAACCGTAGCGACAGGGATACCTGGAGGCATCTGCACTATCGAATAGAGCGCATCAACTCCCTCAAGTGAAGCCTTGATAGGTACCCCGATCACGGGGACAGAGGTCATCGAAGCAATGACTCCACAGAGATGTGCAGCCATACCAGCAGCACCGATGATGACACGCACACCACGCTCCTTAGCTGTCGAGGCAAACTGCTCGACTTCACGTGGTGTACGATGCGCCGACAGGGCAAGCATCTCAAAGGGAATACCAAAAGCGTCTAGGCGTGCTGCGGCCTTCTCCATGATGGGTAGATCTGAGGTACTACCCATGATGATACTTACACGAGGTGCTAGGCTCATCCTGCGATCAGAGCCTTATAGTCGTCAGCGCTGAGTAGACCATCGAGATCGTCTGCATTAGCAGGCTTTAGCTTGATGATCCAGCCTTCTCCGTAAGGATCGCTATTGACGAGCTCTGGGCTTTCTTCTAGGGCTGGATTCAGCTCCAGCACTTCACCTTCGAGAGGGAGGAGTAGGTCGGAGACAGTCTTTACAGCTTCGATTGAGCCGAAGACCTCTTCTGCCCCAAGGCTTTCTCCTTCAGTAGCCACATCGACGTAGACGATCTCACCAAGTTCACCTTGGGCATAGTCCGTAATACCGATGTAGATGACATCGCCCTCGACGCGCGCCCACTCGTGATCCTTGGTGTAGCGAAGTTCCTGTGGAATGTTCATGTTCTTTCTAGGGTTTATGAGTTAGTTGATACGATATTGCTTGTCTTGTTTCTTGTTCTAAGGCAAAGATAAGCAACATCTAGGAGTCAACGAAACAAGTAGAAAATTTTTACACCGCCCCTTCTGACCAGCCCATCCTCTAGGATCTATCAGCATCCCTAGTAGCCCTGGGATCATATTTAACCCATGACATATAAGTTCCTACTTCTGAAAGGTCTAGCTACCTCTCCACAATATATCCTGTGTACATCTACAGAGGGAATTGATGGGCATATAGCAGGCTACAAGATGGGCTTATTCTCTACTCTCTCGGCAAAGAAAGCCTTCATTAAAATTATAAGGAAGCCATCCTATCAGAGCATAATCGCATATTCGATCTGGCGTACTCATACTCTATCGAAGACCCCTCCGGTTGGGTATATTGTAACCAACAGATTAGGTATATCGCAACTACTAGATTGGGTATATTGTGATCGTGTGATTGGGTATATTGTGGCTACTCGCTCAGCACAGCTCACAGGATAGGTAAATGGGGTGCCTTCCTCCCTACGCCTAAGATCTGCGGAGCGACCTCAATACACATATCATCATAGCACTCAGCATCGATAAACTCCTGCAGTGTCTGCCCTCCTCCCTCGATCAAAAGGGACTGAATCCCCTCTTGATAAAGGCGCTCCAGGATCTCGTGAGGTAAGAGCTTCTCCCCATCCAAAGCTAGGTAACGAACGCCTGCACAAGCTAGGTGCGCCTCTGTAGGCATAGCTTGTGCACTATGGATCACCCACGTAGAGGACTTCCCATCCGTAAAGAGAGCCAGATCAAGAGGTAACTGAAGATCTCGGTCCAAAACAATCCGAATAGGATGACCTCCATACCATAGACGATTCGTCAGCTGTGGATTATCCAGAAGCGCTGTACGATACCCCACGAGGATCGCATCATGCTGCTGACGGACGGCATGCACCCGTCGGAGCTGTAGCGGAGAACTAAAATGAACAGGAGCCAGACTTCTGTCCATACGTAGTCTATCCATATATCCATCGATACTCTGCGCCCACTTAAGTGTAACCCAGGGACGACGCTTCAGCTGGGTAGTCAGAAAAGGCCGGTTGAGGAACCAGGCTTCATCACGAAGCAACCCTACCTCAACCTCCACACCAGCCTCACGAAGCAGAGCTAATCCCCTCCCTGCTACCTGAGCAAAGGGATCCTCCAGGGCTACTATGACCCGTGGGATTCTTTCTCTTAGGATGAGCTCAGTACAGGGTGGAGTCTTCCCATAGTGCGCGCATGGCTCTAAGGTTACGTAGAGCGTAGCATGAGGAAGTAGCTCCCGCTGCTTCACAGAGGCCACTGCCATCACTTCGGCATGAGGCTGACCACTACGATGGTGATAGCCCTCACCGATGATATGCCCGTCATGAACGATCACGGCTCCCACTAGCGGATTAGGTATAGTCTCTCCAGAAGCCAAGTAGGCAAGCTGAAGCGCTCGCCTCATATATCGTTCGTCATCTATCATGAGTATTACCTATATTTGTTTATTATGAATCACTTGACTATTCGGCAGTTTGAGCAAGAAGGACCTGCACAGCTAGCCGACCTCTATGATCCGTCCGAAGCAAAGGAGATCATACGTCGGCTCCTAGAGGAAGTATTGGGCTGTAATCGCACAGAGCTACTACTCCTAGACAAAGATAGACATTTGTCTGCCTCAGAGACACAAAGGCTAACGGACTATATACTCAAGCTGAGCATGGGGCATCCTCTACAGTACGCCCTCGGCTATGCAGACTTCGCAGGCTATCGATTGGTGATTAGCGAAGGTGCCCTAATCCCTCGTCCTGAGACAGAGGAGCTGGTCAGTCTCATCTTAGCAGACTCAGCGAGTGCTAGGAGCCAACGGATTCTAGACATCGGCACTGGAAGTGGCTGCATCGCCTATGCCCTGACTGCTGGGTTAAAAGAAGCGCCAGAGACCATAGCTATTGAGGTCTCCAGCCAGGCAATACCTATCGCACAAACCAACTTCTCAGAGCTCACCCGACTCACAGGACGCTCGGTGAAGCTCTGGAAGAAAGATCTCTTTGAGCTCGTCGAGGAGGCTACTCCCCCGACTCCAGCCTTTGACCTAATCGTCAGCAATCCTCCCTACATCGCACCCGAGGAGGCTGATAGTATGGCACCAGGGGTTCTCCTCTTCGAGCCCCACCTAGCCCTATTTGCTCCGGAAGAGTCCCCTATAGCTTGCTATCAAGCTATATGTGAGCTCCTCTCCCAAGGGTATCTAGCTCCAGGGGGACACCTCTGGCTAGAGCTCAACCCGATCTATGCTGAAGCTACGAAGGAAGCCTTCTATCTCCGACTAGGGCAAGAGAGCATCCACGCTGAGCTAATCGAGGATCTGTCAGGTAAGCTACGCTTCCTACACCTCATCTATCTCCCCGCTAATGCCGACTAAGAAAAGCTATACACCCGATGAGGCCTATGCTCGGCTAGCTAACTACTGTGCCGCCTCAGAGCACTCTGCTATGGAGGTACGACGTAAGCTACGGTTATGGGAACTCCCCTCGGAGCTAAGCGAAGCCATCGTTGATCGCTTGGAGCAAGAGGGCTTCCTCGATCTAGAGCGCTTCGCCCATGCCTTCGTACGAGATAAGTACCGCTTCAATGGCTGGGGACCTATGCGTCTTAGAGCAGAGCTCCGCAAACATCAGCTCCCTACCCACCTCATTGATGAAGCCTTAGCATCACTCGAGGATGAACTAGAGGAGAATGAAGATGACCAGCTAGAGCGACTGCTAGCCAGCAAGCTACGTAGCCTACCGAGAGGGCTGGAGCGACGTAAGGCCTTTGACCGATTGATGCGCTTTGGCCTCTACCGAGGCTATCCCTTAGATGAGGTGCGAGAGGTGACACTGGGACTCCTTGACGAAGACGATGAAGCGTTTGATTAGAGACCTCAGAGAGCATCTACTCGGTCTCATCTATCCCCGCCTATGTGTCCTTTGTGGCATGCGTGTAGCTCCCTACGAAGCATGTGTATGTACTGAATGTGCTCTTGATCTAGCACACTATGAAGAGAAACATATGCGAGCTAGCGAACGACTACTAGGGACACCTATCATCCAGTCTCTATCCTCCCCTTTCGCTTATCAGCACGATAGCCCTACCCATCGCCTTATCATCGCTCTGAAGTATCAGGGAGTACGCGAAGTAGCTGGATTTATCGTTCGCACGGCTCTATATGAAAAAGCCTTACACCCTAAGCCCGGAGAAATTGACCTCATCCTCCCCGTACCCATCTCGAGGAAGCATCTAGGTATCCGTGGATTTAATCAAGCAGGACTACTAGCCAAGGAACTAAGTGACTATTACCAGGCTCCCGTAGTAGAGGATCTTATCCTTCGCCACTCAAGTAGCACCTCACAGACTAAGCTATCTCGTGAAGATCGCAGAGAGAATGCACGGAATGCCTACTACCTCACACCGAAAGAAGACCGACTAATGAGGCTAGCTAGTAAGCGCATACTCCTCGTCGATGATGTCTTAACCACAGGAGCTACGCTCTTAGCCATCTGTGACCTACTAGAGCAGTGTGGTGTCACGACCGTCCATATCTTCGTCTCTGCCGTAGCCATTCGCTAGCTATTCTTTCAATGAAACATTCCCCCTCTAAATGCAAGCTAGTGCCCGTCTCAGGAGAATAATAGCTCCTTGATAAGACAAAAAAATATCCGGGCTACACTTCTTGACGAGTGTAGCCCGGATATTATAATATTAGCAATCTGGAGAGAGTCCCTACTGACTCTCTAGCTGACGATAGGCTTCTCCTAGGAGGGAGACTAGTGAGGAGGCGGTTAGGCTTCTCTCTGAGTAACGCCCCGCATACAGCTCTGCTGAGAGTCCCACCAGATGCAGTCCCAATATAGCTGCAGTAATGGGTTCATACTCTTGACCAAGCAGGCTTAGGATCACGCCTAAGAGGACACTCTTAGCTCCTAGTGCTTGTAGACCAGTGTTACCCGTCGTATCAAAGAAGGCTGAGCGAGTAGGAGTACAGACCACCGAATAGGCATCACGCAGGATCACATAGATATTGCGGTTATGAGCCAATTCTAGAACCAATTCTAGGCGTTCACGATCTGTTCTAATAGAGCCAAAGATGCGGTTCAATTCTTCGGTCGTCACAAGCAGGATCGTACGCTCAGGCAGTTTCTCTAGCAGCTTGCGATCTTGTGCGATCAGCTCGACAGCATCTCCATCAAGAAGGAGTGCCCGAGGATTGGCTACAAGAATCTGCTCAAATAGGGCCTTCGCCTTTAGATCCGTTCCAAAGCCTTCTGAGACAGCCACCGCCCGATAGTCAGCAAGCGATAATAACAAGTCTCCTTCATTCTCTGAACTCAAAGCATACAGCTCTGGCTGAGCGAGCTGTAGAGCCTGTACATCTCTTGCTGAGACGGAGGCACAGACTTCCCAGGCTCCAGCACTTAGAGCAGCTCGCGTAGCTAAGAGTGTTCGCCCTAGAGCACCTTCTTCACGGGCAAACAGCAGGACTTTCTCTCGATGCTGATGAATACCAAAGCGATCTCTCGGCAACAGACTTTGAGAAAGGGGTACATCCTGTACATGGTAATAAGGCGTATCCATATCCTGCTGCGCCTGAGGGCTGATCCCCAGCGTCAGACTAGACCATTCACCGACAAATGGAGCATTCTCCCGGAAGAAGAATGCCAGCTTAGGCGCATCAAAAGCGATCGTCCGATGAGCTCGGATGACATGCTCAAGCGTATTGCCTGAGTTATCCTCTGCAAATAGGCCTGAGGGGATCTCAATGCTTACAATCCTAGCCCGACTAGCATTGAGGGATCGGACAACTGAAGCATACCCACCTCCGAGAGGGGTCTGAAGCTCTGCACCAAACAGACCATCGATAACAAGATCTCCAGCCTGAACACGTGGCATCGTGAACTCCGTGAAGATCTCCTCAAGATGTATCTGATCTCCCTCTTGTTCTAACTCCAGACGAAGTTGCTCACAGTCGGTTGACAGCACTCCTTTCCTATAGAAGAGATAGGTCTTCACTTGATAGCCTCGCTGAGCTAGTAGCGAGGCAATACGTAAAGCATAAGCCCCACAACGACCTGCCCCTGCAAAGATAAAGATAGGCGTTCCCCCTAAGGTATAATAGCGCTGCAACTCTCTTATGAAGGCTCGTCCTGCACGATCAATATGATCCCCTGCGGTCAGATGATCATACCGCTCCGCCACATGATAGAGATCTGGAAGCTGCTTGCCTAGATAGATCTTCTGCATTGTATATGCTTGAGGCTAATCTAAACTCTTCGTAGGATGGTTGAGAAGCTAATCCATCGTACCACGGACGATACCACGCTCCGAGGTACGGATAAAGTCAAGGATCAACTGACGCTCATAGCTATCTGGGATTTCCTCCTCAATCACCTTGAAGGCTTCCGAGTTATTTAGTCCACGCTGATAGAGCGTGCGATAAATATCATTGATCCGGAAGATCTGCTCATTCGTGAATCCTCGGCGACGCAGACCAACGATATTTATACCACAGTAGACGATAGGATCACGCCCGATGAGCGTGTAGGGAGGAATATCCTTATTGACACGAGAACCTCCCTGGAGCATCACATGCTTAGAGATACGGACGAACTGATGGATCAAAGATCCACCACTTAGGATTGCATAGTCATCAATCTCTACTTCGCCAGCTACCTGGGTAGCATTACCTAAGATCACATGATCCCCGAGTTCACAGTCATGAGCGACATGAGAATAAGCCATAAGCAAGCAGTAGCTACCTACGACGGTCTTTCCACGAGAGGAGGTTCCACGATTGACTGTAGCACACTCGCGAACGGTCGTATGATCACCGATGATCGCTACACTATCTTCTCCTGCAAACTTGAGATCTTGAGGAATTCCCCCAATAACTGCTCCAGAATGAATATGGCAGTGCATACCGATGCGAGAGCCACTCTTGACTACCGCATGGCTCTCGATGATCGTCCCTTCTCCGATCTCAGTATTCTCTTCGATCACAGCAAAGGGATGTACGATCACTCCCTCTGCTAGTTTCGCTTCAGGATGTACACTAGCTAAAGGGCTTATAGAAGTCATTGACATAAGTCGATAATAGGAAAGAGATAGCCTCCTCACTCCCTCGATTCTTCTTAATCAAGGTAAGGAGAAAGACTATCCCAATAAATAGGTTACTTATTCTTAATGATCTGCGCCATGAATTCAGCTTCACAGACCAGCTTTTCTCCAACGAAGGCTAGACCTCGCATATTTGCTACGCCACGACGGATCTCTGAGAGCAGACGAAGCTTAAAGACCAGCGTATCTCCAGGAACGACCTTTTGACGGAACTTCACATTATCGATCTTCATAAAATAGGTCGAATAACGCTCTGGTTCCTCTATACTATGTAGGACGAGTAGGCCCCCAACCTGAGCCATCGCCTCCACTTGAAGCACACCAGGCATCACAGGCTCCGTAGGGAAATGACCTTGGAAGAAGGGTTCATTTCCAGAGACACTCTTAACTCCAACAACGTAGTCAGATCCGATCTCAATGATCTTATCAACCATGAGGAAGGGATAACGATGAGGCAGACGTTGACGGATCTGATTTACATCTAGCAAAGGCTGAGCATTAGGATCATAAAGCGGAGCCTGAGCTTCATTGAGCTTAATATCCTTACGGATCTTAGCCCCCATCTCATTGTTAATCTTATGACCTGGGCAATAAGCTAGGATACGACCGCGAATAGGGCGTCCAATAAGAGCTAGGTCTCCTAAGACATCTAGCAGCTTATGGCGTGCAGGTTCATTGGGGAAGATGATCGGAGCATTATTAATATAACCGAGCTCTAATCCTTGCTTACGCTCGACATGCATCAAATCACAGATTCTATCTATCTGTCCCTGCTCCAATGGCTGATCATAGATAACAAGAGCATTATCAAGATCCCCACCCTTAATCAGGTTATTCTGTAGCAGCTGCTCAACTTCACGTACAAAGACAAAGGTTCGGCATGAGGCTACTTCACTATCAAAGGCTTTCAGATCCTCAAGACTAGCGAACTGATTGCTTAGTACAGGAGAATCAAAAGTGATATGGACATCTACTCCGAACTTCGAATCTGGAAGCAGGACAATCCGAGAACGTCCATCTTCTGAGACGACCTCCTGCCTACTCTTGACGATATAGTACTCGACTGGAAGTTCTTGCTCTTCGAGGCCAACCTGATTGATCGCCTCTACATAAGCCTTGGCACTTCCGTCCAAAATTGGAAACTCTGGGGCATTGACTTCGATGATACAATTATCTACTCCCTTTGCGTAGAGTGCAGCTATTGCATGCTCGATCGTACTAACAGATACGTCTCCCTTGACAAGGACAGTTCCTCGCTCTGTTCCCTTCACAAACTCAGAGAGAGCTGGGATCTCTGGAGCACCTTCAAGATCTACACGACGGATCACACGTCCCGTACCTGCAGGGGCAGGAAGGAAGGAGATCTGAATATCTAGCCCCGTATGCAATCCCTTCCCTGAAAGAGAGAAGGACTGCTGAAGAGTCTTTTGCTTTTCCATATAGTTATTGTTTTGCTTGTTGTTTAAGTTCTGCGAGCTCTTTCTCTAGAGCTTGGAGACGACGATACATATCGGGAAGCTTAGGTTGAAGAACAAAGCTTCTCATGGCATCTCGCAGAGGAATACCAGGTGATCCCATCAAGACCTTTCCTGATGGGACATTGCTAATAACCCCTGTCTGTCCTCCCATCTCGACATGATCCCCGATAGTAATATGTCCTCCGATACCGACCTGACCTCCGAAGCGACACCATGAACCAATCGTTGAGGTACCAGCAAGACCTACTTGCGAAGCCATAACTGTATGCTCCCCAACGGTGCAGTTGTGAGCTATCTGCACTAGATTATCCAGCTTCACACCTCGATGGATAATCGTATTTCCCATAACGGCTCGGTCGATGCAAGTATTTGCACCAATCTCAACGTCATCTTCTAGGATAACTCCTCCTAACTGAGGAATCTTATGATAACCGTCCTGCTCTGGTGCAAAACCAAATCCATCAGCACCAATGACACAGCCTGCATGCAGGATACAGCGAGCTCCAATCTGGACACCCTTGTATACTGTAACATGGGGATAGATGATCGTATGGTCTCCAAGGACTGTATCATGCCCAACATAGGCAAAGGAATGGACTTGCACTCCTCTCCCCAGCTTTACACCTTTCTCTATAACGGCGAATGGACCGACATAGCAATCTTCTCCCAGTTCTACTCCTTCTCCGAGACGAGCATCTGGTGATACCCCCACCAAGACAGGAGCCTGCTGAGATTCGACGAGTTGCATGAGCTGAGCCAAAGCTACATAGGGATCAGGCACTCGGATCAACGTCGCTTTAATAGGCTGTCTAGGAGTGAAGTCCTGTGAAACTAGGAGGATAGAAGCCTTCGTAGTATAAGCATATGCCTCATACTTAGGATTTGCTAGGAAAGCTAGATCTCCAGGTTGAGCAGACTCAATCTTACCAAAATTTGATACCTGAATCGCACTATCTCCATCAATCGTTCCCGATATGAGAGGAGCTATTTGGGCTGCACTAAACTGCATCGTATGACTACTATCGGATTAGACTTCTACGAGCTTACTCTTTATAAGGATGTCTGCCATCTGTCGACGGAGTCTCTCAGCTTCTGCAGCGGCCCCACTAGCGAAGGCCTCCGTATTATCTGCATAGATAATACTACGAGAAGCATTCACAAGCAAACCACACTGATCATTGAGACCATAGCGAGCGACCTCCTCTAGACTCCCATTCTGAGATCCAACACCTGGGACTAACAAGAAAGAATCTGGAACGATAGCTCGTACTCGCTCTAGCATATCTGCCTTTGTGGCACCGACGACATACATGAGCTGTTCACTACCTGCCCAATCCTTGCTTACACGAAGGACTTTCTCAAAAAGAGCTTCCCCGTCAGCATCAGCAGTAAGCTGGAAATCATAAGCGCCCTCATTAGAGGTTAGCGCTAGTAGAATTACCCAGCGATCAGTGTACTTGAGGAAGGGCAAGACACTATCGCTTCCCATATAGGGAGCTACAGTCAGTGCATCCACCTTAAGATGCTCGAAGAAGCTTCGTGCATACATATCACTCGTATTTCCGATATCTCCTCGCTTAGCATCTGCGATGATGAACTGCTCAGGATAGTTGGTCCGAAGGTACTTTACTGTGCGTTCAAAGGATAGTAGCCCAAAAGACCCCATACTTTCATAGAAAGCTAGGTTTGGCTTGTAGGCTACACATAGATGAGCGGTAGCATCGATAATCCGCTTGTTGAAGGCAAAGATTGGATCATCCTCCTCAAGGAGGAACTGAGGTATCTTTCGGACATCTGTATCAAGTCCGATGCAGAGGAAAGACTTCTTCTGCTTGATCTGTTCGAATAGTTCTGCTTTCGTCATTACTTAGGGTGTGTTGGAATTGCCCATCCCATATAAGTAGGCAGAGGGCATGATCCGAGGTGCTAAAGAGCGGCCTCCTTCATTCGTTCGATATTCTCTGCGATGATTAGTTCATCAATGATCGGCTGAATCTCGCCAGCCATAATCGCAGCGAGGTTATAGAGCGTGAGATTGATCCGGTGATCGGTGACACGCCCTTGTGGATAGTTGTAGGTACGGATCTTAGCAGAGCGGTCCCCCGTAGAGACCATGGTCTTACGGCGAGCTGCAATAGCCTCATTATGCTTGGTCAGCTCAATATCATAAAGCTTCGTTCGTAGCATCTGCATAGCCAGCTCACGGTTGGCTAGCTGAGTACGTGCCTGCTGACAGACTACTACAATACCTGTGGGCTTATGCGTGAGCTGAACCTTGGTCTCTACCTTATTGACATTCTGCCCTCCTGCACCACCAGAGCGAGCGGTCTGCATCTCAATATCTGCTGGATTGAGGACGACGTCTACTTCCTCCGCTTCTGGGAGGACTGCTACCGAAGCAGCAGAGGTATGGACACGACCCTGCGTCTCCGTTTCAGGGACACGCTGTACTCGGTGTACCCCACTCTCATACTTGAGAATACCATAGACACCATCGCCAGTGACGGTGAAGATGATTTCCTTGTAGCCTCCAGCTGTGCCTTCGCTTACGCTGGTCACTTCTGTTGTCCAGCCACGACTTTCGCAGTAGCGTACATACATCTTATAGAGATCGCCGGCGAAGAGTGCAGCTTCATCTCCACCAGTACCACCTCGGATCTCCATGACGACATTCTTTGCGTCTTCGGGATCTGCTGGTATTAGGAGGAGCTTGATCTCCTCTTCGAGTGAGGGGATACGTTGCTCAGCCTCCTGCATCATCTCACGAGCCATCGCACGAAGCTCTGGATCACTCTCTAGCTCTAGAGTCTCGCGTCCTTCCTGGATATTTCCGAGGAGGTTACGATACTCCTTGCCCTTGTCCAAGATGCGCTCTAGGTCACGATACTCTTTGCTGAGCTTCATGAAGCGCTTTTGATCAGCGATAATATCTGGGGCAGTGATGAGCGATGTGATTTCTTGGAAGCGTATTTCCAAGCTCTCGATACGACTAAGCAGGTCGTTCTCTGTGGCCATATATAGTGGGATAAAATTTATTCGTAGTGAAGCTCTCCATAGGGGGAGAGGATCGTGAGGTGATTCTTGTCTGCTTCTTCGACGCGACCGATCATGCGGGCGGGTACACCAAAGCTCTCTGAGATCTCGATGATACGAGCGGCATGCTCTGGGGAGACGTAGAGCTCCATGCGATGTCCCATATTGAAGACCTTGTACATCTCTGACCAAGGTGTACCACTCTCCTGCTGGATGAGCTCAAACAGAGGAGGTGTGGGGAAGAGATTATCCTTGATGACATGCTTCTTGTCTACAAAGTGAAGCACCTTCGTCTGGGCTCCTCCCGAGCAATGCACCATCCCATGGATCTCCGGACGAAGCTCATCCAAGATCGCCTTAATAATCGGTGCATAGGTACGCGTAGGGGAAAGAATCAGACGACCTGCATCTAGAGGAGTGCCTTCGATAGGCTCTGTGAGTGCCTTCGAGCCACTATAGACGAGGTCATCTGGTGTCGCTGCATCATAGCTCTCTGGATAACGAGACGCTAATCCATGCTCTAGCACATCATGACGAGCGGAGGTTAAGCCATTACTTCCCATACCGCCATTGTACTGACTCTCATAAGTAGACTGGCCAAAGGATGCCAATCCGACGATGACATCCCCAGCACTGATACGTGCATTGTCGATGACATCACTACGCTTCATACGACACGTCACCGTACTGTCTACGATGATCGTACGAACAAGGTCTCCGACATCAGCCGTTTCACCACCGGTAGCATGTACTCCGATGCCTTGTTCACGGAGCTCAGCGAGGAGCTCTTCCGTCCCATTGATAATCGCAGCGATGACCTCACCTGGGATAAGGTGCTTATTACGTCCAATGGTTGAAGAAACTAAGATACCATCGACCGCTCCGACACAGAGCAGGTCATCGATATTCATGATCAGCGCATCCTGAGCAATACCCTTCCATACGGAGAGGTCTCCAGTCTCTTTCCAATAGATATAAGCAAGCGAAGACTTCGTCCCGGCACCATCGGCATGCATGATATTGCAGTATGCCTCGTCTCCTCCTAGTATGTCTGGGATGATCTTACAGAAGGCTCGGGGATAAAGTCCCTTATCGACATTGCGGATAGCATTGTGCACATCTTCCTTCGAAGCTGAGACACCGCGCTGCATATATCGCTCGTTCATAGGTCTAGTCGTATAGTGTCGTGAAGTCATTATCGTAGGCGAAGGACATCACCCTCCTCGGGGATGTAGTCCTCGTCCTTATCATTGAGCTTGTAGAGACGCTCCAGACGAATACCGAAGCGCTGAGAAATATCATGCATCGAGTCACCTATACGCACGGTATAGGTACTGTAGCGAGAGGTAGCCTCCTTGTTCTTGGGCTCAAGGTAGACGACATCCCCTTCGTTCAAGGGATAATCGAGAGGCGTATCATTATACTTGGCCAGCTTCTTTGCAGATATTCCCATATCCTCGGCAATGCGCTCATAGCTGTCATTCTGATCTGCCAGGACATAGAGGAGACCGTAGCTCAAGTAAGAGGGACGCATCGGATTGTCATAAGACTTACCTGAGGAGCGATACTTCGTCTGGGATCGAGAGGGCTGAGCACTACCATACCACGAGGGAAGCTCGCCTCGGTCAAAGCTATAGAGCTCATAGTCCTCGATGACCTTGATAAGCATATTCGCATAGCCCTTATTCGTAGCATAGCCACAGAGCTGTAGTCCCTTCGCCCAACCTCGGTAATCGTCGTAGCGAAGAGCATAGAGTCGCTGGTAGCGACGTCCCTTTAGGAAGAGCGAGTGGTCATTATAGGAAGCCTCTGCCGTAGGGTAGCTACGAAAGCAGTCATTGGGATTGTCATCCCGTTTATAGGTACGCTTCCCCGTCCAGGTAGTATGGCACTTGATACCAAAGTGGTTATTGTGCTCTCTGGCTAAGGTACTTGTCCCACCACCCGTCTCGATGAGTCCTTGAGCCAAGGTGATACTCGCCGGGATGGCATGCTTATCCATCTGGCGTCTAGCCTCGGCGCTATAGGTACGTACATAGTCCATATAGATAGGCTTTCTCAAGGTTTGGGCTTCCATAGCTTGAACAGTCAGGAGGGTTAGCCCTAATGAGCAAGCACTACATATATAAGAGGAATGATTCATTGATCGTATCTGTCGTTATCCAAGAGGGCGCACCTATACGGCTACGACCTAGCCACAAAGATACGAATTTCTATTAGGCTGGCACGATAGCACCTCAGCCCTAAGAGACTGTTCCTTCTGATATCCCTACATTATAATCAGGTGTAGCGAAGAGCTAGCTTTGTCTCTCCGATCCCTCTCTGCTCTCCCTCAAGGGGCATCGCCAAAAACACGCAGAGCAATATGTGCACATGCCTCAGCATCTGCCAAAGCATGGTGATGCTGATCCAGTCGGTAGCCGACATATCTAGCTACCGTGTCCAAGCGGTGATTGTCCAGCTGGGGGAAGACCCGACGTGCCTGCCGACAAGTGCAGTAGAAAGCATTCGTATGGGGTGGCAGTCCGTAAGCCTCAAGCACGGCTCTCAGACAGCCTTCGTCAAAGCTACTATTGTGAGCCACAATAGGCATTCCCTCCAGACGTGGACGAATCTCCTCCCAGACCTCAGGGAAGGAGGCCTCCAAGGCCGTGTCTGCCATACCTAAGCCATGCACGGCGGTATTGAAGCGACTATAATAGTTAGGTAATGGACGGATCAAACGATAATACTGATCTACACTGATCTACGATCTGCCCATCTTGGACAAAGACCAGACCGATGCTACATACACTACTCCGCTCGCGATTAGCGGTCTCGAAGTCTAGAGCTACAAAGGTATCCATGGGAAGCTATCTACTCAAGCTGTGAAGCACTTCGTCATGCTCCACCTCAAAGGTTAAATTTACGCCCTTTCAAGAAATACCACAAGTGCACCCCTACCAGATCTAGACAAGCTAAAACTCTATCGTCCGCCCTCCCCTAGCTCAAGCTATGCCTCTCGCTCCAAGAAGCCTTGCCCGAGCAAACGAAGTCCCTGCTTCTCGATTCTTCTGGACATCGGCTAGGAGAAGGTCTACCTTAATACGCAGAGAGATAAACCTTTGCTTCGGCAAAGGCCTACCTTTTCTAGGGCTAAGGCTGACTTTAATTCCAGCAAGTAGTCGCCTAGGCCTCCAGAGACCTTCATCCCTCCCCCTATAGAGGAGCATTGCCCTCCAGACTGTAGAGCATCAGACAGTCAGATTTACACCTACGGATAGCGCCGGAGAGGCAGCTCTTTCTTTAGTTTTTTTCATAAGTCTAGGTAGCGTACAACCTGTAATCAAAATGCCTACCTTTGGGTAGCTGTTCTGAAATCAGCGTACAACATCTACTAACATATTAAGCCTAGCGTTCACCAATGAACACCAATGACTTTTCTATCCGCCATATCGGCGTCGGCCAACACGATGCGGAGGAGATGCTTCGCTCTATCGGTGTCAAGTCTCTCGATGAGCTTATCGAGCAAACACTCCCATCCAATATCCGCCTAAAAGCACCCCTCGATCTCCCAGAGCCTATGACCGAACGGGAGTTCGCCGAGCATATCGCCGACCTAGCCTCGAAGAATGAGGTCTTCACCTCCTACATTGGTCAGGGCTGGTATGATACCGTTCTCCCCCCAGTGATCCAGCGTAACGTCCTCGAAAACCCCGTTTGGTACACCTCATACACACCTTATCAGGCAGAGATATCACAGGGACGTCTGGAAGCGCTATTCAATTTCCAGTCCGTCATCACGGATCTCACGGCACTTCCCTTGAGCAACTGCTCCCTGCTCGATGAGGCTACGGCTGGCGCAGAGACCGCTTTCCTCCTTTTCAACGAACGTAGCAAGGCCAAAGCTAAGACTGGCGCTCGCAAACTGTTTGTCGATCTTGATGTATTCCCCTCTACCCGTGACGTCATCCTTACACGCTGCGCTCCTCAAGGCATTGAGGTAGTCCTCGGCAAGTGGAAGGAATTTGCCTTTGGGGAAGAGTTCTTCGGAGCCATCCTCCAGTATCCGACGGCACTAGGTAGCGTGAATGACTATGCGGAGTTCGTAGAGCAGGCGCACGCAGCAGATATCAAAGTCGGTGTAGCCGCTGACCTTCTCGGCTTGGTACTTCTAACTCCTCCAGGAGAATGGGGAGCAGATGTCGTCTTCGGCTCAGCTCAGCGCTTCGGTATACCTATGTACTTCGGGGGACCATCAGCAGGCTATATCGCTTGTCGTACAGAGTACAAGCGCACCTTACCTGGTCGTATCATCGGCCTAAGCAAGGATAGACTTGGTAAACCCGCCTATCGCCTTGCCCTCCAGACCCGTGAACAGCACATCAAACGCGAGCGTGCCACCAGTAACATCTGTACCGCTCAGGCACTGCTGGCATCTATGAGTGGCTTCTATGCCATCTATCACGGCCCCGAAGGACTAAAGAATATCGCCCGTCGCGTGCACTCTTTCGCTGGATTCCTCGCTGGTAAGCTGAAGGATCTCGGCTATAAACTCCTCCACGAAAACTTCTTCGATACGCTCTGCGTCATCCTTCCCGAGGAAGAAGGCTTTGCCTCTAAACTCAGAGAGATAGCAGAAGAGTGCCGAGTAAACCTCTTCTATGCGCCCTGTGGCACTGTCGTTCTAATCAGTATCGACGAGACAACCCTCCCCGAAGACCTTAGTGTCCTCTGCTACATCTTTGCCTCTGCCCTCGGCAAGGAAAGCAACTTCAACGATGAGGTAGGCGAATACACGATCCATCTTGATCGTAAGTTCGTCCGCACCTCCCCCTTCCTGACCTACGAGGTATTCAACAAGTACCACACCGAGACCGAAATGATGCGCTACATCAAGCGTCTCGAGCGTAAGGATATATCTCTGACGCATTCAATGATCTCCCTTGGTTCTTGTACGATGAAGCTTAATGCGGCTTCGGAGGTCATTCCACTCAGCAATCCTGCCTTCTGCAACGTCCACCCCTATGCTCCCGAAGAGCAGGTGCAGGGCTCCCTTGAGCTTCTCGAGAACCTTAAGGAGCTCCTCGGTACGATCACTGGTCTACCAGTCGTATCCCTTCAGCCCAACTCTGGTGCAGCTGGTGAATATGCAGGCCTACGCACAATACGCTCATACCACGAAGCTCACGGCAACGGACACCGCAATAAGGTGCTCCTTCCTGCTTCGGCACACGGGACAAACCCTGCATCCGCATCACAGTGTGGCTATCAGTGCGTGATCGTAGCCTGTGACCAGCACGGGAATGTGGACTGGGAGGACTTCATGAAGAAGAGTGAAGAGCACAAGGATGATCTAGCTGCGATGATGATCACCTACCCCAGCACCCACGGGATCTTCGAGACAAATATCATCGACCTCTGCAAGCGCATCCACGATTGTGGTGCTCTAGTCTATATGGATGGTGCGAATATGAATGCACAGGTAGGACTTACCAACCCGGGCTTCATTGGGGCTGACGTCTGTCACCTTAACTTACACAAGACCTTCGCTATCCCTCATGGTGGTGGTGGTCCTGGTAGCGGCCCCATCTGTATGACGGAGGCTCTCGCTCCCTACCAGCCTACTCATGGCTATGGTGTGGACTTTGAGCCCATCGAGGGGAACGTGGTAGCGGCCTCGCCACTCGGTAGCGCAGGGATCGATGTCGTCTCCTATGCGTACATCCGACTCCTCGGAGCCAAGGGACTTGAGCGCTCGACTCGCACGGCGATCCTCAATGCCAACTACCTCGCCGTCCGTCTCAAGGACACCTATGGCATCGTCTACACGGGAGCAACAGGGCGTGTCGGTCACGAACTCATCCTCGACTGCCGTAAGCTCAAGGAAACCTACGGTGTCGACGAAAGTGACATCGCTAAGCGTCTGATGGACTTCGGTTATCACGCTCCTACGCTCTCCTTCCCCGTACATGGTACCTTGATGATTGAGCCTACCGAAAGCGAAAGCAAGGCTGAGCTTGATCGCTTCCTCGAAGTCATGCAGTGTATCTGGGATGAGATGCAGGAGATCAAGGAGGGTAAGGCTGATGCCGAAGACAATGTCCTCAAGAATGCTCCACACCCTGAATACGAAGTCGTCACAGATAGCTGGTCACACAGCTATCCACGTGAAAAGGCCGCTTATCCGCTGGAATACCTTCGTGAGAATAAGTTCTGGATCAACGTAGCCCGTGTAGATAATGGCTTCGGCGACCGCAATCTCGTGCCTTCTTTCTGTGCCTGCCTCGCTCCTTCGCTTGACTAAAGCATAGGCATAGGGCATAGATCCTAACTCCCGAAATCCCCCGCCCATCTCTTTCTGATGAGCGGGGGATTTTCATTTATCGGTACCACACCTTAAATCACGTAATGGAATAGATGCCCCTCCTCCATT